>ERZ1643246.157-NODE-157-length-87915-cov-17.905554_pt1 | contig 87915 bp, 82 predicted proteins | sample MGYA00579265_ERZ1643246 | MGnify/ENA primary metagenome ERZ1643246 (study PRJEB29033, sample SAMEA4952261) | chicken gut metagenome | biome: Broiler Chicken; feature: Gastrointestinal Tract; material: Caecum | place: Ireland | collected 2018 | study: Broiler...
ACAGTGCTAATGTTTAATTTATTTTAGGAACTTTTCAAAAGTCATTGACATAGTTTTTTTAATATCTTATTTTTTTTTGAAAAATATGTATTGTTTTCAATTATATTTAGGTATATAATACGGAAGTTGTAAAAGGTGAAAATATGAAAAAGATTCAAGAATTTTTAATTATATTATTAATATCATTTATAGGAGAAATGATTAGTATATTAATTCCTCTACCTGTCCCAGGAAGTGTATATGGATTAGTCCTAATGCTTCTAGCTTTAATATTTAAAATAATAAAAATTGATCAAGTTAGAAGTACTTCAAAATTTCTAATTGAAATTATGCCAATAATGTTTATACCCGCGGGAGTAGGATTAATGATTTCATTTGAAACACTAAAGCCTATATTATTAGAAGTTGTAGTAATAACTATAATAACTACAATTTTGGTTATGGGTGTTAGTGGTGCAATAGCCCAACTTATTGTATCAAGAAAAAATAACATTAAGGAGGATACTAAAAATGAATGATTTTGCATTAGAATCAATGTTTTTCGGTGTGTTTTTATCATTAATTTGCTATTTTATAGGAATGCTTTTAAAAAAGAAATTAAAACTTGCAATTTTTAATCCCTTATTAATAGCCATTATTTTAGTTATAATTTTTTTAGTCATATTTAAGGTTGACTATACCACATACGAACAAGGCAGTAAATACTTAAGCTATTTTTTAACTCCAGCTACAGTTGCCTTGGCAATTACACTTTATGAACAAATTACCTTACTTAAAAAAAATTGGTTAGCAATTTGTGTAGGTATATCTTCTGGAGTACTTACTTCTTTAGTATCAATTTTTATACTTGCTAAAATTTTTAGTTTGTCACATGAAGAATTTGTAACTCTGCTTCCTAAATCAATAACAACAGCCATTGGTATGGATGTAAGTTCAATTCTTGGAGGATATGTCACTATTACAGTTGCAGTTATCATTATTACCGGTATATTAGGTGCCATTATTGCTCCTTTAGTTTTTAAAATTTTTAGAATTACTGATCCCATTGCCCAAGGAATTGCATTAGGTACTTCTGCCCATGCAATTGGTACCTCAAAAGCAATTGAGCTTGGTGAAATTCAAGGAGCAATTAGTGGATTATCAATTGCTGTTAGTGGAATATTGACTGTAATTTTAGCTAGCTTCTTTGCTCTTTTGATTTAACCATCTATATCTTTAATATTATACACATTAAAATACAATAGTATATACAGAATAATCCATATAATACTCATATAAGAATATTTCATATCAATAGCTATGGTCTCATTTGATACCTCTAATACCGGAATAAAACCAGTCAAGGTTTTAGAAATCTTATCGTAATTATTACATATTAATTTAACTACTATTTCTAAAAACAAAATAATCATTGGTGTAAAAACAATTGGTAAGATTGTTATAACTATCATATTTAAAACAAATTCGTACAAGCATAATAACATAATATAAACAACACCCGTAAGGTCACTTAAAGTTATAACAAAATACGGATATCTTATTAACGGTATCAAAAAAAGAATTATAAACTCAAATAGACAAATTATAAATACAAAAATACTACCTGCTATTAATTTACATAGGCAAATAGCTTTTCTTTTAAAATTTGGGATAAACAAGACATCAAATTTTAATGATTGATTAGCTAACGATAAGGAAATGGCCGCAATTAAAATACTATTAAAAACGGAAATTATAAATATGGATTGAGTCAAATACATTATATGAAAATCATCACTACTTTTAAAATAATCAATTTTATCTAAAAAAGGATTTGAAGCAAAATATAACCCTGTTATAACTAAACCTAATCCTATAATTAAGATTAGTACAGTGGGCTTAGATATAATAAAATTAAAATACAAGTTACATAATATTCTTTTACTATACCTTTTTCTTTTTTTCAAAAATATCTCCTCCTTTCATTACAAAAATATTTGGCTTTAGATCTAGCAAGCTATTCTTATTATGCATCGATATAATAAGAATTTTTTTATCATTAAGTTTTTTAATAATCATCTCTTTAAATAACTTTTTGGCAAAATCATCTAAACCATCTAGTGGTTCATCAAAAATATAACAATCTGTATCCTTTATAAATGTTTGAAGTAATCCTATTTTTTGTAAATTGCCTTTAGATAATTCCTTTATCTTTTTATTTGGTATTTTATATTCTTCCATTAATAGTTTAGCATCATAATTTATTTGATAAAGCTTTAAAATATTTTGAATATAATCTTTGGCCTTTTGAAGTAATGGTAAAGAAAATTTATCAGGCAAATAGGAAATAGAAAAATCATTATTAAAATCACCACTAGTCTTGTAAATAATAGAAGCAATAATTTTAATTAAAGTAGTTTTCCCACTACCATTTTGACCATATATTATGTATAAGCCTGGCTCTTCAATAGTTAAGGTTATATTATTAATAACATTAATGCCTTTATACTTTTTAATCAAATTTTGTATTTTCATAATAATCTACCTACTTCTAACTCCTCTTTATAATCCGAATAACTAATCATATTCACAAAAAAATTAAATGTATCTAAATAATAATTTTCCCCATCGAGATTTAATGTAATAAAACCCTGATAAGCTAATAAAATTTTTTGATAGGTAATTGGAAAAAAATATGTTTGCGATGTTAACTCAATTTCATCAGTATTATAATTCAATGGATCATAATCAGGGACAATTTCTAATATATCAATTTCATTATTTAAATTACAATCAGGAATTGCCTTACTTAAATCTGCAAACATATAATTTCCAATCCTTAAGCTTTTTAATTTAGAATAGATATGTGAAAATGTTATATTTATTCCAACCAATTTTAAAGATCCATTCAAATAGCTATAGCTAGCATACAGGCTATCTATACTAAGTAATTTATATTCTTCATTATTAAGAATTGATAAACTTCCCATATCTAGTTCGTATGAATAAACACTATTAATTATTTGCAATTTTATATTTTGATTACTAATACCATTTAACATAGGCGGAATATTTGCTTGTAATAAATATAAATATAATTTTTTATCTTTTATTATTTCAATTGATACATCTTCTAATATGTATTTTTCGGTTTCTAAAACTAAATAATATTCATTAGAATTCACTTTTGTAACATAAGAATCACTTTGATTAGAATATATATAAAAGTCCATTTTTTCATTATCATTATATACATAAGCTTTATGCATTGGTAAAGAATAGAGAGTTAAATTTGGGGATTTAAAGTATGAAATGGTAAAGATAGATGCTAAGCCTAAAACGATAACAATAACTAGTATTATCTTTTTCATATTTTTCTCTTTTCAATTCTAGCATACTGATTTTTAAGAGTTATAATTTCAAATCCACCCTCACAGCTTCTAAAAAAGGATATGTAATTTGCAGCAACACCATTTGTTACACTCAAATTACCTGTAAGATAAACAATTGCCTTAGAGTTGCCTTCTACTACTAGCTTCATCTTTTGTTTTTCTTTTCTTGATGCTGTGCTACTAGTTGAAATTTCTATGCCGCATTTTCCTCCAATCTCTCCTTTAAGGCCACCACTTTTTCCTCCTGAAACTTGACCATTTAAGCTTCCAGAAGATGTAAAGCTAACCTTATTTGCTGTTTCTACCTCAACTTCTATTTCATAGGTAACATCAGTACTACCTAGATTAGAAACACTATACAGGGTATTAGATATGTAACTAGCTTCAACATTTTTATTAACCGTATAAACTGACAATCCAAAAAATTTTCTTTTATTTACTTTTTTTAAATAGTCTTTGATTTCTTCATCAGTAAAGTTAGACAATAATTTACCAGTTGGCATCATAATCTCACTAAAGGTATTATAATCATCAGTTGCAGCCTGAACTTTTACCTTCATAAATAAAAGAAAAACAATTAAACTTAAAGAGATTATCGAATAAATTAATTTCATAAATTTCACTTTCCTTTCATTTAAATATATAGATAAATTTAAATATTTTTTTTAAAAAATAATAAAAATATAAATCTTGTTTAATATATATTAAAGTGCTATAATACAAATGAAATTTGGAGGAAAATATGAGTTCTTGTAATCATGATTGTAAAAATTGTGCAAGTAATAATTGTCAAGACAGAAGTTCTGAATCATTACTAGCACCTAATAACAAATTAAATCACATAAAAAAAATTTATGCAGTTCATTCTGGTAAAGGTGGAGTTGGAAAAAGCTTTGTTACCTCAATGATCGCTACAACACTTGCAAAAAAAGGATATAAGGTTGGTATTTTAGATGCTGATATAACTGGTCCATCAATACCTACTGCTTTTGGTCTTAAAGAACGCCTTTCAGGTACTAAAGAAATAATGTATCCAGCTGTTACTAAGTTGGGAATTAAGGTTGTTTCAATTAACCTTTTATTAGATAATCCTTCTCAGCCTGTAGCATGGCGTGGCCCAATTTTAGGTAATGTCATTAAACAGTTCTATTCTGACGTTAAATGGGAAGAAATAGATTACTTGTTTGTCGATATGCCACCTGGAACTGGTGATGTAGCTTTAACTGTATTCCAATCACTACCAATAGATGGTGTAATCGTTGTCTCTACTCCACAGGATTTAGTATCTATGATAGTAGGTAAAGCTGTTAATCTAGCTGCTATGATGGATATAGATATAGTCGGATTAGTAGAAAATATGGCATATATGAATTGTCCATGCTGCAATAATCCAGTATATCCATTCGGTCCATCAAAACTAAATGAGGTATGTGAGGAATTTGGTATTAAACCAATTGCTTCTTTACCAATTAATCCTGATTTAAATAAATTAATTGATGAAGGAAAAATTGAAGATGTTGATTATCCATATTTAGATAAATTAGCAACAATTTTAAAATAATTAAAAAAGTATCTCAAAAAGATAATATAGTGTTCTATACCATTATCTATCTTTAGAGGTACTTTTTATTTACTATTTTTTATTATATACAATTAATTGATATAAGTATTACATTTTTTTTACTAAATTATAAAAAATACAATATCCTTTAACAATAAAATCTCATATATTATTGTGAGGAGGAAATATATGTATTCAATGTATAATCAAAGAGGAAACTTTATAAAACCAATATATAGAAATAGTTATAGGGGTGGAGACGATAGAAATTTATTATTACCACTGCTTTTTGGAGCCGCTGTTGGCTTTCCATTTGGATATATAGCCTCTAATACTAATAAAAATCAAAATTATCCATACCCTTATTATCCACAGCCATACCCTATGTACCCTATCTATCCACCACAGTACCCTTATCCACCAATGCCTTATTAAAAATATTTCTATATATTTTTACTATATAAAAAGTCTGGTATTTCATTTTGGACTATCAATTAAGATAATTCCATCTATACCAGACTTTTTAATTAAATTTTTTTAATTATTATTTTCATTTTTATGAAGAGTAGATATAATACTTTCAATATGATTTCCATACTCTAAAGCCTCATCATATTTAAATATTAAATCAGGCATTTTTCTAGCATTTAATTTTTTGGCAAGTTCACTACGAATGTAGCCCTTACATTCCTTTAAGGCCTCTTCATAATTTTCCTTTTTACCTGAATAAAAAGTATAATAAATAGTCATATAAGATAAATCATTAGTAATTCTTACTTCGGTTACAGTTATGTTAGATAAATAGTTATTTTTGGCATCAGTTCTAAATAAAATGGATAATTCTCTTAAAGCTAAGGATTCCAACCTTTTTAAACTAATACCCATTATCTAGGAATCTCCTTCATTATAGATGCTTCAATAACGTCTCCTTCTTTTAGATCATTATATCCCTCAATAGTGATTCCACACTCAAATCCTTGCTTAACTTCTTTTGCATCATCCTTAAATCTCTTTAGGGATGCCATTTTACCTTCGAAAACAACTATTCCTTCACGTAAAATGCGTACTAATGAATTTCTTTCTATAACACCATCAGTTACATAGCAGCCTGCAATAGTTCCGACTTTAGAAATTTTAAACAAATTTCTAATTTCTGCTTGACCAGTTACAACCTCTTCATATACTGGATCAAGCATACCTTTTAATGCAGCCTCTATATCCTCTAAGACTTTATATATTATGTTATAAAGACGAATTTCTACACCCTTTGTTTGAGCTTCATTTCTAACTGGAGCCATTGGACGTACATTAAAGCCAATGATAATAGCATGTGAAGCTTCAGCTAGAGAAACATCAGTATCAGTGATGGTACCTACTGTTGCACGAATGATATTTACCTTTAAATCCTCTATATTAATCTTTTCAAGAGATGCCTTTAGTGCTTCAACGGAGCCTTGAACATCACCTTTTATAATCAAATTAAGCTCTTTTGTTTTATCTAGAGAAGATTGATTAAATAAATCCTCCAATGAAGTTGCTTTTTTAGATGAAGCCTCTTGATTTTTAGCCTTTAAAGCTCTAGCCTCGGCAGTGTCTCTTGCAATACGTTCATCAGAAAAGACCATAAATTTATCACCGGCATTTGGGACATCGTTTAATCCGGTAACTGCCACAGCCATTGAAGGTGAAGCAACTTGGTAACGAACATGGCGATCATCTTCCATCGTTCTTATCTTTCCATATGTATTTCCGCAAACGACAATATCACCAACTTTTAAACTTCCGTTTTGAACTAAAAATGTTGCCACAGGACCTTTTCCTTTATCTAATTGGGCTTCAATGACACTACCTATAGCTAAACGATTAGGATTAGCCTTTAATTCCTTCATTTCTGCCACTAATTGAATCATTTCTAATAATTGTTCAACTCCAGTACCCTTTAATGCTGAAATAGGCACATAAATTGTATCTCCACCCCATGCTTCTGCTAATAGACCAAAATGAGATAGTTCTTCCATAACTCTATCAGGATTAGCAGTTGGTTTATCGACTTTATTAACAGCAACTATTATAGGGCAATTTGCAGCCTTAGCATGGGCGATAGCCTCCTCTGTTTGAGGCATTACACCATCATCGGCAGCAACTACTAAAACGACGATATCAGTTATTTGAGCTCCTCTAGCACGCATTTGTGTAAAAGCTGCATGACCTGGAGTATCAATAAATGTTATAGTAAAGCCATTATGATTTACTTGATATGCTCCTATATGCTGAGTTATTCCACCAGCTTCATTTTTTACAACACGAGAATTTCTAATTGTATCTAATAATGTAGTTTTACCGTGGTCAACATGACCCATAATTGTTACTACTGGTGGTCTAGGAACTAAATCCTCTTCTTTATCCTTAATAGTAAACTCATCAAATCTTGTAATATCAGTTACTTCTTCATCTCGTAGTTCAAAACCAAAATCAAGAGCAACAAGCTCAATTGTTTCTCTATCAACTGTTTGATTTTGGCTTGCCATAATACCTAATTGCATTAATTTCATTACTATTTGGGCATTTGTCTTACCCATCGCTGTGGCAACATCAGCTACGGTCATACCATCTTTATATATAATAACGCCCTTTTCCTTAGAGGCATCATTTTTTTTATTTTTTTGAGGGATGTTAGATGTACGAGTTTCAGATTTTGATGTTTTTTTAGCCACAATATCACCTTATTTCTTTAATATTTTTAAAAAGCTTTCGTTTGTAATTCCCACAACCATTCTTCCACATTTACCAATGGCTTGAGATAATTCAACTGAGGAAAAAGCTTCACAAACCCCCACATTATAATAATTTGCCTTATTATAGATTTTTTTCTTGGCATTATCTGAGGCATCAGATGCCAAAAATATATATTTTACTTTATGCATTTGTAAATAGTCACATACTAATTTTTCACCAGCAACTAAACCAGATGCTTTATTACAAAGACCTAAATTCGATAATATTTTATTCATTTAATAAACCTAAAAGCTCCTCATAAATATTTTGAGGGACATCAACCTCTAATTTTTTATCTAAAACTTTAGTTTTTTGAGCTAATAAAATAATATCCTTATCCTTTTTTAAATAAGCTCCTCTACCATTAGCCTTTCCCTTCAAATCAATAATAACATTCTTCTCAGGTGTTCTTACAATTCTAAATAAGTCTTTCTTTTCGCATACCTCTTTTGAACATACGCAAGTACGAAGAACAAGTTTTCTTTCTTTCATTAGATTAATAGTCCTTTTTCATATGCTTCTGATGTTGGCATAATATCAATTTTCCAACCACAAGATTGAACTGCTAATCTTACATTTTGACCTGATTTTCCAATAGCTAATGATAAATGCTCATCTGGTACGACAACAACTGAAGTTTTAGTTTTAGGATCAACGCTTAAAACCTTAGTTACTGATGCTGGTTGTAATGAATTGGCAATAAGCTCTTCTGGTTGATCACTCCATTTATATAAATCAACCTTTTCTCCACCTAAAGCATTAACGATTTCACGAATACGACTACCATTTTCACCAACACAAGATCCAATAGCATCAACCTTAGGATCGTTAGAGTATAAAGCAATTTTACTTCTATCACCTGGGTCTCTTGCAATTCCCTTAATTTCTATTATACCACTTTTTATCTCAGGAATATAGTTTTCCATTAGTCTTGTTACTAGTTGTCTATCAGTTCTTGAAATAGACACCTTAGGCTCCTTTGTTGTTTGTTCAACCTTCTTAATATAAACTCTAATACTATCACCAATATTAAAATGATCATTTGGCAATAATTCAGACAATGGTAATGTAGATGTTACATTATAGCCTAAATCTATAACAATATATTTTTCACCTATATTAGAAACTTCACCTGTAACCATTTCATCTTCTAAATCCTTAAAATAATTATAGGCTTTTTCTCTTTCAATAGTTCTAATACCTTGGGTATAAACACTCTTAGCAGCTCCAATAGCAGTTCTACCAAATCCCTTGATATTAATTTGTTGTTCTACAATATCGCCAACTTTATAGCTAGACTTAATTTTTTTAGCATCCTCTAATAACATTTCTTGAGGTTGTTCAGGATCTAATTCCTCACTATAATTTTCTACTACCTTATGTACTGAGAACAACAAAATCTCATTCTTTTCTGGATTAATAACAACTCTACAAGAAGTATTTCCATATATTTTCTTAAATGAATTTACAAGACCTTTCTTTATTTGTTCATAAACATCTTCAACAGTGATTCCCTTTGCTTGTGCCACATCTTCTGCGTTTTTAAAAAATTCCTTATTAATCATATTTTAACCCCCTAAATTTTAACGGCAAGACGAATATTTTTTATATTTTCATATTGAATTACTACTGTTTTAAAACGACCTTTAGCATTTATTCTTACAGTAAGATTATTATCTAAAACATCTTCTAATACACCTTCATAAATCATATTCAAAACTTCAATATGAACATATGAACCTATATGCTCTTTGACTTCTTCAATTGTTTTAAGTGGCATTTCAGCCCCCTTAGAACAAACCTCAAGCATATACTCAGGCATATCAGAATCATAAGCATCAAGACGTTCTGATAAATAATCATTAACTAATGCTAATTCATCAACATCAATGCCATCCTTCTTATCAACACTAACTCGAAGAATTAAAGAGCCAAATTCCTTTACTAATTCTACGTTATATAGTTTAAGATTATGCTCCTTTAAATATGGTTCTAATATTTGGTTAACAATATTTAGGTCCATAATTATACCCCTTTTCAAATAAATAAGAGAGGTTTTTGCCTCTCTTTTAGTCCTATATTATTATTATACTTAGATTTTAATAAAAATCAATACTTTAAAAAATGTTTTTTATTTTAGTGAATTATTAATAATTTTGATTATTTTTTCATTATTAATCAATTTAGCTAGCTGTAAAGGTGTATATCCAAAATTATCCTTATGTTCTATATTTCTTTGAAGACAAAACTTCTTAACTAATTCAAGATTTTCAATAATTATAGCATAATGAAGTGGATAATTATTATAATATAAATAATTTTTATATTGCTCAGATTTTTCATTAATATAGGTTGAAAGTTCATAGGTTGGAATCAAATTATAAATCGTATCGCCAAATGTTGATTTACAATCCAAAACAGCACCATTTTTTAATAATATATCAATAACGTCATAATTTTGAATTGTAACAGCATAAAATAAAGGAGTTTCACCAGATTTATTTTTAGCATTTACAAATGCATGATGCTCTATTAAAAAATTAATTATCTTTAAATCTCCAGTTCTACATGCGATATGAAGTGGTGTTTCACCTATGTAATTAGGTTTATTTACTAATTCATCAGTTATCTGTATTTTATTAAGTAAATCAAGATTTCTACTTCTTACCATAGCCATAAAAACTGTTTCTTCCTTTAAATCGGTTTCAAACAAATCAAGCTTTTGAGTTTCAAGAAGTAAAACAACCATATTTTCTCTACCTAAAACACAAGCCTTAAACAATGGAGTGTGACCATCATTATTTTTAATAGTTAAATCACATTCGTATCTAATTAAAGTTTTTAGAAATCCCATCCTGTTATTAATTACGCAATAATGAGCCGGTGTATCACCATGATCATCCTTAATATTGATATTAATATAATTTTCTAATAGCAATTCAAAAATTTCATGATTATTAAAAACTATGGCATAATGAAGTAAAGACATACCTCTTTCATTTTTGGCATTAATATCACCATTTTCTAAGTATTCTTTCAAAGCCTTCACATTATTAGCATATATACTATCAAAAGCATTCATAATACAACTTCCTTCTTAAAAAAAATAGAGCCTAGGCTCTATTCATTAGTCTTTAACTGCATCCTTTAATAATTTTCCAGCTTTAAACGCAGGAGATTTTTGACCTGGAATAACTATTTCTTCACCAGTTCTTGGGTTTCTACCGCTACGTGCAGCACGATTTCTAACTTCAAAAGTTCCGAATCCTGATATTACAATTTTATCTCCACTTGCTAATCCCTCACAAATAGATTCTAAAAAGGCATCAATAGCTAATTCAGCGTCTTTTCTAGTTAAATTAACTTTATCAGCAACTATTGCAACGATTTCTGATTTATTCATAAATAATCCTCCATAACTTTGTTATCATAATTATAACAATCTATATGACAAAATGCAACAATTTTCTGTAATGAAAAAAATGAAAATATTTAATAAGCACGATAGATAATTCTATCGTGCCTACTATTACAATATAATGGCAATAAGATTATTTCTTTGAGAATTCATAATTTTATCTAAGACGCCCTTGATCTTTTCTTTTGATTTATCAGGTAAATTATTAATCTTAGACTTCATTGAATCGTTTACTATATCACTAAGCTTTTTGCCAAAAAATTCTTTATCCCAAACATCCTTATCATCGCCACCATCTTTATTTAAGCTTTCCATAAGCATCATAGACTGCTCCTCAGAGCCAATAATTGGTGTAAACGAAGATTCTAAATCTACTGCTATCATATGAATACAAGGGGCTTTAGCTGAAAGCTTTACTCCATACATACCATTTTTCTTAACTACTGTTGGTGGTAAAAGCTTCATGTCCTCAATTCTTGGTATCGAAACTCCATAACCAGTTTGCTGAGCCTCTACTATTGCCTCTTTAACCTGATCATAAACCTCATTAGCCTTTTTAGATGTATATAAATACTTTATAAATTCTGCCCTACTACCACAATGCTCACCTAAAAGATTATCGATAATTTCTTTATACTTTGAATCATCTAAATCTAATATAATTGATGCTTTACCTGAAGATTTTTCTAAAAGATCTAATTTTACATTTGAGAATAAATTACTTTTTCTAAGATTGTAACAAATATTATCTACATCCTTGACCTTACTATACTTATTTTCAATTTCTTCAATCGTAGCTTTAATATCAGCCTTTAGTTTAATATCATCACCGACTACATTTATATAATCTGGTAATAGTATTTCCAAATCCGCAATAGGAAATTCCTCTAAAGCCTTAGATAATAAAAGATTACAATCATCCTTTGTCATATTTAAAACATTTAAAGCAATACAGCTTACCTGCCATTTGTCCTCTAATGATTTAGCTAAATCCTGGGTTTCCTTTTTGGTAGGATCTTTTGTGTTTAATAATATTACAAAAGGCTTATTAAGGTCCTTCATTTTAGGAATCAAACTATTTTCAATATTTTCATAATCATATCTTTTAAATTCACCAAAAGAACCATCGCTAGTAACATAAATACCTAAATTTGAATGATTAAAAATAACCTTTTCAGTACCTATCATAGCTGCCTCTTTAAAAGGTATTGCTTCATCAAACCATGGTGTTTTAACCAATCTTGGTTCCTGGTCACTTCCATAGCCCTCACTAGAAGGTATAATTTCCCCAACACAATCAACAAATCTTAAATTCATAATTGTATCATTAATATTCATTTGTAAAGATGCTGATGGAATAAACTTAGGCTCCACAGTCATAATTTGCCTACCTGCAGCACTTTGTGGTAATTCATCTAAAATTTTATGCTTTAAAAATTCATCATCTATGTCTGGTAATACCATTAGCCTAAAAAATGAATTAATAAAACTTGATTTACCACTTCTTACACTTCCAACTACCCCTACATAAAAATCATTTTGCATACGCTTCGATAAATTTTCTAATGCCATATCATTCATATAAATTCCTCACTCTCAATTCATTACAACATATGAACAATCAGTTAACTTTATGATAAATATAATTATTTATTTTTTATAATTAGATCTGATTATCATATATTAGAAAATAAATATTTAAAAACTTTAAAATTTTTGGTATAATAAATACAAGTTTATTTTGAGGTGAGATTATGAAAATTCAATTAAATAAGGAAATTTTAAATGTTGAGCAATCAGAAATAAGAAAATTTAATGACTACGCCCAAGGAGTTGGAGCTAATGTTATATTAACTTTAGGTGAACCAGATTTTTATACTCCAAAAGAAATTTCTGATTCATGTATTGAAGCTATAAATAATCATAAAACAAAATATGGTCCTACCTTAGGATTTTATGATTTAAGAAAAAAAATATGTGAATTTGAACTTAAAACTAATAATGTAAATTATACTCCTGATGAAGTAATTATAACTCATGGTTCTACTGAGGCATTGACATCAGCCTTCTTTACAATGTTAAATCCTGGAGATGAAGTAATTATTCCAAATCCTAGTTACCCAATGTATAGACAAATAATTCAATATAAACAAGGTAAAGTAGTTACTATTGATACAACTTCATCTAATTTTCAAATTACAAAGGAACAATTAGATAAAGCTATAACTAGTAAAACTAAATGCATAATATTAACATCTCCTAATAATCCAACTGGCTGTATTTATAGTGATGAAACATTAGAAAATGTATACAACGCCGTTAAAGATAAACCAATTTTCGTTTTATGTGATGATGTATATAATCAAATTGTATACACTAAAAGAAAACCTGGATTTGTAAAATATCAAGACATAAAAGATCAAATCATAGTTTGCCAGTCATACTCTAAATCATATGCAATGCCAGGATGGCGCTGTGGATATATGCTTGCTAGTAAGGAATTTTGTATAGAGGCTGCAAAAATTCATCAATATATGATAGTAGCTCTAAATACATTTTTACAAGATGCTATGATTAAAGCTTTAGATTACGATCCTACTGATATGGTTAAATCTTATCAACAAAGACGTGATTATATATATGATAGGCTTGTAAAAATGGGACTTGATGTAGTTAAACCTGAAGGTGCCTTTTACATATTCCCTTCAATAAAAAAACTAGGAATTTCTTCATTAGAATTTTGTAAACACTTTGCCCAAGAATATAAGGTAGCAATAATCCCTGGATATTGTTTTGAGGCCGATGACTATATTAGACTAAGCTATTGTGTATCAATGCAAACTATTATAACTGCTTGTGATAGATTGGAAGAATTTATTAATAAGTTAAGAAATAATAAATAAAAATCAATATTTATAAAAATCGATGTATAAAATATAGTGAACCCCATAAGTTGGACTAGTAGAAAATACTAGAAAGATTTATGGGGTTCACTATATTTTTTGGTTATACATCGTTTTTTTTATAGTTTTACATCATTAATTTTAAAGCTTTACACCCATTTTTTTATAGATTTACACCTAAGTGGTTTAAAGCTTTTTTGTTCTTTACATCTATTTATTTAAAGAACCAAAAAATACTACCTCTAGATTTCTCTAAAAGTAGTATTTAGTCAACAGTCTGAAATCATGTGACTTAAATCACATGATTTTTTACTTTCTAATTAAAAACCGCCTTCAATAATAAACATATTCCACTACAGCCTGTTAAACCTGTCGCAACATAAGCACCTGTAGTAGGTTTAATATCTAATGATAAAAATCCACCTAAAGCATCATATGCTTTTTTACCTTCTTCTGAGAATACAACAAAATCACCAGCAAACATTATCAATATTGCAGCTCCTATCAATAGTAAAGCCCCAATTAAATTAAATAGTTTAGATTTTGTAGCCCCAAACAAGATAGCTATAATGACAAGAATAATTGGAAGAAGATTTAAAAAACTAAATTTTAAAATTGTAATACTAGTCTCCACAAATAATATAGTTAACGTCTCTTTACATCCAAAAATAATATCAATGCCATTAAATACAGAATTCTCTACTGCTTGATCAGCAATATAAAATTGAACTACATCCAAAAATAGATAAAGACAAATTCCACTAATTGCTAATAAGACAGCTACCACAAATAAAATTAAAAAGTTTTTGTTTTTCTTGTTTCTTTTGGCCATAACATAACTCCTTTCAATAAGCCTTTATATAATTATAGCCTTAAAACAATTTATAGTCAATATTGATATATTTATCTTTTAGGTAAATTTTGAATAAATCTTTGTAAAGAACCATCCATGAAATCAACTCTTCTTGCAAATAGGTAGGTTGTATTATTTATTTTAACACTTTTACCATCTAAAGCGTAAGCAGCACCCGCAAAAAATGCTAGCATTTTATTAGCTTGTAATTCATCAAGCTGTTCAAAATTTAAAATAAGTGGACTACCATCTTTCAAACTATCAACATATTTAGCAGCCAGCTCATCATTATCTTGCATTTGCTCGATAATTAATCGATCACTAGCCTTTAACGCTTGATTTAATGATTTTTGAGCATCATCATAATCATTACGATTTTTTTTGCCAAATAAAGCCATGTTATTCAATCTCCTTCTTTTCAATAGGTAATACTTTTGCTTTATTACCTTGACGGACCATAATTAGAGTTGTTTTTGCAAATTCTGATAAAATATCCATACGTTGAGGAGGACACGCAATAATAACTTGTAAAGGCATGGAATTAATAAAACTCATCATTGCACGCATACGATTACCATCCATCTTATCAAAAACCTCATCAAACATTACAATTCCAATTGGATCTCCACCACCTACACCAGTCTTCGCATAAACACGGACAAATGAGGCAATAATTGCAACGTAAAATGGAACCTGAGTTTCTCCTCCGGATTTTTCTTTAAATACCTTTGAATATGTCATAGTTTCCCCATTAGCATTAATAATACGAATATCATAATCCATATAAGTACGATAATCTGTAAATTTATTGATCGCTCCATTACTATTTAATTCATCTACTGATAAACTTTCAAATAGCTCTCTAATTTGTTCATCATATTTGTTTTGGAAATCATAAGTTAATAATCCTTGATTAAAATCAACTAATTCTGATGTAACCATATCATAAAATTGGGCATATTCACTACTACGAGGGAATATAAATTCATATCTATCATTACCAAACTTAATAGATGATAATGTTTCGTTAATTTTACCTATTTCTTGCTCGGCAGTTAAGATATTATTTCTCAACTTAGCTATGAAATCCTCTTTAAAGACAACTTCAGCAGCCTCTCGTGCTTGACGGACCTTTTGTTCATACTTAATAAGCTCACTCTTTTCTAACTTATTTAATTCAGCAATAAATTTTCCTATTTCAGAAATACCATATGTCAAGGTAGAATTATATTTATTGATGTAATTAAATTGCTTAGTAAGCAATGTGTCACTAAGAGTAGTGTAGGAATTTTCCTCTGCCTTATAGCGTTCACGATAATTATCCATTGCAATTTTAAAATTAGAATTATTTACTAATTCTTTATATTCATCACTTGCTTGTTGTTCTATAACTAATGAACCATTAGATAATTGTCTTAATTCTTCAGTTAATTTATCAAGTTCTATAGTTTTAGATGAAACCTGTTCATTTAAGGATTGAATTCTAATTCCGATTCCACCAATCTCCATACCAAAATTCATCTTTTTATTTTCAATTGACTTAATTGAATGAATTACCTTTTCATAATCATCTTGTAATTCGGAAGGAGTTGCACTTCTTTGTCTTATAGCTTGATTATTTAAATCCTCAAGAATATATTTTTCCTTTTGAAGCTGAAGAGCTTTATCTAAATCATCAATTAATGGTCTAACATCTAAACGATCTAGATATTCTAATTCTTGTGTAAGCTTATCATAACGCTCTTTTAACTTAACATACTCTTCCCTAGCCTCAATAGCCTTTTCCTGCCAAATAGATGAAGCTCTACTAGCTGCATTTTTACCAATAAATGGTTTTTCAACATTTGGATTCAAACTAGAAACAGTATATCCTCTATAAATTAATAAATCATTTGTTATAGATGTAGGATATTTTTCAAGCTCCATTGCATCATTACACATAATTACATTTCCACAAGTATAATTGATATAACATCTAGCATCGCTATTTTCACTATCAATAATACTTGCTAATGAATTAGGCTCATATGATGTGTATTTAGATATTTGTTTTGTATTTACTAAACCAATACCATAAAGACGATATCTATCCTTTATTCGAGAATAAATTTGTAAAGCTTGATCAAAATATCTTGGTTCAACAATTAAATTGAATCTTCTATTTCCTAAGAAAATTTCAATAGTATCAGCCCATTGTTGATTTGTAATTTCACAAATTTCAGCAAAAATATGTACGCTGATATCATAATTATAAATTCTCTTTAAGCCCTCTTGGATTTCATTTCTTAGTTGTAATAATTGATTTGGGAAATTAATCCTATTTTGCTCAAGTCCCTTTAAAGCAACAGAGATTTCATTAATCTTACTAATTATATCCTTTTTTTGATTTTCTAATGAACCTATCTCTTGATTATTCTTATTTCTTATAGCTTGTAGTCTAACTTGTAAATCTCTTAGTCTTGTTTTTGCCTCATCAACATTATTTTGATTAATTGATGATAAATTAATATTATAGGCTTCACTATAAATTTTATTATCTGAAATTTTTCTTAATTGATTTACAACATCTTTAAAATTACTAGCTCTTTTTAAGAAATTATTTTGATTTGTCTCTAATGATGTAATGTTAGCTTGTGTCTTTAAAATTTCTCTATTAATATACTCTTCTGCCTTAAATACATCATTATTACTCAAAACATTATATAGCTCTCTAGATCTTTCCTGCAAAGAAACTAATTCCTTATCTAAATCGGCTAATTCTTGCTCTTTAGCTTGTTTTAAAGCTTCTTCCTTTTCTATTTGATTTTTTGCATCATTTATAGAATTTCTAACCTCTTCTACATCAAATAAATGCATTAAATATTCAATATAATTCTTACGTTCTTCAATTTTATTAAGTTCTTGATATATATTGTCTATTTCTTTTAAATCATTAATTTTAGACTGAATCTGCTTTAAAGTTATTTCCAATTCCTTATAAGAACGGATTGAATCCTTAATGGCACTAACATCTATTTCTTTTTCCTCTAAAATATTTTGATAAATAAAATCTTTAACATCAGCAATAGGCTTAAATGCCAAGGCTTTAGGAATTAATCTATAAAAATCCTCATTAATAGAACCAAAAGCATTTCTAAATCCTCGTTTAGCCTCTTTTTTAGTTAAAAAGTATTCAAATAAAGGATTGTGCTTTCTAAATTCAACTGTTCCATAAATTTTATTATCATCTGATACAAACATTGAGTCATTAATTGGCTCAAAACTACGATAAAATATAGATTTAACAGGAGTTAAATCTCCAAAAGCATCTATAACTGTACCAACTGTAAAATTAGTATTAGTCTTTTCATCATAAAACTGTAGCGCAATATGACCACTAACATCACCATTACGTAAATACTCTCTATCATCCATACCTAGCTTGCATTTAACATATCCTCTTAAATCACGCTTACCCTTTTCATTGGCCGCTAAGTTAAATGCTGTATCTCCAGCAGTTAATACATAGGTAATAGCATCCATTATTGTAGACTTACCTGAGGCATTTGGTCCTGTTAATAGAGTGTTTCCATCAATATTAATTGTCTCATTAGATAGATAATGCCAGTTAATCAAACGTATCTTAACAAGTTTTTTCACTTTACTTTACCTCCTCTTGAGAAATTTTCATAATAGTGTTATATACCTCTGTAATATCCTCACTCTTAATTGCCATTAATATTGTTGGTAATATAACAATACGACATGCTGAAGATGTTAAATCACCAGTTACCTCAATTAAATTATAACGCCTAAATAAACGAAGAGAATTGATTAAATCTGTTTTATTTAGCTTCTTTTTAATTTCTAAATAATCATATTTCTCATGAATATCACTAACTTGGCAAACTATATTTTCATTTAAAGAGGTATCTTTCATTTTCTCATGATACAATAAACGTAAAATTAATAAAACTATAGATTCATCTCTTTTTAATTTTAATGTATTTTGGGCTGAAGCACCAACAAGCATAACACTTCCTGTTGGCATATCTAAAATAACCTCATACCCCAAAATCTTAAAAAATTCATCAAAAACTTCCTTATAGCTCATTAAAAAATAATAGCTTTCCTTATTGTCTCTTTTATCTCTTGATAAAAAGGTGCTCGCAAGAAGCTTATTTACAGCATCTTTAAATTGATTTTGCTGAGTTATAGTCATTTTTTCTAAAGCCTCTAACATACTACACTCTCCTTCTTATTATAAAATCTTTTAATATATATTTTTTATGATCAATAATATCATCTTTAACTTCCACAATATAATTCTTATCAACAGCTAATATAACACTATAAATCATCATCATAATTATATCATCACTGCACTCATAATCAATAATTTTTGAGGCCTGCATCATATCATCTTGCATATAATTATTCATAAATGAAGTAATATACTCTTCATTATATGAAGACTTAAATTGCTCCATAAATTCAGGTGTTAACTCAAAAGAATCAAGTCCTACATCATCTAAAATCTGATTGTAGTTCCTACTATAAGCACCACGTGGTGAATATAATGAGTCCATCGAATAAATTTTATGAGTTTTAAAATCAAACAAGCTATCCACCAATCTTAAAGCCTTGTCAATTTTTCCAGATTTATTCATAACCTTAACGTGCTTTAAAATTGTATTTATCTTACCTATAATGTTATCCTCTTCACTTAATAAAAATTTAATTTTACCTATAGTAGAATTAACATATGTTTTATTCTTATTATCGATTTCGTTAATGAAATCCTCTATAGCATTAAAAGCATCAATGACTTCGTCAATATTACGTACAGCCTTAGCCTCTGCCTCTTCAAGGGTTTTACTAATACCAATATAATTATTGGCAATAGCTTTAACAATTTCAGGATCTTCTTGCATTTCTAAAAGTCTTGTTACAATAGCTAATCTATATCTATTAATATTATCAGAAACCTTTAATTTCATATAACTAGAATCATAAATATCTGATTTGTAAAAAATTAATCTTTGCATTAAATCCTTTATTTCTGAAGTATCTACAACAGATTGAATATAATCCTTCATTCTAGCATCTAATCGTCTTATTGCACGAATTAATTGTTTTGTATTTGAATAAACAAGTGAAAATAACAAAGCATATTCTACATTATCCCTTTGATTTAATAAAGAATATATAGAGTATATATATCCTTGATATTCACTTGGATTTACATATTCATTAATATCATCTTCATTATATTCAAATTGAGGATATGCCTTTAATAAGGCTTCACATATTATAATAGCTGTGTCAGTAAAATTTAAAATTTCTTCATAATCATTATTGACATCAACATATATCCAACCGCATTCTTCCATACGTCTTAAAATATAATTGGCTAATTCCCTTTTATTTTTTGGATCAGCTTCTTCATCCTCTTCGTCCTCAACATCATATAAATAAGGATTTGTATCTAAAAAATATATTAAATCATCTACAATAATTTTCTTTTCAATACCAAGGATTGAACCAGTTTCATAAACTTTAAAGCTTTCAATAATACTAGCTAAATAAATCTTTTTGTTTTTACTTGATAGTAATGAAAAAAAGTTATCAGGGACTAGATCAAAAAAATCCATCTTACTTCCTCCCACAAAATTTAATCTTATTTTATTTTAACAAAAAATTATCATTTTTTCAATTAGTTATAAATATATATATTTATAAAATTAAAAAGAGTGAAATAAATTCACTCTCCTAGTTAAGCTTTTAAATCATCTTCAGTTATTTTTTTGTAAACAGCAGCTATTGCATTACCTAATGCAAAAGTAATAACGATTCCCTCCACCTTATCGTCTTCCTCTTCTATTTTCTTTTTAAGGTCTTCTAAGGAAGTAATACCTTTAACTGCTACAACAACTCCTGATTTAGCTATTGTAATATCAATAGCTTCATCACCAAGCTTGTCCATTACCTCTTCATAGGTAATATAATCCTTCTTTTCAGCTTGTGAATTAATCTTATCTGCATAGCTTTGAGAAATACCAGAACAAGCAGTAATGATTACTAAAGCACATAAAGATAAAATACCTAGAAGCAAAAATTTAATTTTTTTCATAAGTCTAATCAGCCCCCTTAGTATTATTATAACACATTTAAATCAGTTTTGATATAATTTTATAAAAATTAAACATTAAATTTAAAAAGCATTATATCTCCATCTTGAACGACATAGTCTTTTCCTTCTTGACGAACTAAACCAGCCTCTTTAGCCTTAATCATACTACCACACTTTATTAAATCATCATATGATACAGTTTCAGCTCTTATAAATCCCCTTTGAAAATCAGTATGAATTATACCTGCACATTCAGGGGCAAGCATACCCTTTTTAAATGTCCAAGCTCTACATTCATCAGGACCAGTTGTAAAATAAGTTGCATATCCTAATAAATCATATGTCGCATGAATCAATCTATTTAAACCAGGCTCCTTAACACCATAGTCTTGTAAAAATAATTCTTTTTCCTCATCATCTAAAACTGCTAACTCTGACTCAATCTCAGCAGAAATACCAATAATTAAAGAATTAGTATCCATTGCATATTTTTTTAACTCATTATAATATTTAGATCCTTCAGGATTAGCAATATATTCTTCTGATATATTAGCAACATACATAAATGGTTTAGAGGTTAAAAATCCATAATTAGAAATATATTTTACTTCAGTATCATCAAATTCTAAACTTCTAATTGGCTTTTCCTCTAACAAATGTGACTGAATCTTTTTAAGAAGAGCATATTCTATTGGGGCATCATCAACTTTTGATTGAGCTTTTTTTTCAATTTTAGGAATTCTTTTTTCAACTTGTTCTAAATCTGCTAATATCAATTCCATATTAATAATCTGAGCATCTCTAACTGGATCAACGCTTCCTTCCACATGGGTAATATTGCCATCATCAAAACAGCGGACAACCTCTAATATAGCATCACAGTTTCTAATATTACCTAAAAATTGATTTCCCAAGCCTTCACCTTTAGAAGCACCTTTTACTAATCCTGCAATATCTGTAAATTCACAAACAGCTGGAATTGTTTTCTTAGGATTATACATTTTAGATAAAACCTGTAATCTTTCATCAGGAACCTCTACCATTCCAACGTTAGGTTCTATTGTAGCAAATGGATAATTTGCTGCCAAGGCACCAGCCTTAGTTATTGCATTAAATAATGTAGATTTACCAACATTTGGTAAACCAACTATACCTGCTGTTAAAGCCATATGTTTATCTCCTTTACTTCTTCAAAAATAGCTTTTTATAGGTGTTTATTGAATCCTCAATAATTTCCTTAGCCTCATCGGAACCACAAATCTCTGTAACAACTGTTTCTTTATTTTCTAAGGTCTTATAAACAGAGAAAAAATGTTTTATTTCAGCAAATAAATGAGGTGGTAAATCCTTTATATCCTTATAACAATTCATGGAAGGATCATTTACGCATACTGAAATAATTTTTTCATCACACTCATTACCATCTATCATCTTTACAACTCCTATAGGAGCACATCTTACTAAAACAAGTGGATCAAATGATTCATTACACAATACTAAAACATCTAAAGGATCATTATCCTGGGAATATGTTCTTGGTATAAATCCATAATTGGCAGGATAATGAGTTGAGGTATATAAAATTCTATCAAGAATAATTAGACCAGTTTCTTTATCTAACTCGTATTTCTTTTTACTTCCTTTGGGAATTTCAATACAAGCAATAAATTCATCCTTTGTGATTCTTTCTTCCCCTAAATCATGCCATATATTCATAAACAACACCTCTTAAACATATTAGCATATTTTCAAATTTTTTTCAAATTAAAAAGGTGATTTTCATCACCTTATTTCATATAATCATACATTTCTTTTAACGCACTTTTTTCAAGCCTTGATACTTGGGCTTGCGAAATATCTAATTCCTTAGCTATCTCCATCTGTGTTTTATCCAAATAATATCGCTTATAAATTATTGTTTTTTCTCTATAGCTTAACCTTTTAAAGGCTTCCTTTATCATATTAGTTTTTAAAAAATCAGCAAAAATATCATTGCTATCACTGATTTGATCCTCTAATTCAATTACATCTCCACCGTTATCATATATTGGTGTTGACATACTAATAGTATCTTGAATGGCCTCTAAAGCTAATATAATATCTACACCTTCAACTCCTATAGCACTAGCAATTTCATTAATAGTAGGTTCCCTATGATGTTCTACAACATATCTATCCTTAAAATTAATTGCTTTATAAGCTATATCCTTATAATTTCTTGATACTCTTATAGAGCCATTGTCACGTAAATGTCTTCTAATCTCACCTATAATCATTGGACAGGCATACGTAGAAAATTTAACATTATGTGATAAGTCAAAATTATCTATAGCCTTCATTAGTCCTATACAACCTACCTGAAACAAATCATCTAAAGTTTCTTTCCTATCATTAAACTTCTTTAAAACTGATAACACCAACTTTAAATTGCACTGAATCATTTTTTCTCTAGCCTTCATATCTCCATTTTTAATTTTTAATAGAAGGTCCTTCATTTCTTCATTTGATAATGTTTTTAATTTTGATGTGTCTACTCCGGTTATTTCTACCTTATGCATATAATCTTTCCCTTCATATTTTAATATGGAAGACTTTTACTTTTTTATGCATTATTTGGATATAATTGTTAATTTTTTTTCAATATCTACCTTAAGTTTATGCATTATTCTTTTTTCAAGTCGTGAAATATATGACTGAGATATGCCAAGCTTATCAGCCACCTCTTTTTGAGTAAATGATTTACTATTATAAAGACCAAATCTCATAATAATTATTTCCTTTTCACGAGGCTTTAATCTTTCTACAGCTTGATACATTACTCTTTCCTTCTCATCCTTTAATACCTCATCTAAGGCATGTGCTTCAGGAGTAGCAATGACATCTGATAGTAAGAGTTCGTTTCCATCACCATCTATGTTTAAAGGCTCATCTAAAGAAATCTCAACCTTTTGTTTGGATACTTTCCTTAAAAACATTAATATCTCATTTTCAATGCACCGTGATGCATAAGTCCCAAGTTTAATATTTTTATCAAGTTTAAATGTTTCTACCCCCTTAATTAATCCCATTGATCCAATGGAAATTAAATCTTCTAATAAAACCTTAGGAGATTCAAACCTTTTAGCAATATATACTACCAATCTCATATTATGTTCAATCAAATAATTTCTAGCCTCTATATCACCAGCCATAGATCTAATAACATATTTTTTTTCTTCCTCTTCACTTAAAGGCTCAGGTAAAGACATTTGATTGAATAAATAGCATACTTCATCTGGTTTTCTAATAAACTTCTTTATAAGTTTAAAAAATAACATTTTATCCTCCCAAAATATTTAATCCAAACATAACCATACATGATATATCTGCATATGCTAGATATACCTCCTTTTTTACATACTTATTTTTTATTTTAATTTTGAACTCCTTAACCTCATATAAGCTAATTTGCTTTTCAATTGAAACTGTCTTTATTACAATACTTTTTTTATATCTGCCTATTTGAATTTTATGATTTAAAAAAACAATAGGTATATTATCATCTGTAACTAAGAAATTCCCAGTATCACAATAGCCATCAAGATAATATGAATTGTTACCATCCTCTATATATATAGAGTAATTTAATTTCGATAAGTTAAAATGAATCCTTTTATAGATACAAACTATTGATACTACTAAAAGCATTATAATTAGACTTATTATAACTGCCCAATAATTATTTAACGTTAAATACAAAATCTCTGCACTCCCTCCTAAAGTAAAGTTTAACAACAAATAAATAAATGATGATAAAATAGACTTATAAATTCCTTTCATTAAAAACGGTACAATAGATATCACATAAATAAATATATACTTATAAGCCTCTAATTCATAAGGAAAATAAATATACATCAAGGTATATATAATATCTAAAACACAAGATAGAAAAATCATAATTCGATTCTTCTTTTGTTTAAAAACATAATTGGCAATGCCTATAAAACTAATGTGAATCACTAAATTTATAAGTATTATAATTTCTATATATCTCATGACATAAGTATATAATTAATAATAATAAAAAAATAGCGAATTATAGTTTTAGCAAAAAAAATAAAAAAACTATAGATAAACTAGATCTAATCTAATTATCTATAGTTTTATATATATATATATATTAAGTTAAATTATTTTATCATATTTACAATAGAAAGAACTTCCTTAGATAACTCATCCAATCTATTTTGAGCATCTTCTAAAGATGTACCTTTAACACCGTAATATACCTTTAATTTTGGTTCAGTTCCAGATGGACGTAAAACAAACCACATATTGTCATTTAAATAATATTTAATAACATTACTGCTTGGCAAATTAATTTTAGAAGATTTATCAGTTACATAATCATGCTTAATTCCAAGTTTTACATCATCCTTAGCCAAAATCTTAAAGCCCTTTAAGGCAATTTCAGTAGTTCTAAAGAAATCCATAATTCTTTGAATCTTTTTAGCACCCTCTAAACCTTGTAAGCTGATATTTGTTATACCTTCCTTGTAATAACCATATTCCTTATAAATCTCATTTAGGGCATCAACTAAATCCATACCCTTCTCATTATAGTAAGCAGCTGTTTCACATAACATAAGGATAGCTTGAATTGAATCCTTATCACGTACACAATCACTAATTAAGCAACCATATGATTCCTCAAATCCAAATACATATGTACCTTTTCCTGCTTCCATTTCATGGGCTTTTTCACCAATAAATTTGAAACCAGTCAAAGTAATTTCTACATTCATATTATACTTTTTAGCGATAGCTATAGGTAGTGTAGATGAAACATTAGTTGTAAATACGTAGCCATCTTTAGGCAAAGTATTTAATTCCTTACGTGTTTTTAAAATATAATCTAAAATTAGGGCAGCTGTTTGATTACCTGTAAATAAAACATATTCACCATTATGTAAAACAGCTATTCCAAGACGGTCAGCATCAGGATCTGTAGCTAAAACTATATTAGCACCTATTTGTTTAGCATATTCAATTGCCTCATCATAAGCCTCTTTATTTTCTGGGTTTGAAGTTTTAACACCTGAAAAATCTGGGTCATTAGTCATTTGACAGGCTAAAGGATATACGTCATATCCAACACTCTTTAAAACCTCTGGTGCAAATACTTGACCTGTACCATGTAAAGGTGTATAAACTAATTTAAAATTCTTATTCAAATTAGGTCTTAAAATAATTTTTTTAACCTCTTTAATATAGGCTTCATCTACAGATTTACCTATGTATTGGATTAACTCATGATTTTTAGATGTTTCAATATTAAAATAATCATCTATTTTATTAATTTCCTCTATAACCTTATCAGCAGCCTTTGGAACTAATTGACATCCTGTCTCATCATAAATTTTATAACCATTATATTCTTTTGGGTTATGACTTGCTGTAATCATAATACCACCAATACAATGGAAATAACGAACAGCAAATGATAATTCTGGTGTTGGCCTTAAATCTTCAAATAAAAATACTCTGAAGCCTAAAGATGATAAAACCTCTGCTGAAATTCTAGCAAATTCCTTAGACTGATGACGATTATCATGAGAAATTGCTACACCCTTAGCACAAGCAACAGGACTTTGTTTTAATAAATATCTTCCAAATCCTAAGGTTGCTTTAGCAACAATGTAGATATTCATACGATTAGTACCTGCTCCAAGTATACCTCTTAAACCACCTGTACCAAATTCCAAATCATTTGTAAAAGCTTCTTGTAATTGGGCATCATTCATAGCCTCAAGCTCTTTACGTAGATTTGATTCTAAATTTTTGTTATTTTTCCATAATTCTGCTTTTTCTAAATAATTCATATCTATATCGCTCCTTTAAGATAATTATACTAAATTTATAGCTATTTTGCTATAGAAAAATTTAAAAACTATACACATTAAAATTATTATCTTAAATATATAAATTAATTTATATAAGTAAGAAAATAAGGTGTAGTAAAATGCTACACCTTATCTAAAATAACAAGTTTTAAAAATATATAAATTCAATATCAAATACAGAATTAAAATACTCTTCTATACCTTTAAGATTATAAGGTAAGGTAACCTTTTTTACATTATAACAATTTTCAAAGGCATAAGGATGTACAAATTTAACTCCTTCATTAATTTCAATTTCCTCTATATATTGTAAATGACTGAATTGATACTTATCTATAGCTTCAACACCACTAGGAATAACAAGCTTGTCAACAAGCTTATATTCGCCATCTTCAAATACATAAAACTCTTTGGTTGTAAAATTTCCAAGCGAATTACTCAAATTAACATTATTACACCAATCTCTTAATCCTTTAAAATAATACATTTGTTCAAATGGATGATCAAATCTTCTTATCCCAAAGGCTGCAGATTCTACATATTTTAAATCTGAGCTTATATATATTTTATCAACTGAAAAATTTAATTTATTAGCTTCTATCTTTTCAACATTAGATACAACCATTGGTTTATCGGCCAAGCAATAATATGAACCATCATAATCTTTAAAAAACATTTTTTCTGCAGGAATAAAATCCGAACTATAGCCACCATAAACATTATTTACCCAATAATTTATTGAACCATCATAATATATTTCATCAATATCAATATTTTTATAATCAATAGATATTGATGATACAGTTTTAGGAATATAAAGCTTTTTGGCATGGGTAAAAGAAGGCAAATGTACACTATTAATTATGGTACCATTATTTTCTTCTGGAATAATTATCTCATCAGATTTACCATAATAACCATTTATGTTTCCAAAAATCGAATATGAAAAATAATCATCTTCACTTTTACATGCCGATAAAATTATTGATAGAAATAGAAAACTTATTAATAATAATATTTTTTTCAAAGCACTCACCACCTAATCAACATATGTAAATTCTACTACCCTATTAGAATGAGTTTGAATATAATTTGTTAATCCCTTAAAATAACTTGGTAATGATACCTTTTTTATTTCAGAGCACTCATAAAAGGCATCAGGGTGAATATATTCAACACCAGATTCTATATTAATATTTTCTAAATTTGTCATAAGACTAAATTGACAACGTCCAACTGATTTTATATCAGATGTAATATTTAATTGATCAATCTTACTATATTCACCATTAATTTTTATATAAAATTCTTTAGTACGTAAAGTACTTAAACTTCTAGTTAAATCAATTTTACACCAATCTAATAAGCTACCATCATAATATACCTTATCAAAATTTAGATCGAACCTATCAGAAAAAGCATACCATTCAATCTTGATTACACTCTTAGGAATAACAATTTCTTTAACGTTTAATGCTAACTGTACTTCCTTTACTATTGTTACACCATCAGGAATTATTAATTTATCACCTATAGCATAGTACTCACCATTATCATTTTTAAAATACACCTTATCAGATTGAAAAAATAAAGACGGTAATGAATAACTATCTATTATAACATTATCACAATATTCCTTTAGTGTACCATCATAATAAATCTCATTGAAATGATTATCACTACATGAATAAATATATTTAATTGTTGAAGGAATATATAATTTTTCTGCATTTACATCATTTATTGAAAAAGAAACAATATCAACATCATCCAGTTTTTGAGGAATACTAATAATTTTTTCTTCTCCTTCATAATTTAATATATTTCCATAAATTTCATAAACAAAACCATCCTTAGTATATCTACGTTTATCACTACAAGATGCTAAAACAAAAATTATTGCCATTAAAAATAATCCTATTTTAAAATATCTTTTCATAATAAAACACACCTCTTTAAAATTTAAGTTATAGTAATCATTACTTGACTATTTGATGATGAACTATTTTTTCCTATAATAACATAATAATTACCAACATCCAAATTTAGAAATAAATATGCTTCGCTTTCAAGTTCCTCATTCATTTCTTCATCTAAAGAATACCAAGAATCATTATAGTCTATTAATCTATCATCTTTATAAACATATAATTCTGTATCAGTTCCAAAAGTCTCTATATCATAAAAGCCACTAGCTGATATATTTAAATTTAAAGCTACACTATCATAAGCATCCATATAAAAGTACATAGTTGATGAAGATAAACTATAGGTGGTATCAGCAATGATTTCAACACTTGTTGTTCCAACTACCGTTGGATTAGGGCTTAAACATATAAAATATCTTTCATCTAATTTAAATGGAAATGAAAAATAAGTAGGTTCAGAACCGATATATTTTGTAAATAATATAGCCCCAAACTGATTACGAATTGTAACTTTTGCTCCAGCATAAGAAGATATTTTAAACTTTCTAACGCCCGTAGTTGAAAATAAAACTGGAATAACACTATTATTTGTTCCATTAAAGTTTAATTCACCAATAGAGGTATAATAATCCATAATTCTATTATATTTAAATATATTTTCATCTTGAAAAATTAATGTTTTTAATTCAGTTATAGATGGTGATAATAAATAAAGTTTCATTACAAGCGTAGATTTAACTTTTTGAAGTACACATTCATCATCGAAATCCTGATAAATCACTGAACCAATAAATTTAGCTTTATCTTCGTATTTATGAACAGAATCAGCATAACTATATCTTCCAATATATAATTTAGAATTCAATGGTAAATTGGTTTTAAAACCAAATGTTACGTTTTTAATATAACATTTAAGATGAAATTTTTGATCTCTATATCCTTTATAAGTATATTCGTAACCATCTTCCTTTGTTAATAAATTGTCGTCATCTCCACCTTGTGCTTTATTTAAAACTTCAATAATTTCATTTGCAATAGACAAGGTTAATGTAGCTGGGGCAAAAACCGGTATTGAACTGATTAAAGAATAATAACCGCTTTTTTTGAAATCATCAAAATTAAAAGAAGGTTGTGTATCGTAATTTTCAATTTTATATAATGTTCGAGATACACACAATCCTTTATCCTCCTCTATATTGTAAGATGAGTCACCTTGATTCGGTTGATCATAGTTTTCTATGGCATTATTAATCATAAAATCGGAGTACCCGTTTGCTAAATCTAAGAGTGATGCCACAAAAGAATTTGAACTTCCGAACATATATGAATCATTATATTCATTTTTTATATGTGCCACATAATCTACATTAAATAATGGCACAAAACTGACACTAAAAAAATTTTGATTAGTAATTGAACCAGAATCCCCTTTTGGATATATAAATTTAAGTTCAAAAACATTTAGAGTACTATAATAGTAATCTGTATATTCTTTTACCGTCTTCATATAGAATCCAAATTCTTCACCATATTCTAATCTCTCACCTTCTGTAAAAAAATATTCTCTAGGAATATAATTTACTATAGGATCATCTATTCTATTGTTGTTAGAATCCCATAAAGGGTTTGATGAGCAATAATTTTTAATTGAAGAATCATTATATTTGGTTAAACTTTTAATTGCTACAATATTATTAGAATTATTATCAAAAGCACTTAGCGACATAGTACCATTATAAAATGAGTAAATTTTTTTTACTTTTTCGAAATATGTTTTAGTATTTAGAACCAAATTATGATAAACACATTCTCTTGAATCATAATCAATTAAATTTAAAAATTCACTTAATTGTATATCTGCTACTAATATTGTTGTCATTATTTTTTCACAATTTACATTTATAAAAGATAATTCAAATATAATTGAAGTATCTTCATACAATGTAATTTGTCCATTAATCAATTCTTCTTTTCCCAAATTTTCATTTATAGTACCTAAATAATATGAAGACGTATTAATACTATAAAAATTATAATCTGAAATCAAAAATTTATATGATAAATCATTATAATTACAAACTATATATAAGTTATCATCTTCCAATTCATAAGAAGCATCATATAGGTAGATTGTATTAGATGATTCAGTGTACATATCATTTTCATTGATGCTATTATCATTTTCAAATGCAAAGACATTACTATTTTCTAAAAAAAATACATATCCAAAACCTAAAAGTAAAACAATCACAACCAAAAACTTAATTTTTTTCATAAATTCACCCCTCATATTTTAAATAAAAAGTCAAATCAATGCTAAACTATACAAATTACATTATTTATATCATTAATAAATAATAATTAAAAAATTATTGCTAATAAGTTTTAAGAATCTATAAATAATAATCTAAAAGTTTTTCATACCTATTACAAAGACCTCCTTTATATAATTTTACTATAAACATTTGAAACCAAAAAATAATTAGTAAAAAATAATAAAAATTTATATATATAGCATTTATTTAATTTAATTATACATATTATTAAATAAAATTGCAATAAAATTAATCTATTATAAAAATATATTTTTACTATATACCTTTGATGTAAAATTTACAACCTTCATTAAGAATCTTGTTTATAATTAATCATACAAATATAAAAATATAAATGTCAACAATGAAATATTTAAAGGCGATTCTGCCAAATACTTAAATTCTCAATAATGATTAGTTTTTGTTTTCACTCTCTTTTTGCTAAATTCAATTTTGACATTAACAAACAAGTGGCTATTACAAAATAATAAATATTTTTATAGTTTTTAGTCACAATAAAAAGTGATTAGAAAATTCAAAATTCTAATCACTTTTTTAAACATAACATTATTATTTACAGATTGCAAACATCCTAATGCAGAGAATCTTAACAAGTTTTAAATATATATAAATTCAATATCAAATACGGAATTAAAATACTCTTCTATACCTTTAAGACTATAAGGTAAGGTAACCTTTTTTACATTATAACAATTTTCAAAGGCATAAGGATGTACAAATTTAACTCCTTCATTAATTTCAATTTCCTCTATATATTGTAAATGACTGAATTGATACTTATCTATAGCTTCAACACCACTAGGAATAACAAGCTTGTCAACAAGCTTATATTCGCCATCTTCAAATACATAAAACTCTTTGGTTGTAAAATTTCCAAGCGAATTACTCAAATTAACATTATTACACCAATCTCTTAATCCTTTAAAATAATACATTTGTTCAAATGGATGATCAAATCTTCTTATCCCAAAGGCTGCAGATTCTACATATTTTAAATCTGAGCTTATATATATTTTATCAACTGAAAAATTTAATTTATTAGCTTCTATCTTTTCAACATTAGATACAACCATTGGTTTATCGGCCAAGCAATAATATGAACCATCATAATCTTTAAAAAACATTTTTTCTGCAGGAATAAAATCCGAACTATAGCCACCATAAACATTATTTACCCAATAATTTATTGAACCATCATAATATATTTCATCAATATCAATATTTTTATAATCAATAGATATTGATGATACAGTTTTAGGAATATAAAGCTTTTTGGCATGGGTAAAAGAAGGCAAATGTACACTATTAATTATGGTACCATTATTTTCTTCTGGAATAATTATCTCATCAGATTTACCATAATAACCATTTATGTTTCCAAAAATCGAATATGAAAAATAATCATCTTCACTTTTACATGCCGATAAAATTATTGATAGAAATAGAAAACTTATTAATAATAATATTTTTTTCAAAGCACTCACCACCTAATCAACATATGTAAATTCTACTACCCTATTAGAATGAGTTTGAATATAATTTGTTAATCCCTTAAAATAACTTGGTAATGATACCTTTTTTATTTCAGAGCACTCATAAAAGGCATCAGGGTGAATATATTCAACACCAGATTCTATATTAATATTTTCTAAATTTGTCATAAGACTAAATTGACAACGTCCAACTGATTTTATATCAGATGTAATATTTAATTGATCAATCTTACTATATTCACCATTAATTTTTATATAAAATTCTTTAGTACGTAAAGTACTTAAACTTCTAGTTAAATCAATTTTACACCAATCTAATAAGCTACCATCATAATATACCTTATCAAAATTTAGATCGAACCTATCAGAAAAAGCATACCATTCAATCTTGATTACACTCTTAGGAATAACAATTTCTTTAACGTTTAATGCTAACTGTACTTCCTTTACTATTGTTACACCATCAGGAATTATTAATTTATCACCTATAGCATAGTACTCACCATTATCATTTTTAAAATACACCTTATCAGATTGAAAAAATAAAGACGGTAATGAATAACTATCTATTATAACATTATCACAATATTCCTTTAGTGTACCATCATAATAAATCTCATTGAAATGATTATCACTACATGAATAAATATATTTAATTGTTGAAGGAATATATAATTTTTCTGCATTTACATCATTTATTGAAAAAGAAACAATATCAACATCATCCAGTTTTTGAGGAATACTAATAATTTTTTCTTCTCCTTCATAATTTAATATATTTCCATAAATTTCATAAACAAAACCATCCTTAGTATATCTACGTTTATCACTACAAGATGCTAAAACAAAAATTATTGCCATTAAAAATAATCCTATTTTAAAATATCTTTTCATAATAAAACACTCCTCTTTACTTTTTAAATTTATTATAATATTAAAATTAATAGAATATGAAAAGTAACGCAATTTTAATACCTAATAATTTAACACTTTAAATATAAATCTATAAAAATCAATAATATAGCAAAACTAAAAATGCAATATAAAATTTAATAAATAGTATTCCCTTAATTATATTATATAATTTTTCTATTTTTTTGCAATATAGATTTATATAATCTATTTATAAAATAAAAATACTAACTTTTTTTTATTTTAACTATTGATAATAATATTTTTATGTTAGAAATAAAATAAATTCAAATAATAAAATTTTAAATAAATTATTTTTATAAAAATACTTTAAATGCAACCTTATTAATAAAAAAAGTGTATCATTACTGATACACCTTAATTTATAAAAATGACCAATATTAATTTTTTAAACTATTAATAGGGGCTGGAATTTGGCCACCACGATTAATAAATACATTTGGCTTTAATTTTGATATAGGCATAATAGGACCATATCCTAATAAACCACCAAAATTTAATGATTCATTGTCTTTTTTGCCAATTGCTGGTATTACACGCACAGCTGTTGTTTTATTATTAATCATTCCAATTGCTGCCTCATCAGCAATTAATGCAGAAATAACTTCTGGAGTTGTATCACCTGGAATTACAATCATATCAAGTCCTACTGAGCATACGGCAGTCATGGCCTCTAATTTTTCGATTGTAAGAGCTTTTGATTGAGCTGCAGCTATCATTCCAGCATCCTCACTAACTGGGATAAATGCTCCTGATAATCCTCCAACTCTACTTGAAGCCATTACACCACCCTTTTTAACAGCATCATTTAACATTGCAAGACAAGCAGTTGTACCACAACAGCCACATTGTTCCAAACCAATTTCCTCTAATATATGAGCTACTGAATCACCAACTGCTGGAGTAGGAGCTAGGGATAGGTCTACAATGCCAAATGGCTTATTAAGCATCTTAGAAGCTTCAACACCTACTAATTGACCCATTCTAGTAACCTTGAAGGCAGTCTTTTTAATTATATCAGCAATTTCAGCAATAGATGCATCCTTTGGTGCCGCTTTAATAGCTGCACGCACAACACCAGGTCCTGATACTCCTACATTGATAACAGCATCTGCTTCTCCAACACCATGAAATGCTCCAGCCATAAATGGATTATCTTCAACCGCATTACAAAATACAACTAATTTAGAAGCACCAATACATTCATTGTCCTTGGTAATTTCAGCTGCTTCTTTTATCTTTTGACCCATTATTTTAACTGCATCCAAATTTATTCCTGCTCTTGTAGAACCGATATTAACAGATGAACATAACTTAGATGTAACTGCTAAAGCTTGAGGAATTGACTCTATTAATTCCTTATCACCAGGTGCAAAGCCCTTTTGAACAAGTGCAGAATAGCCACCAATAAAATCGATTCCAATATCATTAGCTACCTTATCTAAGGTTTTAGCATAAAATATGGGATCACCACCACTTACACCAACTAACATAGAAATTGGCGTAACAGCAACACGCTTATTTATAATTGGAATACCATATTTTTTAGAAATAGCTTCGCCTGTTTTAACCAAATCTTTAGCATAATTATATATCTTATTATAAACCTTTTCACATGACTTATTAATATCAGTATCCATACAATCTATTAATGAAATACCCATAGTTATTGTACGAACATCTAGATTTTGTTCTTGGATCATTTGAATGGTTTCCATTATTTCTCTTTTATTATTCATACTACACCTACCATTAAATTCTATGCATTAAATTAAAAATATCCTCATGCATTACATGGATCTCTAAAGCCTTTTCTTTACCCAAAGCAGTCAAAATATCAACAAAGTCATTAAAATCAATAGATAACTTATCTATATTAATTATCATGAACATCGCAAAATAATCATTTATTACGGTTTGAGAAACGTCAATAACATTTGCTTGAAATTCAGCACACTTTGAGGATACACTAGCCAAAATTCCTACAGTATCCTTACCAACAACAGATAAAATTGCATTCATACTTCTATACCTCTCTTACATATATTTTTTATATTGTATAATAAAATTAAAGCTTAATAAAGTTTTCTTTTATGCGATTATATGTGATAACGTTTTCATATTACCACATTGTTAGAAAAATAAAATAATTCAAGTTAAAATATGTCAAAATACTGGCCAAAATAAATAAAGCTATAGTAAATATAGGTAATAAAAATCTATATAATTTTTTAATAAAGCTTTTGTTATAAATAATATATTTTATTTTAAAATCAAATATTAACAATATTAATCCTACTATAAAACAATATATGATAACCAAAGTATAATCAAGGCTTAATAAAACTATATCAAAGCCTTCATTCATTAAAATTAAGGCCCAAGATAATATTAAAATTGAAAAAAGAAAATGCAAAAAACAAATTGACAACAAAAAATTAGCCATAAAATATTTTTTAAAAATAATTAATCCTAAATATAATAAAATCAAGGCTAAAATTGTTATATACATAAATATTGTAATAGATAAACCAAAATATAGCATTTTTATGTCCCCTTTTGTATATGATATCACAAACAGGTTAAATTTTAAACTTATTTAGCTTAACCAATTTATTTATTACTTCTCGTTAAATAAAAAAACTAGCAAGATGTTCTTGCTAGTTAATTTTTTGTTACTTTGGTTGTTTACCAATGTATGCTAAAATACCACCATCTACATAAAGGATATGTCCGTTTACAGCATTTGAAGCATCAGATGCTAAGAAAACAGCTGGTGCTGCTAATTCTTCAGCCTCTAACCAACGACCTGCAGGTGTTTTGGCAACAATGAAAGCATCAAATGGATGACGAGAGCCATCTGGTTGTTTTTCACGTAATGGAGCAGTTTGAGGTGTAGCGATGTAACCAGGTCCAATACCATTACATTGAATATTGTATTCACCATATTCAGAACAAATATTCTTAGTTAACATCTTTAAACCACCCTTAGCAGCAGCATAAGCAGATACAGTTTCTCTACCAAGTTCTGACATCATAGAACAAATGTTGATAATTTTTCCATGACCTTTCTTAATCATTGAAGGTATAACAGCCTTTGAAACAATGAATGGACCATTTAAGTCAATATCAATTACTTGACGGAATTGTGCAGCAGTCATCTCACACATAGGAATACGTTTAATAATACCAGCATTATTAACTAAAATATCAATTACTCCTACTTCTTTCTCAATTTGAGCAACCATTGCATTAACAGCATCCTCATTAGTTACATCACAAACATAACCATGGGCCTTAATGCCAGCATTCTTGTAAGCATCTAATCCCTTGTTAACTAAATCTTGGTTAATATCATTAAATACAATTGTAGCACCTGCCTCTGCTAAACCAGAAGCAATTGCAAAACCAATACCATAAGATGCACCAGTAACTAAAGCTACCTTGCCATCTAATCTAAAATCAGACATCTTCATTTTTATTTTTCCTCCTATATAATTATTTTAAATCAGTTGTCTTTATATTGTCCATATCATCAAACTCTTGATTTTCTCCGCACATAGCCCAAATAAAGCTATAATTAGAAGTTCCAATACCTGAATGAATACTCCAGCTTGGAGAAATAACCAATTGTTCGTTATTCATAACAATATGACGAGTCTCTTGAGGTTGTCCCATCATATGAAATACTACATTATCTTGTGGAATGTTAAAATAAAAATAAACTTCCATTCTTCTTTCATGGGTATGTGATGGCATAGTATTCCAGCCACTTCCTTCTGCAAGTTCAGTCATTCCCATTGCTAATTGGCATGACTTGCATACATCAGGATGAATGTATTGATTAATAACACGTTTATTTAATGTTTTAGCATCTCCGCATGGGCGATGATTTGCCTTTTCAAAATCAATATAATAAGTTGGATAAGTTTTATGAGCAGGACATGAAGAAATGTAAAATTTAGCTGGGCTTTTAGGATCATTAGAAGAAAATATAACTTCCTTAGTACCCATACCTACATACATTCCATCCTTTGATTTTACATCGTATACTTTTCCATCAAGACTAACCTTTCCTGCACCACCAATATTTATTATACCTAACTCACGACGCTCTAAGAAATATTTAGCACGAAGTTCATCAGTAGCTTCTAAAGCAAGTGGCTTATTAACTGGCATAACACCACCAGAAATTATACGATCTTGATGAGAATAAACTAACAATATGTCATCAGGCTCAAATACTTTTTCCATTAAATAATGTTTTCTTAATTCTTCTGTTGTATAATGCTTTGAATCATCAGGATGATTAGCATATCTAACTTGTAATTTCATTTTTTTCTCCTATTTTAGATGTGATTTGATAAAATCAAAAGAAAATTGCATATCTGAAGGCTTAGATCCTTCAAATATTAAATAAGCATTTGGACATTGTTGCTTTATTTTAGGTAGTATATAATCGTAGTTCATTAATCCTTTACCAATACAACACTGTTTTAAAGAGTTATCTTCAACAATAAAATCCTTAAGGTGGAATATTACTATTCTATCCTTAAATAACTCTAAGCATTCATCAAAAATTCTTTCTTGATCCTTATAATTATTAATGGATAAATAATTATAAATATCTACAGTATAATAAACCGTTCCATTTTGGACACTTTCAACTAAACGTCTTAAAGCTTGAGGGTTGTACATACAATGCCCATAAGCTCCCTCTAAAGCTATTTTAGCATTATATTTTAAAGCTGTATCAGCTAGCTTAGAAAAAATTTTTTTAACCTCTATAAAAGCATCTTCAGTTCTATTTAAAGGATTGTATGTCCACTTGTCATCATTAAATGAACCTGTTTCACTACCAACAAATGATGCCCTAAAATCATTCATGTATTTTAAGTGCTCTTCAAATTTAGCTATGTTAGTTTTAACAAGCTCCTTATTAGAGTGAACTGGATTAAAATATGCCCCAAGCATAGCTATTTCAATATTTTCTTTAGCAAAAGCTTCATAAATGGAATTAGCTTTTTCCTTAGATAATGTACCTGGCAACCCAGTTTCATTTTCGATAGCCTTATTTAAAACAAGCTGAACACAATCAAATCCCACTTTTTTAGCTTCTTTAGCTAATTGTTCAGGATTAGATTTACCAAAATCATGAACACGAACACCTATCTTCATACTTACCTCTAATTCTTAATTTAGTGCCACTAAGGTGGCACTAAAAATTTTTAGAAATTATCTTTGAACACGACCATTAGCATTTCCACCAGCTAAAGATTCAACTTCAGCAGCAGAAACTAAGTTAAAGTCACCATTAATAGTGTGCTTTAAAGCTGATGCAGCAACAGCAAATTCTAATGCTTCACCTTGATTTGGTTTAGTTAATAAACCATGGATAATACCACCAGAGAAAGAGTCTCCTCCACCAATTCTATCAATGATTGGGTTAATATCATAACGTTTAGATTCATAGAATTCTTTTCCATTATAAATTAATGCTTTCCAACCATTATGAGTTGCTGAGAATGATTCACGTAATGTTGAAATAACATATTTAAAATCAAATTCTTTAGCCATTTGTTTGAAAATATTATAATATCCTTGAGCACCTGTTTCACCAGCCTCAACGTTTGCCTCAGGCTTGAATCCTAAGCATAATTCAGCATCCTCTTCATTACCGATACAAACATCGACATATTTCATTAATGGTTTCATAATAGAAATTGCCTTTTCAGAAGTCCATAATTTTTTACGGAAGTTTAAGTCAACAGAAACTGTTACACCATGACGCTTTGCAGCCTCACAAGCTAAACGAGTTAATTCTGCTGCCTTATCAGAAATAGCTGGAGTAATTCCAGACCAGTGGAACCAATCAGCACCTTCCATAATTGCATCAAAATCAAAATCCTTTGGATCAGCTTCTGCAATTGCAGAATGTGCACGGTCATAAATAACCTTAGAAGGACGCATAGAAGCACCAGTTTCAGCATAATAAATACCAACACGGTCACCACCACGTGCAATATAATCAGTATGAACGCCATATCTTCTTAAAGCATTAACAGCTGATTGACCGATTTCATGAGTTGGAAGTTTAGTTACAAAATATGCTTCATGACCATAATTTGCACAACTTACTGCAACATTTGCTTCTCCTCCTCCATAAATTACATCAAATGAGTCTGCTTGAACGAAACGAGTATTTCCAGCTGGAGATAATCTTAACATAATTTCGCCCATTGTTACAATTTTTGCCATTTTAAATTTTTCTCCTTTTTTCTATTATTTTTCTATTTTAATTTTAACAACAGCTTTTTCAACTATTTCATCATTAACTTTACATTTAGCAAGATGAACATCCTCTGTGTAAACAAGCGCAAATCCTTCCTCTAAGGTAAATAAAACTGCACCATCACACTTATATTTTGTAACATCCTTATCCTTATTGTAAGGTGTTGTTACCTCTAAAGTTGGATTAGAAATATGAGTATAACCAAATATTTCTTTTCCCTTTAAAACAATTTGTAAATCAATATAGTTTTCATGATTTTCATAAAAACATTCTTCCATTGGTCTAGCAACATATGTATCGCGATTAATATAAACATTATCGCCATCTACAATAGTTTTTCCCTTAGGTAGTGCTAATAAATCATGATTTTGAATATAGTCAATTGCTGTATCTATATTCTTTGAAATACCTTTGTAGCGATATAAATCAACTAACTTTCCTACTATCATAGTTATCTCCTTTTATCTTACAACCTCTGCACTGCCATTAGCAGCCATAAAGTTTTCAATATCCTCGCAAGAAAATACTGATGCATCTCCATAAATTGTATGTTTTAATACAGATGTATTTAGTCCATATCTTACCGCATATCCAGGATTAGAATAATCTTTTAGTAATCCATGAATAACGCCAGATGCAAAAGCATCACCGCCACCTATACGGTCATATATATTAAAACGAATTGGATCAGTCAATTCCCATGTTAACTCATCGTCACGAAGTTTAAAGTAATATCCTGCCAAAGAATTCTCTGTAGCTGAATAAACAACACGGTCTGTTCCAAAAATATAATGCAAATTATATTTTTTTATCATCTTAGGGAAAACATTTCTTCTCTTTTCAGATAATGTTTTATCCTCAAATTCTTCATCTAAAGGTATTTCTAATATTGTATTAGCATCATAAAAACTAGCAAATACAATATTAACATAATCCATAAATTCTTTATATACAGGTCTAGCTTCTTCAACAGCCCATAATTTTGATCTGTAGTTGAAATCAAAGCTAACGGGAACACCATGCTTTTTTGCCTCTTTAACTGCTCTTAAGGCTACAGCACGAACCCTTTCACCTAATGCTAAAGTAATTCCTGATAAATGGAACCAAGTTGCCCCAGTGAAAATTTCCTCCCAATCAAATTCATCCTCTTGTATACGGGTAATTGCAGAATGTTTTCTATTATATATAACCTTTGAAGCACGGCCACCAAAGCCGGTCTCTAAAAAATATATACCAATAGTTGAAGAACCACGTACTACATATCTAGTATCAACACCATTTGATAGTAGATGGGTAATTGCACCATCACCTAACTGATTTGGAGGTAGTTTAGACATAAAGTATGTTTTATGTCCCATATGGGCTAACGCAACTGCTACATTGGCCTCCCCACCACCATAATTAACCAAGAATGAATGAGTTTGATTAATTGTAGCATAATCTGGAGTAGATAATCGAAGCATTATCTCTCCAAATGTTATAATTTTTTCTTCCATAATGGGTATTATAGTCTTTCTATATTATTTTTTTAGTGAAGCTCTTGCATTCTTTACTTCTTCTATAAATTTAGCAGCCATTTGAGTTACAGCCTCGTAATCACCAGTTTTAGCTCCAGCAGTCATTGAAGAACCTGCACTAACTGCAACAACTCCAGCCTTAATCCAATCAGCAATATTGTTTACATCAACACCACCAGATGGCATTAAATTAGCATAAGGAAGTGGTCCCTTAACATCCTTTACAAATCTTGGTCCTAAGATATCTCCAGGGAATAATTTGATAACATCACAGCCATAGTCTAAAGCCATTTTTACTTCTCTTACAGTTTGAGTTCCAGGTACATATGGAACTTGATATCTATTGCATAATAATGCAACTTCCTCATCGAAGCAAGGTGAAACAATAAACTTTGCTCCATTTAAAATAGCAGAACGTGCTGTTTCACTATCTAAAACTGTACCTGCTCCTATCATAACATTTTTATCTCCAGCGTATGCTTTGCATAAACTAGAAATAATTTCGCCAGCACCAGGAACTGTATATGTTACCTCGATTGATGTAACACCACCTTTGATACAAGCTTCTGAAATCTTTAATCCCTTCTCAGTGCTTTCAGCTCTTACAACTGCAACAACACCAGTAGATGCAATTTGATTTAGAACATCAAATTTCTTCATTTTATCATACCTCTTTCTAAAATATTATTTCACTAATGAAATCATCGCTTTTATTATAAAATTATTTACTATTTTTGTCAATGAAAGGGCCTGTATTTTAACTAAATATTTTCATTACTTTTACATCAAGTATTTTATTTTTATCCAAATAAAAAAAATGTAATTATTTTTTTATAAATTTAAGATAAATATATTTTTGTTAAATAAAAAAAGCTATGAAAACAATTTTCCATAGCCATCTTTATATTATCTTTTTATTCCATGACAAAACTTATACTTCAATCCACTTCCGCATGGACATGGATCATTAGCACCTACATTAGCAAATCGCTTATCCTTAACAATTGGTGTGTTCTTTCTAATTGTATTTTGGTCTTGATTTGTATGTAATCCTTTTAAGGTATCCTCATCCTTAGGAGTATCGACTACTCTTCGTTGAACACCCATAGTTGTATGCATTGCAGTAATCAGTACCTCTTGATTAATTTTTTTAGTTAAACGTTCAAATTTATTATATCCTTCTCTTTGATATAATTCTAATGGGTTAGTTTGAGCATATGACTGTAAATGAATACCCTGTCTAAAGCCTGCCATATCATCAATATGCTCACGCCAGTTTCTATCTAATATAGGTAATATGATTCTCTTAATTTGGAACATAACATTGTCTTCAACGATATTAGGATTTTGGGCTTTAATGTCATCAGGAACAGCTTTATTTAAAATATCCCTTATAAATTCAATACGCTTATCAAAATCATCACAAGCTATTTTATATAAATATTCAATTATATCCTGATCATCTTCATAGGCTCTAATAATATTTACATCAACCATATTAGGTCTAAATAATTTCTCATTAAATAATTGAGCAAGCTTATCATCATCAAATTTTGAAGAATTCATAAATTGATCAACGACATCAATTATAGCTGATTTCATTAATTTCTTTAGGATAATATCTAAGTTTTTAGCCTTTATAACTTCACGACGTTGAGCGTAAAAAATTTCTCTTTGTCTACGAATTACATCATCATATTTTAATATATTTTTACGTGAATCGAAATTTATTCCCTCAATCTTTGTTTGAGCAGATGTTACTAATTTAGTTAAAATCTTATTTTCAAGTGGCTTGGATTCATCACCTTCAGACATCAAACGAATGCACATAGCCAAACGGTTTTTAAATGAATCACCACCAAAACGAATAATTAAATCATCCTCGCAAGAGATAAAAAATCTTGAATAGCCTGGGTCACCTTGACGTCCTGCACGACCACGTAATTGGTTATCAATACGTCTTGATTCAAATCTCTCAGTACCTAAAACAGCAAGTCCACCTAGCTCCTTAACGCCCTCTGCAAGCTTTATATCTGTACCACGACCAGCCATATTTGTAGATAATGTAATGGCACCTATTTCTCCGGCTTTTGCTATAATTTCAGCCTCACGCTCATGATTTTTAGCATTTAAAACCTCATGAGGTAAATTCTCTTTAACTAGCATACGATGAACAAGCTCTGATGTTTCAACGTTAGCAGTACCAATTAGAATAGGCTGGCCTTTACTATGACGCTCTTTTATTTCATTGACCATAGCTTTAAATTTATATTCTGGTGTTAAAAATAATAAATCAGGCATATCCTTACGAATTACAGGTCTGTTAGTAGGAACTTCAACAACATACATATTATATATGTTTCTAAATTCCTCTTCTTCAGTTTTAGCAGTACCAGTCATACCAGAAAGCTTATTATACATTCTAAAGAAATTTTGATATGTTATAGTAGCAACTGTAACTGTCTCCTTTTTAATTTCTACGCCCTCTTTAGCTTCAATTGCTTGATGAAGACCTTCAGAAAATTGACGTCCCTTCAAAATACGTCCTGTTGAGGCATCAACAATTAAAACAGCTCCATCTTGAACAACATATTCCTTACCGTCTGAGAAAATATAAACAGCTCTTAAGGCATTATTTATTCTATGAACTAACAAAACATTTTCAACATCATATAAATTTTTTACCTTGAAAAATCTTTCAGCCTTTTCTACACCAGGGATTGTCAAAGTTATTGTTCTTGACTCTACATCTATATTATAATCATCCTCAGTTAAAGATTTAACAAATGTATCAGCCTTCTCATATAATCCATTATCATCCTTAGTTGGTCCAGAAATAATCAATGGTGTACGAGCTTCATCAATTAAAATTGAGTCAACCTCATCTATAATTGCATAATTCAAGCCCTTAACCTGAGTAACATCATCTATAGAAGGAACCATATTATCACGTAAATAGTCAAATCCTAACTCAGAGTTTGTCGAATACATAATATCACAAGAATAAGCTTCCTTCTTTTGATTACGATCAAGCTCTCTTAAATTTAAACCAACAGTTAGACCTAAAAATCTATAAATATTTCCAATTTCACCGTGTGCTTCACGTCCAGCTAGATATTCATTTACAGTTACGATATGAACACCTTTACCAGTCAAGGCATTTAAATATGCAGGAAAAACAGCAGTTAAAGTTTTACCTTCACCTGTTTTCATCTCAGCTATATTACCACCATGAATAGTACAAGCACCTATCAACTGAACATGGAAAGCCTTCATATTAGTAACACGATAAGCTGCCTCACGACAAACAGCATATGCCTCTACTAAAATATCATCAAGTGTTTTACCCTCTTTTAATTGGTCTTTAAAATATTGTGTTTTAGCTTTTAATTCTTCATCAGAAAGTTTTTGCATTTCACTATCTAATGCTTCAATCTTGTAAGCTAACTTATCACAACGCTTTAACTCCTTATAACTTGAATCGAATAATCTCTTTAATCCCATAAAAATCCAATCTATCCTAAAAAGGATTTATCCTTTCTAAAGTCTCTAACATTAATGATACTATAATTAATCGTTTTTTTCAATAATCGAGTAAAAATATTTTATTATCATAATATCTAATTTCACAAAAAAAGAGAGGCTTTTATGCCTCTCTAAACTACTATTTATTTTTTCTCGTCAGTTTCAATTATGGCGTAATCACCATCTGCTCTAAGATAAATAACATTAGTTTTTCTAGTAGCCTTATCTAAATATACAAAGAAATCATGGCCTAACATTTCCATTTGATCCATAGCTTCTTCAGCAGTCATTGGCTCTAATTCAACATGCTTATCTCTAACAATTCTTTCATTTTTTGGTTCAGCTTTTTCAAAACTACGAATTCCTTGTTTACCAAGCTTATCCTTAGTTTTATCGTTGTAGCGACGTACCTGTTTAACAAGCTTATCGATAGCACCATCAAGCGCTGCATAAATATCAGCATCCATTACTTCAGCTCGAAGTATGATATTTTTAGAGGGAATTGTAACCTCAACCTTATGATATGCCTTATATACCTTACAAACTACTCTTGCATTAACATTATCATAATCTGATAATATATCCTCAAGCTTTCTCAATTTTTTTATGGCATACTCTTTGTTGGCATCAGATGGAGTAAATCCATTTTTTCCTACAATTTCAACCTTCATATATATCACTCCTTTTCTAACTTAATTATACCATTTTACTAAAGCGTTTACAATAAGTTTTTATATCTTGTAAACATTTTGAGCTTGTAAGCCTTTCTCGCCAACAACTAGATCAAACTCAACTAACTGTCCTTCATTTAAAGTCTTAAAACCATCATCTAAAATGGAACTATAATGAACAAAAATGTCATCATAATTTTCTTTGACAATGAACCCATATCCCTTCTCATTATTAAACCATTTTACTTTTCCTACTAACATATATTTTTCCTCCTTAATACACTTTCTATAATACAACCTATCAGTGCTTAAAAACAAGAAAAACCGCTCCAAAAAATTCGACTACTTTTTTAACGTGAATGTTAAAATTAATAGTTTTTTGTTAAACAATTTTGTCATTAATTCTAATGAAATTAAAAAGGTATCATCTAAAGTTATATCATTAAAAAATAATAATTTATAATCTTTATAATTATTATATTTTTTTATAATTTGATTGTACTCTACAAAAAAATAATTATAATCAGTATATAATTTTTTATTAAACATAACTATAAACACTACTTCATAATTATTTATGTAAATTTTTTCTAAACTTAGTGAAATATTACACTTTTTATAGCAGCTATTGCAAAGATAATAATTTTTAAAAGAAAACAAATTTAATAAATTTTTATTTATAATTATTTTATTATTACAAATCTTACATTTCATAATCTCACCATTAATAATAATAGCTAAATAAATGATTAATTTTTAGATAATTATAAAATAAAAGCCTTCAACATAATAGGTTTTTTTAAGAACTATTAAGGTTGAAGGCTTTATATTTAATTAAAATTAGAATAAAACTTCTCTTGCTTTTTGCTTAATCTCTGCAGTTGTAGAAAAAGGAATTCTTGTAGTATATCCTTGCTTAGCAGCAACTATCATCTTTGTAGGCCAAACTTGAATTTCTTTATTCCAAGTTACTACACTATCATTGTAAACCTCTCTTGCAGCTGTAATTTCTTTTTGAAGATAAGCATTTTGTTGAATAGCATCAGCAATTTCTTGATGTGCTTTTAAATCAGGATAATTTTCAAAAGTTAAATTGATGTTCCTATTAAGAGTATCAACCTGACCTGATAGCTCATTACGAGTTTCATCAGTTAATCTACCAGAACGATTTAAAGCAATTTGAGTAAAGGTTGTCTTATCTAGATCAATAGCCTTTTCGACTAACTTAGCAAGATTAGTTAAAATTACTACCCTTTGCTCTAAATAATTATCAATTTGAGAAGCATCATGCTGAATTTTTTGCTCCAACTGTCTTAAATATTGAGCAGCTTTAATTTTCATAAATAGAAAAATTAAGCCTGGAATAATTCCTAATATCCATAGTATAATTTCAAAAATTGTTGAACCTACTCCTACCTCAACCTTAATTTGTTTAGAAATTACATTTACATCTCTTCCTTGTTCATTAACTGGACCAGTTAATTCATCTAATTGATTTGCCATTATTTTTACCCCCTATTTTGTGTTTTCATTTATTTTATTTGTTTTTATATTAAATAAAGCATCTAGACCATCTACATTGGATCTTACTGCTTCATTTATTAATAAATATCCCACCAAGCCTCTTTGGAAAGTTGAGTATTGGCTTGTAGGCCTTATAATATCATTATATGAAGAAGTTTTAATAACATCATCATAATGATTTTTAGAAATATTTAAATCCTTTATTTCCATGTACGAATCCTTCGAAACAGGAACATACTCTATCCAATTTACAGGAATAGCATGACTTCTACCATCATTACCCATCATTGTTACAATTTCCTGATGGTTGATACCAGCAAAGGCATAGGCTGTTACCTTTATTTTATCAGATGTGCCATTTTTTTCAATAAAATTTGTCTTTAAAATAATATTAGTTATACTATCATCAGGCTTTAATAGATTATGATCAAGCCCATTGGCAATACATTCATGTTCAAAGCTTGGAATATTAGATTTAAAATTCCTACCATATATATAATCAATACTTTTATGCACTTGATAAAGTGGTATAGATATTAACGGTAAAAGATCAAAATATAGTGACTTAAAATATCTAACATTATAATCGATGAAAAAATTCTTGGCCTTTTCTAAATTATAATTATAAAAGTTTATTGGATTTAAATTATAATCAAATTCTTGTGAATGATAAGAATAAATATAATTTAGTTTTTTTCTTTTTAAAAATTGAAAATCATCACCATAATTTACTTTATCTAGTAATAAATTTATCTCATTTTTTTGAGCCAATGGTGTAAATAGTAATCGATATTGTACCTCATGATTTCTATCCTCGCCACCAAATAGCGCCTCAAATTCATCATTACCTAATCTTGTATAATTGCCACCCTTTTCTAGTGCTTCTTTGGCTAAATCATCTAAGTCATTAACCCTTTTTTTAACAAATTTTTCAATGTCACCATCATCCATATCTTTACTTACCATTGGTTTACGGCTGAATTCTAAGTCTGGAGCTGCATCATTTGCATAAATTAAATAGGTTTGGTATTGATAACTAGGTGCAGGCTTAGTAATTGAGGCAGTTAACACCTGACTTCTTGTTATAATCTGGGTTCTGCCGTTTCTAGTAACTCTTTCTGTCCAATGTATTGTTATACTATTAGAATAAACCTTATTAATCCATAGTTGGTTCAACTCTTTACAAATTAAAAATGGATTACCTAAAATAGAACCAGACTGTACAAATACTATAGAACTATCATTATTAGTATTATCTAAAAGTCCATATTTTTCAACCATATCTAAATAACGATCCATATTAAAGTAACGATCTAATTTAATTAAAGGTACTGTTTCATTTACAATTTCAGAAACTATATTCCAATCATATAACGAATTTAATGGCTGCATTTGACCATTAGCTTCATTTATTGTAGCATTTATGTTTTTTTGGATATTAAGTTGTTGATTTTTCAATAAATTAATCTTCTTTAGAATAGAATTTTTTATAATAAAGAAAAATATAATTCCTAATATAACAGCAACAACAATTAAAGGTATGGAAATAGCTCTATTAATAGTATTATTAACCAAAAAATATATCATCACTACTAAAACAGCAACAGCTAAAAGTATGCCTATAATTAGTAAAACCATCAAAAATATTTTAGCCGTTATAGACTTCTTGACCTTTTCCAATAAACCATTATCTTTGTCTAGTTTTGTCATTAACTCTTTATTTTTGTTAACGTCTATACCTGAGGTTTTAACAAGGTGGTCAAAATACTTAATTACATTGTCTAAATGCTTTTGTTTAAGCTCTTCATTGTAATACTTTAAAGGCTCTAATATTTTATCATCCATAAGCATCACTCCCTTATTACAATTATAGTATATTTTTAATAATATTAAAATCTAAATATTTATTTTTTTAATATTATTCTACTTGTTTAATAACTCTTTTAATTGATCAACCTTATCTAATCTTTCCCAAGATAGATTAAGATCTGATCTTCCAAAATGACCATATGCTGCAACTTGCTTATAAATTGGTCTTTTTAAATCCAAAGTGTCAATAATACCCTTAGGAGTTAAATCGAAAATCTCTAATACCTTTTTACTTATAAGATTTTCATCAACTACTGCTGTATTGAAGGTGTCAACAAGAACTGATGTTGGTTTTGCAACACCAATAGCATAAGATAATTGGATTTGACATTTCTTACATAACCCTGCAGCAACAATATTTTTGGCAATATATCTAGCCATATATGAAGCTGAACGGTCTACCTTTGATGGATCCTTTCCAGAAAAGGCCCCACCACCATGACAAGCGGCTCCACCATAAGTGTCAACAATTATTTTTCTTCCTGTTAATCCACTATCACCAGCAGGTCCACCAATTACGAATCTTCCAGTTGGATTAAACAAATATTTAGTATTTTCATCAACTAAATTTTTATCAACAATATAATCTACAACTTCGCGTTTTATATCTTTGGCTAATTGATCCATTTCAATATCTGGTGAATGCTGTGTAGAAATTAAAATTGTATCAATCCTTTTAATTTTCATATCATCATATTCAATAGTTACCTGAGTCTTTCCATCTGGACGTAAATATGGTAAGATACCACTTTTTCTAACGTCTGTTAATCTTTTAGCCAGTTTATGAGCTAATGTTATAGCTAGTGGCATATACTCAGGTGTTTCATCACAGGCATAACCAAACATAATACCTTGATCACCTGCACCTTGTTCGTGTACTGTTGATTCATCTACACCCATAGCTATATCAGCAGATTGAGGATCTATAGCTGTTAATACCGCTAAATTGTCGGCATCAAAACCATATTTTCCACGTACATAGCCAATTTCTTTAACTGTATCTCTTACAATTTTTTGTACATCAACATAGTGATTAGTTGTAATTTCACCAAAAACCATTACCATACCAGTTGTACAAATGGTTTCACAAGCAACACGACCATTAGGGTCATGCTTTAATATATCATCTAAAATAGCATCAGAAATTTGGTCAGCTATTTTATCTGGATGTCCTTCAGTTACTGATTCAGATGTAAAAAATCTTTTCATTATATTCTCTCCTTTATCGCTTTTACTAATTGATCAGCACAACTTGTGGGTTTAATCCCACAAGTATTACCCTCTAATATCTCACATACCTTGTTTGCATCCATTCCTTCTACAAGCTTACCTATTGCCTTTAAGTTTCCTGGACAACCACCCATAAATACGACATTGTGAATTTTATTTTCATCATCAATGCTAAAATTAATTTTCTTAGAGCACACGCCCTTTGTTAAGTATTCATAATCCATAAAATTTTCCTCCTACATTTCATTATAAATAGCTTCAAAATCGTTTGCAAAACGAATAAATCTTTCAAATATAATTGGGTCAAAATATATTTTAAAATGTTCTTGTAAATAATTTATTGTTAATTTATGATTATATGCTTTTTTATAGGATTTAACACTTCTCATACTTACATATATATCACAAATCAAAATAATTTGTGATTCAATACTATTTTGAATATGACTCATCTTACTAATAAACTCATCATTATTTGAGCCTTCAAATGTAGCACGAATTATATCCTCACATTTTCTTTCTAGTTGCAATCTTGAAATTAATTCACTACCTAATTCAGTTTCTTTTCTTAAAGCTTCAAATCTTTCATCCTCATTGTTATAGTGTTCTTCTTTAAAATCAACCGTTTTATCAATATGAATTTTAGAAAAATTATATATTTTCTCACATTCATCTGGCTTTAATCCCAACAATGACGATAGTTTTTTAGTCATCAATGCCAAAATTTCAACATTATGCTTTTCATCATCAGACATTTTTTGGTTATTCAAAGTTACATCAAAAATTTTCGTAACAACATTTGTAAAATCCTCTTGAACTGTTCTTCGCTTAATAAGCTCGTTTTTACGCTCATCTTGCATATAATTTGCCATGCTGACATTCGCATAAAGTACTAGCATAAAAAGTCCTAGTAAAACTGTTCTAATTAAAATATCCTTAAATTCATTTGAAACAAAAAATTCATGGATGAATTGAGAAAAATTCTTAGCCATATCAGAATTTAATAGAGGATATGTTATAGTAAAATGCAATATAGTTACTAAGACAAAAACCCATATGAAAACATTCTTAAGCATTTTCTTATCCTGATAAAAGGCACATATAGCTAGTGAGTAATAAAGTAAAATGTAACCACATTCCTTTAAATAATCTGCATCTCCAACTTTTAACTTAATATAAATAACAATGGTAGATAAAAACATATAAAAGCTTGAAACATACATAGCTATCGTTTGGGCCATCGTGTCTTGTGGACCTTTTTTAATCATGTTTTTCAATCCACTATTTACTATAAATGTTACTGGAAATAACAATACTGTTAAAAGCCAATTAGATGGTTCACTAATAGAAATTATAGTAAATATTATTGTGTAAATAATATTTGATACAAAAACAATATTTTTTATAACCACATTTTTTCTATATAGAACTTGTCCATCATTTGCAATGTCAATGCCACTTTCAAAACCAAAATTTCTTTTGAAGAAGGTGTTGTTTTTTATTTTGATACGAATTTTCTTTTTTAAACCTGAAATTTTCAATCTAACACCACCTTATAACATTTTATCACAAATATCTACATTATAACATCATTAACTTTAAATATCTTTTGCCCATTAGCAAAATCACGACCGGTCATCATCTTTTTACCTGGTAATAAAACCAAATCCAAGCTTATAGCCGAATCCTTGGTTTTAATAACTATTTGTTTTTTTACATCAATAACAGAGCCTGCTGGTTCATTACCTTTATAGTCTACTACTAAGGCTCTAAATATTTTGAGCTTAACATTATTAACTAAAATATAAGCTCCTGGGTCCATAGCTAAGCCCCTAATTTTATTTACAATATTTACTGATGTATCATTTAAATTGATTTTTTCTTCTTCAGGTAAAATATTAGGTGAATAAGTAGCCAAAGAATCATCCTGCTCAACACCTTGATTTTTACCATTATATATATCCTCAATACAATCTAGCAATAAGTCTTTACCAATATATGAAAGCTTTTCAAATAAAGTTGTAGCATTATCTTGTGGCTCTATCTTATATTTTTTAACTGCATAAACTAACCCTGCATCTAATTTTTTGGTCATCTTCATAATACTTACGCCACTATATTCATCACCATTTATTAATGCTCTTTGAATTGGAGCACCACCCCTATGCTTAGGAAGTAATGAAGCATGAACATTTAATGTATATTTAAATAAATTTAATATTTTTGTAGGTATATATTGTCCATATGCAGCTGTTATTAAAACATCTGCCCCTACATTTTTAATTTGTTCATAGCTTTCGATAATTTTTTCAGGCTGAATTAAATCTAATTTTAACTCTTTTGCCTTCTTGCTGACACTAGTATCAATTAACACACCTTTTTTTCGGACTCTATTTGGTTGACTAACTACTAATCCCACATCATACTTTTTTGCTAATGCCTCTAGTATTACAACTGCAAAATCAGGAGTACCCATAAATACAATTTTCATCTTAATTATCTCCTTTATAATCTAGTAATTGACAAATCTACATCTTTATTATTTTGGTAAAGAGGATAGATATACCTAATTTTATCTAAAACACTATCTTCAACTGCTTGAATTTGAATTTGGAAGCGATAATAATCCCTTTTTTTAAAAATTAAAGCTTCAGTTGGACCTAATACAATCGATGACTTAGCCACAGAACGTAAATTATTTGCAATAGTAGTAGCCTCATTATATGCCTTATTGGCATCTAATGAAGAAACTATAATTTCTATAATAGTGGAATATGGTGGTAATAACATCATTTTCCTTTTTTTAATTTCGTAGTTATAAAAAGCTTCATAATCATGTCTTTTAACACATTCTATAACATAGTGATGAGGATTGTAGGTTTGAATAATAACCTTACCATCCTTTTCTCTTCTTCCCGCACGACCTGAAACCTGCTCAATCAAATTATAACAAGTCATTGTAGCATCATAAGTTGGATATGATAAAGCTAAATCAGCATTTACAACACCAACTAGTGTCACATCACTAAAATCTAGACCTTTAGTAATCATTTGGGTGCCAACTAATATATCAGCTTGATGATTTTTAAAAATATTAAATGCTTCCTCATAAAAATTACTATTAGTCGTTGTATCTAAATCAAGCCTTAAAACTTTTGCTTCTGGTAAGAGCTTATTTACCTCATCAACAATTTTTTCAGTACCACTTCCAACATATCTAATTTTATCAGAGCCACAGTTGCTACAGCGTAATACATTTTTAGTAGTATACCCACAATAATGACATTTTAGGGTTTGACTATGGTGGTGGTAAGTCAAAGATATATCACAGTGAGGACATTTGATAGTCTCTCCACAATTTCTACACATAACGAAGGAAGAATAACCTCTTCTATTTAAAAAAAGAATCGACTGTTCTTTTCTTTGATAACAGCTTATTAATTCTTTTTGTAGCAATTTTGAAAAAACAGACCTATTTTGATTTTTAAATTCCGAAGTCATATCAACAACTATTGATTCTGGCAATTTTCGTCCATTAGCCCTATGGGCAATAGTTAATAGCTCGTATTCGCCATTAGTAGCATAATAATAGTCACATACATTGGGAGTAGCACTTCCTAAAATTAGTGGGCAATTATTATACTGACATCTGAGCTTAGCTATTTCGATGGCACTATATTTAGGATTATTCTGTTGAATATATGACGATTCATGACATTCATCTACTATGATAATACCCAAATTTTTTAAGGGGGCAAAAATTGCTGATCTAGCTCCTACAACTATCTTAGTTTGATTATTGTAAACCTTATTCCATTCATTAAATTTTTCGACCATTGTTAAGCGTGAATGGAAGATAGCAATATCATCTAAAAACCTTTGTTTTAAAATAGAAGTTATTTGTGGTGTTAATGATATTTCTGGAACTAATAAAATGGCAGTTTTATTAGTTTTTAAAACCTGTTCAATCCAGCACATATAAACTTCTGTTTTACCTGAACCGGTAACACCATGTAATAAATAGGTATTAAATTTATCGTATACCACACTACTAAAAGCCTTTTGTTGCTCATCATTAAGCACTATTTTAGAATTAGAGGTCGAAATTTTTTCATCAACTGGCTGAAATTTTTTCTCTTTAAATATGGATACAATTTTTTTAGTTTCCATAGACCTAATAAATGGTTTAGAATAACCCATATCGTTAATTAAAACTTCGAATTCTACTCTGCCGCCTATTTCCTTTAAATAACTAATTAATTCATTTTCCTTTTTACTATATCTATCTAATAATTGTTCATTTAAGCTTACTATATCAATTTCATTTTCATCTTTACGTTTTTTTATTTTTGTTAACAAAACAACATTTTTATTTTTAACCTCAGAATATAAAATTTTTTGTTTGTCGTTATCAAAGCCTTCAATTAGTATTTCTCTTTTTTTAAATATTTCTTTGGCTTGGATAGATAATCCCTCATAATTAACAACCTTAGCATATTTTTTATACTTAATTTTTAATGCAGCAGGAACCATTTGTTGCAAGGCAGTCGCATAGAATGAAAAATTATTGTCAGCTATATATTTAGCTAAATTAACAAATTCAGCATTTAAAACAGGATATATGTCTATTAATTCTATAATTGGTTTAAGTTTTTTCTTATAAAGAGTTTCATTTGAAATATCTATAACAAAACCAACCCTTTTACTAGTTCCAAACGGTACATACACCCGATACCCGATAGAAATAATTTCTTCTAAGTGTTGGGGTACTAAATAATCAAAACTACGATTAACTTGTTTATTTAATACGTCAACAATAACTTTAGCAATCATATTTTCCCCCAAATAATATAAAAATAAGCCATCTTTAAGATGGCTAGGTATTCTTTTATGCCATCAATCAAGCATTAGCACCTTGCAAATTGTAGGTTGCTGAAGGATCATCAAGCTTGTCTTTCCCCTTCTCTTTATGACATAACCATTATATAATTTTATTTAACAAATTACAACATTATTTTTAGATAATAGAAACATTTTCAGCAATTCTCTCATCGATAAGTCCAAAGGCACCAATTGGCTTGGCACAAATTTTTAAAAATAAGAATAATAAAATTGCTTGCGGTAATAAATAAACCAAATTTTTGGGAATTGATATTAGCATTACATATGCCACAAAGCCATCAAAATTTAGATTATACACTATAGCCCACCAAATTGATCCTAAGAAAATATTTACAAATAAATTTACAAATACCCTAGCATAAAGACATTTGGCAAATGTAACCTTTGTTCGATAAAAGCATAATCCATAAATTAGTCCTGATAATAATGAATTTATTGTATAACCTATAAAAAATGGAGCTCCTGAAGGATATATAAAATGTCCTAAAACATCAGATAATATTCCTATTGTCATTCCACAAATTGGACCATAAATCATAGCGATAACAGAAAAAACCAAATATGTTAGTCCTAATCCCAATGCTCCAAAGCCAGATGGTATAGTTATAGCCTTACATAAAAACATTATCGCAAATAATAATGCAATCGAGCATAAATTTTTAACATTTGACATTTCTTTATTGGCTAGTGACCAATAACGTTTATTAAAGGGAGTTTTGAAAACTAACTCACCATCAGAAATGTCTATTAAAAGCCCCTTCGATTTACCATGGGTAACTATAAAGAAAAAAGAAAAGCTAATTAATAACATACCAAGCATAGTCCCTAAGCCCAATAAATAGGGGTTATATTCACCTATAAGTTCACAAATAGGTTCATTAAAAAATTTTATATTATAGGGATTAGTTTTATCAAATTCAAGAATAAGTTTAAAATATGTACTACAGCGATTAGTTCCCTCATTAATTAAACCATTTGATACCTTAACAGTTGAGGGGAAAAACTTTCTTTTAACTAAAACGCTATAGCTGCCTTCATTATTTATATTCTCTATCTTTATACTTTTAAGCATAGATTCATAATCTATATTAGCATAAGAAATTTTCTTTTCTGCAGTTTGATTGTATTCATCAATTTCCTTTAATGTATTCTCGAAATATTCACTATTTAAAAAAGTTGAGGGATTTTGATTTGAATACAAATCAATTTTATAATAGCTTAAATTGTTATTGACAATATATTCAGTAACAAAATAACCGGTTAAAAAACCAAAAATCAAAAATATAAGGACTACTACCTTATATTTTAAAAATGCCTGTAAAGTTTTATTTTTCATCTTAGACCTCCAAAATAAGAGACCACCATACGATGTACAGCGGATGCACAAAATTACCGCCATGATGTAATCATGTTCGTCCATATCCAACTTCCCATGATATGGCACTTAACGCAATTTTGCTACTCTGTTACATTTAAGTATATTAAAAAAAAAACTAAATAGCAACTGTTTTTCACAAAAAAATAGAGTGGGATATTAACTCCCACTCGCTAAATATCTATTTTATTAAAAATACATTTAAGATTTTACTTACTATTGCCATCGCATTTATCTCTGATCTTTGCCAAACTCTTTTCATCGTAGTCATCTCAAAAGATAATAAACCAATTATATCACCTTCACTATTTTTCATTAATGATTGAATAAGAGCTGCTGTCTTATATTTTTTATAGGTATTATACATTGTTTCATCCTTAATTCTCCAGGTTTTTGTATCATTAATACACAAAATATCATCTACAACAAAATATTTTTTGTATTCTTCAATGTTAAATTTTTCAAATGTTAAATTTGTTTTATCCTTAGAATATATAGAAATAATATCAGATGACTTTAATACTAAAATTCTATCTAAGTTAAAATAGTTAGCTATCATTTCAAATATATTATTTATATTCATATTAGGATCTAAAAGATTTTTAACAAGTATTCCTATAAAATTTGAAAGTGATAAACGATTAACAACTAAATTATCATTACTTAAATGATGCTCATCTATATCTCCAAAATGAATATTTTTATCATAAATTATATGACAATCTCTTCCTTTATCTTTACCACGATATAAGGCCTTATCACATGCTTGATATAAACTTTTAAAATCATTGCCATCCTTAGGATATTGAGAAATTCCGATAGTGGCTGTAATACTAAATAATTTTGAACGAATTACTAAGTTATCAAGCTGATATCTAATTTGTCTAGCTATTTCCTTAATACCTATCCTATCAAGATTATGCTCTATATAAACTATAAATTCATCGCCACCAATACGACCTATACTCATTTTATACTTAGATATTTTATTTAATGCTTTGGCTATTGCTTGAATAACCTCATCACCAAATATATGCCCGTATGTATCATTAATGTTTTTAAAATAATCGATATCAATCATAAACATGACTGCTACATTAGTTGGATTTGTATTGATACTGTGATTTATAACTCGTTCAATGGCATTTTTATGAAAAACATTAGTAAGAGGATCTAGTTGATATTCTATATTATTTAAGGTTGAAATAACATAATCATTAGTTTGATAAAGATGAAAAATAACCTTATTATCTGAATGTTTTAATGCTTGTAAAATATAATGATTATCCTGACCAGAAATAATAATAGGCTTTAGATTGTATATAAGCTCTTCTAATTGATTATCAATAGAATGGGAAAAATATAAGTTAAAATATTTAAAAACCTTATTAATACTACATGGAAGGTCTATATTTAATTCAGGAAATAATGATTCAACTAAATTTGTATTTAAATTGAATTCAATATAAATATCATTAAATTTACCAATTATATTCTGAATATCCATAATAACCCTCCTCTATTCTAATTCTATTTTTCCAGTATGAAGTTGATAATATAATCCTTTCTTTTTTAACAAATCCTCATGGGTACCACGCTCTATGATTTTACCATGATCTAAAACCATGATGGCATTAGCATTTTTAATAGTTGATAATCTATGAGCGATTACGAATACGGTTCTACCACTCATTAGCTTATCCATACCTTTTTGAACTAAAGATTCCGTTCTAGTATCAATTGAGGAAGTTGCCTCATCAAGGATTAAAACCGGACAATTGCTAGCTGCCGCTCTTGAAATAGATAACAATTGCTTTTGGCCTTGACTTAGATTACCACCATCAGAATAAACCATTGTATCATATCCATTAGGTAAACGCCTAATAAATCCATCAGCATTTGCTAATTTTGCCGCATTGATTATGTCCTCATCAGTGGCATTTAAATTTCCATATCTTATATTTTCTTTAATAGTACCACTAAATAAATGAGTGTCTTGTAAAACTATACCTAAAGAATGGCGTAAATCTGCCTTTTTTATATCTCTAACATCAATTCCATCATAAGTTATACTACCTCCATCAATTTCATAAAATCTATTAATAAGATTTGTTATTGTGGTCTTTCCTGCACCTGTTGCCCCAACAAATGCTATTTTGTGACCAGGTTTAGCGTATAATGATAAATCAGAAAGTATTTTAATACCAGGAGTGTAACTAAAGTCTACATTATAAAATCTTACATCTCCCTTTAGTAAAACCAATTCGCCATCAGGTTTTTTCCAAGCCCATAAATTACTTTTATGATCAACAACAATAGGCTTATCATCCTGCATTTCAACATTAACTAAAGTGACTTCGCCATCATCAATCTCACATTTTTCATCCATCATTTTAAATAATCTTTCTGCTCCAGCTAAACCGTTAAGCAATAAATTAGATTGCTGAGTAAATTGATTGATTGGTAAAGCTGCCTGTCTAACAAACACTAAATATGAGGCTATTCCACCTAATGATATACTTACAATTGGAAAAACTGAAAGAGCAATTAATCCACCTAAAATAGCTACTATTGCATAGTTAATATAAGAAATTGAAACAACCATAGGCACCATTGAAAAGGCATATTTTAAAGCTTGATAACCAGCTTCCTTCAATTTTTGGTTTTCCTGTTGGAACTGGTATATATTAGCATTCTCATGATTAAAAACCTTAACAACCTTTTGTCCTGATAGAGTCTCTTCAACAAAACCATTAACTGTTGCCATAACCTTTTGTTGTTGATTAAAGGCTTTTTTACTTTTCTTAGAAGCATATATTATATAGCTAAACATGAAAATATAAAATACTACACAAATCAATGATAAAAACCAATTTAAAACAAATATTAAAACTAATAAGCCTACTATCTGAATAAAATTAGAAATAAGCATAGCAAATGCATTATTCATTGCATCACTTACTGCATCTACATCATTAGTATAATTACTCATTATTTCACCATGGGTTCTAACATCAAAATATGATAATGGTAGCTTCTCCATTGTATGAAACATATCTCTTCTCATTTCATATATAATTTTTTGAGCTAAATAAACCATGATTTGTGAATATCCTAATGTCGATAAAACACCTGTACCATAAATTGCAGCTTCCACAGTAATCGCAATCCATAATTCATTAATTTTTGGTTCTTTAGTGTAATTATCAATAATTGGTTGAAGCATATAGGTACCTAAAAGATTAGCTAAAGCCGATAGAGTAACGAATATGGTTATAACCAATAATAAAAATTTATGTCTGCCCATATACATCAATAATCTTTTTATTGTCTTTTTTATATCAGTTGGGCGCTTATGCTGTAATACTGGTGGCATTATTCCTTACCTCCTATCTGAGCATCATAAAGCTCTTTATATATTGAGCTTGTCTTTAAAAGCTCATCATGATTTCCAATAGAGACAATTTTACCTTCATCTAAAATTATGATTCTATTAGCATCCATAACAGAGGAAATTCTTTGACCGATTACAATACTTGTTACATTTTCTAATGATCTTATTCCTGACATAATTTTTCTTTCAGTTTGCATATCACAAGCAGACGTAGAATCATCAAATATAATAATTTTCGGATTTTTTAAAAGTGCACGTGCTATACAAAGTCTTTGTTTTTGTCCTCCAGAAACATTTACACCACCTTGACCTAAATCATAATCTAAGCCGCCAATTCTATCTAAAAATTCATCAACACAAGCAATATGGCAAGCATTTAGTATCATCTCATCAGTAGCATCTGGATTACCCCATTTAAGATTATCTCTTATTGTCCCACTAAATAAAACATTATTTTGTAAAACAATTGATATGCTATCTCTTAAAACTGTTAAATCATACTTTTTTACATCTATGCCGTCTATACAAACACTTCCCTTAGTCGTATCATATAGTCTTAGAATTAAAGAAACAAGCGTAGATTTAGATGAACCAGTACCACCTAATATTCCAATGCTCTCACCGGCTTTAATATGCAAATTAATATCTGAAAGAACATAATCACCAGTTCCAGCCTTATACTTAAAGTAAACATCATTAAAATCAATATTACCATGCTTAATTTCCATAATAGGATTTTCACATGATTTAATATCAATCACCACATCAAAAATTTCACATAGACGCTTACAAGAGGCAAACGATCTATTCATTAATAGGAAGGTATTAGATATCATCATAAGAGAGTTAATAACTTGCATAATATATGATAATAAAGCTGAAAGACTTCCAACCTTAAGTTCATTATTAAAAACTAATTTGCTTCCTAAGCCTAAAAATAATACTGTAATTGTATACATTACAAATTGAAAGGCTGGTTGATTTAGCTGGGCTATACGGAAAGTATGCTTTATTGTTTTCATTACCTTTGTGTTAGCCTCATTAAATTTAGCTTCCTCATAGTCCTCTCTAACATAAGATTTTACTGTTCTAATAGCAGTAACATTTTCCCTAACAATATTATTTAAAAAATCAACATTTTTTTGTAAATAATGATATTGTGGTGCCGTTTTTCTTACAATTAAAAATAATATTAAAGCTAAAACTGGCACAAAAACAACAAAAATCCAAGCAATTTTTGGAGCCATTGCAAATGATAAACCTATACCCATAATTAACATTAATGGTGATCTACATATAGGTCTTAGACCTCCAGCTAATGTATTTTGAATTATGGTTATATCATTAGTTACTCTAGTAACCAATGAAGTTGTATGAAATTGATCAAGATTGGAAAAAGAAAATTCTTGGATTTTCTTATATGCATCTTCTCTTAACTTATAAGAAAAATTTGTAACCAATCTAGCATTAGATTGGGCATAAAAATGGCCTGTAATTAAAGAAATTATTGCACAGGCAATAATTAAAGAACCAGATATATATATTTGATTCATATTACCTTCACTTATACCCTTATCAATTATATCCTTCATTAAAAAAGGTATAATCAACTCAAAAAATGTTTCTACAACAACTAATAATATAGTTGTTATAAGTTCTTTTTTAAAAAGCTTAAGTTTACTTAAAACTCTAATTAAATCCTTCATAATACATACCGTCTTCTTTTTTTTATTTTTATTATAACCTAAAACTAGTTTAAACTACAAGTAATTGTCAAAATTTGTAAAAATAATACGAAAAAAAATATCACTAAAATGTAAAAATTAACTAATTGGATAAATAAAAGGTAGGGTGCTATGACCCTACCAAATTATTTTTTTTATTATGTTAATTACATAGATTCATGGATAGTACGGCTGATAACATCATCTTGTTGTTCCTTAGTTAACTTAATGAAATTAACAGCATATCCAGATACACGAATAGTTAACTGAGGATACTTTTCAGGATGCTTTTGAGCATCTAATAATGTTTCACGATCAAAAACATTAACATTTAAATGATAGCCTCCATCAGCTACATAAGTATCAAGCATTTGAACTAAATTATCTACTCTTTGTGACATAAAGAAATTCCTCCTATAATTAATCTTCGTCTTTACCTAAAGATGCAGGTGTAATAGAGAAAGTATTAGAAATACCATCTCTTGAATATTCATATGGTAATTTGGCAACTGACTCTAATGAAGCTAAAGCACCATGAGAATCACGGCCATGCATTGGGTTAGCACCTGGAGCAAGTGGTTGTCCTGCTTTACGTCCGTCTGGTGTATTACCAGTTTTCTTACCATAAACAACGTTAGAAGTAATTGTTAAAATAGACATTGTTGGAATAGAATCACGATATGTATAATGCTTCTTAATCTTATTCATAAATGTCTTAACTAACCATACAGCAATCTCATCTGCACGATCATCATTATTTCCATATTTAGGGAAATCGCCAACAGTTTCGAAATCAGTTATAATTCCAAATTCATTACGAATTGGAGTAACCTTAGCATACTTAATTGCAGATAAAGAATCTACTGCACATGATAAACCAGCAATACCAGTAGCAAAGAATCTACGAACCTTTGTATCATGTAATGCCATTTCTATTGCTTCATATGAATACTTATCATGCATATAGTGAATTAAATTTAAAGTATTAACATATAATCCTGCTAACCATTCCATCATTTGTTCATACTTATCAAGTACTTCCTCGTAATTTAATGGCTCATTAGAAGTGATAGCCTCGAATTTTGGTGAAACTTGAAGTGGCTTACCAGTCTTTTTATCAAGCATCAACTCATCTTTACCACCATTCATTGCATATAATAAGCATTTAGCTAAATTAGCACGTGCTCCGAAGAATTGCATATCCTTACCTACTCTCATTGAAGATACACAACATGCAATACAATAGTCATCACCCATCTCTGGACGCATTAAATCATCTGATTCATATTGAATTGAAGATGTTTTAATTGATAACTCAGCACAGAATTTTTTGAAGTTTAATGGTAAATTCTTAGACCATAAAACAGTTAAATTTGGTTCAGGAGCAGGTCCTAAATTTTGTAATGTATGTAAAACACGGAAAGAGTTTTTAGTAACAAGGGTACGACCATCAACGCCCATACCACCAATTGATTCTGTAACCCAAGTTGGGTCTCCTGAGAATAATTCGTTGTATGATTGAATTCTCATAAATTTAACAATACGTAACTTCATAATGAAATGATCCATTAACTCTTGAGCTTCTTCCTCTGTTAAAGTACCATTAGCTAAATCTCTTTCGATATATATATCTAAGAAAGTAGAGTTACGTCCAATTGACATTGCAGCACCATTTTGGTCTTTTACTGCACCTAGATAACCAAAATATAAAGCTTGAATTGCTTCTTGAGCAGTTGTTGCTGGTAAAGAAATATCGCAACCATATGAAAGAGCCATTTCCTTTAAACCTTTTAAAGCTTTGATTTGTTCAGAAATTTCCTCTCTATCTCTTACCTTATCAGGTGTCATTTCACCATCAATTAATGATTTATCTAATTCCTTATGTTTAATTAAATAATCAACACCATATAAAGCAACACGGCGGTAATCACCAACAATACGACCACGTCCATATGTATCAGGTAATCCTGTTAAGATATGTGCAGAACGTGCAGCACGCATTTCAGGAGTGTATGCATCATATACACCATCATTGTGTGTCTTTCTATATTTTGTAAATATTTCTTTGACACGATCACTAACCTTATAGCCGTACATTTCACATGCTTGAACAGACATTTTAATACCACCAAATGGTTGTAAAGAACGCTTGAAAGGCTCATCAGTTTGTAAACCAACAATTTTTTCAAGATCCTTATTTAAATATCCTGGCTTATGGCTTGTCAAAGTTGATATTATATCAGTATCAGCATTTAAAACGCCACCGGCAGCTCTTTCTTTTGCAGAAAGATCCATAATAATTTTCCATAAATCTTTTGTAGCTTGAGTAGGTCCAGCTAGGAAACTATCATCACCCTCATATGGAGTATAGTTTCTTTGAATAAAGTCTCGGACATTAACCTCGTCATTGCTCCATTTACCTGGAACAAATCCTTCCCATCCTTTGTACATAAAATAATACCTCTTTCTATTCCTTTAATTATAATTTTAGGTAATATGCATTACCGATGTTATTATACTATAACATATTTTATATTTCAACACTTTTTTCATTTAATTAAGAATAATTCTTAAATAAGTTTATTTTTTTAAAGTTTTAATATCCTGAATTTTAGAATCTAGCCAAATTTCTAAGATCTCTTCAGGCTGATAGCCACGACACTTAGCATAAACAACGTCATCATTCATAACTAAAATAGTCGGTACTGTTTCAACTTGAAATAACTCTAATAAATTAACAGTATCTTCACTAGCCTCAATATGATGTAAAGTAGCATCATCTCTTTGACTAACTAATTTATGAAGTATTGGCATCAAACTTAAACAATTAGCACAAGATTCTCCTGATACCTCAATAACACTTATTCCCTTTAAATAATCTTTATAATTTTTATCATTTAACAACATCTTTAATCACTCCTAATAAAATTTTTGCATGTCTAACCTCATCCTTGGTTGGAGGTAAAACACCTTCTAATGGGTATGGTATATTTAAATTTTGATATTTTACTTTACCCATTGTATGATACGGTAAAACTTCTATTTTTTCAACTGTTTGTAAAGTATCAATAAAAGCTTTAGTTTCCTTAAGATATTCATCATTTAAAGTTATTCCTGGTACTAACACATGACGAATCCACATTTTCTTTTGATTATCTGATAAATATTTAGCAAATTTTAAAATATTTTCATTAGATTTACCAGTTAATTTTTTATGTTCTTCATTATTTATATGCTTTATGTCTAATAAAAATAAATCTGTATACTTAATAAGTTCATCAAATTTTCCCATTAGTTCTTCGTTTAAGGGATTAAAGGTTATTCCTGATGTGTCTAAGGCTATATGAATTTTATTCTTTTTTAATTCTTTAAAAAGCTCAATCAAAAAATCTATTTGCAATAAAGGTTCTCCACCACTAACAGTTACTCCACCACCAGTTGCAAAATAGCCACGATACTTTAAGGCTTCCTTAACAACATCGGTAACACTATATTCCATAGCACCATCCATCTTCCATGTATCAGGGTTATGACAATATAGGCAACGAAGTGGACAACCCTTTAAAAATATAACAAATCTTATACCTGGACCATCAACTGTTCCCCCTGCAAAAAAGGAATGTATTTTTCCTATCATTTCTTTTCCTCCATTCTAACAAGTTCCACAAAATCATTAATTACTGAATCGACCTCATCCCAGTCTTTTAAAGATGCACCACATGCTAAAGCATGACCGCCACCTCCGTATTTTTTAGCTATATCAATGATTGGAATATTTCTACTTCTAAATTCACCAACTATGACATTTCTTTCAATATCATATGTAAAATTTAACCACACTTTTATTTCCTGAATACCAGCCATTACACTTAACATACCTCTTGAGATATCATTAAATTCACCGCCAAATTTTTCAAATACCTCTTGAGTATTTTTTAAGTAAGCTACTCCATTATCAACAATAAATTTGTTAGAAAAATAATTTCTTTTTTCTCTATCCTTTAAAGTCTCTACATATATATTGTCGTAAATGTATTTGTAATCTGCTTTAAGTTCAATAAGCTTAGAAGCAATCAAGAATGTCTCATCTAAATGATCACCATATAAAAATCTACCGCTATCAGTAATTATACCTCCATAAAAGCATGTTGCAGCTAATGGCGGAATGATAAGATTATGACGTAGTAGCATTTCGCAAATATACTGGCTTGCAGCAACCTTAGTTGTATCACACAAATGGTTAGTAGTAATATCACAACCATTTTTATGATGATCAATAACAAACACTTCTTTGCATAATAAATATCTATTATCGCTAACCATATTACTTACACTGACATCGACAATTATGGCCAATGACTTAGAAAAAACATCATCTTCTATTAAATCCATTTTTCCTATAAAGCCATATTTTAGTGAAGCGTCTCCAACAACATAAATTTCCTTATTCGGATAATTATATTTTAGTGTATGATATAAACCTAATTGACTACCTAAGGCATCTAAATCAGGCTTAGTATGTCTTAAAATTATAATTGAATCATATTCTTTAATTTTATCAAATAAAATATTTTCCATATGTATCACTTCCTAGCGATAATATATTACCACAAAAATATTTAAAAATATAGACCAATATTTTCATAAAAAAAATCTTTAAGCATCTGAGCTTAAAGATTCTTTTATATTACTCTACATCCTGTAAAGCATCATAACCTGTTTCACCTGTTCTAACCCTAATAACATTTTCAACATCATATACAAAGATCTTGCCATCTCCAACTTCTCCTGTGTATAGAACTCTTCTTGCGGCATCAACAACCTTATCAACAGGTACTTTACAAATAACTACCTCAACTTTAATTTTTGGAATCAAATTGATTTCTACATCAACACCACGATATTTTGTTTTTTGACCACCTTGAGTACCACAACCCATAACCTGAGTAATTGTCATACCCGTAACACCAATATTTGATAACGCCTGCTTAAGATCCTCAAATTTATTTTCACGGATAATAATTGAAACCTTGGTAATCTTTTGTGTCTTACTTGTATAGGTTCCCTCTGGCATTTCTTGTAGTGGTGGAATATCAATGTCATCAATAGAATTATATACAGCTGTAGACATAGGAACGAAATCTGGATAAGATGAAGCTAAACCATGTTCTGTTGGATCTAATCCTTTTAGTTCTTCTTCTCTTGTAGCTCTTAAGAATGGAGTAACACCATCTTTTCTCTTTATCTTAGTTAAAATAAAGAACATAATTAAATCACATACTACTGTATAAGCTAATATTGCAACTACGCCAACAAATTGTATTAATAATTGCCAACCACTACCAGTATAAAATAAACCTGAAGTTGTAGAGAATAAACCACAAGCTAATGTACCCCATAAACCATTTGCAAAGTGAACTGCAACTGCACCAACTGGATCATCTATATGTAACTTCTTATCCAAAACCTCAACTACCACAACAACTAAAATACCTGCAACTGCACCAATTATAGCAGAACCTACTAAGTCAACACTAGCACAACCAGCTGTAATAGCAACTAAGCCAGCTAAAGAACCATTTAGAGTCATTGAAATATCTGGTTTACCATTTTTAATCCATGTAAACATCATTGTAGCAACGGTAGCACATGAGGCTGCAACTGTAGTTGTCATGAAAACTCTACTCATACTTTGAATAGATTGACAAGCAGCAGCATTAAATCCATACCAGCCAAACCATAAAATGAAACAACCTAAAGCTCCAACTAAGATATTATGACCTGGAATAGCCTTAACCTCTACAGTTCCATCTGACTTTTTAGCATATTTACCAATTCTTGGACCTAAAATAGCTGCTCCTAATAATGCTGTTACACCACCAACCATATGAATTGCTGCTGAACCTGACAAATCAATAAATGTTAAAGCAGTTCCATCTACATTAAAATTAGCTGCCATCTTTTGTAGCCAAGATATTGCTTCACCATTTTCTCCAAGGCCCCAAACCCAAAAGGCTTCAACCGGATAAATAATAGCACTAATTACAAGTGAATAAATACAATAAGCTTTAAAATTAGTACGTTCTGCCATAGCACCTGAAACAATTGTAGCTGCTGTTGCACAGAAAACTAAATTAAATACGAATCCACTCCAATTATAAGTAGAAGGATCACCAAACAAATCTCCCCATACACCAATAGGATTTCCAAATAATCCACCTACTGCCTCAGTCGCAATTAATAATGGAGCACCGATTAATACGAATGCGATTGTACCAAGACAAAAATCCATCAAATTTTTCATTACGATATTTCCAGTATTTTTTGCTCTAGTGAAGCCTGATTCTACCATCGCAAAACCAGCTTGCATAAAAAATACTAGTGCGACACTCATTAAGTACCACACACCGAATACATCTGAATCGGCCAAAATTAATAAACTACTCATAACTTTCCCTCTTTCCCCTAAGAAAAAAAGACGTAGATGTCTATGCTAGACAAATACGCCTTTGTTTTCTCAAATATTATTCTAAAGCATCATCGCTTACAAGAATAATATATGATATTTTTAATAGAATTTCAACTATTTTTTAGGTGTAAACGTTTTATATCGAATTATATTTTTTAAGCTTTAATTGAATCCATTCATGAGCTAGCTGACTCCATTTGGCAATATAAGTATTTACCTTTTTAATATCACCTTGAGCTGAAGCCTCATTACAAACACTTAATCCATGACCTCCCATATCAAACATATGATATTCCACATTTAAATTATGTTTCTTATAGGCCTCTAACAAAAGCCATGAATTTTTAACACTAACAGATTCATCAGTAATGGTACCCCATAAAAATAAATCTGGTGCATCCTCATTAATATGCTTTTCTAATGATACATATTCTAATAACTTCTCATCAGTAAATGAATTTAATAAAAGATTTTTAAAAGAACCCTCATGACGATATCTAGCATCAGCTGTAATTACAGGATAACCTAAAATAAGCATTTTTATATTATATTTTAATTTGTAGTCATTACTATGCAAACAAACCTCTAATGCATTGTGTCCACCTGCTGAAAAGCCCATTAGTATAATATTGGAAACATGATGGTCAGTACTTATTTCATTTATAGCCTCAGCTAAATACTTTCCAGGCATTGGGTAAGCCTCATTAACTGTTTCCCTATAATTAACTACAACTACATGATATCCATATGAATTAAAAATATCAGCTACAGGAGCACTTTCTCTTTCTGAGGTATAGGCATATCCACCTCCAGGACTAACCACAATGGTAGGACGTGGATTATTATCGATAAAATACGTAGTATAGTAATTAGGTGTATCTAATATAAATTTTTTATTCATTATCTTTCCTCTCAATAATTGCCGCAATTTCAGCTATTTCACTAATTAATTTTTGTTTTTCTATATTATCATTCATATTAGTAATTGCTTTTTTTAGAATTATTAATTTATTTTGATAATGCATAATAAAGTCATTTGTTTTTTTCTTTTGCAATATAGGTCCATATATACAATCATTTCGTGAAAGATATTCTATTCCCTCACTTGCTACTATTATTTCATAGTATTTTTTTTGATCGGTAAACGAATATTCATCAATAATTTTAAAGCCATTTTGACTTAAAAAGAATCGAACCTTATCGCGATCACTATTAGGTTGTAAAATTAATTTTTTATTTTTTATTTTGTCAAGGCTAGATTTTAGGATATCAACTATTAAATGTCCTCCCATTCCAGCAATTATAGCACAATCAAAATCATCATTAACTTCTTTAAAACCGTCTGATTTCAAAACCTTAATTTTATCATGTAAATTATAATATGAGATATTTTTCTTAGCCATGTTTAATGGTTCTTCAGCAATATCACATGCTATACCTTTACTAACATTATAATCTAAAATTGCTTTTATTAATACATAGCCATGATCACAACCTACATCACAAACTATATTGCTTCCTTTACAAAGACTAGCTAATAAATCAATTCTATTCATATTAATGCTTAGTCATAAAATCCTTCAATTTTCTACTACGTGATGGATGTTTTAATTTACGTAGGGCTTTAGCTTCAATTTGTCTAATACGCTCTCTAGTAACGTTAAATTCTCTACCAACCTCTTCTAATGTCCTTTGTCTACCATCAATCAAGCCAAAACGAAGACGCAATACTCGTTCCTCACGTTCAGTAAGTGTAGCTAATACTGAATTAAGTTCTTCTCTTAACTTCATTTTTTCTGTGTATTCATAAGGATTTAAAGCATGTGGATCGGAAATAAAATCACCTAATGATGAATCCTCCTCTTCGCCAACTGGTGATTCTAAGGAAATAGGCTCTTGAGCAATTTTTTGAATTTGTTGAACCTTTTCAACTGAAATATCCATTCTTTCAGCAACCTCTTCTGGAGTAGGCTCACGAGATAATTCTTGAACTAATTGACGTTGAACTCTTACTAATTTATTAATTGTTTCAACCATGTGAACAGGAATTCTTATTGTTCTAGCTTGATCTGCAACGGCTCTTGTAATAGCTTGACGAATCCACCAAGTTGCATAGGTTGAAAATTTAAAGCCTTTATGATGATCGAATTTATCGACAGCCTTAATTAAACCCATATTACCCTCTTGAATCAAATCAAGAAATTGTAAGCCTCTACCTAAATATCTTTTAGCAATAGAAACAACTAAACGTAGATTGGCATTAACTAATTTATCCTTAGCAGCCTCAGCTTTCTCGGTTATATCTAATAATGCCTCATATTCTTCTGCAGAAACAGTATTTTGATCGTCGGCCTCAATTTTATCTAATTTTTCTTTAGCTTCACGACCTTCAACTACTTCTTTAGCTAATTCTGTCTCTTCGTCAACGCTCAATAGTTGAATATTACCAATTTCCTTTAAATACATACGAACAGGATCATCAACCTTCACTGAAGCAGGAAGCTGGTCAAATGTAGAAACATCAATTTCTTCGACTTCATTTAAATTAGGCTCTTCATTACTAGTCAAATCAAAATCATCAGTTATCTCACTGCTAGGAAGAATATCAATTTCAGCCTTAGATAGTTCTTTTTCTAAGGCATCATACTCATCACTATCTTCACTACAGTATTTTAAAATATCCTTTGAATAGATAAAGCCTTGATTTTTCTTTCCTAATTCTAATAATTCCTTTAATACTACATCAAATTCCATCTTACTTCCTCCTCATTTTTTTTAGGTCTTCTTTAATTTTTTTATTTTTAAACTTTTTTAAAATAAGATCAAATATTTCCTCGGCGTTTGAAGACTTTTTTATACTTAAATCTATTTTTTCATTTTTACGATCATACTTTTTCTCATCTAACTTTTTTAAACATGCGTTCAAATCCTCATCCGTATAAGGCGTTGAGTCATTATGTAGATATTCAATGATTGACCTGTAATATAGTTTTGAATCTTCATCTAGCAATTGGACAAATTTTTCCTCGTTAAATTCCTGATATCGTTCATAATAGACATTAATCAAGCACATCCATATATCCATATTTTTTTTAGAGATTGCTTCAAATCTATCATTTAAAAAATGATCTATATACATAGCCTTTTCTCTAGATGATTTAGCATACATAAATAACCTTATCTCGTAATTATTGAATTCTACAGTTGATTTTGATGATAAATCTTCTTCTTTTTTTTCTAACCATTCATAATTATCGACATAATTTTTAGTAGGATATAGATTACAATATTTTTGATAATCATTTTTTATGGCCTCAACACTATTTCCTAAGACCTTAGAAAGCTCAGCCAAATATTCTTCTTCCTTAGTACTACTATTTTCTTGATTAAGCAGTTCAAAAATTTGATTTTTAATATTATCAACAACTAGCGCATCACTTAAATCCTTATTTAAAATGGCCTGTTTAAAAGTATATTTTAAAGCATCACATTTGTTATTTTCAAAATAATTATAGTAAGCATCAGTTCCATATTTTAAAACATACTCATCAGGGTCCATTCCATCTGGAAGTAATACTAACTGAATATTAAAGCCAGCTTGTTTAAAAATCTTAATAGCCTTCAACGAAGCATTAATTCCAGCCTTGTCGCCATCGTAACATATAACTACATTAGTAGTATATTTTTTTAAAAGTAATGCCTGTCTTAAGGATATAGCTGTACCCATTGTACAAATAGATTCCTTCAATCCACTACGATATGAGGCAATTACATCCATTTGTCCTTCATGCAAAATAACACGTTTTTTCTTTAAAATCTCACCTTTAGCAAGATTTAAGTTGAAAAGAACTTCGCCTTTTCTAAATAAAATTCCTTCCTTAGAATTAATATACTTCGGCTGATTTTTATCTTGTTCAAAGTACCTAGCACTAAAGCCTATTACATTTGAATTTTCATCATGTATCGGAAACATTATTCTTTTTATGAAAAAATCGTAATAGCCTTTAACGTTTTTATCAATCAAACCAACATCATAGCAATCCAACTCTAAAAAGTTTGATTCCTTTAAAACTTGATATAGTGAGTCCATCTGATTTGGTGCAAGTCCAATACCGAACACTTTTATAGTTTCATCATCTAAGCCTCTTTTATGCAAATATTGCAAAGCTTTTAAGCCATAATCCGTATTTTCTAAATTTTTTATGTAAAAAGATTTGGCAATTTGCATTATTTTATAATATTTTGTCAAAGTATTAGATTCTTTAGTTTGAACCTCTTCACTAAGAGTTATTCCATTTCTTTTGGCCAATTTTTGTAAAGCCGTATTAAAATCTATATTTTCAATTTGCATTAAAAAAGAAATAGGATTGCCACCGCCACCACATCCGAAGCAATGGGCTATTTTCTTTTCTTGATTTACAATAAATGAAGGAGTATCCTCGTGATGAAATGGGCAAAGGCCTTTATAGTTTTTGCCATTTTTCTCTAGATTAACATATTCAGACACCAAAGCGACTATATCAGTCGATTCTATGACGCGTGATATATCTTGTTTACTAGCCATCATATCACTCCTTTTAAGTTTATAAAGTTAATTTATCCTCAATATAGGCTAAAATGTCATCAACCTTAATTGTTTCTTGTTGCATAGTATCACGATTACGAATAGTTACTGTATTATTATTTAAAGTATTATCATCAACAGTAATACAATAAGGTGTACCAATAGCATCCTGTCTACGATATCTTTTACCAATATTGGCAGTTTCATCATAAACACAACTAAAATGCTTAACAAGCTTATCATATATTTCATTTGCCTTTTCGGAATGATTCTTTTTAATTAAAGGCAAAACAGCTAACTTATAAGGAGCAAGAGCAGGATGTAATCTTAAAACAATTCTTTTATCACCATTTGCTTGTTCTTCTTCATCATAGGCACTAAATAATACACTAAGAAGCATACGCTCAACACCTACTGATGGTTCAACAACATATGGTAAATACTTTGTATTATCCTCTGGATCTAGGTACTCTAAGTTTTGTTTAGAATGAGTTTGATGAGCATTTAAGTCATAATTAGTTCTACTTGCAATGCCCCAAAGCTCGCCATAGCCCCAAGGGAATTCAAACTCGATATCTGTTGTAGCATTAGAGTAGAAAGATAGTTCTTCCTTTTCATGGTCTCTAAAACGTAATTTATCCTTATCAACACCTATAAGCTTTAAAAACTCCATACAATAATTTCGCCAATAGCTAAACCATTCTAATTCTGTTCCTGGCTTACAGAAAAACTCCAATTCCATTTGTTCAAATTCACGAGTTCTAAAGATAAAATTACCTGGAGTAATTTCATTTCTAAAGCTCTTACCTATTTGACCAATTCCAAATGGTAATTTTTTTCTTGTTGTTCTTTGAACATTTTTAAAATTAATAAATATTCCTTGAGCAGTTTCTGGTCTTAGATATACTTCATTTTTAGAATCCTCAATTACTCCTTGATGAGTTTTAAACATTAAATTAAATTGACGAATTTCAGTATAATCTAGCGCACCACAAATTGGACAAACAACCTTATTATCTTTCAAATATTTTAAAAGTTCTTCATTAGACATTCCATCGCCACTAATAGCACCTTTAGAATGATCCTCAACTAATTTATCAGCACGAAATCTTGAATGACACTTTTTACAATCTACTAATGGATCAGAAAATGAACCAATATGACCAGAAGCAACCCATACTTCCTTATTCATTAATATAGATGAATCTAGTCCAACATTTAATCTATTTTGCTTGACAAACTTATTCCACCAAGCTTGCTTAATATTATTTTTAAGTTCAACACCTAGTGGACCATAATCCCAAGAATTGGCAAGGCCACCATATATTTCACTACCTTGAAATACAAATCCTTGCTCCTTTAAAAATCCAACTAAGCCTTCAAGTGAAATTTTTTGCATATTCTAATCCTCCAACGTATAAATTCCATTTTATTATTATAAAGCTTTTTGCTCAATTTGTCAATTTATTGACAATATTATTATATTTATATAATAAAGTTTTTATTTAAATAATATTTATTTTTATATAGCATATATTATAATGGTGATATAATGTCGAATCTCATTCAATTTTTAAAGGACAATTTTAAAATAATTTGTTCTACAATTTTAGTATATCAAGTAATTCTTACAATTTTCTTTTATTCAACTGAAAACTTGGTAATATTAGCAGTCGTAATAGTAGTATTTGCATCATATGCAATAATTACAACCTATAAGGATGATATAATAAACTTCTTTAAAAAATAGGAGGCTATCTTAAATAGCCTCCAAATTTTTTTATGAAATTACTTATTTTTTTCACGCTATATAAATAACTATCAATATTTTGATTCATAATATCCATCTTTAAACTAATTATAATAATATATAAATACATAAAACAAAAGTATTTTTGATTAAAAGTATCTAATTTAGAAATTTTCTTTTCTATTAATTTATCAATATCATAATTATCAAAGGATAAATAAAAACGACAATAAAGCATCGCTATAGGTCCATAATATAAGCCTAATGGCATAAAAAATTTATCATCATAGTCTTGCTTTAATACATTTCTAAAAATTAGACCATATTCAATTGTTTTATCAGTTTCTAATAATTTAAATAAATCCTGCTGTAAATCATATAAATACATTTTTGCATCTAATATAATGTAGTATTTTGCTAAAGTTATCCAACATATATCATCCTTGTTTGGCCTTGTTTCAATTTCTCTTATTCTAAATTCTAAATACACAAATTTATCGTCTAAGACTTTATAAATATTGCCTAATCTCTTTAAGCTTTCCTTTTTTAATGTGATTGAATAACTATATTTTTGAAAAATTTTTTCTAAATCAGTTAACATTCTATTTACTTTAGCTAAATCTTCAGATGAATTAATCTTTAATGAAAATAATAAATAATACTTGCCATCTTGTTGATATTCAAGTATAGCCTTTTTAATACAATCAGTTCTAGATAAATCTTGATATTTTAAATAATCAGTAGATGAAATCTCGTATAGTCTATACATGCTATTATCTTCAGCTTGTAAAAGATAAAAGCTATTTAAAAATTGATAATTTTTAATTTTAATAGGTAATTTATTATAATCTAAAGGTAACCTTCCCATGTTCTTTATCATAGCCCTTAAGTAATGTTTCTAATGGAACATTATATTGCTTGGAAATAGCATTTAAACTTTCTTCATCTGGTGCTAATAAAGTTCTAATTGAATAATATGCAGCTACATTTTCATCAAAAAATTTTATAAAATCTAATTCACTTTCATTAGCTTTTGTAGTCGTAATTGCTATTTTTGCATCCCTATTATTTAAATTATCAGCTAATTTATCCTCATAATCTTTAGACAAATCCTTTTTTATTTGCTCAATATCTACATCTTTATCAGTCAAGGTTATTTGTTCTTCATCACTTGATAATTCTTCTTTATTATCATCATCTAAATTAACTATTTCAACCTCTTTACTATCATCGCAAATAATTTTTAATGCATAATCAACATTGACACCTCTACCATCAATAACATACATCTTAACACTATTTAAATAGGTATCTGTTATATTTTTTAAATTATCATCCAAACTGATATCAATTTGTAAAGATTTAAAACATTCATTATTAGATGTATCTAAATATGTTAAATTTATTTCCATCTTACATACATAAATATCATTTTCATAATGCTTTGCCACTAAATTCTCCATATGACTTTTTAAGGTCACAATTTTATCAACATCCAAAAAAGCCGTTTTTTCTATTTCTAATTCCATAATATCACCATTATAATATATGATCACAAATAAAAAATTAGAAGAAAAAAATGCATGAATTATCATGCAGTTTCTTTTTTTGAATTAGCTTCATAGACATCGCCTATAATGGTTAAAACCTCAGTCAAGCCTTCTTTTTTTTCTGAAGAGGTGATTACAAGCCTATCATTATCATTTAATTGCAAAGCATCTATAATGATTTTTTTCAACTTACTTCTCTCACTATTTTTAACCTTATCAGCCTTAGTAGCAATCACAGTTACATTGATGTTAAAATGCTTTAAATAGTTGTACATCAAAACATCATCATTTGTTGGCTTATGACGAAAATCTACAAGTAAGAAAGCCATTTTTAAATTTGTTCTATTTTGAATATAATTTTCTATCATTTTACCAAATGTAGCCTTAACTGTTTTACTAACATTTGCATAACCATAGCCTGGTACATCAACAAAATAAAAGCTTTTATTAATTAAATACAAATTTAAAGTTTGAGTTTTTCCAGGATTTGATGATGTTCTAGCTAGGCTTTTCCGATTACATATCATATTGATAAACGATGATTTACCAACATTAGATCTACCACAAAACATAAATTCAACGGCATCTTCAGTTGGTAGTTGCAAAGTATTTACTGCTGATGTAATAAATTCGGCCTGTTTAATTTCCATCTTTTAAAGTCCTCCTCTAATTGTAATTTTTTTATAATAGGGATAAACTCAATATAATTTAACGAACATGTATTAATATCTGCATGCGAATTATCACCATGACAATCACTACCTGCAGATATAAATAAATTATACTTTTTAGCATATGATGTAAAATATTTCTCATCATTTTTTTTACTAGGATATCTAGCCTCAATACCATCAAAGCCACTAGCAACTATCTCTAAAAAGGTTTTTTCACTTAATAGACATGGATGGGCTAATATAGTAATACATCCTGCCTTTTTAGCCAATTCTAAGCCATCTTTAACACTCAATTTAGTTGACGGAATATAAGCCTTTGATTTACTACTTACATAAAATGAAGCTTCTTCTGGCTTTAGATTATTCATAAGCATAATATTGCGCATCATACTAGCTCTAGTGATAACCTCATTATCAGCTATTAGTTTATCTATATCTATTTTCAAACCATAAATATCTTTAATCTTATTCATCATATTGATAGCTCTTATTCTTCTATTATTTAAATTATCAATAGAAAATTGGATCATTTCTTTGGGTACAATATTTTTTTTGAATAGGCAAACTATATGAACACTTTCATTGTTATGCTCAGTTGATAACTCCATACCCTTTATAATAAATATATTTTTAGTTTTAGCAAATTCATAAATTTCATCACATCCAAAGACAGAATCGTGATCGGTTAAAGCAAAAACATCAGTATTACGTATAGCAGCATGACAAACAAGTTCACTAACAGAATAAACACCATCTGAATGATTGGAATGATTATGTAAATCAATATGCATACTATTCACCCATCATATCTAATATATAATCAATTTCAAGTAAAATATTTTTTAGTTCCTGAAATTTTAGCATCTTAATTGCTTGTTCTAAAGGCATTTTCTTAATAGCCAAAATTGTTTTATCAATATTCACCAATTCTTGATCCTTATATTTAGCTACAAAAAAAGTTACCTCTTTTTGATTTGAATTCATTAATTTATATCTAATTGTTCTTTTTAAATTAGGAATATATTCTGGTTTTATACCTGTTTCTTCATAAACCTCTCTTGTTGCCGTTTCAAGATCGGTCTCATTTCCTTCCTTATGTCCCTTTGGAAAACCATATGTTCCATTGGCCTCCATAACTAACACGTATTGACGCTTATTATTTTCTTTAGAGAATAATATAGCTCCACAAGAATATTCATTTAACATATTATCAACTCCCTTTAGAATAAAAATCATATACCGCTCGATATATGATTTTTATATAATTAAGCTACTAAATTATCAATTTTATTATTTTTATTAAGGCGTGGTATATCAATAATCAACACAACAACACTACCTAAAATTAATCCTAAAACTAATCCACCTACTATAGCAATAAAAATATTAATAGTTCCACTTTTTTCAACAATAGAGTTTGATTCGAAATTTAATATTAAAGAATCAGAACCCATTGCCTTAACATCATTTTCAAGGTCAATAGCTAAATCATTAATTTCTTTATAAACAGACTCAATTGTAAGTTTATATTCTTCGCTTGGCAATGAAGGGGCTAGAATATCTTCATTTGTAAATGAATAATTAGTCTCATTATAGCTATTTAATAGATTGCGTAATTGTAATACAATTGAAGCATTTTGAGCTATTCTTTTTTGAATATCTTCATAAACAATTAAAGAACCTAAAGTAGAATATGAATTAATGATCAAATCGTTTTCTTCCTTTATTCTTAATAAAGAGCTTATTCTTGTCGTAATTAAACTATTATAATTTTCAACATCCTGGCTATCTAAAACATAACGATTTTGTTCAGCCATTGATAATAAACCATTTAGGCTTAAATTTTTTATAGTATTGTTTATAGTAGATAACTTAGCATTTAAGGTAGTACCATCTATTGAATATGATTCACCATAGGTTAATATTAAATTCTCATAGGCATTAATGATAATATCCTTTTGATAAATTAAAAAGTTTAAAACATCAGTATATAGACTATAATTATCAACTCCACTAAAGTTATATGTATAAGAAATTGAGTTTACATCGACAATTATTTCATTAGTAACATCTTTCAATAAATCACTTATAAAATCTTTAATTACTTTCTCATCATTAATTCCACTATCGGCAATAACAATACTATAATTATTACTTATTTTAGTTGTGTCGCTTGATGCTAATCTACTTATTCTAATATTATTTTCATCATATAATTTATCTATATTAATTTTACTATACTTCGAATTACTTTGTTTTATCTTATTTAATCTATCTAATGATACGATATCTCTATAATTAAACTTTTTACCGGTAGGATATATATCCTGATCAGAACCACTAAATGTTAATTCAAAATCTGATTGATAGGTCGCATTATTAGGATTATACCAAAATAAAATAAGCAATAACGAAATTATAAGGACAATTAAAGTTATGATACCTACTAATATTTTTCTTTTCCATATTAATTTAATAATATCTAATAAACTTAAACCATTATTTTGACTTATTTCCATGATAATTCCTCCTAATTTTCTATATTAGTATAACATAAAGTTTTCTAATAATACAATAAATTCTTTAATTTATCCTATTTTAGATAAATGTTTTCAAACTTTTCCTTTAAATAATTTATATAATAATCACTGTCAAAGCCTTTATTATTAAACTTCATAATTACCTCATTATTTGTTAAGCTACGCTGATATTTATGAATTTTTTCTTTAAGCCAGTCATTAATTGGTTTAAAATTTCCTTTTTCTAATAACAAATCAACATCAAGTTCATTCCTTATTAAATCATTTATCATAGCGGCAATGGCACTACCAAGAACATATGTTGGAAAATAGCCAAAACCATCACACCAATGAATATCTTGAAAACAGCCAACCTTTTTATTAGGTGGTAATATATTAAAATATTCATAAAATAACTTATTATAAATACTACTAATCTCACTTGATGATATGCTTTTACTTAAAAGAAGCTTTTCAATTTTATAGCGAATTAACACATGAAATGGATAAGTTAATTCATCAGCTTCCGTCCTATAATATTGTCCACATACATCATTACAATAATAGTATATATCATCAACGCTATAATCCTTAAGTTTAGGAAATAAATCAATTAAAATTGGGTATAAAAATTTTATAAATCCTTTACTTCTGCCTAAATAATTTTCATAAAAGCGTGATTGTGATTCATGAATAGCACATGATGCCCCACCCTTTAAATAAGTATCGTTATAAATACTATCACCTTGAGCCTCATATAATGCATGTCCAACCTCATGCATTATGCTGTAAATATTTGAAAAAAGTAAACTCTCATCATATTTAGTGGTTATCCTGACATCATTAGTATTAATAGAATTTGTAAATGGATGTAATGACTCTCCAACATAACCAAAATCATTATTAAAACCCATAATCTCACAAAGCTTACTAGTGAGAATTTTTTGTTTTTCAATACTAAAACGTAAATACTTTATTTTCTCATTATATTTTTTGGGCATAGCTAGAATCTTTTTCAATAATGGTAGTATTTCAACCTCAAGCCTTGAAAATAAAATATCATAATTTTTCTGAACGTAATCTTTTTCCATTAAATCCAAACAAATATCATAGCCACTATATTTACTTACAACAAAACTATTATACTTTATAGTATAGTCAACTAATTCATCAAGTTTAGCTTCATACTGCGAGTAATCAAGATTTTTTTGAGCATTTTCCCATAAAAGTGTGGCCTTTGATGTAATTTCAAAGCCCTTATTTATTAAATCTAATGGAACATTTTTTTCCTTACATAAATCCTCATATTCTTTTACAATAGATAAATACATTATATCTTTTTGAGGATGTTTTTTAATAATTTCCTTTAACAACAGGAAATACTCATCACTATGAGTAATATCAATAATTTTACTTTTATAAAAATTACTAACTTCTGCTGATTTTTCCTTATCTAATCTAGGGCAAATTGTTGAATTGTCATATTCAATAATAAATAAGGCATATTTATAATTATTTAACTTTTTTTGATAATTTTTATATTTTTCAATTAGATCCATTATTTTCACCATCCAAAGAAATTTGTATAGCTGTTTTTAAGCCATCTAATGCAGCAGATGTTATTCCTCCTGCATAGCCAGCACCTTCACCAATTGGATAAACTCCTTTCATATTGGCCATTTTGTTATTATCTCTAATAATTCTAACTGCTGATGATGATCTCGTTTCAACTCCAATTAGAATTGCATCATCATAATTAAAGCCTTTTAATTTGTTATCAAAATCTTTAATTCCTTGTTTTATACCGTCGACAACAAATGAAGGTAGGCATTCCTTTAAATCACAAAGAATTACTCCATGCGGATAAGTTGTTTTTACTGTTCTTAATTTTAAGGCTACTTCATCATTTAAAAATTCCTTCACCAAATTAGCTGGGGCTTTATAATCCTTAGAAATATTAAAGGCTTTTTTTTCATATTTTGCCTGATACTCTAGACCATCTAATGGACTACTAACATAATAATCACTTGGTAAAACATCAACTAATATTGCAGCATTAGAGTTAAAATTATCACGACTATAGTTACTCATTCCATTTGTTACAATACTTCCATTATCACTAGTTGAAGCCATTACATAACCACCTGGGCACATACAAAAAGTATATACTCCCCGACCATTATACCTAGATGCAAGCTTATAATAGGCTGCTGGTAGGTATTTGGCATAATCGCCATATTGAATAGAATTAATTAACTCAATAGGATGTTCTATCCTAACTCCCATAGAAAAAGCCTTTGGTTCAATATTTAAATTCATTTTGTAATATAAATTTTTAATTGTATCCCTTGCTGAATGACCCAAGCCTAATAATAAATGATTAGTTTTGAATTTAGTTTTTTCACCTTCAACAAAAACATCTAGGCTACCATCATCATTATTGTTAGCGTATAAAAAAGTGTGATTAAAATAAAACTCTCCACCTAAGCTTAAAATTTCTAATCTTATATTTTTTACAACCTTCTCTAAATAATCTGTTCCTACGTGCGGCTTGGCATCATATAAAACATCCTCTTTTGCACCATGAATATAAAATTCATTTAAAATAAAATTTATTAAAGGATCTCTTAAATTAGTAACTAATTTACCATCGGAAAATGCTCCAGCACCTCCCTCACCAAACTGTATATTAGAATTTTCATTTAATATTTTATTATTTAAAAAGTTTTCGACATCTCTTTTTCTTTGTTCTATATCACTGCCTCTTTCAATTATAATAGGTTTACTATTACAACGAGCTAAATACAAAGCAGCAAACATACCTGCCGGTCCAAAGCCAACAATTATAGGACGTAAATTATTCCATTTAGGATAAGTTATTTTTATATTATTTTCTTTAAATAAAGTAATATTTTTACCTCTTAGCTTTTGATTTGTCTCAATGATTAATCGATATATCAAACAAACTTGATTTTTATTTCTAGCATCAATAGATTTATGAATAATTTTATAACTAAAATTTTTTAATTTAAACTTTGTTTTTAAAATATTTTCAAGATTATTAGCATCCTTAGGTTCTACCTTTAAATTATCTATTTGATATTTCATCAATCAATACCTCACTAATTCTTATACTACAGCAAAAGGCAAACATTAAATTATAGCCTCCACAAACACCATCTACGTCTAACATTTCCCCACCAACAAAAATATTTTTATCTTTTTTTAATTGGAGATTGTAATTAACATCACTAATTTTTACTCCACCTTTGCACACCTGAGCAAATTCTAGGTCATATGTTGTCATTATTTTAAGTTTAAAATGAAGAGGATCTATTTTATTTTCATTAATATATGCCAATAATTTTGGATGTAATACACATGTGTAATCATCATAGCTATGATCTACAAGATTAATTTCAAGAAAACAATTATCCTTATTAGGTAGATAATTATAATAGCTAGATAGATTCATAATGCAAATGCCAGAAACTCCATTATCCTTAAATATAACTTCACCAGCTTCACTATGTATAACTTTGTCATTATGAATTAATTTTACAACTGCCTTAGCTCTTACACCAGAAATTTTTTTAAGAGGAATAGTCCTAAAGCCAACTAAAGATGGCTCAAAGGGATTTAAACTTGGTAATAAATTATCATAAAACTTAGGAAATTTAAAATTCTTATATCCAGCTGGGCTACCACAGCATAAAACAATTCTATCAAAATTACTATATTTACCATTTATTATATACTTATTATTAACTACATTTATATTATCAACATATTCAGGAATAATATTATGATTAACTTTTTTTAATAAAACATTTAATACACTTAAAGAAGACTCACTAATTGGATACATTCTACCTTCACTATCCACCTTAGTGTATATTTTTAAATTCTTTAATAAAGAAAAAAGCTTTTTCTGACACTTTAAAATATCAACTGCTAGTTCATTATTATGATAACACTGAGGCTGATAATTAATATTAGCAATGTTACATCTACCATTACCACTAGCAAGTATTTTATTACCGACTTTTCCATCATTAAAAATAGTATATTGAATTTTTGCTTGTTCTAATAAATTTCCTAAAAATAGACCAGTAGCTCCTGCACCTATAATTGCCACATTCATAAAATCACTCCTCGCTAATTATATCAAATTTAATTTTTTATGTAAATTATTAAAAAAGCCTACAGGAAAATCCTGCAGGCAAAATATTAACGGTTCATATTAAGTTCAGATTCAATAGTAACCATCCTCTTTTTAAGCTTTTCAATCTTGTCATCTATAGGTGTAATAATACTTGCGATTTCACGCTTTTTAGTAACAATAAGCTTTCTTGTCTTGTTTAATTCCTCCATAAAAGCTGCACGTTCCTTACCAGTATATGTAGGATTATCTTTAAGAACCTGATACTTAATAGCCTCTTCTTCTAAATTCTTAAGTTCAGTAAGTTTAGGCATCTTAAGCTTACTATTTTCAAGTTCAAATATTTCATGATCAAGTTGAGTACGTTCATCAAGCAATTGTTGTTTTTCTTCTTGATGCTCTTCCCAATACTTCTCATTTTTAAACTTCTGGTCAACTCTATCACGTTTTCTAATATCAACAAACTTATCCTCAAGTTTCTTCTTAGCCTTTTGAATTTTTTCAAGACGAATATTTTTATCACTTAGGCTAATCTTCATACTTTCCTTATACTTATTTCCAACAAGTCTATATCCACAAGAACGAATGATTGTTTCATGCATTTTTACAATACTATGTAAAATAGCTGTAACAGTACCATGTTTCTTAGCTAAATCCATTAAATAATCCCATGTCTCAATACAAATGTCTTGGACTTTAATAAAATTAGTAAAAGCTTCATCTGTTTGAGTATCCTTTTTCTTTCCAAAAGCAGCTATTGCTTGTTTACTTACCTCAGTAACTAAAGCACTAATATTGGAAGCAAGCTTATCCTCATAAGAAACAATATCAACACCAAAGGTTTGATTTGCCTTTCTCATAATAGGCTCGACATAATCTATTGTGTCTTTAATCTTTTTTATTGCCTCGGCGTTAGGTTCTTTCTTAAAACCAACAATATTACGCATAACATACGCAATAGCAACCTCAATACAGTTAGTTCTTACAGTAAATAAATAGTCCTCATGTTCAGCTTCTGAAGAATGTTGTAAACAGGTATTCCAACAATTAATACTTTCAAGCATTCTAAAATTAGGAGTAAGTGTTTGCCATCCAGCACAGTTACCTTTTAATAACCAAGCATCACAGTTAGTAGGATCTACCTCAATTATACGATTAGCATATTGTTCAGCATCCATATAATTTTGTGAATCATATGCAGTCTGAGCTAAGATGAAATAGTTATGTATAATTTGAGAATTTTCTAAGCCTATACTTGATTTTTCAGGAGCTGGCTTAACAACCTTTTTAACAACAGGCTTTGGTTTTTCAACTACAACAGGCTTAACAACAACCTTTTTAACAACAGTTGGTGTAGGCTTTGCAACATCCTCTCTTTCATGGGCTGTTTTTTGAACATTTGAAACAATCTTTTTAACAGCATTTATGTCATTAGATGGAGCTTTAGGTTGAACAACCACTCTTCTAACCGCAGTAGGTGCAGGTTTTGGAGTTAACACAGCATCTTCTTCAAAAGCATTATCTTTTTTAGACTCTAAAATTGCCTCTTCAACAGGAGCTGGTTTAGCTGATGCACTTGGTGCATCGTTTATTTCTACAAAAAGTTTTCTTGCATCCTCAAGTGTATATTTTGCACCACACACCTGGCATTCGAACACTCCACCTGCCTTGACAAAATCTGATTCTCCACATAATTCACAAACTAACTTTTTCATATTCTTCTCCTTATACTACAATATTCTGCTAAGGGATGTATCATATAAAAATATAAATACAGCAGTAAAAGTGATAAATGAAAATTACCACTAGAAAATAAATACTATTCAAGCCTTCTCCCATAAAAGCTTAAATAAAAAGAACAGTATTATAAATAACTACCTAATTTATCATAATTATAACAAATAATGAAAGCCTTTACAAGAATAATTGTAATATATTGGTAAAAATTTGAAATTTTTATTTAAATTTCGTTTTCATCTTTATTAATTGTATGTTCTATCTTATCCCACGTAGGTTTAACAAACAAGGCCCTTATAGCAGCATAAGCATAGCTAGTCATAAAAATTGGATGATAAAATATAACCTTTAATCGTTGAAATTTTTTTATCTTTATTGTTTTTCGATCCAAAATAAATAAATATATTGTAAAAAGAATGAAAAATAAATATATGGCAACAACTAAATAAATCATTCGTGATAAATATTCCCAATAATGTGCATCCTTCATTACCAAATCACAAATAAATAAAATAAATAAAATCAGCAAATACACTAATAAAGCAATTCCCAAAGTAATCATAGGAATACCACCTATAATCTGATACCACATATTTCGATTTTTACTATTCTTCTTTAAAACCTCAATTTTATCCTTTTTATATTTTTTTTGAACGGTAAAATATCCTTTAATCCATCTAGTACGCTGAATAATTGACTGTTTCATAGTCAAAGGTTGCTCATCATAAAAAATAGCATCTTCCACATAACCAGACTTTAAATTATGAACAATTGAATAATTAGTTAATTCGTAGTCCTCAGTTAATGTATGAAAAGGCCAACCACAATAATCCCTTAAGACAGATGCTTTAAAATAAAAGCCTGTTCCCGAAATTAAAACATTCATACCAAAATTCATCTTGGGCTTATTCTGAATTGTATTAATTATTGTAAATGTTAATGCTGATGCACCACATACAGTTGATGCATTCCAATCCTTATTTTCTCTTTTGCCACAAGCTATATCGTAGCCACATTGATAAGCATCATTCATTCTAGAAATGAAATTTTTAGATATCAAATTATCTGCATCCAAAATCATAAATGCATCATAAATATCATTTGAGGTATAAATATATTTTAAACACTCATCAAGGGCAAATCCTTTTCCTACATTATTTAAATTTACTCGATAAAAAATATGAATATTTAGATTTGTAAACTTTTTACTTATTTCAATAGTAGGATCATCTTTAGACTCTACTATTAAGTATATGTCATATAAATCTTTAGGATAATCACATTTTTCTATACTTTTTAAATTAGCCTCTATAACCTTAGATTCATCTCTTGCGGCTATTATTATCGCAAACTTGGCCTTCTTTTCACTATGAATAACACTAGATTTTTTAAAATAACCAACAAAAAATCTAACAATTCCAACTAAAAGGAAACACAAGCACAAACCAATTAAAATTAATATTGAATACTCTATATATTTAAAAATGCCAAACATATAATATCTTTCTCCATTTTTTCTATGTTCTCCCACAATTCCACCATAATTATATCAAATATAATTTTTTTTGCAATAAAATTACAATGTTATTAAAATATGTGAGATAAAATATCTTTATTAGTTACACATTTTTAAAATATTCTTATTAAGTTGATTAATATTTTTTATAATAAAATTATCTTTATTGATTTTTAAGTCAACAAATATATTATTAACATTATAATTATTTATTACTTTAGCAATTATATTTTTATAATCATCATTATTCATAAAATCATTTGGATTAACTAGAATTGTCTTAATATTATTTTTTTTAAGCATAGAAATGATAGCTATTAAATTTTTTTCAAATTCAATTATATTATTTTGAATTTCTAAAGATTCTGAAAAATCTATAATACAATCGCTATAATTTCTAGATTTTACAAAAACACTCAAATAATTTATAGACTCAACTGAAGTAAGTGATTTCTTTGAAAAATTATCAATTATAAATTTGTCTCTAATTTTATTAAAGGCTTTATTTTTTTTACATTTATATGTATTTTGTTCATATTTTTCTTCACAAAGTGTACTACCACCAAAAACAAGTATTCTTTTTTTCATAATTACATCGCCTTTCTAACTATTACGTTATCTAGTTTACGATACCAGTTTACAGCGTACTATCAATTTTGTCAATAGTTTTAAAATATTTAGTTGTTTATTTTTAAAAAGCATGATATAATTATAGAAAACGAGGGGTTAGCATATGGATAATATTAAAAAGACATTAGAAAACTGGTTAAATCAATTAAATTCATTTAGTTTTAAAAACTATGAGGAACTTCCTGATATTGAACTTTATATGGATCAGGTTGTCACATTCTTAGAAAAACAATCAAGTATTTTCCAAACTTCTTCTTTAGATAAACAAATTACATCATCAATGATAAACAATTATGTTAAAGGTGAAGTAATTCAAGCTCCTATATCTAAAAGATATAATCGTGAGCACCTAGCTGCAGTTGAACAGGTAATGACCTTAAAACAAGTTCTTACAATTGCAGAAATAAAACAAATTCTAGATAAAAACTATAATAAAGCTGTAGAAAAGGCTGATATATTTAACACATTTAACACTCTAAATAACGATAAAAAATCTCAAGCAGTTGAACAAGCCTTCAAGCAGCTTAATAACATTGATGATAACGATACCTACGGACTAATGAAACTAGCATTAGATTTTGCCCTTAGTGCCAATGCCTATATTAATATAGCTAAAAGAATTTTATTTTTAACTAGAGTTTATGAATTTGAAAATACTGAAAACGAAAAAGAGAAAGAAAAAGAGAAAAAAAAGGATGAAAAGGGGCTGTAAAAAAACCTAGGTTTTGAAAAAAACAAATTTAGGACTTTTAT
>ERZ1643246.162-NODE-162-length-86805-cov-37.363089_pt1 | contig 86805 bp, 80 predicted proteins | sample MGYA00579265_ERZ1643246 | MGnify/ENA primary metagenome ERZ1643246 (study PRJEB29033, sample SAMEA4952261) | chicken gut metagenome | biome: Broiler Chicken; feature: Gastrointestinal Tract; material: Caecum | place: Ireland | collected 2018 | study: Broiler...
CGAGGCTGATGTCAGCGCCGCGGATCTTCTCAAAGGAGAATACCGGCATCTTGACCGCTACATAGTCTGCCTCCGGCTGAAGTCCCGGTGCGTATCCCAGTTCTTTGATCTTCTTTCCGATGATGACCTGTGTCGCAAGCGGCACAATCGGGATGCCTGTCACCTTGCTGATGTACGGCACGGTACGGCTGGATCTCGGGTTGACCTCGATCACATACACATCCTCCTCGCCGCAGACGATGAACTGGATATTGATCATACCGATGACGTGCAGGGATTTTGCAAGTCGTCTCGTGTACTCCGCGATCTTCGCCTTTGCGCCCTCTGTCAGGCTCTGCGCCGGGTAGACGGAGATACTGTCTCCGGAGTGGATTCCCGCGCGCTCGATGTGCTCCATGATTCCCGGGATCAGGATATCGGTTCCGTCGCACACCGCATCCACCTCGATCTCCTTGCCCTGCAGGTATTTATCCACAAGGATCGGATGATCCTGCGCGATCCGGTTGATGATGCCGATGAACTGGTCGATGTCATTGTCATTGATGGCGATCTGCATGCCCTGGCCGCCCAGCACGTAGGACGGGCGCACCAGCACCGGATAGCCGAGGCGGTTTGCCACTTCTTTTGCTTCCTCTGCGGTAAATACGGTTCCTCCTGTGGGGCGCGGGATCTCGCACTCTTCCAGGATCTCGTCGAAGAGTTCTCTGTCCTCCGCCTTGTCCACGTTCTCCGCGGAAGTTCCGAGGATCGGCACTCCCATCTTCATGAGCGCCTCAGTCAGCTTGATCGCTGTCTGTCCCCCGAACTGTACCACAGCGCCGTCCGGCTTCTCAATGTCAACGATGCTCTCCACGTCTTCCGGCGTGAGAGGCTCGAAATACAGCTTGTCCGCAATGTCGAAGTCCGTACTTACGGTCTCCGGGTTGTTGTTGACGATGATCGTCTCGTACCCTTCTTTTGAGAACGCCCAAGTACAGTGCACGGAACAGAAGTCGAACTCGATTCCCTGTCCGATGCGGATCGGTCCGGAGCCGAGGACGAGTACTTTCTTCTTCCCTGAAGTCTCCTCCACCTCGTTCTCGCTTCCGTATACAGAGTAGTAATACGGCGTCTCTGCCGCGAACTCTGCCGCGCAGGTGTCAACGATCTTATACGCCGCCACAATGCCGTTCTCGTGGCGCATGTCGTGGATCTCTCTCTCGCTCTTTCCTGTCAGGCGGGCGATCACATTGTCCGGGAACTCGATCCGTTTCGCCTCGCGGAGAAGCTCCGGTGTGAGTTCTTCGTTTTTCAGTGCGTTCTCCATCTCCACGATGATGGCGATCTTATCGATAAACCAGCGGTCGATCTTTGTGATATTGTAGATCGTATCGTAATCGATGCCCCTGCGGACTGCCTCCGCGATCCTCCAGATGCGCATGTCGTCCACGATGGAAAGCTGTTCGATCAGATCTTCTTTCGAAAGTCCTGTGAAGTCATAGGACATCAGGCTGTCCACATGCTGCTCCAGAGAGCGGATCGCTTTCATGAGCGCTCCCTCGAAGTTGTTGCAGATGCTCATGACCTCTCCGGTCGCCTTCATCTGTGTCGTCAGCGTCCTCTTGGCGCTGATGAACTTGTCAAAGGGCAGTCTCGGCATCTTAACGACAACGTAGTCCAGCATGGGCTCGAAGCTTGCGTAGGTCTTCTGAGTGATCGCATTCTTGATCTCGTCCAGTGTATAGCCGAGCGCGATCTTCGCAGCCACCTTTGCGATCGGGTATCCTGTCGCCTTGGATGCCAGCGCGGAAGAACGGCTGACACGGGGGTTTACCTCGATCACGCAGTATTCAAAGGAATCCGGGTTCAGCGCGTACTGCACGTTGCATCCTCCGGTGATATTCAGCTCGCTGATGATGTTCAGCGCGGAAGTACGGAGCATCTGGTACTCCTTGTCGCCCAGCGTCTGGGACGGAGCCACAACGATGGAATCTCCTGTGTGCACGCCCACAGGGTCGATGTTCTCCATATTACAAACTGTGATGCAGTTGCCTGCGCCATCACGCATCACCTCGTACTCGATCTCTTTCCATCCCGCGATGCAGCGCTCTACAAGGACCTGTCCCACACGGGAAAGCCTCAGGCCGTTCTCCAGGATCTCCACCAGCTGATGGGAATCATGGGCGATACCGCCGCCGCTTCCTCCCAGCGTGTACGCCGGACGGAGCACTACCGGGTAGCCGATCTTGTTCGCAAATGCAAGGCCGTCCTCCACATTTTCCACGACAAGGGACGCTGCCACCGGCTCGCCGATCTTCTCCATAGTCGCCTTGAACTCCAGACGGTCCTCCGCCTTCTTGATGGTCTCAGATGTGGTTCCGATGAGACGCACGCCGTTTGCCTTCAGGAAGCCTGCCTCCTCCAGCTCCATGGCAAGGTTCAGTCCTGCCTGTCCTCCCAGTGTGGGGAGTACGCTGTCCGGCTTCTCCTTCAGGATGAGCTGCTCTACCACCTCAACCGTCAGCGGCTCGATATAGACGCGGTCCGCGATGTCCTTATCCGTCATGATGGTCGCCGGGTTGGAGTTCAGCAGAACGACCTCAAGCCCTTCCTCCTTCAGGGAACGGCACGCCTGTGTTCCCGCGTAGTCGAACTCTGCTGCCTGTCCGATGACGATCGGACCGGAACCGATGACCAGTACTTTCTTTATACTTAAATCTCTTGGCATTATCTCGCTCCTCCCATCATCTCAATGAATCTGTCAAACAGGTATCCTGAATCCTGCGGTCCCGGGCATGCCTCCGGATGGAACTGCACGGTGAAAATGTTCTTTCCCACATAGGCAAGTCCTTCGTTTGTCCCGTCGTTTACATTCTTAAACGCGGGTACAGCCACTGCCGGATCGATGCTCTCCTCGTCCACCACATAGCCGTGGTTCTGGGATGAGATATACACCCTGCCGGTCTTCAAGTCCTTGACCGGATGGTTTCCGCCGCGGTGTCCGTATTTCAGCTTGTGCGTGGACGCACCTGTCGCAAGCGCCATGAGCTGATGTCCGAGACAGATGGCGAAGATCGGAATGTCTGTGTTGTAGAGTTTTCTGATTTCTTCGATAATGGATGTGCAGTCCGCCGGATCCCCAGGTCCGTTAGAGAGCATGATACCGTCGGGGTTTGATGAAATGATTTCTTCCGCGGTTGTGTGGGCCGGATACACAGTCACTTCGCAGCCACGTTTATTTAAAGATTCTGCAATGTTATTCTTTGCGCCAAGGTCAAGAAGTGCGACTTTCTCCCCTGTTCCTTCGAGAACATATTTCTCCTGACATGTCACCTTGGAGACAACATCTCCCACTGTGTATGCCTTCAGCTTCGGCAGGATCTCGTCCAGATCATAGTCCTCATTCGTCGTGATCATGCCGTTCATGGTTCCCTTCTCCCTCAGGATCTTGGTAAGAGCACGGGTATCGATCCCCGCGATCCCCGGGATATCCTGCTCTTTAAGGAAATCCTGGATCGTGCCTTCACAGCGGAAATTGCTCGGCATTCTGGACAGCTCCCTCACGATATAACCGTCCGGCCACGCCTTCTTTGACTCCATGTCCGGTGTGATCCCGTAGTTGCCGATCAAAGGATAGGTCATTACGACCGCCTGGCCCGCATAGGACGGGTCCGTCAGCACCTCCAGATAACCTGTCATAGAAGTATTAAAAACAATCTCGCTGATACAGTCACGCGTCGAGCCGATACTCGTCCCTGTAAATACTGTACCGTCTTCCAATATTAGAAACGCCTTCATCTGTTCACCCTTTCCCTTCGTACAAATCAATAGCAGCTAATCTGAAAACCGCCCTGTCCCGGCCGCGCCGTTACATAGCAAAGGCACTCTTGGAGTCTTTTCACCCAGAGCGCCCACTTTCTCAAATTGTAAAGATTATACTACAACTTAAGCCATATTTCAACAGTAAGTTTGCTTATAAATATTCATTTCTATTTATAAATATTCATTCGTTTTCCTCATAATTCCAGAACACGGTCAGCTTGCTGTGCTCCCGGTCCTCTGCATAAGTATACCTCACGCTGCCCAGCCCATAGTAGGCGGCAAGGTTCTGCGCCGCCCGCGGAAGGAGATCGTCGACGATCGTGCCAATGGCAGCATCATAGAGCCCGGTGTACGCGAACTTGCAGACAAATGTATCCGAACCGCTGTAAATACTGTCGTTCATCCTGCCCAGCAGTTCCTCCTGATCGAACGCCTCGTAATACATTCCGTTCATCCTGTAATAATTCAGATCGTCGGAACTGCACGCCGGATACTCCACGAAATCATCCTGCTCGTGGTCAATGGCAATCTCCGCATCCGTGCAGCAGAGATAGTCATAGTTGATGCTGCTGCCCGGAAGGCTCTCCCCACTCTCTTCCTCCAGGAAAACGGGATCCCCGAAAGTAGTGTCCATCTGATAGTATTTCCCGCCGCACTGCACGATATTCCACGCGTGAGCGCCCTGTCCGGCAATGTTCCCGATGACATAGATGCACTGGATCCCCATGTTCTTGAGCAGGTACTGGGCTGCCCTGGAATATCCCGCACAGACGGAACGCCTGAGGGCAAGCGCGCTGTAGATATTCTGATTGTCCGGCGCATTCTCGTCATAGTCCACAGTGCTCACGATATACTCGTAGACATAGCGGATCCTGTCATAGTCTGAGGCGTCCGCCCCGATCCCCGCCATGCATTCCTCCGCGGCAGCATCGATCTGCGCCTGCCTTTGCTCCTTCTCAGCGGCAGTACAGGTATATCCCGGCGACATTTCCGTATAGTCCTCATAGATGGTCATCCGTGTGGTCCCGTCACACCAGAAGAGCTCCGGCCGGTCATAGAGCAGATATTCATAGATCTTTCCCGCATCGTCCCCCTTGCCGGCATGGATCCGGATCGTCTCCTCCATGCCGTTCACACCCTGCAGCATCTCCCGGTACACTGTCTGCTCCGCCTCGGAGAGCTGCTGATAATAGAAGTCGCCTGCCACTTCTTCCACGGTGACTGTCAGTTCCGGAAACTCCACCTGCTGCTCTCCCGTCAGGCTCACTGTCTCCGCGGCCTTCATCCGCTCCTGCAGAAAATGCCCTCCCGCCGCTGTCAGGATCCCGATCAGCGCCAGGATGCAGACTGCTCCTGCGATTTTCGGAACGATTCTTCTGCGTCTCCTTCTTCTCCTTCTCGCCATACTTCTCCTCTCTGCCGTCCGGTACAGCGGACCGCCGTAATACCTATACTATCTGCCGTTTTCTCTTTCTATTCCATCTCCATCCGCAGGATTTTGATATCAGCTGAAGCTGATCCGAATCCCGCGCCAGGACCCGCGAACAGGTCCTGAACAGTTATGTCAGCTCCGCGATCCTGGACACTCCCACATAGATCTCGGAAATCTTATACCACGTCCTGTAGTCCACCGTCCCCGTCACAGGAAGTCCGAACACGGACTGGAACTCTCTCACCGCATTCTCCGTGGCCGGCCCGTAGATCCCGTCTGCAGCGATCTTCGGGAGCGCCGGGTAAGCGCCTGCGATCACGTTCAGCTCCTCCTGCATCTGGCGCACCTTGTCTCCGCTGGATCCCTGCTCCAGCGTGTAGCCCGGCCAGGAAGCAGGAATGCCCGAGATCTCTTGGGCGGTGTTGATATACATATCGTCCCCGTAGAAATACCGCAGAATTTCAATCGCAGAGTACCCCTGGTCTCCCAGCTCCTTGGCTCCCCACTGGGTCATCCAGTTGGGACAGGTCACTCTTCTGCCGTCGCAGTACTGGGTCAGGATGGGCTGGCGCACATTCGGCCTGGAAAGATAATTTGCGAACAGCTCATCCACGATCACAGATATTGTATCATAAACATTCCGTTCCGGGATCCATTTCTGGTCAAATGCTGTCGAAGAAGTGATCGTAAAGTCATATCCGCGGTTCCTGTACCACTCTGTGTAGACCCGGTTCAGGGTGAAGGACATGATCGCCAGCACATTTGCCCGTATGGAATTCGCCGGCCAGGTGGCATAGATCTCGCTGGACGCAACATTTTTAATATAATCTTTGTATTTCACATAATAATTCGTGGCTGTAGTATCCCGCGGGGAGCCGTCGTGCACCACAATGTACTCCGGCACGACCACCCTGCTCAGGACGATTTCCCCCGACTCGTTCGTCGGCTTGATCTCATCCTCCGCGATCTTGGGCGGGTACTCTCCATATAAAGTATGGGCAGGGATGACGAATACTTCTTCCTCTTCCCTGCCCACATCGCTCGGTCTCATCCTCACGTTCTGGATCGCCCGGACATTGGCAAGTATCTCCGTCCCGGCGATGCTCACCGGCTCGAACCCCGGAGCGCTTATGTCCAGTGTGTACTCTGAATAGGGCTGTCTCTCGTTCGTCGGATCCAGGCTCCATTCCTCCGGCGGGGCGTCCAGCTCCAGCACCTCCGTCTGACCGGAGGAATCTGTCCCCACCCTCTCCAGCATACTCTCGGGAACTCCGGTATAAGAGATCGCTATGCTCGCATCCTCAATGGGGCGTCCGCCCGCGGTGGACGTCACATTGATCTGGAGTTCCCCTTTGTCCGTGGCTTCCTGCATTGCTCTTATATGTGCCATCTGCGTCTCCTGCATCTGTCTCTTATCTTTTTCATTATATCAAATAGAAATAGAATTTAGAACTCAGCCATGCAGCACGCACTCTATATGGTCATATTTACCAAAATTTTAAAACATATCTTCCTTCTTCATCCTCCGGCATGATTTTTCTGTATCTGCTGCTATTAAAGAAAAAAGGCCTGCCCGCGCAGACCTTTTTCTACCCTATCCCCCATATTCTGTCTCAGAACAATTTCACGATATCATTAAACATGACGACCACCATCAGCACCATCAGCACCGCGAACCCCGCAAAGTGTACCATGCCTTCCTTCTCAGGCGGGACGCGCTTTCTCCGCACCGCCTCGATGATGAGGAACATGAGCCTTCCTCCGTCCAGCGCCGGGATCGGAAGAAGGTTCATGATCCCCAAGTTCGCCGTCACCAGGACGCCCAGGTTCAGCATGTTCAGGACAACCGCTGCGATCCCCGACGGAGCCGCCGCCTGGTAGACGCTGTCCACCGCGGATACGATACCCACCGGACCGGACATATCCTTGATTCCAAGCTGTCCCGTGACAAGCATGCGGAGGCTGTCAAATGTATAGTTGATCCAGTACTTTACTGTGTAAGCCCCATATTGGAAAGCGCCCAGGAGCCCTGGCTTTACCACCTCGCCTGACGTTACGCCGAGCTTCGGAGTGGTGTCTCCCTCAAGCTGCCGCGGTTCGATCACCGCAGTGTACTCCTCGCCGTCTCTCTCATAGACGACCTCAAGGGACGTCTCATTCGGATGTGTCAGCGTATAGAGGCTCACGTCATCCCAGATGTGGACGTTCCTGCCGTTGATCTCCTTGATCACATCGCCTGCCTGCATGCCCTGCTCAGCGGCAGAGTATCCCTCGCTCACGCCGCTGATCTCTGGGGAGCGGTATCCGACAGAAAGGATGATGATCACGCAGAAGATCCATGCCAGGATCAGATTGAACGCAGGACCTGCAGCGATAACGGAGATCCTCGCCCATACGGACTTGCTGTTGAAGCTTCCCTCCGACATATCGTCCGCGTCGTCCTCCCCCATCATGCAGGCTCCGCCGAAGGGGAGCAGCTTGATGCAGAACTTTGTTCCTCCGATCTTCTTTCCGATCAGCGTCGGCCCGAGACCTAAGGAGAACTCATCCACCCGGATCCCGTTTGCCTTTGCCAGGAGAAAATGTCCCAGCTCATGAAAGATAATGATAAAACTGAATAGTAGGATTGCGATTATAATGCCCATTGATTACCACCTGTTTTTAATAAATTGATATGTTTCCTGCTCTGTCTTTAGTATCTCTTCCACTGTGGGATTCTCAATATTTTTATGGTTCTCCATACATGCCTGTATGATCTCCGGGATCTGCAGATAGCCGATCTTCCGGTCAAGGAACATGGCCACTGCCCTCTCGTTCGCCGCGTTCAGGACCGTGGGCAGGGAACCTCCCCTGCGCCCCGCCTCATATGCCAGCTTCAGCCCGTAGAACGTCTCCATATCCGGCTTTTCAAATGTGATCTGCTGAAGCGCTGCGAAGTCCAGCCTGTCCCCCGGCAGATACCGTCTCTCCGGATAATACAGGGCATACTGGATCGGGAGCTTCATATCCGGCGTCCCGAGCTGCGCGATGACCGCGCCATCCTCGTACTCCACCATAGAGTGGATGATGCTCTGGGGCTGTACGACCACCTGGATCTGGTCCACGGTGACGCCGAACAGCCATTTCGCCTCGATCACTTCCAGGCCCTTGTTCACCATGGTGGACGAGTCGATGGTGATCTTTCTTCCCATCTCCCAGTTTGGATGCTTCAGGGCGTCCTCCACCTGGATATTCTTAAGCTCTTCTCTCTTCTTCCCGCGGAAGGGACCGCCGGATGCAGTCAGCAGGATCTTGTGCAGCGCCTTTCTCTGTCCGCCCTGAAGTGACTGAAAGATGGCGCTGTGCTCGCTGTCCACCGGGAGGATGGACACGCCCCGCTCTTTCGCAAGGGGCATGATGATATGCCCCGCTGTGACAAGCGTCTCCTTGTTTGCCAGCGCGATATCTTTTCCCGCCTTGATCGCCTCGATGGTGGGAAGGATGCCGATCATCCCCACGATCGCCGTGACCAGGATCTCTGACTCCGGCACAGCCGCCACTGAGAGCAGCCCGTCCATGCCTGATACGATCTCGATATCCATATCGCGCACGCGGCTCTTAAGCTCCGCCGCCCGCTCTTCCTTCCACACAGCCGCCAGCTTGGGCCGGAACTCCCGGACCTGCTGCTCCAGCAGGTCGATGTTATTTCCCGCCGCCAGGGCGGTCACTTCCAGATCCCCGTTGGTCCTGACGATCTCCAGTGTCTGGGTGCCGATGGAACCGGTGGAACCCAGGATTGCAATTTTCTTCATCTCTTCTTTACCTCCCTGCGCGATCCATCAGAGGAACAGCGCCAGATAGTAGATGATGGGCGCTGTGAAGATCACGCTGTCGAACCGGTCAAGGATCCCGCCGTGTCCCGGGATCAATTTTCCATAGTCTTTGATATTGTGATAGCGCTTGATGGCGGACGCCGCAAGGTCTCCCACCTGGGAGATCGCCCCGCCTGCCGCGCCGATGATCGCATAGGAGAGGATGTCCGCTCCCGCATTTCCCCAGTGGTTGATCGCCAAGCCGTAGAGTACACCGATCAGCGCAGCTCCGAGGATTCCGCCGATCCCGCCCTCAACAGACTTCTTCGGGCTCAGGACAGGCGCCATCTTATGCTTTCCGATGAGCATTCCCACGCAGTACGCACAGGTGTCGCATCCCCAGGAGCAGACAAACACGAGCCATACCGTGTACACTCCGCCGGGAAGGATCCTTGTCTGATAGATATAGGACAGCATCATCGCCACATAGAACACGCCGAAGAATGCCGCCATGATCTGCTGGGTATTGTATTTCGGATAGGCGAACACCAGCACCGCCATCTGGCAGATCAGGTGCGCCATGAAAAGCATCATGAACCAGTTGAGCTTCTCTCCCGGGAGAAGCGGCTCAAAATACAGAAGTGCATAATAGAGCACCGCAAATACATATCCCACGATCCCCGGCGCCTTTTTCTCGATCGCGAACACCTTGTACAACTCCGTCATCCCAATCAGGCTGATGGCAAGCAGCACAAGGAACAGAAGATTTCCTCCCGTGATCACTGTGATAAGGGCAATGATCACCAATAGTATTCCGCTTAACAACCTTGTTTTAAACATTCCTTATCCCTCCTCCACTCTGCCGAACCGTCTGTGCCTGTGATTGTATTCTTCCACTGCTTTCACGAGCTCATCCTTCGTAAAGTCCGGCCACGGCACATCCGTAAAATAGAATTCCGAATACGCGAGCTGCCATAGCAGATAATTGGAAAGTCTCTGTTCCCCGCTCGTGCGGATCATCAGATCCGGGTCCGGTATGCCGTGTGTATCCAGATAGGACTCAAACACCGACTCATCGATCATCTCCGGATCCAGCTTTCCTGCCACGCAGTCCTGCGCCATCCGTTTCGCTGCCCGGGTCATCTCATCGCGGCTGCCATAGTTCAGGGCGATCGTGAAGTTCAGCCCTCCGTTATCCACTGTCGCCGCCTCGAGCTCGCTGATCCGCTTCTTGATATCCTCGTCGAGCGGCTCGATATCCCCGATCACACGGACCTTCATGTCATTCTTCGCCGCTGTCTTGAGACAGGTCTTCATATAATTGCGGAGCAGCTTCATCAGCGCGTCCACCTCGTCCTTCGGGCGGTTCCAGTTCTCCGTCGAAAAGGCATAGACTGTCAGGTACTTGATCCCCATCCGCCACGCTTCCTCGCAGATCCGCTCTACATTTTTGCTGCCCTGGGCGTGTCCGTAGTTTCTCGGCATTCCTTTGGCTTTGGCCCATCTTCCGTTTCCGTCCAGAATAATTGCCACATGCTGCGGTACTTTCATCCTCTTCTCTTCCTCTCTCTTTTTTTGCCGCTCACAGAAACAGAGGGAGCCTTAAAACCATAAGCCTCCCTCTGTTCCTGCCCGGTAATCTGATCTAAACTGTCATGATCTCTTTTGACTTAGCCTCGACCATCTTGTCGATCTTCTCGATATATTTGTCTGTGATCTTCTGAAGTTCATCCTCAAGATCCTTGATCCCGTCCTCTGAGATCTCCGTTCCTTTCAGCTTCTTGAATGCAACATTGCCGTCGCGGCGGATGTTGCGGACAGCTACCTTCGCAGCCTCGCCCTTCTTCTTGACGTCCTTCGCCAGCTCTTTTCTGCGCTCCTCTGTAAGCTCAGGGAACACAAGACGGATCACGCTTCCGTCGTTCGTCGGGTTGATGCCGATGTCGGACGTGAGGATCGCCTTCTCGATTCCCTTCAGAAGGCTCTTCTCCCAGGGCTGGATCTGGATCATCCGTGCCTCCGGAACAGATACGTTCGCCACCTGCTGGATCGGTGTCGGCGCTCCATAATAATCCACCGTCAGCTTGTCCAGCACATGAGGATTGGCGCGTCCCGCACGGATCGTCGCCAGCTCGCCGTCCAGATTGTTGATCGTCTTTGTCATCTTGCTGTCATATGTTTTAATCTTTTCATTCATGTCCTGAATCCTCCTAAACTGTCACTTTTGTTCCCGTAAATCTGCCGCTCATCGTCTCTACGATGCTGTTCTCTTCATTCAATCCGAACACAAGCATGGGCATCTTATTCTCCAGGCAGAGGATGGATGCTGTGAGATCCACCGCCGCCAGCTGTTTATCGATCACTTCCTGAATGGAAACTTCATCATATTTCACTGCGTTCGGATTTTTCTTCGGATCGCTGTCATAGATTCCGTCGATCGCCTTTGCCAGGAGCATGGCGTCCGCCTCGATCTCGATCGCACGGAGCACTGCTCCGGTGTCCGTGGAGAAGTAAGGATGGCCTGTGCCGCCTGCGAAGAAAATGACCTTTCCCGCCTCAAGCGCCTCTACCGCCGCATCCTTGGAAAAAAGGGAGGTAAAGGATCCGCACACAAAGGGGGTGAACACCTCTGTCTTCATTCCCACATAGCGGAAGATATCCGACACGTAGATGCAGTTCATCACCGTTGCGAGCATCCCGATCTGATCCGCCTTGGTCCTGTCGATCGTCTCGCTCGTCCTTCCCCGCCAGAAGTTGCCGCCTCCGGTCACGATCGCGACCTGGATCCCGTCGTCCACGAGCTGCTTGACCTGCTTTGCCACGCCGATGCAGGTAGCCTCGTCAAATCCGGTCTTCTTCTCTCCGGCAAGCGCCTCTCCGCTCAGCTTCAATAATATTCTCTTCATACTGTGTGACTCCTTTGACCGCTGCAGCCCGGGCTTTTTGTCTCAGCAGAACTGCAGCCTTCGTTTTACTAAATTGAAGTATAACATAAGTTTTCTAATTTGTCATGTATATATCCGGCATCTCTCTCATCTGTCATCACGGTCAGCTTATCTCCCGCCATCAGCTCTGTCTTTCCCCGTGGGATACGCTCTTTTCCGTCCCGCTCGAGGGACACGAGCAGACAGTTGTCCGGCCAGTCGATGTCCATCACCTTCTGCCCTTCCAGCGGCGAGCCGCCCATGACGACGAACTCGCTCAGCACCTTCTGTCCGCCCCCGGACGCTGCCTTTCTGCCGCCCTGTCCTTCCAGGATCCTGCCCAGCAGGCTCTCATAGATCGGCTCTGATCTCAGGAGCGTCGCCGTGATATACGCCGCCACGGACACAATGGCAAGGGAGAGCATCTGGCTGACCGATCCCGACATCTCGAAGAGCAGGATGATGCCCGTGATGGGCGCCCGCACGATGGCGGTAAAGTATCCCGCCATGGCGAGAAGGACGAAATTGTTGATATAGACCGGATCCAGCCCGAAAAGCTCCACGCCTGTCATGGAGAATGCGCCTCCGATCAGCGCACCCAGGATCAGGAGCGGGAAGAAGATGCCTCCCGGCGCGCCTGATCCGAAGCTGACCGCCGAGAAGACCAGCTTTGCCGCAAATGTGATGAGCACCAGCTTCAGCCCCATCTCTCCTTCTGTCAGAGAGACGATCAGATTATTTCCACTTCCCAGCACAGAGGGCATGACAAGCGCCGCGATCCCGGCCGCCAGGAATGCGATCACCAGCCGCCCCGTCTCATTTAAGAACGCCGGCTTCTTGTAGAGTTCCTGGGCTTTAAGCATCAGCCAGTTGTAGAACGCGCCCAGGACTCCCAGGATCACGCCCAGCAGGATCAGCATCCAGTAATAATTCTGGGGCAGCACATGCTCTAGACGGAACTGAAACACCGGGTCCAGCCCGATGATATGGGATGAGATGTAGTCCGCTGTCACGGACGCTGTCATAACGGAGATGAGGATGCTCACAGAGAAACCCTTGTGGATCTCTTCCAATGCAAACATCATTCCTGCCAGGGGCGCGTGGAACGCTGCTGCCAGCCCTGCGCTTGCCCCGCATGTCATCAGATATTTCTCTTCTGTCTTTCCTCTGTCCAGCAGCCGGGAGACGCCCTGTCCGGTCATCGCTCCGAGCTGGATGGACGGTCCCTCTCTTCCCAGTGACAGTCCGCCCAGAAGACAGAGGAAGCCTCCCAGGAACTTTGCAGGCAGGACCCGCTTCCATTTTTCACTGAGTTTCCCCTGGATCTCGCCCTCCACCTGGGGGATGCCGCTTCCCGATATCATGGGTTCCCACCTTACCAGCTTTCCCACGATCAGAGCCAGCAGCACGAGCACGGCAAACCATCCCGCAGTCCGCAGCGGATCCCCTTCGATCAATGCGAGCAGCCTGTTCAGCGCGTCCCCTGCAAATGTCAGTGCCAGCCGGTACAGCAGGACGACCAGTCCGCCGGCAGCTCCTACAAGAAGTCCCTCGCCTATCAGAATGACCGGCAGCCTGCGCGCTCTTTTTATTGTATAAGATGTATTCTTCTTCATCCCTGTCCCCTTCTTTATTTCCTCTTCAACAATACCATAGGTTCGGGACCGCTCATGAGTCCCCGATTCTTATAATGCCAGCATGGAGAACAGCACGGTGATGATCCCGCAGATCCCGATGGCAAGTCCGCTCATCGCTCCTTCTACCTCTCCAATCTCAATCGCCTTGGAAGTGCCCACCGCATGGCTGGAGGCGCCGATCGCCAGTCCCGCCGCCACCGGATCTGAAATCCTGAAAATACGGATCAGGTACGGCGCGAGAATGCTGCCCAGGATTCCGGTGCCGATCACCGCGACCACTGTGACAGGCACAACGCCTCCTGCAGGCTCTGCAATGCTTACCGCGATCGGCGTTGTCACGGACTTGGGGATCAGGGAGACCGTCAGGCTGTCGTCAAGTCCGAACAGTCTGCACATTCCGTAGACGCTTCCCATGGACGCGGCTGATCCAGCAGCACATCCCACAAGGATCGGGAGCCAGTATTTTTTCAGTATATTGATCCGTGTATAGATCGCCGCCGCCAGACACGCCGTTGCGGGAGCCAGGAACATATTGATGATCTCTCCGCCTACATTATAGGAATCATAGGGAATGTCAAAAACCAGAAGCACTCCCGAGACGATCACGATGGCGACGATCAGCGGATTACAGACCGGCGTCTTCAACTTCCGGTTCAGTTTGACTCCGATCCCGAATGCGGCGACACTTAAGCCCACTCCAAAATAAGGTGAAGTAAACAGCTCACTCATTCTTGTTCTCCCCCTTTCTCCGGTTCAGCAGCCGGATCGTAAACATCACGCTGTATGCTGTCACAGCAAAGGTTACCACCGTAGAGACAACACAGATTACGATAAGCTGGATCACTGAATTTTTCAGCACATCAAAATAATTGATAATGCTCACACCTGCCGGGATAAAGAAAAAGGCCATATTCTCCAGCAGGAAATCCGCCTTTTCCTGGATATGCTCCATCTTCAGGATTCCGGTCAGCAGACAGACAAGGAGCAGGATCATACCGATCACACTTGCCGGGAAAGTAAACGGGAGCAGCTTCTCGATCGCCAGGCTCACCCAGCACACGCAGAAGACGATCCCGATCTGTTTGATGATCTTCATAGTTTCATTTCCTCCGATTCATTTATTCCCGCGGGCAGCGGGCCAGGCGGACATGCCTGCATGTCCATCCGATGGCTGCCGCGAGGGTCAGAGACCTCGATACAGGCATCGGGGTCTCTGACCCGGCATGCAGAAAATTCTGCTGCTGTTCACAGCAGCGATTTTTTCATTTTCTGCACAACAGACAATAAAATACCACCCTGCCTGTAAAACTGTCAACAGAAATGAATTTTCTATGATAAATTATTGACAATATTCCCGGAATGATTTATGATACATATGTTTTCACGCTTTAAACAACTAAAATTTTACAGTGTGAAGTTATTATTGATAATTTTATCACTTTAATTTACGAATACCGGAGGACTTAAAAAGATGATTATTGTATTAAAACCCCACACTACTGAAGAAAATATATCACGTGTAGAAAACCTTGTAAAGAACCGCGGACTGGATACACACGTAGTACGCGGAACCGAGATGACGATCATCGGCTGTATCGGCGACACGACTCTGATCGATCCGCGCCTGTTCGAGGTGGACAGCAGCGTCGATAAGGTCATGCATGTCCAGGAGCCGTACAAGCTCGCCAACCGGGCGTTCCACCCGGAGGATTCTGTGATCGACGTGTCCGGAGTAAAGATCGGCGGCGGACATCTCGGACTGATCGCAGGTCCCTGCTCTGTAGAGTCTTTCGAGCAGGTACTGGAAGTGGCAAAGGCAGCCAAGGCGTCCGGAGCCAACCTTCTGCGCGGCGGCGCCTTCAAGCCGAGGACCAGCCCCTACTCTTTCCAGGGACTTGGACTGGAAGGCCTTGACATTCTCTGTGCCGTAAGGGAAGAGGTGGGTCTTCCGATCGTGACAGAGCTCATGTCCCCGCAGTACCTGGACGTATTCAATGAGAAGGTGGATCTGATCCAGATCGGTGCCCGCAACATGCAGAACTTTGACCTGCTCAAGCAGCTCGGCCAGGTGGACCGTCCGATCCTCTTAAAGCGCGGCCTGAACGCGACCTATGAAGAGTGGATCATGTCCGCAGAGTACATCATGGCGGCCGGAAATGAAAACGTGATTCTCTGCGAGCGCGGAATCCGCACCTTCGAGACCTATACAAGAAATACCCTGGATCTTCAGAGCATCCCTGTCCTCCACAAGAAGACGCATCTCCCGGTAATCGTGGACCCGAGCCATGCCGGCGGAAAATGGTGGCTGGTCGAGCCGATGGCAAAGGCAGCCGTTGCAGCCGGAGCCGACGGTCTGATGGTGGAAGTGCACAACAATCCGGAGTGCGCGCTCTGCGACGGCGCTCAGTCACTGAAACCGGAGAAATACGACACTCTGCTCAAGCAGGTACGTCAGATCGCGGAAGTCGTCGGAAAGATCCTGTAAAGCATATTTGATCGAAGTTTCCTATAATAAAATAAAAAAGGTGTCAGGCACAGTTCCTGACACTTTTTCCGTTACTGTGCGGACAGTAACTTTCATAAAAGGAGGTTTATCTCATGAAACTGACAGTCAATCTCGGTGAAAACAGTTATCCTATCTATATAGAAAACGGAATTCTAACAGATGCGGGATCATATATCTCCAAGCTCTTCACAGGAAAGCGGATCATGGTCATCTCCGACGACCACGTTTTTCCGCTGTACGGACAGCAGCTGCTCGATTCATTAAAGGATTACGAGTGCCGCCCCCTTGTCCTGCCCCACGGCGAACCGACAAAGAGCTTCGAGACACTGCCCCGGATCTACGAGGCGCTCCTTGACGCCAGGCTGACCCGGAGCGATCTTGTCATCGCCCTCGGCGGCGGAGTCATCGGCGACCTGGCAGGCTTCGCCGCGGCAAGCTATCTCCGCGGGGTCAAACTAGTGCAGATCCCCACCTCCCTGCTGGCCCAGGTAGACTCTTCCGTGGGCGGCAAGGTGGCGGTAGATCTTCCACAGGGAAAGAATCTGGTCGGTGCATTCTATCACCCGAAGCTGGTGCTCATCGATCCCCTGGTGCTGGAATCCCTTCCGTCTCACTTTATCAGCGACGGCATGGGAGAGGTCATCAAATACGGCTGCATCAAGGATGCGGATCTCTTCCGCACTCTCTGCTCCCACCGCTCTTTCGAGGATCTTAAGCCTGAGCTTCCATCTGTCATCGCCCGCTGTGTAGATATCAAGCGCACCGTTGTGGAAGCTGACCAGTTCGATACCGGTGAGCGGATGCTCCTGAACTTCGGCCACACCCTCGCCCATACCATTGAGCAGCATTACTGCTATGAGAGGGAGAGCCACGGCGAAGCGGTAGGCATTGGGATGTATCAGATCACGAAAATGGCGGAGGAGAAAGGACTGACCGAGCCGGGCTGTGCAGCGCAGATCCGTGAAGCCCTCGAGATCTACGGACTGCCCTCCTCCTCGGGAATTCCCGTCTCTGCACTGACAGAAGCCATCTCACTGGACAAGAAGAACCTGAACGGGCATCTCAACGTGGTCCTTCTCCACAAGATCGGAGACAGCTATGTATATCCCACTGATGTGACCTTCTTCGGCTCCGCCGGTGAGATCTGATCACAGCACTTTCCAGGGATCTTCCTTCCCTGCTTCTCTGAGCAGGCAGCTCTCGATCGAATGTTTTACCATATCGCTCACAGCCTGATCTGTATAGAACGCCATATGGGGTGTCACTACCACGTTGGGGAAGCCCCGGAGAATATACAGATCCCGCTTGCTCAGGGCATCTGATTTCAGGTCATAGTAGTACAGCCCGAACTCATCCTCGATCACATCCAGGCCGGCGGCTCCTACTTTCCCCGACTCAATGCCTTCGATCAGCGCCTTCGTGTCGATCAGCCCTCCGCGGGCAGTATTCACGATAACGACACCATCCTTCATCTTCTCCAGCGCCTGCCGGTCAATGAGATGGAAGTTCTCCTCCTCCAGCGGCATGTGCAGCGTGATCAGATCGCATTCTCTGAATATCGTGTCCAGATCCGCATACTGCGCATGCTCTTTCACGGAGTCATTCTCATATTTATCATAGGCGAAGATCCTGCATCCGAACCCGGAGAGATCCCGGATGACCGCTCTTCCGATCCGCCCGGTCCCGAGTACGCCCACCGTAAAATTCGGCAGTTCTCTTCCCTGTATCCCCGGCAGCGAGAAATCATTGATCTCCGCTCTCTGCATGATACGCTTCATTTTCCGGATGGACATGAGAATGAGCATCACCGTATAGTCCGCCACGCATTCCGGCGAATAGGATACATTGCTCACACTGATGCCGAACTTCTTCGCTGCCTCCAGGTTCACATGGTCATATCCGATCGTCCTGGTAGAGATCATTTTCACTCCCAGCTCATGGAATCGTTCCATCAGCTCCGCGTCGATCTTTGACGTAAGGATGCTCACATACCCGTATCCTTCTGCCAGATGCGCATTTTCCATGGTCGGCGCCTCCGTGCTGATCCCCAGTTCCACGCCGTATTCCTCTGCAAATTTCTGAAAATATTCCGCTTCATCAAATTCTCTGTAGCTGTAAACAAAAAGCTTCATCTGCTGCCATCCTCTCTGTTATTTTTTCAAAACTCTCTCCGGAGTCTTTCCCTATCTGATCAATCCGTAATGTCTCAGCGCATGGGCGATCCCGCCGTCTTCCACTGTCTTCGTCACATATTCTGTATACGGATCGAGAACCGGCGAGTGAACTCCCATGGCCACCGCATGGTCCGCATACTCGAACATCGCCAGGTCATTGCTGCTGTCGCCGAACACATACGCTCTCTCTTTCGGGATCCCCAGACGCTCCAGAATGAACTCACATGCCGTCGCCTTGGAATATCCTTTCTGGATCACCTCATACGTATCTCCTCCCCGGTCGATGGCCTCCATATCTTCCTCTATGAAATCGAGAAATGTCTTCAGATCGCTGCTGGTGTCGCTGTAAACGAAAAGCTTGTCATAAGTATATCCGCCCTTCTCCAGCGTCTGTCCCATCGCCAATCCTCTCGCCCGGAAATATCTTCTCGACTGCTCCAGGTTTTCAAAGCGGCTGAACCGTTCCGGGAAATATACATCTTCCCTGCCCTCGGCTACACAGTCAAGCCTGCACTCAGCTGCTTTCCGGATGATCTCCCTGCCCCGCTCCTCGGGGATCCCGTGATCAAACAGGAGCTCATCCCCATACAGAAGATATGTCCCGCAGCCGCACAGATATCCGTCAAACTTCAGCCTCCGTATCTCCGACGGAATGCTGCACACCGTACGCCCTGTATTGATAAAAAGGAGATGTCCCTCCGCCTGCGCCGCCTTCAGCGCCTCAATGGCATCCTTCGGGATCTCTCTTGTGATCTCGCTTAAGATCGTGCCGTCAATATCAAAAAATAAAACTGATCTTTCCATTTTCTCTTCTCCTGCAAAAGTTTTCCCTAACACTTTATCACTCTTTCCCAGAATTGTCCACAATGGTTACTGTTCACACCGTACTCAGGGATAGGGACTGCATTGGCATGCTTGCATGTAAGATGCAGTTTCCTATCTCTGAGTGCGAGTAGAACTCGTAACCGCCGCCCACATAAGCAGTCTTAGCACGAAGTGCGGGACTGGAGCGCGTCAGCGTGACGAGTGCGCATGCGGGTGGCGGTTAGGTGGGAACAGTAACCCACAATGGCATGACTGCACCCTCAGGCACATATACTGTAAAAAACAGGAAAGCCTTTCTACATCTCATGAAACACACTATGTTCAGGAAATCAGTTTCTTTTATAAGAAATCATATCCTTACGAAAAAAACCGCAAACATTCTTCTCTTATTTATCCTCGCCTACGCTCTGGGCGCTGCCGCAGGATCAGCGGAAAAGCATTTCAGAGCCGCCGGCGCCTCTTCTGAGTTTCCCACCGAAGAGTCCGCCCCTGTCTCCGCGGAGGGGAACTGGGGTTTAAGCTTCCAGGAGGAAGGACAGACTCCTGTGGGAAACGCTGATTTTGAGGAGCTGGCAAAGTATGACGCTTACTATGCGGACGACACGGATGAAAAGGTGCTGTATCTCACCTTTGACGCGGGCTATGAGAACGGAAATACAGAGCCTATTCTGGACGCTCTGAAGAAGCACGGCGTGAGCGCCACCTTCTTCGTCGTGGGTACATACATTGAGTCAGAGCCTGACCTGATCCGCCGGATGGTGGAAGAAGGACACACAGTCGGCAATCACACATGGCATCACCCGGACATGTCCCAGATCGCGACGAAGGATTCCTTCTGTCAGGAACTGGAAGCTGTGGAAGACGCCTACCGGGAGATCACGGGACAGGATATGACAAAGTACTACCGCCCTCCGCAGGGAAAATACAGCGAGAGCAATCTTCAGATGGCGCAGGAACTCGGCTATAAGACCTTCTTCTGGAGCCTTGCCTATGTAGACTGGTATCAAGATGACCAGCCGGCCAGAGAGGAGGCCTTTGACAAGCTGCTCGGCAGGATCCATCCCGGCGCCATCGTCCTGCTCCACAGCACCTCATCCACTAATGCGGAGATCATGGATGAGCTGCTGACAAAATGGGAAGAGATGGGATATACGGTCAGGCCGCTCAAGGAACTTGCAGAATAGAAAAAGGGGAAGACACGGCTTTTGCCTGGCCGTATCTTCCCCTGAACAAAGCTGTCTTTTCTGTCAGCTCTTTTTCTATTATGATTTAATTCTGCTTTATTACAGCATCGTCTTCCTTAATTCTTCTCCGCTCTTCGCGCTCAGATAAGCCGGTGCGATATCGAACACTGTCCTGCATCCGGAAGCGCCTTCCTGAGACAGTCTGTAAGCTGCCCTTGCATATGCAGCGAGCACGCAGGAAGTGAATTCCGGGTTGGAGTCCAGCTTCAGGCTGTACTCGATAAGGTGGCTGTTCTCTCCGTTCCAGCCGGTCTTTCCGCTGCGGAGGACGAATCCGCCGTGAGGGATCCCGCTGTGGTCTCTCTTGAGCTCTTCCTCGCTGATGAAATGTACTGTCGTGTCATAGTCGGAGAAGTAGTTTGGCATCGTCTTGATCTCTTCCTCTACCTTTGCCGCATCAGCGCCTTCCTCCAGAACGACAAAGCACTCTCTTGTGTGCTTCTCCCTTGTGGTAAGGTCCGGATTCTCTCCGTTTCTGACTGCCTCAAGAGCAGACTCCACCGGAATCGTGTACTGCTTTGCATCCTTGACGCCCTCTACTCTGCGGATCGCGTCGGAGTGTCCCTGGCTTACACCCTTGCCCCAGAATGTATAGTCCTTTCCGTCCGGAAGGATCGCGTTGGCGTACAGCCTGTTCAGGGAGAACATTCCCGGATCCCAGCCCACGGAGATGATTCCGACCTTGCCGCCCTCTTTCGCCGCTGCGTCCACATTGGCAAAATGCTCCGGGATCCTTGCATGTGTGTCAAAGCTGTCGATCACATTGAACATCTTCGCGAACTCCGGAGTCTGCACCGGCAGGTCTGTCGCGCTTCCTCCGCAGAGGATCATGACATCGATCTTATCCTTCCAGTCTGCTGCGTCTGCAATACGGCAGACCGGAACCCCCTCTGTCAGGATCTGCACTGTCTCCGGATCCCTGCGGGTGAACACTGCCGCCAGTTCCATATCTTCATTCTGCTTCACAGCGCACTCTACGCCGCGGCCGAGATTTCCATAACCTAAAATACCGATTCTGATACTCATATTTTACGCTCCTTTTCCTGTTATCTCAAAGTTTCCTCTGTTATTATACAGGCGGAGGAGCAGGTTTTCAACGGATTTTCGATTATTTTTGTCACTGTGGACAGCAGCTTATTTTTCCCCGGACCGCGCCTGCCCGTAATAGGCGTCCCTCCCATGCTTCCGGAAATAATGCCTGTTCACCAGCGTTTCCGGCGCTGGCTCTGCGAAGGGGCTGATCTGCTCGGTCTGTGCCGCCAGTTTCGCGATCTCCTCTGCCGCCGCGGCGTTATGCACCGCCTCCATGGCGTCCCGCCCCCATGCGAATACGCCGTGGCTGCGGCACAGGACCACCGGCACAGAGAGCGGATCCCTTCCTCTCTTTTCAAGCTCTTCTGCGATCACGAGCCCTGTATTTCTCTCATACTCTCCCTCGATCTCTTCCCCTGTCAGTCCTCTGACGCAGGGGATCTCCCCGAAGATATAGTCCGCGTGGGTCGTTCCATAGCACGGGATATCCCGCCCCGCCTGTGCCCAGCTCGTCGCCCAGGGCGAATGTGTGTGGACGACAGCGCCGATCTCGGGGAACCGTTCATACAGAACGGCGTGGGTAAGGGTATCTGAGGACGGCTCATACCCGTCCCCCTTCTTCCGCCCTTCCAGATCCGTCACCGCCATCTTCTCCGGAGTCAGATCCTTATACTCCACTCCGCTGGGCTTGATCACGATCCGCCCCTGCTCCCGCGAGACAGCGCTCACATTTCCCCAGGTAAATATCACCAGACCGTATTCCGGCAGTAAAAGATTCGCCTCATAGACTTCTTGTTTCAGCTGCTCCAGCATATTGATCTCCTTTTCCGCTCACATCTGTTCAGACAGAAGAGCGATCATTTTTCCGCGCTGCGGTTTTTCTGTTAGTTTCCCCGTTTTCCGGAAAAATAAAGATCATTTACTGCTCCTTTTCATGGATCACACGTCGGCAGCACAGATAGGAAACAATAAAGTATCCTCCGTAAACCGCAATGATCATTCCCGCTGTCATCCCCAGCGTCATCCTGAGATCTGATTTTGAAAATGCTCCCATGGTCATCTGGTTGCACACCTGGATGCCGAAGACCGAGTGGATCACCGCCAGGATCAGGGGAAAGCCGAAGAAGATCCCCATCTGGATGAGCAGCGCCCGGTTCTGCTCCTTCTCTCCGGTGCCCAGGCGGCGCAGCACTTCATACTTGTGCCTGCTGTCAATGGCGTCGGACATTTCCTTGAGGGCAAGGATCGCCGCGCCGCTGATGATGAAGACAAACCCAAGGTACAGCGCGATGAAGATGACCATGGCGCTGGAACCGATGCTGTCGTCAATGATATCGGACCGGGTACTGATATACATTACCGGATCTTCTTCCGTCCCGCTCACCAGCGCCTCAAACTCTCCGTCGTCCATGTAGGCGCGGAATTCATCTGTATCATATCCTTCCGCGTAATCAGCGATCAGCAGGCTCGCATACTGCTCTTCCTCCGAGAATTCCACATCGTCCGGGACGATCACAAGACCCATGTTGGACTCGGAATAGCGCATCCGGATATAACCCTTCACGCACTCGCCGTAAGCCGCGGTCAGCGTCCTCCCCTTGACCTCTATGGTGTCGTTCACCTTCAGTCCTTCATTAAAAAATCCAACTGTATTCGAATAATCGCTGCTTATGGCATACTCGTTCTCCCCCAGGGATACCGGATCAAATCCATAGGCTGCTGCCGCCCGGTTATAGTCGCTGACATGGATGATCTCCATCGGATAGGCAGCATAGGACTCGTCGAATCCATCCTCCATCAGCTCATCCATATAACTGCCGAGCAGAGTGCCATGGGTCACCGTATCGGTCTTATAGGTGCAGAACTCTGCCTTGATCTCAAGAGCCGCCATGTCGAATCCCTTTTCTTCAAGCACATTCTCCGCTGTCTTCCCATCCGTCATTTCCCTGTCAAGACAGAGGGAGACCGGCGCAAGATAATCCATCCTGTCCTCCCTGTACTCCTTTAATGTAAATGCACTGGAGAGCGCGCAGATGGTCGCAAAGAGCAGCAGACAGATCACGGATCCTGCCACTACCGCTGTGTTGATCTGCGCTCCGGTCTCACTTAAAATGAAGGAATTCAGCCGCCGGTGATAGATCCCCGGCACTTTTTTGAGCATCGCCAGTGCGAATCCGGACACGGACCAGAAGATCAGAAAGGTCCCCGCGATCCCGAACAGGATCTGCAGTATCATGTCGAATTCACTGGTCAGATTTTCTGAATTAGCGGTCACATTGTAGTAGGCAGTCCCCAGCATAACGCATGCCGCCAGAAACAGAACGGCGCACAGCACCGGATTCTTAAGCCTCATCCGCTCCTGCATCCGGTCCGCGTGGAACAGATCGATCAGCTTCGCCCGGGCGATGATGAAGGTGTTCATTATGATCACGACTGCATAGATGATGGCAAAATACAGGATCGTTTTCAGGATCGCCTCCGGGGAGACGACGAACACGAAACGGCTCATATCCGCCTCAAACATGGATGCGACGAACAGGGACATAAACTGGGAGAGCAGGATGCCCGCCAGAAGTCCCACACCCAGGGAGATCACTCCGATCACCGCCGTCTCCGCCAGGAGGATCTTCGAGATATCCCCTTTCCTCATCCCCAGCGTAAGGTACACGCCGAACTCCTTCTTCCGCTTCCGGATCAGGAACCGGCTGGCGTAAACGATAAGAAATCCCAGGATAAAGGAGATCATCACGCTCATGGAAGAAAGGGCCGTGTTAAGCATATCGACGCTGTCGGATTTCGCCTTTGAGAGCTCGATCATCGCGGTCTGCGCCCCGATAGAGTTAAACAGATAAAAGATGCACACACCCAGGATCAGAGTAAAGAAATAGATCGAATAATCCCGGATGCTCTTCTTCAGATTCTTAAGAGAGAGACGGAACAGCATAGTTCAGGTCACCTCCCATCAGAGAAACCACATCCATGATCCGGTCGAAGAAGACGCGCCTGTCCTCTGCCCCTCTGCGGAGCTCATTGAACAGTTTTCCATCCTTCATAAACACCACTCTGGACGCATAGCTCGCCGAAAATGCATCGTGGGTCACCATCAGGATCGTCGCGTTCTCCCCTCTGTTGAGCAGCTCCATGCTCTCAAGGAGCATCCTTGAGCTTCTGGAGTCCAGCGCGCCGGTCGGCTCATCCGCCAGGATAAGTGCCGGCCGGGTAATGATCGCCCGCGCCGCCGCAACACGCTGCTTCTGTCCTCCTGACATCTGATAGGGGTATTTCTCCAGCACGTCGCTGATCCCCAGTTTCCCTGCCATTTCCTTCACACGCCCGGCGATCTCCTTCGGCGCGCACCGCTGGATCTGCAGGGCAAGCGCAATGTTGTCGAACGCAGTCAGTGTATCCAGCAGATTGAACTCCTGGAAGATAAATCCCAGTCTGTCCCTCCGGAAATCCGACAGGGCGTTCCTTTTCAGGTCCGAGGTACAGACGCCGTCGATGTAGATCTGTCCGCCTGTTGGCCGGTCGATGGTGGAAATACAGTTGAGAAGGGTCGTCTTGCCGGAACCGCTGGCGCCCATAATGGCTGTGAATTCTCCTTTCTCCACCGTCAGGGAAATGTCGTTCAGCGCTTTCGTCAGACTTGATCTGCTGCCGTAATATTTTACAAGGTGCTCGATCTTTAAAAGTTCTGTCATAGAAATCATCCTTTCTTTCCTTCTGCACAGCGCCGCTTTTCTGAAAACTGTTTCAAAAAGCCTGCTGCTTCCATTCCGCGGAACTTAAATTTCCGTCTCCGCGGATGGTAAGCTTATTATAAGTGTGCCGGCGCCGGTCCAGCCATCGATTCATATGACAGAACCTTACACATCTGTAAGAAAATCTATCCGAACTCGATCACGATCCTCGTATACTTTCCTTCCTCTGACTCCGCGGTGATCCGGTGCCCCAGCTCGCCGCAGAGTTTCCGGCAGAGATACAGTCCCATCCCCGTGGCTGCCGTGGTCCTCCCATTCTTCCCCGTAAACGATTTCTCAAAAACCCTCGGCAGATCCTCTGCCGCGATCCCGATCCCGTTGTCCTCCACCGACAGCTTCACGCGCCCCTCTTCCTCCGAAGCCGTAAACCGGATCACCCGCTCTCCCCGGCAGGCATATTTCACTGTATTGCTGATGATCTGCCCGAGCATGAACACAAGCCACTTGCGGTCTGTCCTGACTTTCATCTCTCCGATGTCCACCTGCACCCGGAATCCGTTCAGGATCAGGCTGTCCCGGTTCTCCCGGACCGCACTCTCCGCCAGCTCCCGCAGCGGATAATTTCCGATGCTGTAGTCATTCTGAGGCACCTCGCTCCGGATATAGTAGAGCACCTGCTCCACATATGCTTCCACCTTTCCGATCTGTTCCTTCAATTTTCTGGAGGATTCCCCCGGATTGTTGTGCATGATCAGCTTGGCGCCCGCAATGGGGATCTTGATCTCGTGGACCCAGGTCTCCACATAAGATCGGAAGGCGCTGCTGATCCTCTCATGCCGCTCGATCTCATCATTCATGGACTTCAGGATATCCACATAGGACCGGTAAAGAATCCTGCCCTCGAGAAATCTCGGCTCCCGCAGCATCTCAATAACCAGATACTTCTCGTCAAGCTGTCCGAGCCGCTCTTTCAGTTCCTTATAAAATTCCCGCTTTCTTCCGTAATCATACTCCAGGATTCCCGCGCCCGCCCCCGCCCAGATGGCGAGAAGAAAGACCTGGAGCGCTCCGGTGCTTCCAAAAAGCAGCATCACTCCTTCCGACACGCCCATTGCGGCTGTCCAGAACAGGACCGGATACCGCCGGTCTCTAAGGTATTCTCTGAATCTCATCTCTCTGCTTTCCTCCTTTTTCATCCTTCTTCCAGGTCATTCTTCCCCGAAAATGATTCCAGCCGGATCTTAAGTCCGGCTGCACACAGGATTCATCTGTCACATCAGGATATACCCCTGTCTCCTCCTCGTCTCGATCACATCGCCCATACCGATGCCGGCAAGCCGTTTCCTGAGCCGGTTGATGTTCACTGTCAGCGTGTTGTCATCCACAAACTCGCTGTTGTCCCACAGGTAATCCATCAGTTCATCCCTGGACACGATCCTTCCCCTGTTCTTCACCAGACAGTGAAGTATGGTCATCTCATTATGAGAGAGCACATGTTCCTCTCCGTTATAGAAAATCGAGCTCCGAAGCACATTCAGCCTCATCCCCCGGCAGGTCAGCTCTTCCTCCTTCTGCTGGCCGCCCGCTCTTCTTAAGACCGTCTCGATCCTGAGAAGGAGAAGGGTCGGGTTGTACGGCTTCGTCACATAATCATCCGCGCCGCTGCTCCGGCTCACGATCTCGTCCACATCCTCATTCCTGCTCGTCAGCATAATGACCGGAACATCCGACTTCGCCCGGATCTCCCGCAGGATCATCTGGCCGTTCGCCCCCGGAAGGATAATATCCAGGAGCACAAGATCGGGCTTTACAGCCAGCACACGGTCCGCCGTATTCTCAAAATCCGTCACTTCCTCCGTCTCATATCCGTTTGCCCCAAGCAGGATCTTCAGTTCCCCACGCAGGACTTTGTCGTCCTCTATGATCAGTATTTTCTTCATTTCATATCCCTCTTAAATCCTACTCTGGTTCACTGAACCCTGTATTTCTTCTTGTCCTCTTCTGTGATCTTCCGCATAACGCGGCACGGATTTCCCACCGCGATCACCCCGGCCGGCATATCTTTTGTGACGACACTTCCCGCGCCGATCACGGTGTCATCCCCGATCGTCACCCCGGGAAGAACAGTCACATTCGCCCCGATCCACACATTATTTCCCACTTTGATCGGCAGCGCGATCTCCAGACCGCGGCTTCGCTGTTCACTGTCCAGCGCGTGCCCCGCGGTAGACAGAACACAGTTCGGAGCTATGAACACATTATCTCCGATCTCTACTTTTGCTCCATCCAGGATCGTGCAGTTATGGTTCGTATAGAAGTTGTCGCCTACCGAGATATTGAACCCATAATCACAGTAAAACGGCGCCGTTATGACAGGGTCTTTCCCCATCTTTCCAAGGATCTGGCCCAGCAGCGCCCGCTGTCCTTCCGTGTCGGACGGCTTACAGCTGTTGAATTCATAGCAGAGATCCGCGCATCTTGTCCTCGCCTCCACGATCTCCTGATCATAATTCGCGTCATATAAGTAACCTGCCTGTGCTTTTTCCCATTCTGTCATTTCTGCTGTTTCCTCCTGTTCTGTTCTATGACATGCAGCGTCCCGCCTGCAGAGGCGGCAGTCATCTTCCATCTGATATAGCATATCGCAAAAGGCGCAGAAAAACAATCATACAAGTTTCTTTGTCCTGACACTTTTTCCCGTCTCCTGTATCTCGCCGGCGGAATAGAATACATGACGATCTAGGATCCTGCGTGTTCTCCATACCATGTGTCCCATTCTTCGTCTGTCAGGCGCGGGGAATACCACACGAACTCCAGATCCTCATCCCAGCTGGATACATGGTTCGATACATACTGGAATCCTCCATTCTCCAGAGGCCGGACGACCAGTTCGCTCTGAACCGCGCAGTCCAGCCCTTTTCTCTCCCAGACTGCCTCTACGGTGAGCCGGACTGTGCCGTCGTCCAATTCTTCCCAGGCTGTCACTTCCGGGTACGGCCCGTAGGGCAGTTCCGCGTCATGCAGTCCTCTCGGCCGATACCGGTAAGTGCCGCTGTCAGGATGATAGACTGCCTTCTCCCGGATTGTCCGGCTGTCTATCTGGAAATAGGTCTGCAGCACCTCCTCGAACTCACCTCCCGGAATCTCATACTCCGCACCCTCATATGTTTCGTACGGGACTTCCTTCCCGTATTTCATTCGGTACAGGATCTCGTACAGATCATAGATATCCAGCCCGCCATAGTCCGCCTCATTCCAGTCTGTGATCAGAAGATTGTTCCTTGTATATCCGACCGGAAGGACATACTTCCGATTCAGCTCCCGGCATCTCTGATCCAGAGGTGTGATCCGGAATCCGATCCTGCCCGGCGGTCCGTCGTACCCCGCCGGCTGGTATTCCTCCACGAACAGATATCCCTTGTCAGTATACTCCCATGTGTGCGCTTCGAATTCATGGGTATAGAATACCTGCGGCACGCCATCCTTCCACTGCAGAGAATTCAGGACTACATTGATCCTCCCGTCCCTCGTCTCCATATCGTACCGGATCAGCTTTCCCTCATCCAGGACAGAAAAAAGCGTAAGCTCTGCAGCCTCTTTCTTCTGCGCTTTCCTGCAGAACTCTTCTGCCTGCTGGTAATTGGCCATGTTGATCTGATCGTCTCTGTCCGACGCTGCGTATCCTTCCCCGCCGAGATAATCTACGACTGCCTGCTTCAGTTCCAGGGAATCTTCCCTGCCATCCTCCTCTGCCTCCTCATAAAGATCCCGGTACCCTTCCGCCAGCGCTTCCGTCTCTTCTGCCGTTCCGTCTTTCTTTTGCTCCTGCGCGTTCCCCGGGCTGCCCTCCACAGCCTCTCCGGGCTCCGCTGTACTTTCATCATATCCCGCGCTGCAGCCGGAGCAGAGAAGCAGTACGGTCATAAGCAGCAGTAAATTTCTTCTCTTCAAGAGTTCCGCCTCCTTTGTTTTGGTCTCCCGCTTTTAATATTACATTTGTAAGATTAAGAAGTCAAGAACATCCTGAATGATTCGGACCGAGAAGAGGATCAGGCTTTCCCTGCTATTCCTTCTCCCCAATCCCGAGGTACCGCTTCAGCGCTTCCACATACAATTCTCCCATCCTGCTCAGGATCGTATTCTTTCTGACGATGTATCCGATCTCCATGATACTGTTATGATTCACCTCATCGTCCTGGAACGGGACTGCAAGAAAATCGTTTCCGTTCAGCTCATCACAGATGATCCCCGAGCAAAGTGTATACCCGTTCAGACCAATCATCAGGTTCAGCATGGTCGCCCTGTCGTTGGCGCGGATGATCTTGGGATAATCATTGGTCGACAGGATCTCCTCTGCGAGATAGAAAGAACTGTCATCACCCTGTTCAAAGGCAAGGCAGGGGTAATCGGCAAGCTGCCGCAGAGAGATCGACGTTTCTCCTGCAAGAGGATGGCCTTTCCAGAGGTATACATACGCCTGGCAGTCGATCAGATGGCGGAACTCCAGCCCCGCCGACCGCAGCAGCTTCTCCAGGCTCTTCCGGTTAAAATCAGACAGATAGAGAACCCCGATCTCACTTCTCATCGTACCGACGTCGCTGATCACTTCCGCGGTCCTTGTCTCACGGATGGCAAATTCATATTTCGACATGTCAAATTCCTTCGCCATGTCCACGAACGCCTTGACCGCAAAGGAATAATGCTGGGTGGAGACTCCGAATTTCTTTTTGAGCGAACCGTTCTTCCCATACCTATCCATGATCCCTTCATACTGACTATAGAGCTGCCTTGCATACAGAAGGAACTCCGCTCCGTCGTTCGTCAGCGTCACTCCCCGTCCGCTGCGGTAGAACAGCGTGATCCCCAGCTCCTTTTCAAGCTCCTGGACCGCACTGGTCAGGGAGGGCTGAGACACGTAAAGTTTCTCAGCCGCCTTATTGATCGATTTCGTCTCTGCTATAGTAATGATATAGTTCAACTGGGTTAAAGTCATTTTTCTTTTTCCTTTAATATTTTTATATTTCTCCGGTATATTTTATGATTCTGTGGTTTTTTTGCAGACTGTCCTCAAAAGACAGAAGCTCTCCGGCGCGTCTGAATCGCCGGAGAGCTTTCTACTGATTTCATTTGAAATCACACCTGTATGGACAAACGCCTTATTAGAATTTCCAATTACCTGGGCATGCTGGTTATATGCTTTAAACTCCAATCCAAACCATCCGCCCACGAATCCTATCAATCTCACTTTTCATCCCGGATATAGCGCTTGAGTTCTGCCAGCCTTCTGCGGAACATCTCTGCTTCTTTTTTCCTATCGCCAAATTCACTCATATCCATTTCACAAATCTGTCTCAGCCCAATCTTCCTCACAGCCTCAACTGCCGCTTCTCTCTGCGTCATTCTCTCAGGCAGTACGGTCTGACAATTTGCGCCGTCAAGATCATCATACGCCAGAAAGCACTGGTTGAAATCCATCACCGGATACAGCGATATATATCTGTTTGTATCATTATCGATAAGGAAGCCCCAGTTTTCCGGATGACGGTCTGTATTTCCCGTAAGATAATCCAATATATTCATACCATAATAAGTATCCGGATCAAGTGCTTTACATACTTCAACTGTATTCAGATCATGATTACATGCATAGACATCAAAAGCCATTTTTGAAACCATAGAATATCTTTTCGAAGTAACCAGATTGCTCTGAGTCACACGCTCTCCTTCAAAATAGTATTCCTCGTATTTAACCTGGCGTATATCAAAACACTGGCAGATCCGGCTTGCAAGCAGTTCTCTTTCAACCACATCTTCGTCCCCGTCTTTCAGCAGACGGAAACCTTCTTTATCTCTGATCCACGCTTTCGGGAAACATCCTTTCGTTGAAAGATCCGGGGCGAGTTCCTCATTAGTCACCGTCATCTGACGGCCTTTTAATGAAATCTCCACCACCGCCTCATTCAATGAATTGTCATACAGATTCAATTGCTGAAAAGTCACATTTTCTCCCCTTCTTTTTACCCAGAATACATCCGTGAGAGAAACGCAGTGGTAAGACAGAGAGATGTCTGCGCGATCCCTGTCAGTTACTGCCTGTGCTGATCCGGATTCATATACATCTGCTCCTTTCCAATCACTTTTCGCTGAAGAGCGTATACTTCACGCTTCTGGATACCGTTCCCTCCAAATAAGCCCAGAAAATAAAATACAGATTCCTGCCGCTAATCGTAGCCACTTTGACAGGCTCTTTTACTCCCGCACCTGTATTCGCGAAATTAATGCATGTCAGCACAATTTCCCTATCATTCGTTTTCAGCTGTAAATCCTGTTCAACAGATTCATTTTCAATAAAATTCAATATAAGCGAAAAAGCAAAACCATTATCCGCTTGTATATCAATCCTCAAGTCTTTGTCTTTTGAAAAAAGAAAAGCCTGACCGCTGGCAACAATATCATAATTGCCAGAACTCAAAGAAACCAGCATCTGTCACACCCCTTATGTTTTCTCTGTTTTAACACTTAAATCCTATCATAAATCCCTTGATTTTGTAAAGCAGATGCTATTTATCCGCAGACTTCCGCTATCCGTCAGCATTTTTTATCCTCCATATAGAAAACCACGCAGGTGTTCTCACCTGCGTGGCATTCCATTCACGATAAAAATCAATGAACAATTTTCATTACATATTCATCTGCTTAGCAACTTCCTCTGCAAAGTTCTCCTGCTTCTTCTCGATTCCTTCGCCGGTCTCGAAGCGGATGAACTTTGTAACTTTCACGTTGGCATTGTTCTCTTTTGCAACCTTGTCAACATATTTTGCAACTGTAAGGTCGCTGTCCTGAACATATACCTGATCGAGCAGGCAGATCTCTTTCATCTCTTTGTTGAGACGTCCGATGATCATCTTCTCGATGATGTTGTCCGGTTTCTCCGGGTTCTCTTTCTTAGCCTGAGCAAGAAGGATCTCTTTCTCGTGATCCATGAACTCCTGAGAAACTTCATCGCGGGATACATACTTCGGAGACATAGCTGCAACCTGCATAGCCACGTTCTTCAGGCATGTCTTGATCTCATCGTTTACTACGTCTGTATCAGCAACTACAAGAACGCCGATACGTCCGCCGCCGTGGATGTAGGATACTACACATCCGTTCTCAGCGTTTACTCTCTCAAATCTTCTGATATTCAGGTTCTCACCGATAACAGCGATCTTCTCAACAAGAGCATCCTTAACCGTCTTGGACGGATCAGCTGCCCATGCTGCTGCCATGAATGTATCCATGTCAGCCGGATCTGTGTCAGCCACCTGGTTTACAACCGTCTCAACAAAGCCCTGGAACTCATCGTTCTTTGCAACGAAGTCTGTCTCAGAGTTAACCTCAACGATAGCTGCAACCTTGTCGTCTCTTACAACAGTCTTTACAATACCCTCTGCTGCGATTCTTCCGGCTTTCTTCTCAGCCTTTGCCTGTCCGTTCTTTCTGAGGAACTCAACAGCTGCGTCCATATCGCCGTTTGTCTCTGTAAGGGCTTTCTTGCAGTCCATCATTCCTGCGCCTGTCATTTCTCTTAATTCTTTTACCATTCCTGCTGTGATTGCCATGATAAATTTCCTCCATTAAATAAGATATTACTCTTCTACAGTCTCTTCAGCTTCTTCTGCTGTCTCTGCAGCGTCCTCTTCGTAATACTCTTCCTCGCCTGTAGCGCCCTGGTTTGCCTCGATAACAGCGTCTGCCATCTTGGAAACGATCAGCTTAACGGCTCTGATCGCGTCATCGTTACCCGGGATCACGTAATCCAGTTCTTCCGGATCACAGTTTGTATCACAGATACCGATCAGAGTGATTCCAAGTGTGTGAGCTTCCTGTACGCAGATTCTCTCTTTCTTCGGGTCAACTACGAAGATTGCATCCGGCAGTCTCTTCATCTCTTTGATACCGCCAAGGTTCTTCTCAAGTTTAGCCCACTCTTTTTTCAGTGCGATAACTTCTTTCTTCGGAAGTACGTCGAATGTTCCGTCCTCTGACATAGCCTCGATCTCTTTCAGACGTTTTACACGGCTCTGGATCGTCTTGAAGTTTGTGAGCATACCGCCCAGCCATCTCTCGTTTACATAGAACATACCGCAGCGCTCTGCCTCTGCCTTGATAGCATCCTGAGCCTGTTTCTTTGTTCCTACGAAAAGGATTGTGCCGCCCTCTGCAGCGATGTCAGAAACGGCCTTATATGCGTCATCAACCATTCCTACAGATTTCTGCAGGTCGATGATGTAAATACCATTTCTCTCTGTGTAGATGTACGGAGCCATCTTAGGGTTCCATCTTCTTGTCTGGTGTCCGAAGTGTACACCGGCTTCCAGTAACTGCTTCATTGAAATAACGCTCATGTTTCTTTCCTCCATTTGGTTTTTGATTCTTCCGTATGTTTTCTCTTTCCCTGAGACCGTCCGTTTTCCGGCTTGGGCACCTTCAGGAAAATCCGCATACGTGTTTTTTCGCAACGTGTGTAGTATATCACAGAAATATCGTGTTTGCAAGCCAAAAAAGGAAAAGCCTCCGCTTTTCGCGAAGGCTTCTGCTCTTCTGATTCAGTTCTTGATGGATCGCGGATCGGATCAGCCGCCATACCGGACATAGATCATGCCGCTCTGGACCGGTCCTGTGATAACTCCCACGCCTTCTGTCGCCGCGTGGATCATCCTTCCGCCTCCTATGTAAATGCCGCAGTGTCCGTTTCCTACGCACACATCACCCGGCTGTGGATTGCTTACTCTCGGCCATCCCATAAATGTAGTCGTATTGCCAAGTCTCACATACTGTCCTGTCAGACAGTAGCTCACGAGACCGGAACAGTCAAATGCTCCCGGGCTGCATGCCCCCCAGACATATGCCGCTCCCAGACAGCTCTGCGCTCTGGCAACAACCGCGTTTCCTGATCCTACGCTGTAGCTCGGAGCACTGCTGCTTCCTGACGAAGTATTGCTGCTTCCGGAAGATGTACTGCTGCTGCTCTGCTGGGCCGCCGCCTGCTGGGCTGCCGCTCTTGCCGCGGCTTCCGCTGCCGCGCGCTGGCGGGCTTCCTCTTCTTCCTGGGCTTTTCTCGCCGCCTCCTGGATCATATCATCCAGGTTATCGATCTCAGCGCTCTTGTCTTCAAGCGTTGTGTTCAGTTCTTTCTGCTGGGCTTCATACTCGGTCTGGGTACTCTCAAGATCATCCTGCTTTTCTTCCAGAGAAGCCTTAAGCTCCTTTACCTTCTCCGTAGTTGCAACATACTCTTCCAGTTTCTCTCTGTCATAAGTATGTACCTGCTGTGAATACTCCGCCTGGCTCAGCATTCCTGACATGTCGCCGGATGACAGCACTCTGTCGAGATCAGCGGAGCCTGTCCCCGCTTCATACATATACTTGATGCGGAGCTTCATGGCCTCATACTGTTCCTGCTCGTCCTCTTCCGCCTCCTTGAGATCTTCCTCTGTCTGAGTGATCTCCTGTCCTGTGGAGATCAGCTCATTCTCAAGATCTGACATCTTCTGTACAAGCGTATCCAGCTGTGACTGGAGATCCTTCACTTCATTCTGCACGTTTTCTTTCTGCTGCTTCAGATCATCCACCTCGTCAGCCAGAACCGGCATCACGGAAAGTGAACACGTCAGAGCCGCCGCAAGAAATACAGTAACTGCTTTTTTAAATTTCATTTCTTCACCAATCCTTATTTTTTATCTATGTCCCCACACACATGCTCCATCTTACAACAAAAGAGCGTTCATTTCAACACTCTTCTGCGGGAAACAGCAGTCCGGAGACTCTAAAAAACTTAATCTGTCTTTAATACGTTATAGATTATAATAAATCATTCGGAAAATTTCAATATATTTTTAACATTTCCGTAATATTTCACAATTTGACTGGCGGATACTGCTGTCTGTACAAAAAGATTCCTATATACACCGAAGACCGGCGCTCTTCCACACCGGTCCTCTTCTGACTTTTCTTTTATTTTTTAATATCTGATATAATATGTAGCACGTACTTTGCTCACACAGATCGGGACTCCGTCCTGCTGTGCTTCGATCATCTGTCCGTTGCCGATATAGATTGCAACGTGTCCCGGAGTCCAGCAGATATCCCCCGGCCTCGGGTCGCTCACGATCGTACCGCTGTTCTTGATCGACGTACTCTGTCTCGGGATCGAGATGCCTGCCTGTGCGTAGCACCACTGAACCAGACCGGAACAGTCAAAGGAGACATACGGGATCTGCGTCCCCCAGACATAGGTGGCCTTTCCAACCTGAGACCATGCCGCTGATACAATGATATCCGCTGCACTCTGATTATAGTCAGGTGTATAGACCGGAGTATCAGACGCACTGTTGTCTTCCGAAGGCGTTGATGCCGGCGGTGTTGAAACGGAAGGAGTCGACGTCGAAGGTTTCGACGTATTATTGTTCACCGTATTGCTTTCTGTTTTCGTCGTTGAGCTCCCTGTGCTGCCGGATGTATTCTTATTCGAAGTACTGCCGCTCTGCTGAGCCGCCTTTTTCGCAGCAGCTTCCTCGGCTGCCTTCTGTCTCGCAGCTTCCTCTTCAGCCGCTTTCTTGATCGCTGCCTGAAGCTGATCATCCAGATTTGCAACCTCTGCGCTCTTCTCCGTGATCGTGGTATTGAGCTCATCCTGCTGCGCCTCAAACTCCGTCTGCGTCTTCTTCAGGTCGTCCATCTTAGTCTCCAGCGTATCCTGCAGATCCTTTACCTTCTGGACTGTCTCAGCGTACTCTTTCAGTTTCTGACGGTCATATGTATGTACCTGTTGAGAATACTCCGCCTGTGTCAGCATGCCGGAGATACTTCCGGTCGTCATCACCTTTTCTACCGCCGCCGAACCGCTTCCCGCTTCATACATATATTTAATACGAAGCTTCATATCCTCATACTGCTTCTGTTCGTCGTCCTGGGCAGTCTGAAGATCCGCCTCTGTCTGCGTGATCTCTTCGCCTGTTGTGATCAGATCATTTTCCAGTTCCGTTATTTTTGTCATCAGTGTATTCAACTGTGACTGAAGGCTGCTCACTTCATCCTCCGCCGCCTGCTTCTGCTCTTTCAGATCATTTACATTATCTGCAAGAACAGGCGTCACAGAAAGTGAAAACGCCAGTGACGCCGTAAGGAGAACGGCCGCCGCTTTCTTTAATTTCATCTTTTCACCGATCCTTTTCTCTAAAGAACTACATGTATCTGTTTCATCCGACAGCGGAAAAATATTCTTATTCTCCTCTTTCTCCAGGAAAAGATTCACACGAAAGAAAAATCCTATTTTTCGCTATCCATTAGATTATAATAAATCTATCCGAAGATTGCAATGCCCTTTAACAATTTCGTAACAAAAAGGGGCTTCAAGGGAAAATCACCCCTTAAAAGCCCCCATCTGCGCTATTTTATATCTTTCCCAGGTTTACTGCACCGAAAGATTTGTATATCCCATCAGACTTTCATCCACTTCCCGCGCGGCTTCCCTTCCTTCACGGATCGCCCACACGACAAGAGACTGTCCTCTGTGCATATCTCCGGCAGCAAACACGTTTTTCACGTTTGTGGCATAACGCCCCGGCTCTGTCAGCACGTTTGTCCTCGCATTGACTTCCACGCCGAACGCCTTCGTAACGTAGCTCTCGCTTCCCAGGAATCCTGCTGCGATGAGCACCAGATCGACATCGACCGTGTACTCGCTGCCCGGGATCTCTACCATCATCGTCCTTCCGGTCGCCTCGTCCTTTTTGCCTTCCAGCTTCACCAGAACTGCTTTGCAGAGTTTTCCTTTTTTGTCTTTGATAAATTCTTTCACCGTTGTGGTGTAGACTCTCGGATCGCTTCCGAACACAGCGATCGCTTCCTGCTGGCCGTAGTCTGTCTTGCACACTCTCGGCCACTCCGGCCACGGGTTCAGCTCTGTTCTTGTATCCGGCGCCTTCGGCATCATCTCAAGCTGGACTACAGATTTTGCGCCGTGGCGGATGGATGTTCCGACACAGTCGTTTCCTGTATCGCCTCCTCCGATCACGATGACACGCTTTCCTTTCGCGGAAATGTACGTTCCGTCCTTCAGCTTCATATCATTCGCCCAGAGCGCCTTTGTCGTCGACTTAAGGAAGTCCACGGCAAAGTAGATGCCTTCCGCGTCTCTTCCCGGCGCTTTGATATCTCTCGGATTAGATGCGCCGCAGGCGAGGATAACCCGGTCAAATTCTTTGAGGATTTCCGCCGCTTTGACGTCTTTTCCGACATTGCATCCGGTCCTGAACTCAATGCCTTCCTCTTCCAGGACCGCCACCTTGCGGTCAATGATCTGCTTCTCCAGCTTCATGTTCGGGATTCCGTAGCGGAGGAGTCCTCCTGCCTTGTCCTCCCTCTCGAATACTGTCACAGAATGTCCTCTCCGGTTGAGAAGATCCGCGGCAGCCAGTCCGGACGGACCGGAACCGATCACCGCAACCTTCTTGCCCGTGCGCACTTTCGGCGGACGGGCTTTTGCATACCCCTTCTCGTATGCATTTTCAATGATCGCGTACTCATTGCTCTTCGTCGCCACCGGATCCTGGTTCAGACCGCAGGTGCAGGCATTCTCACAGAGTGCCGGACATACACGGGATGTGAATTCCGGGAAATTGTTTGTCTTTGCAAGGCGGTAGTACGCTTCCTCCCAGTTGCCGTTATAGATCAGGTCATTCCACTCCGGCACCAGATTGTGGAGAGGGCATCCGCTCGCCATCCCCATCAGGTTCATACCGGACTGACAGAAGGGCACGCCGCACGCCATGCAGCGCGCGCCCTGTATCTCCTGTTCCTCCTTCGACAGGGGCGTATAGAACTCATTGAAATGCTGAATCCTCTCGAGGGGCTGCTCCGCCGTCTTATCCTGTCTCGCATATTCCATAAATCCTGTTGGTTTTCCCACTTTTAACGCCTCCTATCTTCCATTTTTGATCTTATTGAACGCTTCGATCTTCGCCTTCTCGCGGCTCAGTCCTTTTTCTTCCATCTGAATGATAGCTGCCATCATCTTCTCATAGTCCTCCGGGATGATCTTCTTGAATTTCGGGAGATAATCCTTGAAGTTGTCGAGAATCTTCTTGCCGACCTCGGAGTTCGTGTAAGCCACATGCTCCTGGATCATATTCTTGAGCTCCTGAACGTCGTACTTATCCGTCACGCGCTCAATATTGACCATATCCTTGTTGACTTTCATATAGAGACGGCTGTCCATATCAAGCACATAGGCGATTCCGCCGCTCATTCCTGCCGCAAAGTTCTTTCCTACCTGGCCGAGGATCACAACGCATCCTCCGGTCATATATTCACATCCATGGTCGCCGACACCCTCTACGACAGCTCTCACACCGGAGTTGCGGACACAGAATCTCTCTCCCGCCACGCCGTTGATGAATGCCTTTCCGCTGGTAGCTCCGTAGAACGCAACGTTTCCTATTATAATGTTTTCATCTGTCTTAAATGTTGTGCCGTTTGGCGGGCATACGACCAGCTTTCCACCGGAGAGTCCCTTTCCAAAGTAGTCGTTGCTGTCTCCGGTCAGTTCCAGTGTAAGTCCCTTCGGGATAAATGCTCCGAAGCTCTGTCCGCCGGCTCCCTTACACTTGATCACGAAGCTGTCCTCCGGGAGTCCCTCAGGATATCTTCTCGTGATCTCGGAACCGAAGATCGTTCCGAAGGTGCGGTCCGTGTTGGTAACATCCACCTCGATGCTTCTCTTCTGTCCCTTCTCAAGGGCAGGAAGAAGCTGCTTTACAAGGACTCTTTCATCCAGTGTTTTATTCAGTTCAAAGTCAAACACTTTCTTCGGATTGAAGATCATGCCCTTCTTCTCTTTTGCATACGGGTTGTTCAGTACGCTGCTCAGATCCAGAGTCGCGGCCCTCTCGGAGGTCGGAACATCCTTCACTTTCAGAAGATCTGTGCGTCCCACCAGTTCATCCACTGTGCGCACGCCCAGCTTTGCCATATATTCTCTCAGCTCTTCCGCGATGAATCTCATAAAGTTGATAACGTACTCCGGTTTTCCTGTAAACCGTTTTCTAAGCTCCGGATTCTGTGTCGCCACACCCACCGGGCAGGTATCCAGGTTGCAGACACGCATCATCACGCATCCCATAGTCACAAGCGGAGCTGTGGCAAATCCGAATTCCTCCGCTCCCAGCAGCGCTGCGATCGCAACGTCTCTTCCGCTCATCAGCTTTCCGTCCGTCTCAATGCGCACGCGCTCACGCAGTCCGTTCTTGATCAGCGTCTGATGTGTCTCGGCAAGTCCCAGCTCCCACGGAAGTCCCGCGTTCTGAATGGAGCTTCTCGGAGCCGCTCCTGTTCCTCCGTCGTAACCGGAGATCAGGATAACTCCTGCGCCCGCTTTCGCAACACCTGCTGCGACTGTTCCAACGCCTGCCTCGGAGACAAGCTTGACGGAAATCCTTGCGTTCTTGTTTGCATTCTTGCAGTCATAGATCAGCTGCGCCAGGTCCTCGATGGAGTAAATGTCATGGTGCGGCGGAGGTGAGATCAGGCTCACGCCCGGCGTTGAGTGACGGGTCGTCGCGATCCACGGATACACTTTTCCTCCCGGAAGATGTCCTCCCTCGCCCGGCTTTGCGCCCTGCGCCATCTTGATCTGGATCTCCTGGGCGCTGACAAGATATCTGGAAGTCACGCCGAAACGTCCGGAAGCCACCTGCTTGATAGCAGAGCTGCGGTTCGTTCCGAGACGCTCGATCTCCTCACCGCCCTCACCGCTGTTTGACTTGCCGTGAAGTGTGTTCATGGCGATCGCCAGTGTCTCGTGAGCTTCCTTGGAGATGGAACCATAGGACATTGCGCCCGTCTTAAAGCGGGTCACGATCGAATCCACGCTCTCCACTTCCTCAAGCGGAATGCCTTTCTTCGGATAGTTGAATTCCAGCTGGCCTCTCAGGTTGATCTTCTCGCCTTCCGCGTCTACCATTTTCGTGTATTCTTTAAACATATCATAATCTCCGCGTCTTGTGGACTGCTGGAGCATATGGATCGTCTGCGGGTTGTAAAGGTGTTCCTCCCCGCCGCTCTTGAATTTATGTCTTCCGAGACTGTCAAGGGACATATCTCCGTCCAGTCCCAGCGGATCGAATGCCTCTGTATGGAATGCGGTATAATCCTCGGCGATCTCCTCAATGCCGATTCCTCCCACACGGCTGACTGTATCCGTAAAGTATCTGTTGATGAACTCTTCCTTCAGTCCGATCGCCTCGAAGATCTTGGCTCCCTGATAGGACTGGATCGTTGAGATTCCCATCTTGGATGCGATCTTGACGATACCGTGGAGCACGGCTGAGTTGTAGTCATCAACAGCCGCATAATAATCCTTGTGGAGCAGGCGCGCATCGATCAGCTGACGGATGGATTCATGCGCCAGGTACGGGTTGATCGCACATGCACCGTAGCCGAGCAGCGTTGCGAAATGATGTACCTCTCTCGGCTCACCGCTCTCCAGGATCATGGCAACCGAGGTTCTCTTCTTCGTGCGAACCAGGTGCTGCTGGAGCCCGGATACTGCCAGAAGGGACGGGATCGCCACATGGTACTCATCCACATCGCGGTCTGTCAGGATCAGGATGTTCGCCCCCTCGCGGATCACTCTGTCGACCTCGATGAACAGATATTCGATCGCTTTCTCAAGGCTTGTATTCTTATAATATGTGATCGGGATCTCGGCAACCTTGAATCCCTCCACATTCATGTTCTTGATCTTCAGAAGGTCTGTATTCGTCAGGATCGGATTGTTCACCCGAAGCATCTTGCAGTTCTCTTCCTTCTTCTCAAGAAGATTACCGTCTTTTCCGACATAGATCGTGGTTGATGTCACGATCTCCTCTCGGATCGCATCGATCGGCGGGTTTGTGACCTGAGCGAACAGCTGTTTGAAGTATCCGAACAGCGGCTGGCGTTTTCTTGAGAGCACTGCCAGAGGAATGTCGATACCCATCGCAGCGATTCCCTCGCCGCCGTTCTTTGCCATCGTAAGGATTGACGTCTTGACATCCTCATAGGTGTATCCGAACGCCTTCTGAAGCCGGGTGCACTCTTCTCTTGTGTATTTCGGGATATCCTTGTTCGGGATCTTAAGATCCTTCAGCTCGATCAGATTCCTGTCAAGCCACTCGCCGTAAGGCTCCTCATTCGCATATTTCTCTTTCAGTTCTTCATCGTCGATGACTCTTCCGGCTACAGTGTCGACAAGCAGCATCTTTCCGGGATGGAGCCTCTCCTTCACCAGGATCTTGGACGGATCGATGTCAAGCACTCCCACCTCAGAGGAAAGGATCAGGTTATCGTCATTCGTGATATAGTATCTGGAAGGACGCAGGCCGTTGCGGTCGAGCACGGCTCCCATCACGTCTCCGTCGGAGAAAAGGATGGATGCAGGGCCGTCCCACGGCTCCATCATCGTCGCATAATACTGATAGAAGTCTTTCTTGTTCTGGGACATGCTGCGGTTGTTCACCCACGGCTCCGGGATCGCGATCATGACAGCCAGCGGAAGCTCCATTCCGCTCATCACCATGAATTCCAGAGCATTATCCAGCATGGCCGAGTCAGATCCTGAAGTATTGATCGCCGGAAGCACCTTGTGCAGCTCTCCCTTAAGGCATCCTGACTCCATCGTCTCCTCGCGGGCACGCATCTTGTCCGCATTTCCGCGGATCGTATTGATCTCGCCGTTATGCACGATAAAGCGGTTCGGATGGGCTCTCTGCCAGCTCGGAGCAGTGTTCGTACTGAATCTGGAGTGCACCATGGCGATCGCTGATTCATAATCCTCATCCTGCAGATCTTCGAAGAACAGGCGGAGCTGCCCTACGAGGAACATACCTTTATATACGATGGTACGGCTTGAGAGGGATACCACATAAGTATCATCGCTGCTCTGCTCGAAAACTCTTCTCACAACATAGAGCCGGCGGTCAAAGGGAAGTCCCTTCTCGATCCTCTTCGGTCTCTCGATGAATGCCTGCATGATGCACGGCATACAGTCTACCGCCGTCTTTCCCAGGATCTCCGGATGGATCGGCACTTCTCTCCATCCGAGGAAGTTCAGTCCTTCTTTTTTCACGATGACCTCGAAGATCTTCTTTGCCTGGTTCCTCTTCAGCTCGTCCTGCGGAAGGAAGAACATTCCAACGCCGTAATCCCTCTCTCCGCCGAGTGAGATTCCGAGGGGCTGACAGACCTTCTGAAAGAACTTGTGGGAGATCTGAAGCAGGATACCTACTCCGTCTCCGGTCTTACCCTCTGCGTCTTTTCCGGCTCTGTGCTCCAGATGTTCAACGATCTCAAGTGCGCCGGCTACAGTGCTGTGGCTTTTTTTACCTTTAATATTTACAATTGCGCCGATACCGCAGTTGTCATGTTCAAAGCTTTCCCTGTATAATCCCTGCGGACTTTCATTTTCTTTCCTCATAGTCGCTGTCCTTTCTTCTGAATATTTCATGAACCGCCGCCCGCATCGGCTGAACACTGTCCGGCACTGCCGCGGTCATTTTCTGATTCAAAAATATACAACATTTTTTTCTCTTTGTAAACAAGAAATTTTCTAGAATTATCTGATTATTCGATTATATTTTTATTTTCATGTTATTTTCTGACTTTTTATTTTTGAGAAAACTATAATAACAGTTCCTAAAATCTGTTCTATTCCTTTAAAATATTGTAATTACAATATTTTTCCGCATAAAAATACGGCAGAAACCATTTCCTGCCGTACACAATTTAAAATTGTTTTTTTATCAAAACATATTTATCGAATCGCTCTTTTCATCTGTCGCATCAGCTTTCTCCTTCTCTGTCATCCTCTGCATCAGGACAAACAGAGAGGAGCATACGAATGCACAGAGCACCGCTGCGACAGCCATCCGGATCGGCTCTGCCCCCAGCCATCCAAAAGCGCCGCTCTCCGTAAGGATGAGAGACGCCGCATTTGCCGAGATGTGGAGCACGAGCGGAGCCTTAAAAGAACCGAACCGCTCATACAGCCAGCAGAGGCAGATCCCCAGAAAGAACGCATAAGCCATCTGAATATTGTTCGTATGCGTGACCGCAAAAAAAAGGGAGGACCACAGAGCCGCATACCAGAACTTTCTCTTTTCCCTGTATCTCTTGTACATCACACCGCGGAACATCAATTCCTCCGCAGCCGGTATGACCACTCCCATCACAAGAAGCTGCACAGGAAACGACGCCGAATACATACTCTCTGCTGTCTGCTGATACTGCTCATCGTACATGACCGCCTGCGCCATCGAGGAAAGACACGTCACTCCCACGCTCAGGACCGCGCCGAACAGCACGACCGCCCAGTATCTGCCGAACGGCGTCTTCTCCGCTGGAACGATCCCGCAGGCTTTCTCCAGCTTTCTGTCTTTCGCAAACAGCACAGCCGTCAGAGGGATCGTGCACAGTGCCGCCGCACCTGCAATCTCCACCTGGTACTTCAGCACCTGCTCGATGGCCGGTCCCGCCGCCGACAGATATCCGTTCATAGCTTCCTGAAAATCGGAGGCCCCGCCATTCACAAAATTATCAATGTAAGCCTGCGCCAGATACGGAGCCTGGATCACCGCCTGGACCACTGTCTGTACTGCAAGCTGGATCCCGAAGTAGGCGAGCAGCGGGCCCGCCAGGCTCCAGAAAGGATTTTTCCTCTGAATCTGCTTCATCTACATCTTCCCCGCTTTCTCAAGGATCCACTCTCTGATCTCACTCTCGCCGCCTTTCGCCGTTCCCTGGACCATCTCGGGCCTTCCGCCGCCCCGCCCGGAGAACGCGGCATTAAACTCTTTGACAAATCCTCTGAGATCTGTTTTCCTGCTCCCGATCACGTACCGGTATTCTCCGCTGTCGTCCCCGGAGAACACCGCACAGAGGATCCGCTCTTTCTCCAGGATCCGGTTCATAAACGCCCGCATGGAGTCGCCCTGGATCTCCTTCGAGAACACACACACAACCTCTTCTCCGTCAGGGATCATATCAGCGCGGCAGGACACAAGCTGTCTCTCTTTCTCAGCTATTTCCCGCTTCAGTTCAGAACATTCTTCCCTGAGATGCTCCACCGCGTCCGCGATCTCATTCTGTTTCGCACAGAGCAGAGCGGAGATCTCCCCCGCCTGCTTCTGCTTCACCTCATAGTCTGCAAGGGCACGTACACCGCAGAGCATTGTCACCCGCACGCCGCCTTTGTATCTCTGCACACCTGTAAGCTTGATCAGACCGATCTCTCCGGTCCGCTCCACATGCGGAGCGCAGCAGGCACACACATCGTATCCGGGGATGACAACGATCCTGACCTGCCCCTCGATCTCAATCTTGCTCCTGTATTCCATCTGCTCCAGCTCATCCTCCGACGGGTAGAATACCTGAACTTCCAGGTTCTCCCACACCGCCCTGTTCGCCTTCCGCTCTATCTCCTCCAGTTCTTCCGGAGTGATCTCCCCGTCGAAATCCATGGTACAGTCCTCGCTGCCGAGATGGAATCCTACATTATTATATCCGAACTTCGCATGCACCAGCCCGGAGACAATGTGCTCACCCGTGTGCTGCTGCATCTTCATGAACCGCTCATCCCAGTCAATCTGTCCCCGCACAGTCTCCCCCGGTGTCAGAGGTCCGTCTGTGATATGAAGGATGCGCCCATTCCGTTCCTGCACGTCCAGCACACGCGCTCCGCCAAGCTTCCCCGTATCGGCATACTGACCTCCCCCTTCCGGGAAAAATGCCGTACGGTCAAGCTCTGTCTCAAAATGTTCTCCGTTTTTCTCACACGCGGTCACCCGGGCTTCGAATTCCTTCAAATGACTGTCCTGATAAAACAGCTTCTCAGTTTTCCTGTTTTCTGTCATACTCTCTGTCATAAGACATTACATCCTTTCCGGTGCCTCGAAACCAAGCAGATCAATACACGTCTCCAGCACGCGCTTCGCCAGGGCAAGCAGCGCGATATACCCGGACTTCTTCGTCTCGTCCTCCTCTGAGAGGATCTTCGTCTCGTGGTAGAACTTATTGAACTCATTGGCAAGCTCATAGATGTACGCACAGATCTTGTGCGGTGCAGTCTCCTCGTATACTGTGTCGATCACGTCGTTGAACTTCAGCACCTGAAGCATCAGCGCCTTCTCATAGACGTCCACCGCCGGAAGGATCTTAAGGCCTTCCAGGCTTCCGCCGTTCTCCTGATACTTGTTCAGGATGGATTTGATCCGGACGATCGTATAGAGGATATACGGTCCCGTGTTTCCCTCAAAGGAGGTAAATCTGTCCACATCAAAAATGTAATCCTTTGATGCCTGGTTGGACAGATCGCCGTACTTGATCGCAGCAAGCCCGACCGTCTCTGCCGTCTGCTTTGCCTCAGTTTCTTCTACCGTACGGTTGTCCATGATCTTCTTGTACATCTCTTCATCGATCTCACGGATCAGGTTCTCCAGGCGCATGACACCGCCTTCTCTCGTCTTGAAAGGCTTTCCATCCTTCCCGTTCATGGTTCCGAACCCAAGGAACGTCAATTTCGTATCCTCTCCCACGATCCCCGTCTTCTTTGCACAGCGGAACACCTGGATGAAATGGAGCTCCTGGCGCTTATCCACCACATAGATGACTTCATCCGGATGATAGTCCTGCTCGCGCTGCACAAGGGTGGCAAGGTCTGTCGTGTCATACAGAGCCGCTCCGTCTGACTTCAGGATCATACACGGCGGGACTTCCTTATTGTCAGTCTCCTCCTGGACGTCCACCACAAGGGCGCCGTTGTCATAGTGCGCGTATCCTTCGTCCTTGAGCCTCTGCACCATGTCCGAAATGTACTGCTGCGCGTCCGCCTCACCCTTCCACAGGTCGAACTCCACGTTCAGCTTCTCATAGTTCTTCTTCAGGTCCGTCACGGAAACATGCATGATATGCTTCCAGATCGCCCGGTATCCCCGGTATCCGCTCTGCAGAAGATAGGTAGCATGCAATGCTTCTTCTCTGTAATCTTCGTGCTCTTTCGCATATGCGCTCGCCGTAGGATAGATCTCCTCAAGCTCACCGATCGTAAACGGCGCTTCCTCCGGATATTCCCCCTCAAAGCTTTCGTCAAAGTACGGAAGCTCCGGTTTTCTCTTTTTAAGCTCCGTGATGATCAGCCCCATCTGATATCCCCAGTCTCCCAGATGGATATCTCCGATCACCCTGTTGCCCTTGAATCTTGTGATCCTCTTCACGCTCTCTCCGATGATCGCCGAACGGAGATGCCCCACATGGAGCGGCTTTGCAACATTCGGTCCGCCATAATCGATTATGATCGTTCTCGGATTCTTCTCTTCCTCCACGCCCAGCTTTGCATCCGCCGCCATCTCATTGAGATAGTCCGACACAAATGAAGGGTCAAGCTTCAGGTTGATAAATCCCGGCTTCACAACTTCCGCACTCTCAAAGCATCCGCTGTCCGAAAGGTGCGCGACCACATCCTCCGCGATCATAAACGGCGCCTTTTTATACGCCTTTGCTCCCGCCATAGCACCATTGCACTGGTACTCGCACAGATCCGGACGGTTGGACAGCGTCACCTTTGCGAGCTCCTCGTCATATCCCGCCGCGCGGAATGCCGCTCTCATCTCTATGGTTATCAAATCAAGTAATGTTTTCAATTTCTTCCACACTCCTTTATCCGTATTCTGTCAGTATATCATGTCTCGATGGCAACGGCAAGTTCTGTTTCCGCTTGCGCAGAACCGCATTCAGATTTATAATCCATATTTAGACCGGGCAGAGGACACGCCTGCTGCAGACGTCCGCCTCTCCGCGGCTCTACTATTTACACAGAAAGGAATATTATTATGAAAATAGGTTCACACGTAGGCATGAGCGGCAGAGAGATGCTTCTCGGCTCCGCCCGGGAGGCAGTCTCCTACGGCGCAGATACTTTTATGTTCTATACCGGAGCGCCCCAGAACACCAGGAGGAAAGCCATCAGCGAACTCAACATCGCCCCTGCCTGGGAGTATATGAAGGCACACGGGATCGATGAGATCATCGTCCACGCTCCGTACATCATCAATCTCGGGAATTCCGTAAAACCGGAAACCTTCTCCCTTGCCGTAGAGTTTCTCGCCAAAGAGATCGAACGCACGATCAGCTGCAGAAGCCATGTGCTTATCCTCCACCCGGGATCACATGTAGGCGCGGGGACAGACACCGGCACGGCCCAGATCATCAAAGGGCTCAACGAAGTCCTCACCGCTGACACAGACTGTTTCATCGCGCTTGAGACGATGGCGGGAAAGGGATCGGAGATCGGCCGCACATTCGAGGAGCTTGCCCGCATCTATGACGGAGTGCGCTGCAGTGATAAACTGCGCGTCTGCTTCGACACCTGCCACACCAGCGACAGCGGCTATGACATCATCCATCATTTCGACGACGTCATGGAACAGTTTGACCGGGTCATCGGGAAGGACCAGATCGCCGTCTTCCATATCAACGACAGCAAGAATCCCTCCGGCGCCCGCAAAGACCGCCACGAGAATATCGGTTTCGGCCAGATCGGATTTGACGCGCTCAGCTATATCGTGCATCATCCCGATTTTGAAAATGTACCGAAGATCCTGGAGACTCCTTACATCCCATCGGAAACGAACCCGAAAAAGTCTTATGCGCCATATAAATATGAAATCGAAATGCTCAGGAAAGGCGTATTCGACCCCCAAATGAAGGAGCGCATCCTTCAGGACTGTGAAAATGTCCGAAATGCTTGACACGCCTCTGCTTTCAGTGTACGATTGTACTATATATTTAATACAATGAACAGAAAAGAAAATGAGGTGATTCGATGCCATGGGATTTAGACAATGACCGCCCCATCTACCTCCAGCTGATGGAACGGATCCAGCATGACATCATTTCCGGAGTGTACCGCCCCGGCGACAAGATTCCGTCTGTCCGGGATCTTGCGCTGGATGCCGCGGTGAACCCGAATACGATGCAGAAAGCGCTCTCCGAACTCGAACGGAGCGGACTGGTCTATTCACAGAGGACCAGCGGCCGCTTTATCACAGAGGATGAAAAACTGCTTAAAAAAATGAAGATGGATCTCGCCACGGAACATATCCATCAGTTTTTCGAGCAGATGCACCACCTCGGTTTCAGCGACGAGGAGACTCTCGAACTGATCCGCGAGACACTAAGGAGGGAAAACAATGAGACCGATTCTTGAATGCCGGAATCTGACAAAAAAATACAGCAGCACACCTGCGCTTTCCGGACTGAACCTTTCACTTGAGCGAGGACAGATCGTCGGGCTGCTTGGTCCGAACGGCAGCGGCAAGAGCACATTAATCAAGCTCGCCGCAGGTGTGCTCCACCCATCTCAGGGAGAGCTTCTCCTGAACGGACTGGCGCCGGGCGTAGAGACAAAAAGATTTGTCTCTTATCTGCCGGACCGGAACTGCCTGGGCCGCCAGATGCGCGTGGATGAAGTCATAACATACTATAAGACCTTCTACGAAAATTTCCGCCCGGAACGGGCTTCAAAAATGCTGGATACGCTGGAGATCGACCGCCGCGCCAGACTTTCCTCCCTGTCAAAGGGAACTCTCGAGAAAGTACAGCTCATCCTTGTCATGAGCCGTGATGCGGATCTGTATCTTCTGGACGAACCGATCGGAGGCGTAGATCCCGCCGCAAGGGACTACATTCTCCAGACCATACTGACTAACTATAACGAGAATGCCACAGTGCTGATCTCCACACATCTGATCTCAGATATCGAGAACATTCTGGACCATGTGGTCTTTCTGCGCGGGGGACAGCTTGCACTCAGCGCGTCCGTTGACGAGATCCGTACAGAATACAGAAAATCTGTGGACACTTTGTTCCGGGAGGTATTCAAATGTTAGGAAAACTGATTAAATTCGACTTAAAAAGCGGAGCGAGGATCTTTTTCCTTCTTCACGGCATCCTGTTCGCGGCAGCACTTGCCGGACGCTTTGCCTTTATGGACCAGCTGGACTTCAATGAAGTGACGCCGGCTCTTGTGTCATCGATCATCCTGTTCAGCTCTGTGATGCTCTTTCTCCTGATCGCGGTATGCTTCTGCACATGGCTTCTCATTGCTGTCCGCTTCTACCGCAGCCTTTTCTCAGGAGAGGGATATCTGACCTGGACGCTGCCGGCCTCCGCCGTCCAGCATCTGTGGTCCAAGATCATCTCCGGCATTATCTGGTATGTGCTCGACTGCATCATCATCTCAGCCGCTGTGCTGATCCTGGTGACCGGAAGGAACGTTACCGAAGCATACAGCATGATCGAGCCGGAAGTCACCGCTGAACTCGGAATATCCCTGGGCAGTTTCGGGCTGTGGCTGTTTGTCCTTATGATCATCTCCTGTTTCAGCAGCGTGATCACGACTTATTTCTGCGTCACAGTCGGACAGCTCTTTCCGGCGCACCGGGTGCTCTGTGCAGTAGCTGTATACTTCATCAGCGGACTCATCGTCCAGTTCATCTCCATGGGGCTTATGCTGCTGTTCCGCCTGCTGCCGGGAATCAGCTTTTACAGCCGCTCCGATGATCTGATCGCACAGTATCTGTTCGAAGCGCTCGGGCTGAGCATTGCCATCATGTTCGCAGTTTCCGTCATCGAGTATATCGGAACACACTATATCATGAAGAGAAAGATCAATCTTTTGTAAAAGGCTCACAGGCAGTTTACAATATTTCAAGAGGCGGCGCGCCGGGATATTCCTCCAGGCGCGCCGCCTCTCTGCCGAAAAGGACTTCTGCTGATTCCAGCGCCCATTTTTCTCTGCATCCTTTTCAAAACAAAAATCCCGGGGAGCGTGATAAACATGCAATCAAACGCGCTCTCCCGGGATCCATCCCTAAGCGTCTGAGCGGAGTCGAACCGCCGCACATGCCTCCGGAGGGCATCGCTCTATCCACTGAGCTACAGACGCATTCCGGTTATCTGAGGGGAAGACAGATGTCTTCCCCTTTTAACAACCTTAATTATCCTAGCACAGATTTAAAGAAATGTAAAGCCCAAAATGTCTGAAATATGCCCCGCATTCTTCACGCTATTTTTTCTTTTTCCTCACGCCGGCACCCGCCCGGGGTACAAGCGCTGCGGCTGTCAGAAGCAGAGAGCATGCCGCCATGAAAACAGGTATCCCAAACCGCCGTGTCTCATCCCCGCTCTGCACAGCGGTCTGAGGCTTCTTCATATTCTCCACCGTGAGCACTGCCCTCTCCTTTCCGTCAATGCGGCCCATCTCATCCACCGTCACGCTGAAGACTCTCACATCTGCCAGATACCCGTCCGGAGCCTTTGTCTCCTGCACAGAATATTCTCCCGGAAGCAGTCCGACGAGCCGGATCCTGCCGTCCTCATCCGTCACATATGTTTCCGGCTCTTCTTCAGCAGATCCGTCTTTTCTCCTGACCGTAAATTCCGCTCCTGCCAGACGCTTCTCTGAGCCGCTCTCTCTTTTGTCGATGACCAGTTCCGTAGGCGCGTTAGAGATCTGCAGTTCCTCCGTCACTACAGGCGTGACCTGATCCCGGTACGGAAGCTCCACCGGATACGCCTGTCCGCTTCGCGCATAACCGGGCGTCTGCTCTGTTTCCACAACCTCGTATTTTCCCAGGTACAGTTCCCCGGTGCATGCCCTTCCGTCTTCTCCCGTGGTCAGCGTATCCACTGTTTCTCCCGCCTCGATAAAGACGGTCCCGTCCGGCGCGGCGATATCCTCCTTTGCCCGTACCTCAAACACGGTGCCCCGGAGGGGCTCCCCGGTTTCCCTGTCCGTCTTCTCAATACAGATCCTCCCTCTGGCAGGCTGATCTTCGAACTCCACACTAAACGGCTCCTCCCAGTCATGCCCTTCTGTGATCGTAAACTCAAGCAGCCCTTCTTCCAGAAGATAACCATACGGGGAATTGACCTCCTGGAAATAATAGTTTCCCACAGGCAGTTTCTCCGGCAGGACAAAACTTCCGCTCTCATCTGTCACATAAGTATCACACATCCCCTCGGAGGGATAATGCGCCTTCATCGCGATCGGTTCCTTCTCTGCATCCAGAAGCCGGAATTCAGCGCCGGCAAGAGGGATCGTCCGTCCCGTCACCGCATCCTTCTTGATCAGCCTGACAGGGGACAGGACAGCCTTATTTTCCAGAATATAGTATAATGTACTTCCTCCCTCCGAGACTGTGATCTCGAAATCCTCAGCCGGCTCGAACCCTTCCGGAGCATTCAGTTCACTGACTGTATAGGTATCAAAGACAAGTCCGCCCCTTTCTCCGCCGTTTCCAATTGTGGAGGCATATCCATTTTCATCTGTCGTGATCCAGATTTCCTCTCCAGTGGTCTTTGAAGTGACTGAAAAAATGATCCCCTGGAGAGGGGACTTCTGTTCCTCCTCTGCGTCCTGTGATTCTCTGAATTTTACGATCTGAAGATCTCCCCGGATCACATCTTCCGGGATCTCCGGGACCTGATACAGCGTATCTTTCACGCCGCTTCCCGAAGAAGTGATCTGCCTTATGAACACCTCCTCATTCCTCAGATATCCCTTCGGCGCTTTCCTCTCCCTGATAACGAGGGTTCCAAGGGGAAGGATATTCTGGCCTGCTGCATCTGAATAAAAATCATCTCCTTCGATCTTAGATTCATCAGAAAGAGCAGCCCTTCCCATCTCATCTGTTTTCAGGATCCAGCTTCTCTCCGGCACAGTCCCCGATGCCGCAGGATCCGCTTCATAATATCCCGCATAATAATCCACTTCAAACTCCGCTCCTGCCAGCTCTGCGCTTCCCTGCGGTCTGCTCTCTCCCGTCTCCCCGTCTTTCTTGACAAGGATGAGGTCCGCCGGATAATACTGCGCCTGATCTTCACACCGGTATATGCACACATCCCCTTCTCCGACCGTCACAGTGTACCTGGATCCGTCCAGGGCAAATCCTTCCGGGCTTTTCACCTCCGCGATCTCATAGGTCCCTATGGGAATCCCTTCCAGCCGCCCGTATCCGTTTCTATCTGTCGTGATCTCATAGAGAGGAGACTGAGCCCCCGGTGCATACACTTCAAACACCGCGCCCGCAAGTGAATAGCACGGATTTCCGCCGGTCAGTTCCGGCCGGTCGGATTCTTTGTACAGTTCCAGAGCCCCTGTTCTTTCTTTACCTGTGCCTCCCATAGTCTGTCCGCCTCCTCCCGAATTGAACACAAAGGCGCAGAAGGACCGGGGCGGATCCGGCAGGCTGAGCATCTGTTCAGCCTGCTTCATCAGCACCTCAGCTTCGCTGTCCGCAAGTCCTGTAAACGCATCCTCCGAGCCGCTGTAAAGATAAGAGAGGATGCAGTGGCTCATACAGTATTCTCTGTCTTCGTCGAATCCTCCGCCGCTCCCGAGATATCCGAATTCTGCCGTATAAGTATCATGCCCCGGTCCGCCGTAGGCATAATACAGGCCTTTTCTGAGATTTCCCGTTTCCAGCATCTCCGCCTCGTAGCTTCCCGATTCCGGAGTGGCCTTCAGAGGCTCCAGACAGTATGCGGGCTTCCCGTCGACATAGAAATAATTCGTACTGTAAGTTCCGTAATAAACTTCTTTTCCTACTGTGAGCTGCACTGTCTCCCTTGTGTTCACGTTCACCGAAGTCAGGACAGCCATCTTCTTTTCTTCCGCCTTCCCGTCTGGAGAAGAGCTCTCCGCCGCGGCGGCTTCTCTCTCCTCTTCAGCCCCTGCGTTCACAGGGGAGACTCCAAGGATCACCGCCAGCGTCAGATAAAGGAGCGCCATTGTTTTGATAAACTGTTTCACTGCACACCCTCCTTTCTTTTTCCGGCAGGATCGAACATGCGGAGACAGCCCGTTCTGCGCTCGTAGTAATAGATATGGTTGCTCAGCACTTCTTCCTCTGCGACCTGAGTCACGTTGATCTCTCTCACCATCTCTTCCAGTTCTTCACCGTCCAGGCCGCCGCAGGCAGGGACGATCATAACCTCGTGAACGCTGCTGGGAAGGATATAGTAATCAGATCCCAGTGTTTCCCCGATCATTCCGGGAATATACGGATAGGCAATACACGCGGCTCCATAGCTTCGCATCCTGTTTGTCAGGACATACATCCTGTCCCGCTCTCCGTCTCCTCCATCAAGAAGATTTTCCTCATCACTTCCCGCCTCTGCGCTTCCGACGATCTCGTTCAGCGCATGGCGCATTGTAAATAATTCCGCCGGCAGGATCCGCCTCACGTTTTCCTCCGCAGCCTTCCAGAGCACGTCTCTGCCGATATCCCACTGTCTCAGATGATTTTCACAGATTGTCATCATCGCCGCGCCTTCCCGGCTGACTTCGAGGAGTGCATAGAATACAACAGACAGATCCAGGATATCCGTATGAGGCACTGTTTTCAGAAATTCCCGGTTTTTCTCCGTATTGATCAGCTTGAATACGATCCTGTCCTTTACCCCTTCATAGCTCAGGATCTTCTTGTAATCCAGAGACTCCTCTTTCCGGATGCTCTCATAAAACGAACGGATATCCTCCACGATCTCTTCCAGATTTTTCCCGCTCTGATAACACTGATAGTATTCTTCCAGGTAGATCGTCGGAGAGATATTCACTCCCGGCGTCTCCACAATGATTCCTGTCCTCTCCCTGCCGTTATTTTTCACAGCTGTATAGGAGGATACTTTAACACCTTCCTTCATTTTCATACTCATGCTTTTCTCAACCGCGCATACAAATTCCGTATAATTCATCTTTCTCCTTTCCCGTCGCGGTCCATATGATCTAAATGAGAAAACCGGTACGAACTGTACCATTCGAAATGTTGATCACTCAAGAATTTGATCATTCGAAAAATAATTGAAATAGAGTTAATATTATGTGCCCTTCATTATAGACGAACCTATTTCAAATGACAATTGGAAATATTGGACAAATCATCCCAGACAATTTTGTTAGATTCTTATAAAAGTTTTCAGCAAAAAGAGGATAAAAATGCCGTGGATACGAATATCCACGGCATAAGGCCAAAACTCTCTGAAATTAAACTCTGGACAGATACTCGCCTGTACGTGTATCGATCTTCAGAACGTCGCCTACTTCGACAAACAGCGGAACCATAACAGTCGCTCCTGTCTCCACTACAGCCGGCTTCGTTGCCCCCTGTGCTGTATCTCCCTTGAATCCAGGCTCTGTCTCTGTGATCGCCAGCTCTACGAACAGCGGCGGCTCAACAGAAAATACGTTGCCCTTGTGGGAACAGATCTTTACTGTCTCATTCTCTTTGACAAACTTCAGCGCATCGCCGACCACGTCGGAATCCAGTGCGATCTGATCGTATGTCTCGACATCCATAAAGTTGTAGAGATCTCCGTCTTTGTACAGATACTGCATCTCTTTTCTGTCGATATGAGCATTCTCAAACTTCTCAGTCGGACGGAATGTCTTCTCAACAACTCCCCCGCTGATGATATTTTTTAACTTTGTTCTGACGAAAGCCGCGCCTTTTCCCGGCTTTACATGCTGGAACTCCAGGATCTGAAAAATATTCCCATCGATTTCAATGGTAAGTCCGTTCTTAAAATCTCCTGCTGATACCATTTATAATCCTCCTTCAATTCTGTGTCTCATAACACTCCACTTTAATCATTTTATAATATATTTCCACTTTTTTCAATCTTTTTTTACCCGGCTGCCGTCTCTTTCTGTCGGAATCTTCATTCTCCCCTGCTTTTTTTATAGAAATGAAGCACGATCCTCTCAAGATATCTCTTCAGGACGATCTGTATCTCTTCCTTCGGATGGATCGGTTTTACAAGGATATTGTGTATTCCGGCCCGCTTTGCACCCCACACGTCGGTAAAAAGCTGATCTCCGACAAACAGTGTATTGGTCCTGTCAGTCCCCATGATCTCCATGGCGCGGATATAATTCTTCACAGACGGCTTATGGGCATTGAAAATATAATTCGTGCCGATCTCCTGATTGAACATCTTCACCCTGAGTTCCTGGTTGTTGGAGATCAGACAGGATGTAAACCCGATTTCTCCAAGCCGCCGGAACAGTTCTCTCGCTCTCCGGTCTGCAGGAGCCCCATGGGGAACAAGTGTGTTGTCTATATCAAAGATCACGCCGCGGTATCCTTCTTCATATAGTTTCTCAAAAGGGATGACATATGTAGATTCCACATATTCATCCGGGAAAAATCTTTCAAACATCAGCGCCCATCCAATTCCATCAGTTTCGTGATCAGTTCCTCACTGATCTGCAGGATCGTCTTGTTATCTGTCTGTATCACTACGTCGGCAGCCGCCTCATACTTCTCTCTTCGCTTCTCCATCATGTCGGCGATGAAATCTACATTTTTATTTCCGTTCAGGATCGGCCTGTCATCGCTGTCCTTCACGCGCTCATAGATCGTCTCCGGACTTGCGGTGAGAAGGACCACTCTTCCGTTCTTCTTCATCTCCACGACATTCTCTTCGCGGAGAGCCGCGCCTCCTCCACAGGAAATGATACAGTTCTTTCCTGTCTGCAGTTCTTTCAACAGTTTTGTCTCAAGACTGCGGAAATATTCTTCCCCATAGGTGGCAAAAATATCCGGGATGCTCATCTCCTCCCGCTCAGCGATCACCTGATCCATCTCCACCAGCTTCATGTCAAACATTGTGCTCAGATAATCCGAGATCGTTGTCTTGCCGGCGCCCATGAAGCCGATCAGCACGATATTATAGGAAAACAGTTTTCTCGCCTGGATCCGCTTACTGTTCCTGAGAATCCTCTGAAATACATCATGGATCTCCTCGCGGTACTTGTTGTCCTTAAGTTTCTCATTCAGCCTGCGCTCCTGCTTTGCCTCCTGCTGGGGCTGAAGGATCGGCATTCCGTAAGTTTCTTTATAAGCCATGATCTTCTCGATGATGGCGTTTCTCTCCACAAGAGCATCGATGATCTTGTCATCACAGATAGCAAGCTGCTCCCGGTACATTTCCAAATCGTTCATCTTTACCCTCCATACTTTCAACACAATACAATCTATTATAGCAACTTTCTATTCTGATAGCAAGGAGGAAATTCAGGACTTCCGGCCATAAAGCCCGGCATTCTGCCCGGAATCGGTTCCGCTCTCTGTTCCTGCCGCTCTGTCCCCTGACCGGTTCGTATGTCACTCCGAAGTCACTCCGCCTCCTCTCTGCTCTTTTCCATCGCCCTCCCGACATTTTCACGGAATTCAGCCCACGCATCTTCGTGTTCAACAAAATACTTCGGACAGATCTTCCCTGTCACATCATAATGTCTGATCACATCATCCTGGGTCAGTCCGAACTTCTCGCACAGCCAGGCCGTGAGCCGGACCAGTGACCGGTAGGTCGCATCTGTAAACGCACCGCTCTCATCCGGATGGCAGCACTCGATCGAGACCGTATCGATGTTTCTCTCATTCGAGGCGTACGCCACTTCCCAGGTCGGCACGCACTGTATGATCTCGCCGTCCAGCCCGATCACAAAATTGCTGCTTGCCTCCGTCTCATGGCTGTACTGAAGTCCGTTGAAATAATCCCTGTTTTCCTGCGCAGTACTGCCCGGGTTCGCAGTATAATGGATCACGATCCCGGTGATCTGTTCCGTCCTGATCCTCGGCCTTGAATATGCATTTACGTCAAGCAGCTGGACATCGATCTCCGGCTGCGACGCATCCACCTCAAGATTTCTCCGGCTTCCTGCCACACAGGACCGCACTGCGAGTATAAGCGTCAGTACGACAAGGACAGCCGCACATATCCTGATGCGGACTGTCCTTGGACTGCTCTTTTTCCTTCTTCTTCTGTTTCCATGGTTCCATATCATCTGTATCCTCAGTTCCCTTCAGCACGGCGGATCCCCGCCGCTTCAGGCCTTTCCACGTTAAGACGGCCTGTCTTTTTATCTTTTCATATGATATCACACATTTTCTAAAGGATTATGAACACTTTCTTATAAATTTATAAAGGGCGCCGCTCCCGCGGCTATGTATACCGCCGGGACAGCACCCTTTGTCTCTTCTATCTATGCTGTTAGCCTTTTCGCCTACTCATCTACACTGTAGTTCGGAGCTTCCTTTGTGATGTGGATATCATGCGGATGGCTCTCCTTGAGAGACGCTGCCGAAATCTTGATAAATCTGCCGTTCTGCTGCAGTTCTTCCACGGTGCGTGTTCCGCAGTAGCCCATACCGGAGCGGAGTCCGCCCATAAGCTGGAACACAGTATCCTCTACCGTTCCCTTGTAAGCGACACGTCCTTCCACGCCTTCCGGAACAAGTTTCTTCGCGTTCTCCTGGAAATAGCGGTCTTTGCTTCCCTTCTCCATCGCAGCGATAGAGCCCATTCCGCGGTATACCTTGTACTTTCTTCCCTGATACAGCTCGAATGTTCCCGGGCTCTCGTCGCATCCTGCGAAGATGCTTCCCATCATACATACATTCGCGCCTGCCGCGATCGCCTTCGTCATATCGCCGGAGTACTTGATTCCTCCGTCCGCAATGATCGGGATGCCATACTCTTTCGCCACCTCGTAGCAGTCCATGACCGCCGTGATCTGCGGAACACCGATTCCAGCGACCACGCGGGTCGTACAGATGGATCCCGGTCCGATACCGACCTTGACAGCATCTACACCAGCCTCGATGAGGGCCCTGGTCGCCTCACCCGTAGCAACATTTCCTGCAATGACCGGAAGATCCGGATATTTCTCTTTTACCATCCTGATCGTACGCAGCACGTTGGCTGAATGGCCGTGTGCGGAGTCCATAACGACAACGTCCACCTTGGCTTTCACAAGTGCTTCCACACGCTCAAGACAGTTCGCGGTGATACCGATCGCCGCACCGCAGAGAAGGCGTCCCTGAGAGTCCTTGGCAGACAGCGGATATTTGATCTGCTTCTCGATATCCTTAATCGTGATCAGACCTTTCAGATTCCCCTCATCATCCACGATCGGAAGCTTTTCCTTTCTCGCCTTTGCAAGGATCTTCTTCGCTTCCTCAAGTGTAATTCCTTCCTTCGCTGTGATCAGGCCCTCTGAAGTCATGGATTCTTTGATTTTTTTAGAGAAGTCTTCCTCAAATTTCAGGTCGCGGTTTGTGATGATGCCGACAAGCTTTCTGCCTTCCGTGATCGGAACACCTGAGATGCGGAACTTCGCCATCAGATTGTTCGCATCTTCCAGCGTGTTCTCCGGAGAAAGATAAAACGGATCCGTGATAACCCCGTTCTCAGATCTCTTTACCTTGTCCACCTCTTCTGCCTGCTGCTCGATCGTCATATTCTTGTGTATGATTCCGATTCCGCCCTGGCGCGCCATCGCAATTGCCATACGGTGCTCTGTAACCGTATCCATGCCTGCACTCATCATCGGAATATTCAGTTTGATCGTCTTCGTCAGATGTGTTGAAAGATCCACCTCATTCGGAATCACTTCTGAATACGCAGGAACAAGCAGGACATCATCAAATGTAATACCTTCGCCAATAATTTTTCCCATATCCATCATACCTCTCTTTCTTAAGAATCCATTTTGTCTGAATGTTTATCTGATATACTACATAAATTCCCGGAAGATGTCAAGACATTTTGCGCCCTGCCGCGACGTTTGAATCTTGATTTATTTTAAGTTGTATTATTAAGTTCTGCTTATAGATCGCACTCTTTTTATAAACATTTCAAATTTCCCCGAATCTTCAAGCCTCTTTCTGAAGCACAAAAGTCCCCGGACACAGATCTTCTAAGACCTGTATCCGGGGACCTGCCCCGCCGGACTTCTTCCGTGCGGAGAGATAATATTCTATTACATCATTCCTGCGCCGCCTGCCGGAGCCGCCGGTGTATCCTCTTTGATCGTGGATACGACAGACTCTGTTGTCAGGAGTGTGGATGCAACGCTTGTCGCGTTCTGCAGAGCACTTCTTGTAACCTTTGCAGGATCAAGGATTCCCTGCTCTACCATATCTACATATTCTTCTTTATAAGCGTCAAATCCGATTCCCGGCTCTGACTCTCTTACCTTATTTACGATCACAGCTCCCTCAAGACCTGCATTGGCAGCGATCTGAGCCAGCGGAGCTTCCAGTGCCTTCAGGATGATCCTTGCGCCTGTCTTCTCGTCGCCTTCCAGCTCATCAGCCAGTTTTGCGACCTCTTTTGCAGCGTGGATATATGCGGATCCGCCTCCTGCGATGATACCTTCTTCCACTGCAGCTCTTGTTGCGTTCAGAGCATCCTCCATGCGGAGTTTTGCCTCTTTCATCTCAGTCTCTGTCGCAGCGCCTACACGGATAACTGCTACGCCGCCCGCCAGTTTGGCAAGTCTCTCCTGCAGTTTCTCTCTGTCGAAGTCAGATGTCGTCTCCTCGATCGCTTTCTTGATCTGAGCGATCCTGTCGCTGATCGCATCTTTGCTTCCGCATCCGTCAACAATGACTGTGTTCTCTTTCTGAACCTTAACGGATTTTGCACGTCCGAGCTGCTCCATTGTCGTCTCTTTCAGATCCATGCCGAGCTCTTCGGAGATCACCTGTCCGCCTGTCAGGATCGCGATATCCTGCAGCATCTCTTTTCTTCTGTCTCCGTATCCCGGAGCCTTAACTGCAACAACATTGAATGTTCCGCGCAGCTTGTTGACGATCAGAGTTGTCAGAGCCTCGCCCTCTACATCCTCTGCAATGATCAGCAGTCTTGCACCAGACTGTACGATCTGCTCCAGCAGCGGAAGGATATCCTGGATATTGGAGATCTTCTTGTCTGTAATGAGAATATACGGATCTTCCAGAACCGCTTCCATCTTCTCCATATCTGTAGCCATATAAGCGGAAATATATCCGCGGTCAAACTGCATACCTTCTACCAGGTCCAGTTCTGTCTGCATTGTCTTGGACTCTTCGATCGTGATGACACCGTCGTTGGAAACCTTCTCCATCGCGTCAGCAACCATCTCTCCTACACTTTCGTCTCCTGAGGAAACCGCGGCAACTCTTGCGATCTGGTCTTTGCCTTTTACCTTGCTGCTCATCGCCTGGATCGCTTCCACTGCCTTATCTGTTGCTTTCTTCATTCCTTTTCTCAGGACGATCGGGTTAGCGCCTGCTTCCAGGTTCTTCATACCCTCATGCACCATAGCCTGGGCCAGGACTGTAGCAGTCGTAGTACCGTCACCGGCTACATCGTTCGTCTTGGAAGCGACTTCTCTGATCAGCTGTGCTCCCATGTTCTCGAATCCGTCTTCCAGTTCGATCTCTTTCGCGATCGTAACGCCGTCGTTTGTGATCAGCGGCGCGCCGAATGACTTATCAAGGACAACGTTTCTTCCCTTCGGTCCAAGTGTTACCTTCACTGTATCAGCCAGCTTGTTTACACCTTTCTCAAGTGCTGTTCTGGCTTCAGTTCCATATTTAATTTCCTTTGCCATTTCTAAGCATCTCCTTAATCTTATAATCTGTTTCTATTCTACTTCTATATTGAATTGGCTGCTGACTACTCCTCTACGATCGCAAGGATGTCATTCTGCTTTACAATGATATACTCTTCGTCGTCAAGCTCTACTTCTGTTCCGGCATATTTTGAATAGATCACCTTATCGCCGGCCTTTACCTGCATAACTACTTCTTTTCCATCTATATTACCGCCGGGTCCGACAGCGATCACTTCCGCTTCCTGCGGTTTCTCTTTTGCCTGTCCCGGTAAAACAATACCTGACTTTGTTGTCTCTTCTGCTTCTAACTGTTTTAAAACAATCTTGTCACCTAAAGGTACTAACTTCATTGTAATTCCTCCTTATTTTCATTTATTAGCACTCATTTCCGTTGAGTGCTAACCTCATGAATATAAAATAGCACTCTGCTGACTATTTGTCAACAGAGTTTAATCTTTTTTTATAATTCAGAATTGCAGTTCAGCCCGCGCCTTCCCTTATGGCTGAACTGTTAGATTTACAGGTTGCTCATCCTCCGTCCTTCGCAGACATTGTAGAAACCGTTCTGGATCCTGAACTTCAGAAGGTTCTTATCCTCGGACCGGTAGCGCTCCTTTACGACGCCGGTACAGTACAGGAGTTCTGATTTAGTCGAGATATAGCATCTGTACTTCGCGTCCAGCTGGATCGCTCCCAGATCATCCTCCTTCAGCTCCAGATAAATGTAGTCTTCCTCCAGGTCATACTTATACACTGTGCATTTTCTGTTCGAATCGTCAAATATGCCGTCTGCCGAGATGATCTTCTCCATCTGCAGATCGACCGGATTTCCTTCATACATGGCATTTTCCTCCAAACCTGTCTCTCAATTGCTTTCTCCTCGCATCTCCCCGGTGCATCTGCGCACCGCCCCATAAGTCAGATAAAGGGCATCAGCCTCCTGACACCCCTTATATTTCCTGATCACATTCGTTCTTTTTTGATCTTCTCGAGTTCTGTAAACACATAATCGTTCAGTACTTTGATATATGTTCCCTTCATTCCGGAAGAACGGGACTCGATCACGCCGGCACTTTCAAATTTGCGCAGAGCATTGACGATAACGGAGCGGGTGATCCCGACTCTGTCCGCAACCTTGCTGGCCACCAGGATTCCCTCTGTCCCCTCCAGCTCGTCAAAAATATGTATGATCGCCTCCAGCTCTGAGAAAGACAGTGTGCTGATCGCAGACTGTACGATATGTTCCTTTCTCGTCTCCTCGGCGTTCTCCTCGTTTACCGAACGGAGCATCTCAAGCCCTACTACCGCAGTGCCGTATTCGCTGAGTATGATATCATCAATAGAATAGGTTGAATCCTGCTTGTAGATAAACAGTGTTCCAAGCCGTTCTCCCGCTATGTCGATGGGAGTGACGATCGCCTGGTATCCTGCCACTGTTTCCGGTGTAAATCCGAGCGTCTCCAGGTTCACATTTTCTTTCGTCGAAAGGATGCTCAGGAGCCTTTCGTTCAGCATAGAATCGATATGTGACCCAACCGACTCCGTGATCAGCTCATGGATCTCCTTCACGCGGCTGCTCTTGCTCACTCCCAGGATCTTGCCCTTTCTGCTGACTACCAGAACGTTCGAATCCAGGATCTCCGTGAGCACGGCGCAGATGTCATTAAAAACGACCTTGCTGGAATTATTGTTGTGAAGAAGCTTATTAATTTTTCTGGTTTTATCCAATAGTTGTACGCTCATTATTTCCTCCGCATTTTATTTCAAATAATCCCGGTAATTGTGTACACAAAACCGCAATAACAGTAAATACAAACTTATGCTATCATACAATTCAGGAAATATCAATCTGATTTCGAATTTTATCACACTTTTCTAATTATTCCTGCTTTTTTATCGGTTCAACATAACCGCACTGTTCATCCGCACACACAAGCTTGCTGCCCTTTTCCACCATATATCCGCCGCATTCCGGGCACTTTTTCTCTGACGGTTTCTGCCAGGACATGAACTCGCATTCCGGATTGTCCTCACATCCGTAGTACTTTCTTCCTTTTTTAGTCTTGCGGATCACCACGTCTTTTCCGCACAGCGGGCACTTGACACCGATCTTCTCGAGATACGGCTTGGTGTTCCTGCACTCCGGGAATCCCGGACAGGCAAGGAATTTTCCGTGGGGTCCATACTTGATGACCATGTGACGCCCGCACTCCTCGCAGACCACGTCCGTCACCTCATCTTCTATCTTAACAGTCTCCAGTTCCTGCTCGGCTTTTTTTACCGCCTCTTCCAGATCCGGATAGAAATTGCGGATCACTTCTTTCCACGGCACCTTTCCCTCTTCGACCATGTCGAGGAGTCCCTCCATGTTCGCGGTAAAATTGACGTCCACGATGCTCGGAAAGGACTGTTTCATGATGTTGTTGACAACTTCTCCGATCTCCGTGATGTAAAGGTTCTTCGCTTCTTTTGTCACATATCTCCTTCCGAGAATGATAGAGATCGTCGGCGCATATGTGCTGGGGCGTCCGATTCCCTGTTCCTCCAGCGTCTTGACCAGAGTCGCCTCTGTATAGTGTGCCGGCGGCTGGGTGAAATGCTGCTTCGGATCGAATTCCTTCTTTGTCAGTACAGAATCCATTGTCAGATTTCCCACGAGCACGCTGCTCTCCTCTTTCACTTCATCCGCCTCGGTATAGACGGAACGGAAACCGTCAAACGCCATCTTCGCCGTGGATACAGTGAAACAGTACTCTGCTGCGCCGATCTTCACGGACGTAGTCTCATAGCGCGCAGGCTGCATACGGCTTGCCGTAAAACGTTTCCAGATGAGCTGGTACAGGCGGAACTGGTCTCTTGTAAGAGAGTCCTTGAGCGCTGCCGGAGTCCTCGTGATATCCGTAGGACGGATGGCCTCGTGGGCGTCCTGGATCTTTCTTCCGGATGCCTTGGCCACAGCCGGCTCCGCCGCGTATTCCTTTCCGTAAGTTGACGAAATATATTCTCTTGCAGCAGCGTCAGCCTCTTCAGAGATCCTCGTTGAATCAGTACGGAGATAGGTGATGACACCGACCGTGCCATTTCCCTTGATGTCGATCCCTTCATAGAGCTGCTGGGCAATGCGCATGGTCTTCTGCGTTCCGAAATTCAGCGCCTTGGCTGCCTCCTGCTGGAGCGTACTCGTTGTAAACGGAAGCGGTGCCTTCCGGATCCTCTCACTCCTCTTGATATCTGTGATCTTGAATTCGGCATTCTCAACAGCCTTCACGATCTCATCAAGCTCCTGCTTTGACCGGATGGTCATTTTGTTTTTCTCTGTTCCATAGAACTTTGCTGTCAGAGGGCGCTTCTCCCCCTTGACATTCAGGACAGCGTCAAGCGTCCAGTATTCCTCCGGAATGAACGCGTTGATCTCATCCTCACGGTCTGCAATGAGCCTGAGTGCCACCGACTGCACTCTTCCAGCGCTCAGCCCCCTCTTCACCTTCGCCCAGAGAACCGGACTGATCATATATCCCACCATGCGGTCAAGGACACGTCTCGCCTGCTGCGCGTCCACCAGATTCATGTCAATGTCTCTCGGCGCCTTGAGCGAAGCCTTTACTGCGTTTTTCGTGATCTCATTAAATGTGATACGACGCATTTTCTTTTCATCCAGCTTGAGAGCCGCCGCCAGATGCCAGGAGATCGCCTCTCCTTCCCGGTCAGGGTCGGTAGCGAGATAGACTTTATCTGACTTTTTAACCTCTTTTCTCAGATTCGCAAGGATATCTCCCTTTCCGCGGATCGTGATATATTTCGGTTCATAATCATGCTCGATGTCAATGCCGAGCTGACTCTTGGGAAGGTCCCGTACATGTCCCTGGGATGCCGCAACTGTATAATTGCTCCCAAGAAATTTTTTGATTGTCTTCACCTTTGCCGGCGACTCCACGATAACAAGATAATGTGCCATAAAACCCGATTCCTCCGTCCGGCAGCACTGCTGCCTTCTATTTTGCTTTTATATAAAAATTTTTCGATATTTCTCTTATACAGCCCTGCAGTTCCAGCGCGACAAGAGCGTTCATCAGCTCTGAAACACTAAGCTTTGTCTCTTCTGCAAGGCGGTCGATATTCTTCGGATACAAGCCGAGACAACTATACACCAAATTTTCTGGAGTTTCAAGCACTTTTTCATTTTTGTCTTCCTTTTGCACCGATGCCGCAAAGGCCAGATCCCACTCCTTCAGAAGCATTTCCGGGCTCAGCAGGATCCCCGCCCCCTGCTGGATCAGGCGGTTGCACCCTCTGCTCAGGTCACTGTTAACCGGACCGGGAAGTGCGTAGACGTCTCTTCCCTGTTCCAGCGCCAGGTCTGCAGTGATCAGAGAACCGCTCCGTTCTCTTGCCTCCATCACCAGGACTACATCGGAGAGCCCGCTGATGATCCGGTTTCTCGGAGGAAAGTTCTGGGATACAGGAGGCGTCCCGGGCGGGTATTCGGAGAGGATGCCGCCGCCCTGTTCCTGGATATCCACATACAGTCCGATATGCTCTCTCGGATAGCATACATCTACGCCGGAACCGAGCACCGCAAATGTCCTTCCGCCTCCCATCAGTGCGCCGCGCTGTCCCATGCCGTCGATTCCTCTGGCCAGCCCGCTGATGATCTCCACGCCGCAGGAAGCCAGCTTTTCTGCAAATTCGACAGCATACTTTTCTCCGTACGGCGTGCATCTTCTCGCCCCCACAACAGCGGCCTTCCGCGACACTCTGTCAGGCAGTCGGCCTTTCACAAAAAGTGCAAACGGAAAATCTGCGATCTCCCGAAGCTTTTCCGGATAGTCCGGTGAGAAGTATGGGACAAAGCGGATCCCCTTTTCACAGGATCTATCATAAACCTCTTTCAGCCCCTTCTCTTTCTGCGCCTGCCTAATTGTATTTCTCTCCCGTTCTGTTAAGAACCCGATTTGTGAAATTTCTGTTTCTTCTATATAATAGACCGCCCGCCCCGTCTTCATGTACTGTCTGAGCAGGTATTTTTTTCTTGCCGGAAGCCTCAGGCCCGCAAGCCAGAACTCATATTCCATCTCCGTGCTTCCAGGATCTTCCACATTGCTCTTTTCTGTCTTGTCTTCTTCCCTCAGCATACGCTCTGCCTCCCCCAGTATTTTCTGTCAACTGTCCTGTATCCGATCGCCTCTCTCAGATGCTCTTCCCTGATCTTCTCGTCCCCGTCAAGATCCGCAATGGTCCGTGCCGCTCTGATCACTCTGTGATATGCCCTTGCGCTCAGCTCCAGCACGGAAAAAGCGTTCTCCATCAGCCGCTGTCCTGCCGGACCGAGGGCGCAGTATTTCTTCAGTTCCTCCCCGGAGAGCATTGCGTTCACTCTGATTCCTGTCCCGCGGTACCGCTCCGCCTGGATCCGCCTGGCGCGGGTCACCCGCTGCCGTATCTGCGCCGAGCTTTCCCCCTTCTCCCTTTCTGTCAGATCTTCGTACCGTACTCTGGATGCCTCCGCGCAGAGATCGATCCGTTCCAGGAAGGGCTGGCTGACTCTGCTGATATATGTCTGGATCTGCGCCGGAGTGCAGGTGCAGCGCTCCAGATCAGGATAACATCCACAGGGACAGGGATTCATGGCCGCTACGAGCATGAAATCAGCCGGGAAGGTATAATTTCCGTATGTGCGGGAAATCCGGATGCTGCGCTGTTCCAGAGGCTGGCGCAGCACCTCCAGGACTCCCTTTCTGAATTCAGGGAGTTCATCCAGGAACAGTACACCGCCGTGCGCAAGACTGATCTCTCCCGGTCTCGGGATCATCCCTCCGCCGATCAGCGCCGCTCTGGTCGCCGTGTGGTGCACGCTGCGGAACGGCCTTCTGGTGATCAGCGGCTCCTTTTCATCCAGAAGTCCCATGATACTGTAGATCTTGGTGATCTCCATACTCTCCTCCATTTCAAGAGGAGGCAGGATGCCCGCAATGCACTTAGCCGTCATAGTCTTTCCACTGCCCGGCGGTCCGATGAGCAGAAGATTGTGTCCTCCCGCAACTGCGATCTCTGCTGCCCTGCGCACGTTTTCCTGTCCGCGCAGATCGGCAAAATCTTCCTCCGGAGGGACTTCCGACGAAAATGAACGCTTTCCATGGATCCGGACTCCTTCTTCTGTTTTTCCGTTCAGGAATGCGACCGCATCCTGCAGACGTTCTACGCCGATGATCTTTATTCCCTCCACAAGGGCGCCCTCCGCGGCATTCTCCGCAGGTACGATGCAGCACGCAATACCGGCGGCTTTTGCCTCCATCACGATCGGCAGGATGCCGGGCACCTTCCTCACACCTCCATCCAGGCCCAGTTCTCCAATGACAAGGCAGTCTCTCAGCCTCCTCGGATTCACCGATCCCAGAGAGACGAGGATGCCGGCTGCAATGGGAAGATCAAAGGATGCGCCTCTCTTCCGCATGGTTGCCGGCGAGAGATTGATCACAGTCCGTTTTGCAGGGAAGTCAAATCCCGCGTTCCGGATCGCCGTGCGCACACGTTCTCCCGCCTCCTTTACCTCGGACGACAGGTATCCCACCATATGGAACACCGGAAGCCCGTTGCTCACATCCGCCTCGACATACACAAACTCTACACGCAGTCCTTCGACTGCAGCGGATAATACTGTGCTGAAACTCATTCGCACGCTCCTTTCCATGAGTTTCCTTTTTCCTAAAACACCACAAAATATCAAGTTTTCAAGCGTACTTCCATGTACCCGCCGGGCGTCCCGCCCTTCTTCGGTTAACAGCAGCTGAAAATTCGGCTGAAACAGCCTGAAATGATTGCCGGGAAAGATTCTCCCGGGAATGTAAGATTATAATAAGGCACCCGCCCGGCCCTGTCAACTGTTTCCTGCTTTCTTCCGTCTTTTCCTTGGAAAAGCACAATTTCCGGCATTTTTTCATAAACTATATCAAATGCGCTAAGAGGTGCCGTCTTGAAATCATTTCCCAATCCCCTCACACCTTCGGAAGAGAAGTACTACATCCAGAAATATACGGAGGGAGACCTCGAGGCAAAGCATATTCTCATCGAACGTAATCTCCGGCTTGTCGCACATGTCGTAAAGAAATATCAGAATCTGGAAGAGGATCCTGAGGATCTGATCTCCATCGGTACGATCGGTCTGATCAAGGCCGTCGTCACTTTTAATCCAGAGAAGGGAAACAGGCTTGCAGCATACGCATCCCGGTGTGTAGAAAACGAAGTCCTCATGTACCTCCGCTCGAAGAAAAAAAGCGGGAAAGAGATTTCCCTCTACGAACCGATCGGAACGGACCGGGAGGGAAATGAGATCAAACTCTATGATATCATGGAAACCGATGAAGCCGACATCCCGGAGAAAATCTATCTGAAGGAAAATATCCAGAAGCTCTATGAAAAGGTAGAAAGCGAGCTCTCCCCCAGGGAAAAACTCGTATTGAAAATGCGCTACGGGCTCTATAACGGAGAACAGTATACCCAGCGGGAAATCGCCAGACAGATCGGCATCTCCCGCTCTTATGTTTCCAGAATAGAAAAAAGCGCAGTTGAAAAACTGCGCACTTTTTTCACATGATATTTTCATCTGTGGGATCCTCATAGTACTCCAGCGCTCCCTCCCTGCTCAGAGCCCTGAATAAAACGACAGGGAAACTCTTGATCCCCGCGTTGTACTGTGAGGCATACCCATTGTATGCCATCTTTGCATTCGCCAGTTCCTCATACTCCTTCACGATCTGAGAAAAAAGACGCATCACAGTCTCATCAGATCTAAGTACAGGATATGCGCTCAGGCTTGCCTTTACTTCTCCCAGAGATTTCAGGTGGCGGTATTTCTTTGCCTCATTTCTGCTCACTTTGAGATAGATCTCTTTTTCATGATTCATCTGATTTTCCACAATCGGATCAAGCTGGAACAGAATGTTATCGATTCTTCCCCTGATCACATTGATATTGCTCTTCATGGCCATTGCCTGTTCCCGTATTTTATGGAGTCCGTTATTCTCAACGCTGACGCCTCCTGCGAGAGCGATCACGATGCTGAGAACATACCCTGCAGTGAACACCCAGGCAGAGGCTTCCTCCGCTTCCGGTTCAAACATAAGGCTGATCACGCCGGCAAAGACTGCTCCCATGAAAAAGATGATGATAAGATACAAAAACAGTTTCACGATAAATGGAATTTTCTGCAGCCACATAAGTATCCCCCCCTTGGCATTTTTACTCATTATATCATACCCTGCCGTATTATGGGGAATTTTCTTCACTGCCGCGGTTTTTCTTCACTGTCGCGGTGTATCCGCACTGTTCTCCGCACGCCTCAGGATGTCGTACTTTTCCGGACACTCGCTGAGCTTCACATACAGTACCTGCTTCGAGTGGGGCGCGCTCTCCTGCTCCCCGCCTTCCTCGTTCAGGATTCTTTCTACCGTCACTTCTACGTTTCTTCCGTCCGGTTTCATGATCTCGATCGTCTCGCCGACAGAGAATTTGTTCCTCTGTTCGATCCTGCACATTCCGTCCCCGGTCTCTCCTACGATCCCAAGATAGGTATAGTCCTTCACATAGGTGTTGCTGTCATAGATCTGTGCACTGTCGTCCGGTTTTCCGAAGAAGAACCCGGTGGTAAACTTCCGGTAAGTGCAGTTGGAGATCTGATCAAGATACCACGGCATATTCTTCCGGTAAAGCTGCGGATCTTTCTGATAATCGTCGATCGCCTTCCGGTAAGTTCTCGCCACTGTGGCGACATAGAGCGCCGTTTTCATCCGTCCCTCGATCTTCAGGCTGTCGATGCCGGCATCGATCAGTTCGGGAATATGCTCGATCATACACAGATCCTTGGAATTGAAAATGTACGTTCCTCTCTCATTCTCATAAACCGGCATATACTCGCCCGGCCTCGTCTCCTCCACCACTGCATATTTCCAGCGGCAGGGGTGTGTACAGGCTCCCCGGTTGGCGTCCCTGCCAGTGAAATAATTACTCAGAAGGCACCTGCCGGAATAGGAGATGCACATCGCTCCATGTATGAAAGTCTCAATCTCCAGGTCATCCGGGATGTTTGCCCGGAGTTCCTTCAGTTCCTGCATCGAAAGCTCTCTCGCGGAGACCACCCTGCTTGCGCCCTGGCGGTACCAAAAGTTATACGTGCCGTAGTTTGTATTGTTCGCCTGTGTACTGATATGCCTGTCGATTTCCGGACATACCTCCTTCGCGATATCAAACACACCCGGATCTGCAATGATCAGAGCGTCCGGCTTCACACTTTTAAGCTCTTGAAAATATTTTCTTACTTCCGGGAGATCACTGTTATGCGCCAGGATATTCGCTGTCACATACACCTTCACATCGCGGGCATGGGCAAACTCGATCCCCTCCCGCATCTCTTCCATAGAAAAATTCTTTGCTTTGGCGCGGAGCCCGAACGCTTCTCCTCCGATGTATACTGCATCCGCCCCGAAGATCACCGCCGTCTTCAGCACTTCCAGGCTGCTCGCCGGTATCAGTAATTCAGGATGTCTTTTCATCATTTATTTCCTTTCTAAATCTCAGTCCGGCATTCTCTCCGTCAGCGGGCTTCGCTTTACGCTCACCGCCGCTCCGTCCCCCAGAGGAAGGATAGAAGTGACCAGATCTTCTCTGTGTTTTAATTCGTAGAGATACTCTCTCATCCGCGCATGGATCGTCCTGTTCCGCCGTTCAACGGCGAACCGCGACTCGATCACATCGCCGTCCTGCATCACATTGTCAGACACCAGACATCCCCCGTCCGTAAGCAGACGCAGGACATCCGGCAGATAATGGATATACTGCCCCTTGGCAGCATCCATAAAGATAAAATCATAGGTCCCGTCCAGAGTCCTGAGCACATCTGCCGCATCTCCCTCAATGAGAGTGATCTGCTCCTCTCTGCCCGCTCTCCGGAAATTCTCCCGGGCGATGGGAATCCTCTTTTCATAATTCTCAATCGTTGTGATCCGGCACCCGGCCGGAGCATACTCACTCATCAATAACGCAGAGAAACCTACGGCAGTTCCGACTTCCAGAATGCGCATAGGTTTTTGCAGCATGAGAAGCACCTTGAGGAAGCTCTGCATCTCCCGCCGGATGATCGGCACGCCGGATGCAAGAGCCTCCCGCTCAATGGCTTCCAGTATTTTACTGTTCTCTGTATCTAAAGAATTGATGAATGTAACAATACGTTCATCTACTATCATCTGTTACACATCCACATCCATAATGATCGGAATGACCATAGGTTTCCTCTTTGTCTTTTTCCAGATATAATCATTCATTGCATCGCGGATTACAAGCTTGATCCTGTTCCAGTCTGTATGTCGTCCGGACAGGCACTTATCCAGCGCATCTGAAACCGCTTTTCTCGCATCCTCCATCAGCTGCTCAGACTCTCTCACATAGACAAATCCTCTGGATACAATATCCGGTCCGGCAAGGAGACGGTTGGTTCTTCTCTCCAGCGTCAGCACAACGATGATGATACCATCTTCCGCCAGATGCTGTCTGTCGCGGAGTACGATATTGCCCACATCGCCGACGCCCAGCCCGTCCACAAGGATCGCTCCCGTGTGTACCTTGTCCGCGACTCTGCAGGACTCTGAATCCAGTTCCAGCACGTCTCCGGACTGAATGATAAAGATATTCTCCTTCGGGATCCCCAGCGATCTTGCCACTCCGGCGTTTGCTTTGAGATGACGGTATTCACCGTGAACCGGGATCGCATATTTCGGTTTTACAAGAGAATAGATCAGTTTCAGCTCCTCCTGACAGGCATGGCCTGACACATGGGCATCCTGGAAAATAACCTCTGCTCCCTTTGCCGACAGTTCGTTGATAATACGGGATACAGATTTTTCATTTCCCGGGATCGGATTCGAACTGAGGATGATCGTGTCGTTCGGCTGGATCGTCACCTTGCGGTGCACGCCCGCCGCCATACGCGACAGCGCTGCCATGGATTCTCCCTGACTTCCTGTCGTGATCAAGACCATCTTTTCCGGCGGATAATTCTTCATCTCATCGATCTCGATCAGCGTATTATCCGGCACATTCAGGTATCCAAGCTCGGAAGCAGTGGAGATGATATTGACCATGCTCCGGCCTTCTACAATAACTTTCCTTCCATATTTATAGGCAGAATTGATGATCTGCTGCACGCGGTCTACATTTGACGCAAATGTCGCGATGATCAGTCGTGTGTTCTGATGCTCTGCAAAAATATGGTCAAATGTGATCCCCACTGTCCGCTCGGACTGTGTGAAGCCTTTTCTCTCTGCATTCGTACTGTCCGACATGAGAGCCAGAACACCTTTCTTGCCGATCTCCGCAAACCTCTGCAGGTCGATGGCATCTCCGAAGACCGGGGTGTAATCCACCTTGAAGTCTCCCGTGTGCACAACGACTCCCGCCGGAGAGTAGATCGCAAGGGCGGAAGCATCCTGGATACTGTGGTTTGTCTTGATAAACTCGATCCTGAATTTACCCAGGTTGATCGACTGGCCATGACGCACGACCTTTCTCTTTGTACTCCGGAGAAGATTGTGCTCCTTCAGTTTGTTCTCAATGATCCCCATCGTGAGCTTCGTCGTATAGATCGGAAGATTGATCTCCTTGAGCACATAGGGCAGTGCTCCGATATGATCCTCATGCCCATGGGTGATGACAAATCCCTTTACCTTCGACGCATTGTCCTTCAGGTACGTGACGTCCGGGATGACAAGATCGATTCCAAGCATATCATCCTCCGGGAACGCCAGACCGCAGTCTACGACAACTATGCTGTCGTCGTACTCGAATGCTGTGATGTTCATACCGATCTGCTCAAGACCTCCCAGCGGTATGATACGCAGTTTTCCGTTATTCTGTTTTTTCAATAACTAAACACCTCCATCATTTTTATGTATTTGAATCACTTTACTTCAGGACACAAAAAGAACAGCAGTACGATATGCTGCTTTCCGGGAAAAGACTATTTCCTTTTTTTCATGCACTCCCTGCATATCCCGTAAAACTTCAGTTCATGATCCAGAACATGAAAACCCGTCGTTTTCTCAATATGATTCTCCAGATCATCTAGAAGATCAGCATCAAAAGGGGTTACCTTCCCGCATCTCCTGCATACAAGATGGTGGTGATTATGTTTTGTTTCCCCCTCAAAAAGATGTCCGAGCTCATAGCGCACACACCCGTCGTCAAAGCTGATTCTGTCCACAAGCTGCATATCCCACAAAAGCTGCAGTGTTCTGTAAACCGTAGCCAGTCCTATATCAGGATAATCTTCTGAGACAAGCTCATAAATATCCTCCGCAGTCATATGGCTGCCGTTGTTCTGTTCCAGCACTGATAAAACGAGCAGTCTCTGGCGGGTCACCTTCAGTCCTTTTTCTTTTAACCTTTTCTTAAGCAGTTCCTGCATTTTTTCCTGTTCCATCAGCGTTTCCGTCTCCTGCAGTAAGTATATCTATTGTAAATATCCGTCAGCGGACATTCCTGTCCGGCGGATCTTACATTTCAATATTCACATCCTCCAGCAGTTCTTCGAACACCTTCGAAACTGCCAGAAGCTCTGTCTCATCCTCAACGATCTCATATACACTGTCCGCCTGCTGCGGCTGGCTCACCTCTTTCAGGATGAGGCACTCTGCGTCATCCTCCTGAGAATCCGTTACCAGTATGTATGCGGATCCGTTGATCTTTGTCTCCTCGAGGACAAAAAATTCATCCTCTCCGGTTCCGTCGCCAAATGTAAATCTTACTTTTTCCATATGAATATCCCCTTATACGTCTGCCTCTTCTGCATGCTCTTCCATCTCCCGCCTGATGTGGAGGGAATCCAGATATCCCTGCAGGATGAACACAGCCGCTATCTTGTCAATATATTTCTTCCGGTCCTCTCGTCTCACGCTGCTCTCGATCAGAGTGCGCTCCGCCTCCACTGTCGTGAGCCGCTCATCCCACAGGATGATCTCCAGCCCTGTCCTTCTCGCCAGCATATCCCGGAACTCAAGAGTCTTCTGCGCCCTCTCCCCTATGTCGTTATTCATATGCTTCGGGAACCCGAGCACGATCTGCTCCGCCTGATATTCCCTGATCAATTCTTCGATGCGGGCACAGGTACGGCGCAGCTTGTTCTCCTCTTTGCGCTGTATCGTCTCCACACCCTGGGCCGTAAGACCAAGCGGATCGCTCACCGCCACACCTACAGTCTTAGACCCGTAATCCAGTCCTAAAACTCTCATATCGTGATTATTCCCATGAATTGTGATCGATATACGCTTTCAGAAGCTCTTCGACCAGCTCATCCCGCTCCACCTTCATGACCAGGCTTCTGGCGCCATTGTAACTGGTGATATATGTCGGATCTCCGGACATGATATAACCGACGATCTGGTTCACCGGATTGTATCCCTTCTCTTTCAGCGCCTTGAACACGATCTCAAGAATGTCCTTTGCTGAGATCTGCGGACCGGGCTCAACCTGAAAGAACTGGGTATTGCTTAAATCACTCATTTATCTTTCCTCCTTATTCTGCTCCTGTTTCAACAGCTCTGCTCCGTACTTCAGCATACGGACAAATACCGCATACTTCCCGGAGACATTCTGGAAAACCCAGAATACCCTATTTACAATTTTAATATAACGGCTCGTAAATTTCAACGTATAATTTGTGAATCGTTATCAATTCGAACTTTTACGATCTGATTTCTCAGATCTTCTCCGCTCTCCAGAGCCACCTTGATATATTCCTTTGTGTGACCGGTCTGAACCTTCCGTCCGTCGATCACGTCCGGCTCTTCTACGAGCACTTCCACTTCGCTGCCGACAAAGCTCTCCTCGTATGCCCGCCTCTTTTTCTCGCCGAGGCTGATCATGAGAGCGCTTCTCTGCGCCTTCACCTGCTCGCTGACCTGATTCTCCATGACGGCGGCCTTCGTCCCCTCTCTTCTCGAATATTTGAAGATATGAGTCTCATAGAAATCCACTTTGTCCACAAACTCCATGGACTGTCTGAACTCCTCCTCTGTCTCCCCGGGGAATCCCACGATCACATCCGTGGTCAGCGCGGGACGGTCGAAATACTTCCGCAGGATCCTGCATTTTTCATAATATTCTCCGCTCGTATATCTGCGGTTCATCCGCTTCAGCGTGGCGTCGCATCCGCTCTGAAGAGAGAGATGGAAATGCGGGCACATCTTCGGAAGTGCTGCCAGCGCCTCTGCAAATTCTTCTGTGATGATGCCCGGCTCCAGCGATCCGAGGCGGATCCTTCTGATGCCTTCCACTTCATGCACTGCCCGGATGAGTTCCAGCAGATGCCGCTCTCCGTCAAAGTCGATCCCATATGAGCTCAAATGGATCCCTGTGAGCACCACTTCACGGTAGCCGTTCTCCGCAAGCGCGCGCACCTCGCGGATCACGTCTTCCACCTCCCGGCTCCGCACCCGTCCCCGTGCATAAGGTATGATGCAGTAGGTGCAGAACTGATTGCAGCCGTCCTGTACCTTGATGTAGGCTCTCGTGTGATCCCCGGGCTTTGTCAGAGAGAGGGGCTCATAGTCTTTTGTCCTGGAGATGTCTTCCACTTCTTCCAGGCATTCTCCCTCCGCCTTCTTCTGCTGATATTCCTCGAGGACGGCGATCAGATCCTTTTTCCGGTTGTTCCCGAGGACAATGTCAATGCAGGGATCGACTTCCTGCTTTTCTGCCTGCGCCTGGACATAGCACCCCGCCGCGACCACAATAGCGTCCGGATTCATCTTGCGCGCCCGGTGGAGCATCTGGCGCGATTTCCGGTCCGCGATATTGGTCACAGTACATGTATTTATAATATAGATATCCGCGCCCTCTCTGAACGGGACGATCTCATATCCAGCCTGTTCCAGCATCTCCTGCATTGCTTCTGTCTCATATGCATTTACCTTGCATCCAAGGTTGTGCAGCGCCGCTTTTTTCATATCATAATTACCTCTTTTTGCTCTATTGTTTCTTGACTTTTACCATATCTTCCCGTAAAATATACCTAGGGCAGAAAGCCCCGTCTTATCGGATTCCAGACATCCGATAAATATACTTTATTGTATAATTCAAGGAGGGATTTTCAAAATGAAAACAGTACAGATTTCATTAAACTCAATCGACAAGGTAAAATCTTTTGTCAACGAAATTACAAAGTATGACAATGACTTCGATTTAGTATCCGGAAGATATGTTATAGATGCCAAATCAATCATGGGTATTTTCAGTCTGGATCTTTCCAAGCCGATCGACCTTAACATCCACGCTGACGGCGATGTAAGCGATATCCTGGCTGCACTGGATCCGTACATCATCAAATAATGATCATGATTTTACTTAAAAGAGCTGTCTCTTTGCGGGACAGCTCTTTTTTCGTCCTCTGAAAATCCGCTCCTGTCGTTGTCAGATATCCTCATTCAAAAAAGAATCCGCTCCTGCGCTTCCGGCAGGCAGGACTAATCGTCCTGTCCCACCATAATGATCTCAGCCGTATCAACCGCTGTCTTTACCAGTTCATCGATCTTTTCCGCAAGATTCTGTTCGGACTTTTCCATCCGCTCCACACTCGGTTTTGTGACAGGATGTTTTGCCACAAAGATCGTGCAGCAGTCTTCAAACGGCTGGATGGATACCTCATAGGTGTCGATCTTCTCTGATATCTCCACGATCTCGCGCTTGTCAAAACCGATCAGCGGCCGGTAAACCGGGAGTGTGCACACAGCGTTCGTAGCGGCAAGGCTCTGCATGGTCTGGCTCGCTACCTGTCCAATACTCTCTCCTGTTATCAGTCCCAGGCAGCCGTCCTTCACCGCGAACTGTTCCGCAATGCGCATCATATAACGGCGCATGATGATCGTCAGTTCCTCGTGCGGGCACTTCTCATAAATATAGAGCTGAATATCTGTAAAGTTGACTACATGGAGCTTGATGGGACCCGCGTACTTTGACACCAGGCGGGCAAGATCCACCACCTTCTCCTTCGCGCGCTCACTCGTATACGGCGGCGCGTGGAAATAGACCGCCTCGATCTCAACTCCCCGCTTCGCGATCATATAGCCGGCCACAGGGCTGTCGATCCCGCCGGAGAGAAGCAGCATGGCGCTTCCGTTTGTGCCGACAGGCATTCCGCCCGGTCCCGGGATGATCTCCGAGTAAATGTAGACCTCCTCCCGGATCTCCACATTGAGCTTCACATCCGGATTGTGCACGTCTACCTTTGTCTCCGGAAATGCATCAAGGATCGCCTCGCCCAGCTCACAGTTGATCTCCATGGAATTCATGGGATAACGCTTATTGGCTCTTCTCGCCTCAACCTTGAACGTCAGATTTTTGTCCGGATACATCTGTTCCATATAGGAGACCACGTCCTTCCTCAGCTGCCCGATCTCAGCGACCGCCACGCGGACGACAGGACAGATGCCGACAATGCCGAACACTCTCTTCAGGCTCTCCACAGTCTCTTCATAATCATATTCCCCCTCGCAGTCCACGTAAACTCTTCCGTGACATTTATGCACAAGAAAGTTTCCGTCCACACCGTGGAGTGCAAATCTGATCTGTCTCACAAGGGCATCCTCGAACATATACCGGTTCTTCCCTTTGATTCCTATCTCTCCGTACTTGATCAAAAATGAATGAAATCTCATCGTATTCTCCTTTACCATGCCGCTGTATCTCACAGCGGTCATCCGCCTTCCCTCCGGAAAGGGGTTCTTCACTTCTCAGTGTCTCGTATATTTTCGAAGCATCGGTACACAATTATATAGTGTTTCCAGCGTATAGTCAATTTCTTCTTTTGTTGTAAATTCCGACATGCTGAACCGCAGCGTCGCATCCAGATATTCCTTCGCCGCACCGATGCCCTTGAGCACTCCGCTGACTGCGGGGTGATTGGACGAACATGCAGATCCGGACGAGACGTAGATCCCTTTCTCCTCCAGTGCGTGCAGGAGCACCTCGCTGCGGATCCCCGCAATTCCGACACTGATGATATGGGGCGCGCTGCCCTCGTCTGTCAGGCCGTGGACTGTGGTGTTCTCGATCTTTGAGATCCCGTCCAGGAAATAACCTTTCAGCTCCCTCATCAGGGCAGTTTTCATATCAAGATCCTGGTAGATCATCCGGGCGGCAAGTCCGAGACCCGCGATCCCCGGAACATTTTCCGTACCGGAACGGATATTCTTCTGCTGCTCTCCGCCGAACACGATCGGTTTGATCTTCACCTTATCCCCAATGTAGAGGAACCCGGTTCCCTTCGGTCCATGGATCTTGTGCCCGCTGGCAGTCAGCAGATCAATCTTCATGCGCTTCGGGTAAATATGATACTTGCCGAATCCCTGTACCGCATCCGAGTGAAACAGGATGGAAGGATTGTATTTCTTCACGATCTCCGCTGCTTCCGCTACCGGCTGGACCGTGCCCACTTCATTATTCACATACATGACAGATACCAGTATAGTCTCCGGACACAGAGCTTCTCTCAGCGCGTCCAGCTTGATCCTCCCGCTGGCATCCACCGGAAGATATGTGACGCGGAACCCTTCTTCTTCCTCAAGGTACCGCATCGTGTTCAGGATCGCCGGATGTTCGATGGAGGAAGTGATCAGATGGTTTCCCGCTCTTTTGTTCGCCCTGGCGCATCCGATCAGAGCCAGGTTGTCGCTCTCGGTTCCACCGGAGGTAAAGACGATCTCCTTTGCATTGACCTTGAGGATCTTCGCAAGAGTCTCCTTTGCATCCCGGATATAATGCTCCGCCTCGACTCCCTTCCGATGCATGGAAGAAGGGTTTCCATAATCTCTGCACATTACTTTATATACCAGTTCTCCCACTTCCGGATAGCTCATCGTGGTGGCAGAATTGTCCAAATATACTTCCATTTTTGCCTTTCCTTTACTCTTTTCTTTCTATTAAACTATGTGCTCCGCTCTCGAGATGATACATCAGGACAGACAGTGCTGTCAATCCCGCCGTCTCGGTCCGCAGGATCCGTCTCCCCAGCGTGATCGGCACCGCGCCTGCCTCCCGCGCACGCGCGATCTCCTCTTCCTCGAACCCGCCTTCCGGGCCGATAAAGACGCCGATGGACTGTCCAGGCCTGATCCCGTCGATCACCCGCGCCGTCTCCGCCATTCCCTCTTCCAGCTCGTAGGGAATGAGCACCACATCAAGATCTCCGGCAGTTTTCAGCGCCTCTGCAAAGGACATCACCCTTTTTACTTCTGGGATGATCCCTCTCCCGGACTGCTCAGCCGCGCCCCTGGCAATAGACTGCCAGCGGCTCTGCTTCTTCTCCGCCTTCTTTTCATCCAGCTTTGCCACAGACCGTTTTGCCGCAAAGGGGACGATGCTGTAAGCGCCCAGCTCGACCGCCTTCTGAACGATCCATTCCATCTTATCCCCTTTGGGAAGCCCCTGAAACAGGAAGATCCTGGACGGAAGTTCTGTATCTGCCGAGATTTCTTTTATAATGTCGAGGAAAGCTCCGCCGTTCTCATACTTCTCTATACAGCAGAGATACAAACTGCCGTTCCCGTCAGTAATCCTGATATCCTCACCGGGCTTCATGCGCAGCACGTTTTTAATGTGATTGACGTCCTTTCCTTCCATAAAGATCTTATTGTCTCTGATCTGCGAAGGTTCTACAAAAAAATTCTGCATCAGTTCTTCCTCGCTGTCACACAGACCCACTCGCCCTGATACGTCACATCAAGGACTTCCAGGCCTGCAGCTTTCACCGCATCCACTACTGTCTGTTCCTTATCATCTATAATACCGCTGGTAATATAGATGCCGCCCGGCTTCAGCTGATCCACGATGACCGGAGTGAGCTGTGTCAGGACATCAGCAAGGATATTTGCCGCGACAATGTCATAACATCCGTATCCGACTCTGTCCTGTATCTCCTTGTCATCAATAATATTGCCGATCATAACCTCATATCTGTCTCTGGAGATCCCGTTCACCTCCATATTCTCATGAGTTGCGTCAATGGCACACGGATCCAGATCCGTGCCCACAGAATAAGCCGCGCCGAACTTCAGGGCAAGCATACCCAGAATGCCGCTTCCGCATCCCACGTCAAGGATCCTTGTCTGATCTGTCACATATTTCCTGATCTGCCGGATGCACAGCTGGGTGGTCTCATGCATTCCCGTTCCGAACGCCGTGCCCGGATCGATATGGATGATCATCTTATCCTCATCTTCCGGTTTGACATCTTCCCAGGACGGGATGATCAGAATGTCGTCCACATAGAACTGATGAAAATACTGTTTCCAGTTATTCACCCAGTCAACATCTTCTGTCTGAGATTCTTCGATCGTGCACTCTCCTACATCCACATACGTGGACATTTCCTTCAGTTCTTTTCTTACGTCGGCAAGGACCTTCTCCTTGTCCTCATCTTCCTCAAGATAAAAGCTGAGATATGCCACTCCGTCGTCCGCCCCGATCTCGGGCAGAATATCTACAAACATCTGCTCCTTGTCAGACTGAGTGAGCGGGATACGGTCCTCGATCTCCACTCCCTGTATTCCCAGATCCATCAGCATGCTGCTGACGATATCCTCCGCTTCTGTCGTCGTTTTCAGACGGAATCTGTTCCATTTCATTCCGTTCCTGCCTCCTGTTCTTTCTTGTTTTCTTGATTTGTCCTATGTCACTTTTCCTGTATCCTGTCATTCTGTCTCGGTGCCGGGCTCCTGAAACCAGATATTAAGATCCACATTTGCATTGATCCCCGGAACTGTGCCTGTCTCGCTGTACTGCCAGATCTCATACTCGTACGGACACTGGGGCACATCGTGATAATCAGCGTACCAGAAATCATATCCTTCCAGCTCATCCATATCAAGCGTGAATGCCATCCACTTCATATTTGCATAGATCATGGGATCATACCCTGACTGCTCGATCGTATCGCAGAAGACCTTACAGTAATTGGTGAATTCCTGCCTTGTATTGCCATCTGTCCGCGCGGTGTCCCCCTTGATCTCTTCTGTATCGTACACAACAGGTCCGTCAATCTCATATCCCCGGATGTGCTTTAAAACAAACTCTGCCTCTTCTACTGCCTCCCCCGGTGTTATCGCCTGGGAGAAAAAATATACGCCCACATCAAGACCTGCGTCAAGCGCACCCTGAACATTCTGATCAAACATATCGTCCAGCACCAGTTCCCCGGTCTCACCATAGGCGCGGTACCCAAGCCGGACGATCACAAATTCGATCCCGCTTTCGCGCACCTGCTTCCAGTCGATATCCTCGCCCTGGAATTCTGACACGTCAATGCCCATCCTGGAAACAGTTCCGGTTTTCTCATCTTTATAGGATTTAAACCCTGTCTCCTCATCTGTGTGAAGATTTGCAAAATCATAGGTATTCCGCGGAGCCTTCTCCTGCAGTTCGGACCGGTATGTATTCCCTTCCACGTCCTGAAAAACAAAGAATTCTTTTCCGTCTTTTTCTTCTATCTGAACACCTGTCGTACTACCCTGCTTGTCCGCATCTTCCTCCCGTGTCCCCTGCACACAGGCTGAGAGTAGCAGCGCGCAGCAAAGCACGGGGAACAACATCTTCCTTTTCTTCATAACTCCCTGCTGTCCTTCTTGTTTTCTCACGGGATCCAGCGCCCCACTCCATGATACCACACCTGAAACAGCGCTGTCCTCACATTAGGATATAACGATTCTGCGCCGCTTGCAAGGTATTTTTCGATCCGCCTCCGAAACCTTCTGATTCCCGGCAGTTTACCCTTTTTCCACCGTCATCTCGTCCCCGGATTTTATCCTGCCGCCGTGGATCACCCTTGCAAAAACTCCTTCCCGCGGCATGATACATTCTCCCATTTTCTGAAAGATAGCGCATCCTTGATGACATTCCTTGCCAATCTGTGTCATCTCCAGTACAACATCATTGCACCGCAGACGCGTCCCCACCGGAAGGGACCGGAAGTCGATCCCGCGCACGACAAGATTTTCACCGAAGGCACCGTTTTCCACCTCTGCTCCTCTGTTTCTGAATTCTTCGATCTTATCATAGGAGAGAAGACTGACCTGGCGGTGCCATTTGCCCGCATGCGCATCTCCCCGGATGCCAAAGTCCTCTATAAAAATACCTTCTCCCGCATCTGTTTTCTGTGTTCCCTTTGCCGGGCTTGTACAGACCGCGATCACCTCGCCCATTCTTCATCCTCCAATCCTTGACATTTCGCTTTTTTCTAAACTCTGCTTTTCCTCTTCTGTCATCGCTTCTCCGTCAGCAAAATGATGACGCGCCGGTTTCCGGTAAATCGCCCTGCGCATCGCTGTCTTAATCTGAGCATCTTCCGCGCCGCTGCGCATCAGCCCCCTGATATCCGTTCCGCCGCCGTACTGAAGACAGGGCTTCAGTACGCCCGTGGATGTCAGTCTGATCCGGTTGCAGGAATCACAGAACTGGTGGGACACCGCACTGATGAAGCCGATCCGTGCCCGGAATCCGGGAAACTGCACATACGATGCAGGCCCATTTCCCAGCTGTCCGCTGTAATCCTCAGCTCTTCCGAAAGCACGCTCCAGCACTCCCAGAACCTCGTCACTGCTCCTGCCTCTGAACTGTTTTCCCAGTCCCACAGGCATCATCTCAATGAAGCGGACTTCGGCTCTGCCGTCTCTGGCAAGCTCGGCAAGACCGATCCAGTCGCTTTCATCCGTTCTGTCCATGGGAACACAGTTTACTTTCACATGGAGTTCAGGGAAGGCAAGAGCAGCCTCCAGGCCTTCAAGCGCACTGTTCAGTCTTCCTCCCCGGGTAAGTTCACAATATTTTTCCTCATTCAGAGTATCAATGCTGATATTGACTCCATCCATGCCGCATGAAACTAATTCGTTTATATTATCTTTTAAAAATATCCCATTTGTTGTGAGCGTAACCTGCTCTATCCCTTTCAGCCTCTTGATCATTCCCAGCAGTTCCGGAAGATTTTTCCTTGCCAGCGGTTCGCCGCCGGTCAGCTTTATCTTCGATATTCCCAGGCCTGCGCCGATACGGCAGATCCGCTCGATCTCATCAAAGGTAAGGATCTGGCTGTGCGCAATACTCTGCACTCCCTCCGGCGGCATACAGTAGATGCAGCGCAGATTGCATCTGTCTGTGACCGACACTCGCATATATTCAATTTTTCTTCCATATCGATCCTGCATGGCCCGACATCCTTCCCGTTCAATTCTCTTCATATTATATAGTTCGGTTCTCCCCGGAACCACTCAGAAATGTTCCTCCAGTTTCTGCCGCCTCCGGAACCGCTGCACGCTATCGCGCGCATTCTCCCGCACGTCCGGTAAGGATCTCAAGTCCATGCTGAAGAGACGGGAGCACCGCTTCCAGATTCTCCTTCGCCGCCTTCGGACTTCCCGGAAGATTGACGATCAGCGTGCTGTTCCGGATCACAGAGGCTCCTCTGCTTAGCATTGCGCGGGGTGTGATCTTGAGCGAGGCGAGTCTCATCGCCTCCGCGATCCCCGGCGCATTTCTTGTCGCCACTGCCAGCGTCGCTTCAGGAGTACAGTCTCTTGGAGAAAATCCCGTTCCTCCCGTCGTGAAAATAATATCCATTTTATCGTCATCACATAATTTACATAAATATTTTTCAATTTCTTTCTGTTCATCCGGAAGCAGTTTCGTTTTCTGTACGTCATATCCTGCGTCTCGAAGAATTTCACAGACAAGGGGACCGCTTTTGTCCTCCCGCTCTCCCGCATAACCTTTATCGCTTAAGGTGACGACCGCAGCCTTCCATTTCCTGTTCTCCATAACACGATTCCTTCCCTTTATAAGATGTCAAGTTCTTTCCGGGCTTTTCCGCCGCGTATTCCATTGTACACATCGCCGCTCTTTCCCCCTGTCTTTTTCACAAGACAGATTTCTCCGATCTCCATCTTCTTATCCATCGCCTTGCACATGTCATAGACAGTGAGCAGTGCGACGCTCACTCCCGTCAGCGCTTCCATCTCCACGCCGGTCTTTCCGGTCACTTTCACAGTGCAGGTGCAGATGACTGAACACTCCTCCTGATCCATTTCAAAATTGATCCTGCAGTTTGTGATGGGAAGGATATGGCACATGGGAATAAGTTCTGAAGTTCTCTTTGCCCCCATAATGCCTGCCGTCGCTGCAACTCCCAGGACATCGCCCTTTGCTGCAGTTCCCTCTCTGATCGTCCGGAATACCTCCCGGTTCACAAAGATCCTGCCCTCCGCTGTGGCTTCCCTGACTGTGTCCTTCTTTTCGGTAACATCCACCATAACCGCCTTGCCGTTATCATCAAAATGTGTAAGCCCCATTACTGTCTTCCTCTCTCTGATTTATAGTTCATCCTCCAGGATCTCCTCCAGCTTCTCCAGGAACGACTCTTCCCCGATCGTATTCAATTTCCAGAAGACCGCCTGGCTTCCCCCGGCAGTGATCGCCGAGAGATGGATCTCCTCCCCCGCCTGGAAAAGCGTAACACTCATGCTCAGCCGGTTACCGCCTGACCAGCTGTAGCGCTCAAAGACACGGACGCTGCACCTGCTGCCTCCTGCTTCAAAATCACTCTGGTCCTCCATCGAAGCTGATACACTTCCGTTGATGATTCCCTCCTCGATCTTTTCCAGAAGCCTGTCAAAATCATTGTGATAGAAAGTACGCTCCAGTTTTGCCATAAGATATCCCCCGCTTTCTCTTTTTAAACCCTGTCTTTCTCCTGCCGTTTTTCATCCGCCAGATCCATAAGTTCCCTTTCACTCTGTGCATCTCCTGCATAGGGATATGACCTGGCGTTTTTTTCAAAACTCTCCCTGAGCTTCTCTGCCTTATGTATATCATTTTCTCTCAGCAGCGCATAAGCGTATTCTGTCCGTATCACAGACAGATAATTTTTCATCTGTTTTGCCGCACGCTGAATCTGACTGTCCTCCCACTGTTCAAGGATCTCTTCTCTCTGCGCCCCTGCAAGCTCACAGTAGATCAGGTCCGCTGTCAGGAGAAAACGGTATATTCCAAGCATCGCAGAATCCATTTTCAACATTTTCGTGATCAATTCAGCCGTCTCTTCAAATGCATGCTCATCCATCAGCCGGTTGGCCGTCAGTACTGCACAGGAAGACGCCATTGTATACTTCATTTTCTCCTCGTCCGGCATCCGGAACCATTCCGCCGGCATATCTTTTAACCGTATTCCCTTTGCCTGCTGCTCAGCCACACTCATCTGCAGCCAGAAGGCTTGGAGCTCACCTTCATTCTTCCCGATATCAGCGATATTGCTCCCATCATTGTTCACCATGCCAAGCTTCAGCGGAATGCCGTTTACTGCTCCCAGCCAGATTCCGGCAATGGCTGTCATGATAAGAAATGCAGACAGATACCAGCTTCCCCTCCAGATCCAATAGAAACACAGACACAGAGCCGATGTAAGGAAATTCATCAGAACGCCTCCGAGATTGTAGAGGACATAAGGCATTCCGTTTTCCGTCAGCTCCGGCGGAGTCATCAGGCACTGTCCTCCCGTGCCGGCAAGGGAGAAACGCTTAAAGCAGATCTTTCCCTCCTGTCTGATCCACATCAGGCTTCCGATGCGGTAAGACGAGAAGCCGTATCCGCTCAACAGACCACATACGAGATGTCCTGCCTCATGAAACGCTCCCTGTAGAAAAAAAGCAATATAGATCAGAAACACAAGATAAAGGAGCCGGAACAGAAATCTGCCCGATCCCGCCTGCCCGGCTCCGGTTTTATCGAGAACTGCTCCGAGCAGCCAGCCGCATAACAATCCGGCCAGAATGGCGGTCAGAATGATTCCGGCCTTTCCCATCAGCCGTTTTATATCTTTTGTTTTTCTTTTTGTCTTTCATCGTATCTCCTGCCAATACGTTTTATGGACGTGGAACAGACCTGCTCATTCTGTCTTCCATAAGTTTTTCCAGAATTGCTTCACAGGAGGACGATGGATTTTCCTGTACAAGCCTGTAGATTACTTCCACAACCTGTACTGTTTCTTCCATCTCTTCCGCGATCTGCCCAAGAGGCTTTCCCTTTCTGAACTTCTTCTGGATCACCTCTATCTGCTGAAGCAGACGGCCTCGCTCCATTCCTTTTTCCATTCCTTTTTCCATTCCTTTTTTTATCCCAATCTCTTCTACATAATCACTTAGATTACACATCTGATTCAGCTCCTTTCCCATTTTCACCGTCATGGGTATATAAAAGTTTTCTTCCAATTCCCGGATCTTCTGTTCTGCTTTCATCTCCGACGAAAGCAGTATATTCAGCATCTCTGTAAGTCTGTTTCCTTTCTGTGATCGAGGATTCAGACAAATCTGAACAACTGTCAGTTTATCATATTCTGAAGGCTCATCCTGAATCCCCGGCAGAATATCTTCTTTCTTTATCAAATACCGGGAAGCCGCGTTTCCGATATAATCCGGCGCATTCATGCAGATCCAGATACTGTAAACTTTTCGAATTCCATCATAATTGCTCCCGGTAAATTCTATCCCCTTCTGCGCCGAGATCATCCTTGCCCCGTAGAATACTCCTCTTGACGGAACCGCATAGCCGGGATGGAAATCTTTCTGCGCCTCGACGTTAATAATCATCTTTACTTTTTCGCCTTTTACCGGGAGATACACTGAAAAGCGGATATCAAAATAAACTTCTCCCTCGCCAGGCACTTTATCTTCTCCTGTCTCACCGATGATCTTCTCGGATTCAAAGGTACTGGTATTCGTCTTTCCCGGATCCACCCTTACTTGGGATATCATGATGTCATTTCCAATACACTGCTTGATCCGGCGGATGCTCATCTCTTCAAATTCTTTCACCGTATACTTCAGAATCCAAGCAAGTATAACTTTGTTTGCCAAGATTCTTTTGCACTGGGCATCATACTGGCTCTTGCCAGCCGCCAGACCAATATCTCCGGCAAGTTCATTTTTCATAGGCCTTATCCTTTCCTCATTATAGCGAATGTTTTCAGTTGTTACAAGCGGTTGATTTTTGCCTTCGAACTCAGGCAAGAACTACCAGATTATCTGACGGCATGAGAATGGCGATATGCCTGCCGTATAAGATGAATTTACTTTAGCATATATCTTTTGTTTTCTCAAGAAGTAATCTGCTGCTCCGGTGCACCCTATGCAT
>ERZ1643246.163-NODE-163-length-86704-cov-40.249870_pt1 | contig 86704 bp, 77 predicted proteins | sample MGYA00579265_ERZ1643246 | MGnify/ENA primary metagenome ERZ1643246 (study PRJEB29033, sample SAMEA4952261) | chicken gut metagenome | biome: Broiler Chicken; feature: Gastrointestinal Tract; material: Caecum | place: Ireland | collected 2018 | study: Broiler...
CTGTTTCTTATCAAAGAAGAATTTTTCCCATAGACACAGAAAATTTTACGCCCTCGTTCTCTATATTGTCCCGGAAAAACAAAAAGTCCTCCGTGCAGTGTGTGTTATCGTGTCTCAAACAGGATCCCCAGCGTATTGGGACCGCAGTGGCAGGAGATCGTGCAGCTTGCCTTGGTGATATGGATCTCTTTAAACTGTATCGTATCGTCCACGGTCTTTTTTACCAGATCGATGTATTCCTGGGGTATGCCGGAGTGGGTGATGAACAGCAGATCTGTGTTGATATCCCGGTATCTTGCAAGCTCGTCCTTTACATATTTTACGAGGACTTTATCAAGGGCTCCGCGGTATTTCTTCCCCACGCCCATGCTCCCGTCGCTGTTATCCACCTGGATGCAGGGCTTCAGCTTCAGCATGTTCGCGCCCAGGGCGGCGACGGCGGAGCAGCGACCGCCTGCGTGAAGAAAGGTGAGCGTGTCCAGGACAAAGCTGGCGTGGCATTTCCGCGTTCTGGCGCGGAGCGCGCCGGCGATGGAAGATGCGTCCATGCCCTGGGCGATCATCTTTCCGGCGGCGACTACGAGAAGCCCGGTGCCGGTGGAAAGATTTCCGCTGTCGATGACGTGGACATGGCCGAGTTCCTCGGCGGCCAGGCAGCAGTTCTGATAGGAACTGGAAAGGGCGTGTCCCAGATTGATGTGGATCACCTCGTATCCGTCTTCCACCCACGGGCGGAAATGATCGATGTATTCCTGGACATTTACCGCAGAGGTCTTCGGCAGGACCCGGCGGTCGTAATAAGCCTGGTAAACCTGCTCCGGCGTGATGTCGACGTTATCTTTATAGTCCTTTCCCTCCAGGATGATGTGGAGCGGGAAGTAGTTTACGCGGTACCGTTCTTTCAGCTCGCTGTCAAGATCACAGGTGCTGTCTGCGCTTAAGATGATCCTCGGAGCTGTCTGATTCTGTGCCATATCGAATTCCTCCTTTGATCTGCGGAACGCCCCTGGCTGCTGTCTGTGGCCGGATGGGCGGGAGCGCTTCCGTAAACTCTAGTCTGTGCAGATTATTATAGCAAAAAAGAAAGGAGAAAATAAAGGTTCTCTTAAAATAATCCGGACTGCCTTTCATGGGAAAAAGAAACGTGATAAGATAGAACTTACAGACTGACAGGAGGGAAACAGATCATGAAAAAAACAGCAGTGATATTTCCGGGAATCGGATACCATACAGATAAACCTCTTCTTTATTACAGCAGGAAGATCGCCGCGTCGCAGGGGTATGATGTAATAGAGGTCCCTTATGGGAAATTCCCCAGAGGCGTGAAAGGATCAAAGGAGAAGATGGAGAAATCATTTTTCAGTGCGCTGGAACAGGCAGAGCAGATCCTGAGAGATGTGGATTTTTCGGGGAATGAGGATATCCTCTTTATTTCTAAGAGCGTGGGTACAGCAGTAGCGGCTGCCTATGCGGAGAAATACGGACTGAACACGCGGAATATTTATTATACTCCGGTGGCGCCCTCATTTCAGTTCATGAAGCAGCCGGGGATCGTGTTTACCGGGACAGCGGATCCCTGGGTGACCTTTGATGCTGTGGAACAGGGATGCCGGGAAGGCGGATTCCCTCTGTATGTGACAGAGGGTGGGAATCATTCCCTGGAGACGGGAGATGTGAGACGGGACCTCGAGAATCTTCAGAAGATCATGGGAATCACTGAAGAATATATCAGATCTGGACAAATGGTGACAGAGAAGGCGTAAGATGCCGGAGCTAAGGTATGGAGAAGGACAACTTTGATTTTTACAGGCGTGCTGCTATCGTCTGCAGGAGGATCCCTTATGGAAAAACCGCTACATACGGGCAGATCGCGCTGCTCTGCGGGAAGCCCAGAAATGCGCGCCAGGTCGGATACGCGCTGAATCGTGGCAGGCTGGGGGACGGAATCCCGGCTCACCGGGTCGTCAATTCCCGGGGAATCTTAAGCGGCGCGGCCGCTTTTGAAACAGGAGATATGCAGAGACGGCTCCTGGAGGCGGAAGGCGTGAAGACGGAATATACAGAGGACGGCTGGAGGGTAGATTTAGAGAAGGACGGCTGGCATAACACCCTGGAGGAAGCCCTGCAGTTCCGCCAGATGTTTGAAGAACAGGGAATATGAATGGTCAGCGGATCCGAAGAGTCTGACGAAAGAAATTAGAGGAGCAGAAGATATGAGTATACGATGTATTGCACTTGATCTGGACAGAACGACTTTGAACAGCGCGGGACAGCTCAGTGAAAGGAACCGAAAGGCCATGGAACAGGCAATTGAAAACGGGATACAGATCGCTGTGGCCAGCGGGCGCTCTCTGGATTCTCTTCCCGCGGCGGTTCTGGAGATCCCGGGGATCCGGTACGCGATCACATCCAACGGAGCGGCGGTATATGATTTAGAGGAGAGAACCTGCCTGAGGCAGTATAAGCTGACAGCAGAGGCGGTACGGGATATCCTGCGCTGGACGGAAGAGGCAGATGTGACTTTTGAGGCATTTATTGATGGAAAGCCTTACGCTGAGAAAGACTATGTGGAGGATCCGGTCCGGTTCGGGGCTATGCCCCAGTCGATACCGTATATACAGGGTACCCGGGAACCGGTGGAGAACATGCGGCATTTTATTCAGAGACACGAAGAGGAACTGGACTGCATTGACGTTGTGGTGAAAAGTGAAGAATATAAGAGGCAATTGTGGAAAACTCTGGAAAAACAGGCGCGTCATGTGTATATCACTTCATCTGTAAAACAGCTGCTGGAGATTTCGGATGTAAATGCGGGGAAGGACGCAGCGGCGCAGTTCCTGATCGAATATCTGGGGATGACGAGGGAGGAGCTTGCAGGCTTTGGCGACGGGCACAATGACAGCGGGCTTCTGGAATTCGCAGGGATCGGATTCGCCGTGGAGAATGCTGTGGAAGAATGCAGGAAAGCGGCGGACCGGATCGTGTCTTCTAATGACGGAGACGGCGTCGCAGAGGGAATTGAGTACATACTGCGGCTGAACAGGAGAGAGGCAGAGGAGAGAATAATATGAGGATCATTATTTCGCCGGCAAAGAAAATGAATGTTGACACAGATACACTTGCGCCTTTAGGGCTCCCGGTGTTTCTGAAGGAAACAGAGCAGCTCATGGACTGGATGCGGCGGCTGTCCTATGCAGAGGCCAAGGCACTCTGGAAGTGCAATGACAAGATTGCGGAGCAGAACTACAGGCGCTTTCAGGAGATGGATCTGACCCGGAACCTGACGCCGGCAGTGACTGCCTATGAAGGGATCCAGTATCAGTATATGGCGCCGGCTGTGTTCGGAGCTGAAGAGTCAGAATACATTCAGGAGCACCTTAGGATCCTGTCGGGATTCTATGGCGTGCTGAAGCCCTTTGACGGCGTTGTGCCGTACCGTCTGGAGATGCAGGCGAAAGCGTCGGATGCCGGGGATCTGTACCGGTTCTGGGGCGGGAAGCTGTACCGGGAAGTGGTGCGCGACGATGCCGGAGATCTGCTCTGCGGAAGAGGGACGGATGGAGAAAGCCGCAAAGGCGCAGTGATCGTGAATCTGGCGTCGAAAGAGTATTCCAGGTGCATTGAGAAATATATTCAGCCGGAGGATGCTTTCATCACTGTGACCTTCGGGGAGCTTGTGGACAGAAAGGTGAAGCAGAAAGGTACATATGCAAAAATGGCGCGGGGCGAGATGGTTAGATATCTTGCAGAACTTCAGGCGGAGGAACCGGATAAGATCAAAGGATTCGACCGGCTGGGTTACCGTTTTGCAGAAGAACTGTCAACAGAGAAAGAATATGTATTTCTGAAACAGGAGGGATAGAGTATGGGATGTCTGGGAAATCTGCTGTGGTTTCTCTGCGGAGGAATGATCAGCGGACTGAGCTGGTGCCTTGCCGGCTGTCTGTGGTGTATTACGATCATCGGGATTCCGGTGGGGATGCAGTGCTTTAAGTTCGCATCCCTGAGCTTCTTCCCGTTCGGGAAAGATGTCGTCTATGGGGGCGGTGCAGGGTCTCTTCTGCTGAATGTGATCTGGATCATCGTGCCCGGACTGCCGCTGGCGATCGAGCATCTTGCGTTTGGATGTGTCCTGTGCATCACGGTGATCGGGATCCCGTTCGGGCTTCAGCACTTTAAGCTGGCGAAACTTGCTCTGATGCCGTTCGGAGCAGAGGTAAGATGACAGTGCAGGCTGTCAGTACAGGTATTTTTAGAATTCAGGAGGATAAGGATATGTATACTGCATCAGATAAAAGATACGAGAAAATGCTTTACAACCGCTGCGGGGCGAGCGGACTCAAACTGCCTGCAGTCTCCCTGGGACTCTGGCATAATTTTGGGGATACGGGGAACTTTGAGAATATGCGCCAGATCTGTTTCACTGCGTTTGACAATGGGATCACTCATTTTGACCTTGCCAACAACTATGGTCCGGATCCCGGGAGCGCGGAGAAGAATTTCGGCAGGATCTTAAAGGAAGATCTGGGGCAGTACCGGGATGAACTCATCATCAGTACCAAGGCGGGCTATGACATGTGGGAGGGACCATATGGAAACTGGGGCAGCAGGAAGTATCTGCTGGCCAGCCTTGATCAGAGCCTGAAGCGGATGGGGCTGGAATATGTGGATATCTTCTATCATCACAGGATGGATCCGGAGACACCGCTGGAGGAGACTATGGGAGCGCTGGCTCAGGCGGTCCGGTCGGGCAAGGCGCTCTATGTGGGACTTTCCAATTACGATGGCCCTGCGCTGAGAAAGGCAGAGGAGATCCTGGATGAAATGCACTGCCCGTTTATCATCAATCAGAACCGGTACTCGATCTTCGACCGCACGATCGAGGAAAACGGGCTGAAAAGCACAGCGGCGGAACTGAAAAAGGGCATTATCGCCTTCAGCCCTCTGGCTCAGGGACTTCTGACGAACCGGTATCTGAACGGGATTCCGGAGGACAGCAGGATCCGTACTGACGGACGTTTCCTCAAGGAAGGGGCTCTGACAGAAGAAAGGCTGCAGCAGATCCGGAGCCTGAACGGCATTGCCGCAGGCCGGGGACAGACGCTCGCGGAGATGGCTCTGAGCTGGGTGCTGCGTGACGGGATCGTGACAAGCGTGCTGGTGGGTGCATCGAGACCTCAGCAGGTGCTTGATAATGTGAAGGCGATCGAGAATCTGGAGTTTACGGAGGAGGAACTGAAGAAGATTGAGGAGGTCCTGTGAGAAGGTACCATAACGAAAAGAGTTCACGGAAAAGGAGCAGAAGCAGAGGATGACAGAGAAGGAGCGAATGCTGGCCGGGAAATTGTACTGCCCGTTCAAGGTGGGCGATAACAGCTGGGAGAAGAGCAGGGCGTGCCCGGCGGCTTCATGCTGTCGAAGTAGAAGCGGTGATTGAACACCCCTCCTGCATTGTGCCGGAGGGGCGCCTGGAGATGACAGGGGAGACGCCGCCACATGGACAGCAGTTCCTCCAGGGAAAATTTCTGGAGTGACGGGTTTTCTTCAAGAAATGCATTCAGATTGTCAATATATGTCTGAAGGTGGCTGTCGTGATGCAGATGCATCGTCTCCTCGTCGATATAAGGTTCGAGAGCGTCGTACGCATATGGCAGCGGTGTGTTGACAAAAGGATAGCAGCTGTTCATAGATGATCCTCGGAGTTTTCTATCATTGTATGACGGCAGGCTCAGAGAAATTCCTGAAGCTTTTTCATCATATCTTCATTTTCTTTTATGATCTTCTGGGTGAGAACGACGGCGCTTTTGTCTGCCTGGGAGTACTGATGAAGTTTTTCACCCAGGGTCTTGATGCCCATATTGCAGCCGTCCATGAGAAGCTTGGCGATGTGTGTGTTATCGCTGTTCACTGCAAGCTTGATCTCTGTTGTAAACCAGGCAAACGTACTGGCAGCCGCGCCGGGGGCTTTTTCATCATTTCCTGCATCGTTGAGAAGCGCTGCAGTCTCTGCTTCCAGTTCTCTGTGCTTTTCTGTAAACGAGTCTGCCAGCTCTTTAAGCTTCGTATCTTTGATATATTCACTGACCTGCTCCATGCTGTTTACCGCCATTTTGCATCCGGAGCTGCATTCTTCCAAAAGTTTTCTGGTCTGTTCGTCCATTCTGGTAATCCCCTTTCAGATAAAATAATCCTGTACAATGACCGGCGCATCGGCAGGCCATCGTGCGGTATATTATAGGCTGTCCGCGGAGAGCCGGGACTATTCATGAAAATTTATGATAGCAGGAATCTGTCATTGACATTTCCGGACAGCTATATTATTGTATTAACAACGTAATACAAAAGGGAGGCGGTCTTTATGCTGGTGGCAGTTCTTACAGTACTTGTCCTGTTCATTTTTGTGCAGATCATTTCTTTTATCTCCTGGCGGGATATGAAGCGCAGACGGAAGAGCTATATCCGTGAAAAATTCGGCAGGATCCCGAAAGCGCGGGAGTGGAACGAGAACAGGAAGGATTTCTGCAGTCTGTTCCCGGAGGAGATCAGTGTGGACGACATCACGTGGAATGACCTTTCCATGGATCAGGTCTTCGACCGGATCAATCAGTGTGATACTTCTGCAGGAGAAGAGATCCTGTACTGGCGGCTCAGGAAGAACGGGATGGATCCGGAGGAGCGGGCATTGTTCGAGAAGCGGGTGGAAGCGTTCGACAGGAATGACCGGCTGAGGGAATCTGTGGAGGATCTGCTGTGCGACATGGGAAAATCTTCTGCATCGTACTATATTCCCTCTTATATGGATTCTATAGAAGAGTACCGCATGAGGAATGCCTGGGTCTACCGTCTGCTTCAGGTGCTTCTGCTTGTCTCGGTCATCGCTGCCCTTGTGATCCGGAGTGACAGCGCGGTGTTCCTTCCGGCGGCAGTGTGCGTGGTGAACCTTGTCCTGTATATGCTGGTCAAGATGAAGTATGAGCTGGAGCTTTCGCTGAGCGGGCCTGCAGTGCAGCTTCTCGAGATTGGAAGAAAGCTTGCCGCAAGGAAAGAAGTTGCGGAGCTTTACCCTGAACTGGAGAGCAGGATTAAAAGTTTCTCGGGGGTCATCAGACGGTCAAAACTCCTTCAGACCCAGAAAATGAATGTGACTTCAGGAGACCCGCTGGGAATCCTCTCCGACTATGTGCTGGGGATCACGCTCTGGCAGATCACCACTTATAATAAAATAATGAGCCTTCTGAGCAGGTGTGCCCGGGACTATCTGGAAGTATACCGCATGATCGGGGAGATCGATGCGGCAGTCAGCACGGCATCTTTCCGAAGGAGCCTGCCCTGGTACTGTACGCCGGAAGAAGAGACGGGAAAGGGGATCGAGATGGAAGACATCTATCATCCGCTCCTGTCTGACCCGGTGGAAAATTCACTGACTCTGGACAGAGGCTGTCTGATCACAGGTTCCAACGCTTCGGGCAAGTCCACCTTCATCAAAGCGGCGGCGGTCAATGCTGTTCTTGCTCAGTCGCTGAATACCTGCGCTGCGAGGAAGATGAGCATGCCCCGGGTGCAGGTCCTTACTTCCATGGCGGTGAAGGATGATCTGATGGAAGGAGAGAGCTATTTTATCCGGGAAATCCGGTATCTGAAGCGGATCCTGGACAGTCTGAATGAAGAGAGAATGACCTTCTGTGCGATCGATGAGATCCTGCGGGGGACAAATACGGGCGAACGGATCCGAGCTTCCAAGGCGATCCTTGAGTACATTTCGGATAAGAACTGCATCGCCCTGGTGGCAACCCACGACAAGGAGCTGACAGAGCTGCTGAAAGATTCCTATATCAACTGTCATTTCAGTGAGGAGATGGGAGAGAATGACGTCGCGTTCAGCTATAAGCTGATGCCGGGCCCTGCGACCTCCCAGAATGCGATCGCACTTCTGAGGATCGCGGGCTTCCCGGACGAGATACTGAAGGCTGCCGGGAAATAATATGACGGGAAAATAATGCCGCCGGCAGGGATTCTGCCGGCGGTCTCCCTTTTCTGAAGTAAGATCCGGGCTGGATTTCTCTGATACTTCTGATATAATAACAGGAGAAAACAGCGGGAGGAACAATATTATGATAAGATGTGACTGCCATATGCATACAGAGTTTTCAACAGACAGTGAAGCGCCGGTGCGCGACATGGTCGAGGCCGCGCTGGCAGGGGGGCTGACAGAGATCTGTATTACAGACCATTATGACAAGGACTATCCTCCGGTGCCCGATGTGGAGGGAACAGCGTTCCTCTTTGATCCGGAGGACTATTTCCCGGCGCTCGCAGAAGTGCGGGAAGAATATGCCGGGCGGATCGCTGTGCGTACCGGGATCGAAATCGGGCTCCAGCCTCATCTGGGCGGATTTTACAGTGACTTTGTCCCTAAATACCCCTTCGACTTTGTCATCGGCTCTGTCCATCTGATGAACGGGAAGGATCCGTATTACGGGGAAGTGTTTGAAGGAAGAACGGACCGGGAGGTATACGGAGAGATGTTCCGCCTGACGCTTGAGAATCTGGAGAAAGTGCAGGATTTTGACGTGCTCGGCCATATTGATTATGTGGTGCGCTACGGGAGAAAGCGGGCGGAAGAATATTCCTATGATGAGTTCGCGGACGAGATCGACGCAGTGCTGAAGAAAGTGCTGCAGATGGGAAAGGGAATCGAGCTGAATACGGGCGGGTTCAAATACGGCCTGGGATTCTGCAACCCCCATCCGGATATCATCAGAAGGTATCGGGAGCTGGGCGGAGAGATCATAACCGTGGGAGCGGATGCGCACTGCCCGGAACACGTCGCCTATGATTTTGACAAGGCGGAGGAGATCCTTAAGGACTGCGGGTTCCGGTATTATACGGTATTTGAGAAGAGAAAACCGTTTTTCAGAAAGCTGTAAAGGAGAGTCTGTTTTATGAGAGCGGAAATTGAGAAAAAGATGAAGGAGACAGCGGATTATATTTTCAGACATCCGGAGATCTCGGAGCAGGAGGTGCAGTCCTCCCGCGCTCTGGCAGCGTTCCTTGAGGAAGAGGGATTTGCGCTCAGCTGGGGAATCGCCGGATTTGAGACGGCGTTTCTTGCCCAGTGGGGACAGGGAAAACCGATCATCGGATTCCTTGCAGAGTATGATGCGCTTCCGGGAATGGGGCAGGAGGTGTGCAGCGCAAGAAGGCCTTCGGGCGGTCTGGGGCATGGCTGCGGCCACAACCTGCTGGGCACAGCGTGTGCAGGCGCTGCCTGTGCTCTGAAGGAACGGATGGAGAAAGAGGGGCTCAGTGGAACAGTCAGAGTCTACGGGTGTCCGGCCGAAGAGACGGTGATCGGCAAGATCCGGATGAATGCAGAAGGGGTGTTCGATGATCTCTCAGCAGCCGTTACATGGCATCCTTTCGATCGGAACCGGGTGAGCTATGATATCTGGCAGGCGCAGGACATCAAGAACTATAAGTTTTATGGGACGGCAGCGCATGCTTCTAAGCATCCGGAGATGGGGAGGAGCGCTCTCGACGCGGCGGAGCTGATGAATGTCGGTGTGAATTATCTCCGCGAACATGTTGCGGATGATGTGCGGATGCACTATACTTATACGAATACGGACGGACCTGCGAATATCGTGCCGGCGTATGCATCTACGAACTACTTTATCCGTTCTTCCAAGTGGGAGAGGACGGAGGACGCCTCGGAGCGGGTGGACAACTGCGCCCGGGGCGCGGCGCTCATGACCGGAACGAGAGTCGAGATCGAGCGCGTGACCTGCAATAAGGAAATGAAGGTGAACCGGGTGCTGGCCGAGACCTTTTATGAAGAGATGTGCAGGATCCCGGCGCCTTCCTATACGGAGGAAGAGCTGAAGTTTGCGGCAGAGATATCCGAAGCGGCGGGATTTGAGAACGGAGGCGTATATTTTACCGGGCTGGAGCCGCTGGAGGATCAGCCGGTCCCGCTGGCCATCGGAACAGATGTGTCGGATGTCAGCCACACAGTGCCCACAGTGATGCTCAGCGCTGCGGCCATGTGCAGGGGAACGCCGCTCCACCACTGGGCGGCCACGGCGCAGGCGGGAATGAGCATCGGACAGAAAGGGATGCTCTATGCGGCGGAGTGTATGGCGGCAGGTGCATACCGGCTGGTATCAGAGCAGGAACTGCTGGAAAAGGCATGGGAGGAATTCCGATGAAGAAGAGGATCATACTCGGCTCTGCATCGCCCAGGAGGCGCGAACTTCTGGAACAGATCGGCGTGGAGTTTGAAGTAAAGGTGAGCGGCAAAGAAGAAGTCTATTACAGCCTTGATCCCGCTGCGATCGTGAAGGAGCTGGCGCTCATGAAAGCGGAAAATGTGGCGGAAGAGCTGGGAGCGGCAGATACCCAGGAAAAAGATCTCATCGTGATCGGAGCGGATACTGTCGTTGTTCTCGACGGGGAAATTCTCGGGAAACCGAAGGATGAAGCTGATGCGGAGCGGATGCTGAAGGCGCTCCAGGGGAGATCCCACGATGTTTATACCGGAGCGGCATTCCTGACCTACGGGAGAAATGGAGACAAGGAAGTCTGCAGTTATGCGGTGGGGACCAGGGTATTTGTAAATCCCATGACGGAAAACGAGATCCGGGCGTACATCGCTACCGGCGAGCCGATGGATAAGGCGGGCGCCTACGGAATACAGGGCAGATTCGCCGCATATATTGAGAAGATCGAAGGGGACTACTATAATGTGGTAGGGCTTCCCGTATCCAGAGTATATGAGACATTGAAAGAACTGGGGGCGCTCTGAGAAGAATGCGCCCGGCTGCGGGGCGCTGTTCATGCTGAATCTGCAGTACAGACAGAATGTGAGGAGAAGAATGAAAGAAAGGAAGAAGAACAGCCGGTTTAAGAATATGGGAAAAGCGATGTATATGGAACTGCGGGAACACAGGAGCTCGTTTATCGTGTATTTTGTCCTGCGGTTTCTTGTCATTGTGATGATGGTGCTGCAGCTCCTGAACCGGAATTATGAGAATGTGTTCCTCTGCGTGCTGACCCTGGTGCTTCTTGTGGCGCCAAGCTTCGTACAGGTGACATTCAAGGTGGAACTGCCGACCACCCTGGAGATCATCATCCTGGTCTTTATATTTGCGGCGGAGATCCTCGGAGAGATCAGTGAATTCTACCTGATGTTTCCCTTCTGGGACACTGTGCTCCACACTCTGAACGGGTTCCTTGCCGCGGCGATTGGCTTTTCTCTTGTGGATCTTCTGAACCGCAGCGAGAAGATGGTGTTCAATCTGTCGCCTCTGTTTACGGCGATCGTTGCATTCTGTTTCTCTATGACGATCGGCGTGCTGTGGGAATTCTTTGAATTCGGGATGGATCAGATCATCGGATATGATATGCAGAAGGATACGGTCATCCATACGATCCGGTCTGTGATGCTGGATCCGGCAGGACGTAATGTGCCTTATGTGCTGGACGGGATCAGGGAGACTGCTGTGAACGGCAGAGAACTCGGCCTCGGAGGATACCTGGATATCGGGCTGATCGATACGATGGAAGACCTGATCGTGAATTTTATCGGCGCATTTCTCTTCTCAGTCATCGGCTTCTTCTATGTGAAGAACCGGGGAAGAGGGAGACTGGTGGGACGGTTTGTTCCCCGCAGGAAAAGGGCAGACCGGGATTTCCTCCGGATCGCAGAGGAAGACTCATCGGAGGAGGAAGGCGAAGATCAGTCTCCAGAGCAGCAGCAGGAGGAAAGCGCCGAAGACTGTGGCGGCGATATACAGCAGGATAGCAGGCTGATTGCCGATTACAAGTGACAGTCCGTGGAATACGATCTGCTGCATCTGATAGTCCGGATTGATGTAGAACATATTTATTTCTCCGAAGCGGTCGAAGGACAGATTGAACCCTTCTGCCGCTGCACAGCAGAGAAGATACAGCCCTGTGCTGCCTGCAAAGGCACGCAGGGTATTTTTGTTTCGAAAGAAACGAAAATAGATAAAACCGCAGATGATTCCCAGCAGGATCAGAAGACAGTGCCATACATAGGAGTGTACGGTCAGCGGAGCGTAAGAGTAGTGAAGGCCGCTGGTGTCCGCGAACACGGCGATGCCGCCCAGAAGGGTATAGCTCATGAGAAAGGTGAGCAGGATGCGGCGGACGGACGGCCTGCGGAGCCAGGGGTAAGCGAGCAGGATGTACATGGGGATGCTGCAGAGCTGGAAGGGAAAATACCACCAGTTATAAGACCCGCCGCCCAGGACGAAGGTGAGGACATACTGCTTCCAGATCTCACTGCACAGCATAAGGAAGCCACACAGAAAGAGAAGCCTGTCGGAAAGTTCTGGGAAATATTTTGTTCTTATTGATCGGATCGCTTTCATGATTCATCCTCTTTTCGGTATCCTTTTCTATATTATAGCGCATAATTCCGCAGAAATAAGCAGTATTGCTAAAACAGACGGCAAGATTGTTTAAAAACAGAAACAATCCTATGCAGAATTAACGAATAAATTCGAAAAATAGGAAAAATATAGACAAAAAATGCACCACATGTGAAAAAAACATCATATTTTTGGGAAAAGATAGATAAAAAATCAATAAAAAACAAAAAAACGCCGGTCAAAAAGAGGGCAAAATGAAATAAAAAAAGGTCGGAAAAGCCGTTCAATAAGGGAAAAAACGAAATGTTGACAAACAAAAAAATTGGGCGTAAGATTTAGACAACTTTTCGGGAAAGTTTCTATATTAAAGCCTGAAAAGCGGCAAGGGTTCAAGGGGTTCAATGGGGAACAACTCCTTTTTTTATGCAAAAAACTGTTGCAGCCCGGGCTTGTAAAGCCTGCCCCGCGCACCCGCATTAATTCAGAAAAGGAGGGAGTAATACGGGAAATTTGGCAGACACACTTATGGAAGAACTGAATTGTGAGACAGTCTTCACTCTTCCGGTTCTTGGCGGGATCTCAGAATCTGTAGTCGTCACCTGGATCATCATGGCAGTACTTGTCCTTTTATCCATCATACTGGTGAGAAATCTGAAAGTTGAGAATCCCGGCAAAGTGCAGCTCGCACTGGAAGCAGGAATCAGCTGGGCGCAGGATTTCTTCGAGGGGATCATCGGGAAAGAGAACAGAAGATACGTTCCGTATCTGATCACAGTACTTCTCTATCTCGCCTTCTCGAATACCATTGCCCCCCTGTTTGGCTTCAAACCGCCGACAAAAGATCTGAATGTGACGGCGGGACTGGCGATCATGAGCATGTGCCTGATCGAGTATTCAGGTATTCATAAGAACGGACTGAAGCACTGGGTAAAACATTTTGCCAGTCCGGTCCCGGTGGTCGCCCCGATCATGATCCTTGAGGTCGTGATCAGACCCTTGTCGCTGTGTATGCGACTCTTCGGAAATATGCTTGCCGGATTCGTGGTGATGGAACTTCTGAAATCCGTCATCCCGCTGATCATACCGATACCGGTGAGTTTCTATTTCGATATTTTTGACGGACTTCTTCAGGCATATGTATTTGTTTTCCTGACAGGGCTGTTCATGAATGAGGAAATGGAGTAGAAAGCGCAGGCAGAGGGAAGGATCCGGCGTGAGGCCGGAGACAGATTCAGATGTACATGAACTTGAATTAAGAAAAGAAAACTCTAAAAAATAAGTAAAAAAGAGAAAAAGGAGATTATTATCATGGGAACACTTGTAGCAATCGGAGCAGCTGTAGCAGTACTTACAGGTATCGGAGCAGGTCTCGGAATCGGAATCGCAACAGCAAAGGCAACTGAAGCAATCGCAAGACAGCCGGAGGCTGAAGGAAAGATCAGCAAGACACTGATCCTCGGATGTGCCCTGGCAGAGGCAACCGCTATCTATGGTTTCATCATCGGTATCCTGATCATCTTCTTCTTAGGATAATGAGGACAGGAAGCAAACAGATGGAAAGTAACAAGAAAGGCGGGTGGAAAAGATGCTGAGTCTTGATTTGAACCTTGTCTGGAATATAGTAAATCTTGTTGTTCTTTATCTTCTGCTCAGACATTTCCTGTTCAAACCTGTGATGGGGATCATGGATAAGAGGAAAAAGATCATTGAGGACGGCCTCAAAAATGCGCAGGATGCGCAGAGTGACGCAAAGAAGATGAAACAGGAATATGAGGACGCACTCAAGGGAGCAAAGCAGGAATCTGCACAGATCATAGAAAATGCGCGTTCTGCTGCGAAGAACGAGTATGACAGGATCGTCGGCGAAGCCGGCGACAAGGCTGGAAATATCATCGAGAGCGCGAAAGAGACTGTCAGAGTCGAGCGTGAGCGGACGATGAAAGAGCTTCAGGGCGAGATCGCAGGACTGGCTGTTGCGTCTGCAGCGAAGATCGTCGGCAAAACCGCAGATCAGGATCTTTATGATCAGTTTCTGAAAGAAGTAGGTGGAACGCATGAAGACACAGACAACAAATAGTCGCATGCGCTGCCCGTTGGCGGCGGTCAGATATGCCCGGATACTGTACGATCTGGGGATTCCCGGAGAACAGGTGCAGAAGACGAGGGAAATATTTGAAGAGGTGCCTCAGCTCCACGATATTTTTGTGAATCCTACCATCGCGCTCGGAAAGAAGATGAGCGTGATCGACAGGGTTTTTCCTGAGGAAATAAGGAATTTCCTGAAGGTAGTGTGCAAGTATCAGAGAATGGATCTTATCCCTGAGATATTCACTGCGTATGATGATTACTGTGATGAACAGAACAATGTTCTGAATGCAGCGCTGACATGTACGGCACCTCCAAGCGAGGAACAGAAAAAAGGAATGGAGGCGTTCCTGTGCAGAAAATACGGCGCCGAGAAAGCGCATATTGAAGTCAGCCGGGACGAGAAGCTTCTTGGAGGGTTCATCCTCCGTGTGGGAAGCGACGAGTACGACTGGAGCATAAAAGGACGCCTGAACAGATTAGAGCAAAGATTAAAGTAACCGGAGGTGAGCAAGGTGAGTTCAATCAATTCAGATGAGATTATTTCTATCCTCAAAGAGGAGATAGAAAATTTTGATACAATGAGCAAGGACAGTGAAGTTGGGACTGTCGTTGCCGTAGGTGACGGTATCGCCACCATTTACGGGATTGATCACGCCATGTACGGGGAGATCGTCACTTTCGAGACCGGACTGAAAGGGATGGTGCAGGATATCCGGAAAAATGAGATCGGATGTATCCTCTTCGGAAGCGACACGGAGATCCGTGAGGGGACGAAGGTGTCCCGTACAGGAAAGAGGGCCGGCGTTCCGGTGGGCGATGCCTATATCGGAAGAGTCGTGAACGCTCTCGGCGAGGCGATCGACGGAAAAGGAGAGATCAAGGCAGATGAATATCTGCCGATCGAGCGCGAAGCGCCGGGGATCGTTGACCGTAAGTCGGTCAGCGTGCCGATGGAGACAGGAATCCTGTCCATCGATGCGATGTTCCCGATCGGACGCGGACAGCGTGAGCTGATCATCGGAGACCGTCAGACAGGAAAGACATCCATTGCGATGGATACGATCCTGAACCAGAAAGGAAAAGATGTCGTCTGTATCTATGTGGCCATAGGACAGAAGGCTTCCACCGTTGCAAAGGTGGTAAATACACTCTCAAATAATGGAGCAATGGACTATACGATCATTGTTTCTTCTACAGCGAGCGACTGCGCGGCGCTGCAGTATATCGCACCTTATTCAGGTACAGCGATGGCGGAATATTTCATGTATCAGGGTAAGGATGTCCTGATCGTCTATGACGATCTGTCCAAGCACGCGGTAGCTTACCGTGCGCTGTCCCTGCTGCTGGGACGTTCCCCGGGACGTGAGGCATATCCGGGAGACGTATTCTACCTTCACTCAAGACTTCTCGAGCGTTCGAGCCGTCTCAGCGAGGCAAAGGGAGGCGGTTCTATCACAGCGCTGCCGATCATTGAGACTCAGGCCGGAGATGTGTCTGCATACATCCCGACCAATGTGATCTCCATCACAGACGGTCAGATCTTCCTGGAGAGCGGTCTTTTCGCATCCGGTATGAGACCGGCAGTCAATGTCGGACTTTCCGTATCCCGTGTGGGCGGCGCAGCTCAGACAAAAGCGATGAAGAAGGCTGCGGGAAGCATCCGTATCGACCTTGCGCAGTACCGGGAGATGGAAGTGTTTACTCAGTTCAGTTCTGATCTGGACGCGGCGACAAAGGAACAGCTCGAGTACGGAAGCGGCCTGATGGAGCTGTTAAAGCAGCCGCTTTATCATCCGCTCAGCCTTCATGAGAAGGTCATCACGCTGTGCGCGGCAACACACAAGGTGCTGCTGGGAGTCGAGAAGGCGAAGATCAAACAGTTCCAGATGGATATGCTGAGCTACTTTGACTCTGCGCATCCGGAGATCGGACGTGAGATCGAGGAGAAAAAGGTCCTCTCGGACGAGCTGATCGAGAAGATCGTGGAGACCGCGAAGGAATTCAAGAAGAGCAGGTGATACTATGGCAAATATCAGAGAGATACAGAGCCGAATCAACAGCGTCAGGGATACGATGAAGATAACCAATGCGATGTATATGATCTCGTCTTCCAAGATGACCCATGCGAGAAAGAAACTGGCTGATACTGAGCCTTATTTCTATGCGCTGCAGGGAGAGATCTCCAGAATCCTGCGTCATATGCCGGAACTTCGGCATCGCTACTTCAGCAAGAGAGAGAATGTCCCGACGGAAGAGAGGAAGATCGGCTCTATCGTCATAACCGCCGACAAGGGGCTTGCCGGAGCGTATAACCATAATATCGTGAAGCTGGAAGAAGAGATCCTTGCAAAACCGGGGATCCACAAGCTTTTTATCGTAGGTGAGCTGGGAAGACATTACTTTGCAAAGCGGGGCGTGGAGATCGATACGAATTTCCAGTATACGGTCCAGAAGCCCACCATGCACAGGGCGCGTGACATCTCCAGCGTACTTATAGAGCAGTTCCTGAACAGAGAGCTGGATGAAGTCTATGTCGTATATACCCGTATGGAGAATTCCGTGCAGGCGGATGCGGAAGTACTGAAGCTGCTTCCGCTGGAGAGGTCTTCTTTCAACGAGATGAAGATGCCGCTCAATATGTACCGTGAGGAGATCGACCTGTATCCGTCGGCTGAGATCGTGATGGAAAGCATTGTGCCGAACTACATCACAGGTATGATCTATGGAACGCTTGTAGAGGCGTATGCCAGTGAGCATAACGCCCGTATGATGGCGATGAAATCCGCTACGGACAGTGCGGAGAGCCTGATCAAAGAGCTCTCTATTGTCTATAACCGGGCGAGACAGGCGGCGATCACACAGGAGATCACCGAGGTGTGCAGCGGTGCAAGAGCGCAGCAGAATAAATAGTCGGAGCTGACGATTTCGGGAGAAAGAGAGGAACAAGATGAATAAAGGACGAATCGTACAGGTTATGGGACCTGTCGTTGACGTGTTATTTGAAGACGGCGACCTTCCTTTTATCAAAGATGCTCTTGAAGTGGAGAACAACGGAAAGAAATGCATCATGGAGGTTGCACAGCACCTCGGAAACAATGAGGTGCGCTGCCTGATGCTGGCGGCCAGCGAGGGACTTTGCAAGGATATGGAAGTCACGGCTACCGGAGCAGGCATCAAAGTACCGGTGGGCGAACAGACACTGGGAAGACTTTTTAACGTACTGGGTGAGACCATCGACAACGGCGAGCCGATCGAGAACTCAGAGAAATGGGTGATCCACAGACAGCCGCCGTCATTCGAGGATCAGAGTCCGGTCGTAGAGATACTTGAGACCGGGATCAAGGTCATTGACCTTCTGGCTCCTTACGCAAAGGGCGGTAAGATCGGTCTGTTCGGAGGCGCGGGCGTAGGAAAGACCGTGCTGATCCAGGAGCTGATCCGAAACATCGCCACAGAGCACGGCGGATACTCCATCTTTACCGGAGTAGGAGAGCGTTCCCGTGAGGGAAATGACCTCTGGACCGAGATGAAGGAATCCGGAGTACTGGAGAAGACGGCCCTGGTGTTCGGCCAGATGAATGAGCCGCCAGGAGCCCGTATGCGCGTGGCGGAGACAGGACTGACGATGGCAGAGTATTTCCGTGACGAACAGCATCAGAACGTGCTGCTCTTTATCGATAATATTTTCCGTTTCACACAGGCAGGTTCCGAGGTGTCCGCACTTCTGGGACGTATGCCGTCAGCCGTCGGATATCAGCCGACGCTGGCTACAGAGATGGGTGAGCTCCAGGAGCGTATCGCATCCACGAAGAACGGATCCGTTACATCCGTGCAGGCTGTATACGTGCCGGCCGATGACCTGACAGACCCGGCTCCGGCGACTACATTCGCACATCTGGATGCGACGACCGTGCTTTCCAGAAAGATCGTTGAGCAGGGAATCTATCCGGCGGTGGACCCGCTGGAGTCAAGCTCCCGTATCCTGGAGGCAGACGTAGTCGGAGAAGAGCACTATGAGGTGGCGAACAAAGTCATCGCGATCCTTCAGAAGTATAAGGAACTGCAGGATATCATCGCGATCCTCGGTATGGAGGAGCTGTCCGATGAGGATAAGGCGACAGTAATGCGTGCCAGAAAGATTCAGAGATTCCTGTCCCAGCCGTTCTTCGTAGCTGAGACATTCACCGGAATCCCGGGCAAATATGTGCCGCTCAAGGAGACAATCCGCGGCTTCAAGATGATCATCGACGGAGAAATGGATGAGTATCCGGAGTCCGCATTCTTTAATGTGGGAACGATCGACGATGTGATAGCAAAGGCAAAAGCTGAGAGCGAAGAGGCCTAGATAGGAGTGTGTGCAGATGGATACATTCGGACTGAAGGTCATAGCCAGCGACAGAGTGTTCTATGAGGGCAGATGCCGCAAGCTGATCATCCCCGCGCCGGACGGGCAGAAGGGAATCCTTCCAAACCATGAGAACATGGTCATCGCCGTCGCAGTCGGGATTGCACGCATGGAACTGACAGAGGGCGAGTGGACGGAAGTGGCGGTCGGAACCGGATTCGCGGAGATCGTCAACAACCGTGTCACGCTTCTGGTGGATACCGCAGAGCGCCCGGAAGAGATCGATATCCGGCGTGCCCAGGAACAGCGGGAGCGTGCGGAGGAGCAGATGCGCCAGAAGCAGAGCATTCAGGAGTACTATCATACTCAGGCATCCCTGGCCCGCGCCATGAACAGGCTGAGGCTGGCCCGTGACAAACGATGGGATTTCAAATAAATAGAAAAAACACAAATACAGATCCTCAGGGGAACCTCCCCCGGGGATCTTTTTTTACTTAGCAGGAACTCCTTGTTCGCTGCATTTCCGTTTCGGCGCACCTTCGGAGGCGGCTCCGGCGTCTTTGCGGCCGGTCCACGGAAGACATGCGAAGGAAACTGTAATGTGAACAAGAATCAATTTATCTTGCATTTTAGGAATGAGTATACTACAATATTCATGTCTGAATCAGTGTCAGGGACATGAGAAATCCATTAAAGTAACAGGGGAGAAAATTCATGAGTGATAACAACAGCCCGCGTTCTCTCGTAGAGATCATGAATGATGTGCTGAGCGCAGTGCGTGATTACTACGATGCAGAGTACGCTTATTATATCGAGAAAGAATTTGATGACGTGGTGACCATCTATGAATGGTGCGCTGAATATGTGCCGTGGCAGCGGGACAAGCTCAAGATGCTGCCTGCGGATCAGCAGCCGAAGTGGATGAAGCAGGAGATCACAGATACGACCTCTGACAGCTACAGTATTTTCAAGCAGCTGGATGAAGACACCACGGCGATCCTGGCAGTCGTGGGAGTCCACCGGGGCGGATGCGACCTGTACCTGATGCGTGCGCTGATTCCGTATATCCCTCAGGCGATCACACTCCAGAAGATGCAGAAGCAGCAGGAATATCTGAGCTATCACGATAATCTCACAGGGCTTCTGAACAGGAACAGTTTTGTCGCGTATATGGATGAGGGAGAGCATGACGGCCTGAAGTCGATCGGAGCCGTCTCTGTGGATATCAACGGCCTGAAGAACTTCAATAAAGAGTTCGGGCGGGATTACGGAGACGAGGTCGTTACCCGTGTCGGAGAAGTGCTGGAAGAGTATTTCCGCGGCGGTTCAGTGTACCGGCTGACAGGGGATGAGTATCTTGTCCTTGTAGAGGACTGTACTTATGATGATTTCGCAAAACAGGTACATGCGGCGCACGACAAGTTTGACAATATAAGCCTGGGACTTGTATCCATCGGATACTCCTGGGAGAAAATGGATATCAATATCAGCAATCTCGTCGCAAATGCAGAAAACATGATGCGCGATGAGAAGAAGAAGTATTATAAGAATCTGAGAAAAGGCCATCATGAGCCGATCATCAAGCAGGATCTGCTCGATGACCTTGAGAACGGGAATTTTATCGTATGCCTTGTTCCGAAGATCGATGTAAAGACAGGGAAGGTGTCCGGTGCGGAGGCGGTAGTGCGCTATCACCACAAGGATCTGGGGATCATGAATCCGGAGAGATACATCAATCTTCTGGACGAGACACGGCTTTCCCACTATCTGGATCTCTATGTTTTCGAGGAGGTCTGCAGGACTCTGCACAGATGGGAAGTGGAGGGACTGCCGATGATGCCGATTGCCGTGAACTTTGCCGGATCGACACTGAGACAGGATAATATTGCGGAGAAGATGCTTCTCCTGATCGAAAAATATCATGTGTACTGTGAATACCTGGAGGTTGAGGTTTCGGAGTCATCTACTGATATGAACCAGGAAATGCTCACAGAGACGAGCAATAAGATCAGAAAGGCGAACGTGAGAGTCGTTCTGGATCACTTCGGGGCAAAGAATTCCAGCTTTTCGATCCTGTCCATCATGGAATTTGACGGACTGAAGCTGGATAAGAGCGTGATCACTGATATCGTGGGCAACAGCCGGAGCCAGATCGTGGCGAAGGCGGTGATCGATATCTGCGGACAGCTCGGCGCATACGTTGAGGCATCCGGCGTGGAGACGCAGGATCAGCTGAATGTGCTGAAGGAACTGGGATGTGATTATGCTCAGGGAGCGCTCTTCAATAAGCCGATCAAGATTGAGACATTTGAACTGCGCTACATGAAGGAATAGAGAATGGTCAGAGCATGGATCGCGGATATAAGACCGCTCTGTGAAGAAAAGTGTTATAGAAAATATTATGAGAAACTCCCTGATTTCCGGAAAAAGAAGGCGGATGCACTGCGGTCCGTTCAGGGAAAGGCTCAGAGCGTGGGGGTATGGAGCCTGCTGGAAAAGATTCGGGCGGAGGAAGGTCTGCCTGAATCTTCTGCATATAATCTCTCCCATTCCGGAGATTATGTGATGTGTGCTGTTGAACTGGATGGGAAAACGGAACAGGTGGGATGCGACCTGGAACGGATCGGAAGGCTGAGACTGGATCTTGCAGAAAGATTTTTCTGCCGGGAAGAGTATGAGGCTGTTCTGATGCGGGAAACGGAGGAGGAACGCAGAGACTGCTTTTTCAGATACTGGGTGCTGAAGGAGAGCTTTATCAAAGCGACGGGGAGAGGAATGGCCCTTCCCCTGAACAGCTTCTCTATCCGTCTGGGAGAGCCACCGGTCCTTAGAAGACAGCCGGAGGAGTATCCCTGCAGATATTACTACAGAGAGTTTTCTGTCAGAGATATCTCATATAAGATGGCGGTCTGTTCAACAGATGAAGAAATTGATTCAGAGATTCATATGGGGTTAAGATTATGATGAAACAGGACGACAGAGACAGGCAGGTAGGACGTTATAAGATGCTGCTCTGCGTGGCGGCAGGAGCGGCAGCGGGCGTCCTGATCACATTTATTGCGGCAAGAGGCGTGGTGACAGAACATGAGGAGAGGCTGACAGCACAGAATACGGAGCTGTCTCAGGAGAATGAGACGCTGTCTCAGGAAAATGAAGAGCTCAGGACTCAGAAGAACAAGCTGGAAGCGGCAGAAGACAGTGCAGGCCTGCTGAGCAGTGACTCGGAGAACTGGGCTATCGCACTGGTCAACGAGGGGCATCCTCTGGATACATCTTATGTACCGGCGGAGCTGACGGAGATCGAGACAGAGCGCTCTGTGGATGCACGGATCGCAGAGGATCTTGAGCAGATGCTGAGCGATGCGGCGGATGAGGGGCTGAGCATGTACGTGGCCTCCGCCTACCGTTCCTATGAGAGACAGCGGGAGGTGTTCAACACTACGATGCAGGACTGGCTCACTCAGGGGTACAGCCCTATCGATGCGTACGATGAGACGAGAAAGTCAGTGGCGGTGCCCGGGACCAGCGAACATGCTACCGGGCTGGCAGTGGATATTATTTCTTCACAGTATAAAGAACTGGATGATAAACAGGGGGATACGGCAGAGCAGAAATGGCTCATGGAACACTGCTGGGAATATGGATTTATCCTCCGCTATCCGCCGGACAAGTCGGATGTGACCAAAATCGTATATGAGCCATGGCATTACCGTTATGTGGGAAAAGAAGCCGCGAAAGAGATAACAGAGCAGGAGATCACGCTGGAAGAGTACATTCTTGGACAGTGATAACAGATGATTTGGAACAAAAGGGGAGAAACGATTTCGTTTCCAAAGAAAACAAAGGAGTATAATTATACGTAAGGAGGAAAATGATGGAAGATTTAACATTTGGTGAACAGGTCAAGATCATTCTTGGAAGAAAGGGTATGACGATCAAGGAGCTGGCGGAGACGATCGAGGCGAAGACAGGGAAGAAGATGTCCAGACAGAATCTGACCCAGAGACTGGGAAGGGATAATTTTCAGGAGCAGGATATGCGGATGATCGCCCGGATCCTGGAGTGCCCGTTCCAGCTCAGTATTATGGGCACCGAGACGGCGCGTCAGACAGCGGAAGACATGCAGGAAGCTGCGCATAATACAGCGGCAGACGCGCGCAGAGAAGAGAATACAGAATCGAAGTCTCCTGAGGACGGAGCAGTACGGCCGGAGGAGAAACTGCCGGAAGTACAGGAAGCAGCCGGGGAGCCGGCAGAGCAGGAAGCGGCTCCGGCAGCAGGTACAGAATCTGCAGCAGCGCCGGCAGAGCAGGAGCACGGGGAGATCCGCGGAGCAGCGGAAACGACAGAGAACCCGGATGAGATAGAAGAGACCGGGGCGGCCGCAGCGGCGGAGCAGGAGGCAGTAGAAGAAAAGACAGCGGCAGCGGCTGCAGATGAGGTCTGGGCGGCTCCGGCAGAAGAGCAGCACAGCTGGAATGCAGCTCCGGCGGAAGAGGAAAATACATGGAATGCATCTTCCGCAGAGCAGGAAGATATGTGGAACTCTGCTTCATCAGAGACGGAAGAGGCAGGAGCCTGGGCGCCTTCAGCAGAGGCGGAAAGTCTGCATTCAGACACAGAAGTCGGTCCGGATGAGAGAGATATGACGATCGGAGAGCTCTATGACATTCATGAGGAACTCTCTCAGCTGGAGGAGAATGCAAAGGCAGGAGAGCCTGTGGAAGCGATCAAGGAAGAGCTGGAGAAGCCGAAGAGAGACTGGTTCCATGGGAATTTCTTCCTGAGAAGAAGAAAGAAAGAAGAGAAGAAGAAGCAGACGGAAGAGCCGGTATATGAGGCGGAGCAGCAGGCGGCTCCGGAACCGGAGACGTATGCAGAGGCCCAGGAGACAGAACCGCAGCAGGAGGAGGCTTATCGGGAAGAGTCTTACCGGGAGGAAACGCCGGACTTTGAGCCGGTCATCTCCCACAATGACGCGGAGGAAGACCGGGAAGCGGGAGATGTCAATCCGTACACCGGCAAGGAATACCAGTCCAACAGTGTGCGCATGCATCCTACGCGGATCGGATATGTGCAGGTGTATGACCGCAGCATCCATAAATGGACAGATATGACAGAGTGGGCGTTTCTGGGATACCAGGAGAGGAAGAAGGCTCTTCTCGGCAGCGCTTATGAACCTCCGATCTATCTTGACTGATCAGGCGTATCGGTGTGCTGGAGAACTCGTATCTCCGGCGCACCGATGTATTTTTTTAACAGGAGAAAAGTGCGGATGGAAAGAATGGAGTGGAACAGGCTCCTCTCGGAAGAGCGGGAGCGGGGAAACGCAGGGGGCAGGCGCTCTGCGGATCTGAGAAGCGAGTTTGAAAAGGATTATCACAGGATCATCGGCAGCGCCTCGTTCCGGCGTCTGCAGGATAAGACACAGGTGTTCCCTCTTGATAAGAGTGATTTTATCCGGACAAGGCTGACCCATTCACTGGAGGTGGCTTCGCTGGGAAAATCGCTGGGACAGAATATCGGGGAGAATATTCTGGAGCACCGGAAAAATTCCGGGTTTACTCCCCGGATGCGGGAGGATATCTCACATATCCTGGAGTGCGCGGGACTGATCCATGATATCGGGAACCCGCCCTTCGGGCATTTCGGTGAGCTGGCGATCCGGGAGTGGTTTCGGCTGAACCTTCCGAGGCTTACCTTTCGAGAAAGGCCTGTGGAAGACATGCTCAGCGAACAGATGAAGCAGGATTTCTATCATTTTGAGGGGAATGCCCAGGCGCTCAGGCTGGTGACAAGGCTTCATTATCTTGTGGATGAACACGGGATGAACCTGACCTATGCGCTGCTCAACACGATCATTAAATATCCTGTGCCGTCTACCGGGATCGACCCGCACAGCGGGGATATCCGGGAGAAAAAGATGGGCTACTACTATGCTGACCGGGAGATATTCGAGAAAATAACAGCTGCGACCGGGACGGGAAACCGGAGACATCCGCTTACCTTTATCCTTGAGGCAGCGGACGATCTTGCCTATAAGACGGCGGACATTGAGGATGCTTTTGTGAAAGGATTTATCACATATCATACGCTGGAGCAGGAGCTGGAGGGGCTGGAGAAAAATTATGAAGGCTCGTCCTTCCGCCCTCTGGAAAAGCTGCATCAGCTCTATGAGCGGGGACAGAAAAAATGTGTGGACAGTCCGGAATCCTATGCAGTGAAAAACTGGATCGTGAGCGCCCAGGGATTTCTGATCGGCTGCGCGACTTATGGTTTCGCGTCGAATTATGATGCGATCATGGAGGGATGCTTCAGGCACGATCTGTTCTGCGGGACCCCAGGCGCTCTGCTTATGGATCTTCTGGGAGATATGGCGGACCGCCGTGTATTTTCCACCCGCGCCATCTATAAGATGGAACTGACCGAGTCCACGATCCTGAACTTTCTCATGGACCGGCTGGTACGGGCTGTGCTGAACTATGATACAAGAGAAAATCAGGACTCTGTAGACAGCCGCGTCGTCGCCCTGATCTCTGACAACTACAAGAACGCATACCGGCTCCAGTCAGAGGGGAAAAGCGAGGCGGAAAAGCTGTATCTCCGCCTGCTTCTCGTGACAGACTATGTGTGCGGGATGACAGACAGCTATGCGAAGCGTCTGTATCAGGAGATGAACGGGATCATTTAGAGGATCCGTCGGAATCAAGATAGCGGCACCAGTGGCCGAAATCGGCTTCGTCGTTCCGCTCGTCTTCGGAAAGCCCCAGAAGCGGCGCGTAGGAACGGGTGAACTGGGGAAAGCCGAAGAGGTCCGCAGCCCGAGCTTCGCGCACGTCATAGATGCCGGGGACACCCAGCCATACATGGCCGTCTTCTTCTACCAGGAGAAGGTGGTTATAGTTGTGACAGCCATGAAGGAGAAAGCTGTTGTTGGCCAGGAACCAGAAGCGCCGGGGAAGCTTCGAGATGTCGGAACGCTGGATCTTTCTGGCGGAGGGGGAGTGCGGGGTCTGTACAGGAATCCGGCTGTCCTGCTCTGCGGCCTGCATAGGGCTGGCGCTTTCTTCCGGCTTACCGGTTGTCTGATCGGCTTTTGGCCCGGGGGCGTCAGGTGTCTCGTGCGGGAGGGGCGCTTCGGCAGGAGAGGCAGGCTCCGGTGAGCGGGGATTTTCCGGGGAAAGATCTTCTTCGTGGGGGAGAGCGCTTTCCTGTGGGAGATCTTCTTCGTGTGGGAGCGTGTTTTCCTGTGGGAGAGCTTCTTCGCGCGGGAGCGTGTTTTCCTGTGGGAGATTTTCTTCCTGCGGGAGGGAGGCTTCCTGTGAACTATGGTCTTCTTCGGTGGGAGTATTCTCCGGAAAATGAGAAGCTTCAGGCGCAGGCGCGCCGGCTGGCGGGAAAGCGGTTCCCGACGTCGGGGAGTTTTCCTGCAGCTTCGTTGATTTTGCAGCAGGAGGGACCTCCTGCACAGGAGATTCTGTTTTTGGGTCCCCGGGAAGGATCATGTGCGCAGGATCCATATTCAAGTCCTTTTCGGAGGCAGCCCAGAAGACAGTGTCTCTGCTGCCTGGAAGACGGATCAGAAAGCCGTCGATCTCAGAGAGCGGGCGATGCTCTGGAAAATGGGATTCGGATACGGGGAGCCGCACGGATATGGATCGGCTGAAGCAGGTCAGGGATGCGACGGTGGCGCCGACCATATTCCTGCCGCTGAGGTAGAATGCGCAGAGCTCCAGGGTGGTCCCGTTTCCCAGTGGGAGCCCGCGGACGTGGATCTGAAGGATGCAGGACTGATAGTGGCGGACGATTTTCAGAAAGCCCGCATTTCTTTTGCGCTGATTATTGTCATATTCATATACATAACAAATACCGGGATTCATAGTATACCTCTGGTCTTGTCTCTTTTGAGTCTAGTCTATTCAGCAAATAGGAGAAAAAGAACCGGGGAGGGATGTTAATGTCCGCGGTAACGGAGATTAGGACAGATGAAAGAGATCATTCAGAATATAGAACAGACAGATATAAAATTTATGAAGGAGGCTCTCCGCCAGGCAAAGAAAGCGTATAAGCTGGATGAGACGCCCATCGGCTGCGTGATCGTCCATGAAGGGAAGATCATCGCAAGGGGGTATAACCGCAGGAATACAGATAAGAGCCCTCTCGCCCATGCGGAGATCACGGCGATCCGGAAAGCGAGCCGGAAGCTGGGGGACTGGCGTCTGGAGGAGTGTACTCTGTATGTGACGCTGGAGCCGTGCCAGATGTGCGCCGGGGCGATCGTACAGTCGCGGATCCCCCGGGTGGTGATCGGCTGCATGAACCCGAAGGCGGGATGTGCCGGGTCTGTGCTGAACCTGCTTCAGGTGGAACGCTTCAATCACCAGGCGGAGATTGAGACCGGTGTGCTGGAGGAAGAGTGCAGCGGGATGATGAAGCAGTTTTTCAGGGAACTGCGGGAGAGGAAGAAGAGGGAGAAAGAAAAATCCAGAGAAGAAAAGGAAAACGCAGCCGCCACAGAAATGTGACGGCTGCGTTAAAATCAGCTTTTTTTACGTGCATTGCGCTTCGAACTTGGCTATCAGACGTTACCCCGGCAGTTAACTCAGCCCAGGCACCCTCACGGCACCCGAGAGGTTCTGCTTAGTGCTGCTCCGTTCCCGACCTGACACGGTTCACAGATTCCCGTCGCGTGAGACCCAGACATCAACGCCACTTTCCGGGGGCAGCTCTGCCGGCTGTCGCCCTCCGCGCAATATCACCCCTGCTATAGCGGATTGCAGGTACAAGGTACCGCTAACACCCCGGCTGCACGAGTCTTAATTTTACATGGTTTTTGCCTAAATGTCAATGGCTGATCCGGCACTTTGGCGTATATATTTATATTGTAACAGTTCAGGTCCCGCCATTCGGAAAGCCGCACGTGCTCCTGCGGCTGCTTCCCTTATGGCTGAACTGTTACCATACTTTACTTAAATCCGGAAATATAGTAAAATCTTCAATTGGGGACGTAGTGAAATTCAATTTCACTACGTCCCCAATTGAAAATAGATCAACCAACGGAGTGAAATCGAAATGAACATCATCCTTACCGCGATCAACGCAAAATACATACATTCTAACCTTGCCGTATACAGTCTGAAGGCTTTTGTCCCCCGGTATGAGGAAGAAATAAGCATCCGGGAGTATACAATAAATCAACCGCTGGACGATATCCTTATGGATCTGTATGAAGCCGGACCGGATGTTGTCTGTTTTTCCTGTTATCTGTGGAATATCCAGTATGTGGAGCAGATCATCACAGAGCTTCCCAAGATACTGCCGGATACGGAGATCTGGCTCGGCGGTCCTGAGGTGTCCTATGATGCCCCGGCAATGCTTGGCAGGTATCCCATGGTCAGCGGCATTATGTGCGGAGAAGGAGAAGAGACCTTCCGGGAACTGGCGGAATATTTTCATGAAGAAGGAAAGGAACTGCGCGGCATCAGGGGGATTGTCTTCAGGGACAGGGACGGGACGGTCGTAAGGAATGAGAGCCGTCCGGCCATGGATCTCAGCGGCATCCCGTTTGTCTATGAGAAGCTTGAAAACTTCCGGAACCGGATCATCTATTATGAATCAAGCCGGGGCTGTCCGTTTTCCTGCAGCTACTGCCTGTCCTCTGTCGATAAATGCCTGCGGTTCCGCGACATAGGCCTTGTGAAAAAGGAACTGCAGTTCTTCATCGATCATGAGGTCCCTCAGGTGAAGTTCGTAGACCGGACCTTCAACTGCCGTCACGACCATGCGATGGCGGTATGGGAGTATATCAGGGAGCACGACAGGGGAAAGACGAACTTTCATTTTGAGATCGCGGCGGATCTGTTGAACGAGGAAGAACTCCGTCTGATCAACAGCATGCGCCCGGGGCTGATCCAGCTTGAGATCGGCGTCCAGTCTGTCAATCCCCGGACGATCCGGGAGATCTGCAGGCGGATGGATCTTGACAAAGTGCGGAGCAATACAGCGCGCATCAGGGAGGCGGGAAACGTGCATCAGCATCTTGACCTGATCGCCGGGCTTCCCCATGAAAATATTGAAAGTTTTGAAAGGTCCTTCAACGAAGTCTACGGCATGCGGCCGGAGCAGCTTCAGCTCGGTTTCCTGAAAGTGCTCAAGGGATCTCTCATGCATGAGAAGGCGGAAGAGTACGGGATCCTTTATCAGGACCGGGCGCCCTATGAGGTGCTCTCCACCCGCTGGCTGTCTTACGGAGAGATCATCCGTTTGAAAAAAGTGGAAGAAATGGTGGAGGTCTACTACAACAGCGCACAGTTTGCGAATACGCTGCGCAGGCTGGAGGGACATTTCCCTTCCGCCTTTGCCATGTATGAGGCGCTCGGCGCATATTATGAGAAGAACGGCCTGTACGGGATGAATCATTCCAGGATCGCAAGATATGAGATCCTTTACCGCTTTCTATGCGGGAGCGGCGTGAAAAATCCGGAAGAATACCGTCAGTGGTTGACATTGGACCTGTATTTGAGAGATAATGTGAAAAACCGTCCGGCATTTCTGGGAGAAAGCGCTGTGGAAAAACAGGAAGCGGCGGACTTCTATAAGAGAGAGGCTCAAGAGCACAGGTTCCTGAAGGGCTATGAGGCATACGACAGCCGGCAGATGCGCAAGATGACGCATCTGGAGAGAATCGGCGGGAAGCTCCTGCTGTTTGACTACAGGAACAGAAGCCCCCTGACCGGGGATGCCGCAGTGTTCTGTATCACGCCGGAGGACTGTGAGAAAGAAGGAAAGTGAAAATATGAATTTCTATGATAAGAAGGTAAGAAGAATCGTTTCAGCCCTGATCCTTGTCCTTATTGTCGCTATGGTCGCGACGATGGTGATCCCGTATCTGGTCTAAGGCGGCTGCTGCGGGAATGGGAAGCGGTGAGAGATGAGGAAAGGAAATCTGGAAAATGGCAATGAAACCGGGAAATCTGTCCCAGACCGTATGGAGACGGTCCGTGGGAAAACAATTTCATGATCAGAAGCGGGACGGCGTGTCGGATCTGACCCGCGAGGGAAGATACAGTTCTCTTGCGATGCCCGCCGGCGGATATGCGGTGTGGGCGGATTCCGTGAAGGAAGGCAGTTCCGGGCGTATCGGATACTATGCCGTGCTTGAAGCTGCGGGAAATGTGGCTGCTGCCGGCGCAGTCCCGTCTGCCATATCGGCTCAGATCCAGCTCCCTCCGGGCTCAGAAGAAGAGACGCTCAGAGAACTTGCGGCGGGGATCCGGACAGCCTGTGATGAGATGAATCTGGCGGCGTCCTGCATCCAGGGGGAAGTCTCTCATGGAGTGTGCAGGAATACTGTCCTGGCCACGGCGGCGGGCAGCGCGGAAAGCATGACGGAAGACCGGATCTATCCGGGACAGGAGATCCTGCTCTGCGGATGTACCGGCCTGGAAGGAACGCTCAGAATCCTGGATGAGGCAGGGGATGAGCTGAGGACGAGATTTGTGCCCGCCTTCCTTGCAGAGGCGGAGGCGATGAACCGGGAACTTGTCCTGCCGCAGGCGCTTGCAAAGGCGCTGGAGCTTAAACGCTCGGACGGAGAGGGCACAGACCGGCGGTGCGTCACTGCGGTCCGTCAGATCGGAAGCGGAGGGATCCTGGCGGCGCTGTGGGATCTGGCAGAACACGCGCAGATCGGTCTCGAGTCCGATCTGGGGCTTATGACGCTCCGGCAGGAGACGGTTGAGATCTGCGAATTCTTTCATCTGAATCCTTATCAGATGACTTCGGCGGGCAGTTTCCTGCTCGCGGCAGACCATGCGGAGGAAGTGATCGCAGTCCTGAAGGAGGCCGGCGCGCGAGCCGGAAGGCTTGGGGTTGCCAGAGCGCAGAATGCGCGGGTGATCACAAGCGGAGAAGAGGTAAGATATCTGGACCGTCCCGCACCGGATGAACTGATGCGGTGGCAGGGGATGCGTCCGGCTCGGAGATAAAAGAGACAGAAAGCAGAGGCGGAGAGACGCGCTGCTTCAGTTTGATTCGACAGGAGGTAATCGAAGATGGAAATAAATGAGAAAAAGGAAGCTCTGCGGCTGGAGATCCTGAAATATATCGAGAAACACAGCCGTGTAGAACTGGGAGAACTTGCGGTGCTGCTGGGCGTGGAGGAGACTGATGTTGCCAACGAGATGGCTGAGATGGAGAAGGAGAAGATCATCTGCGGCTATCACACGCTGATCGACTGGGACAAGACCGGTGTGGAGATGGTGACTGCCCTGATCGAAGTCCGTGTCACACCGCAGAGAGACAGAGGGTTTGACAGGATTGCAGAGCGGATCTACAACTATCCGGAAGTGTATGCAGTATATCTGATTTCAGGAAGCTACGATCTGCTCGTCACTCTGGAAGGACGGACACTGAAGGAAGTTTCCCGCTTTGTATCTGAGAAGCTCTCCCCGATCGACGAGGTCATAAGCACGGCGACCCATTTTATACTTAAGAAATATAAAGACCACGGCACGATCATGGTGCCGAAGAAAGAGTCGGAAAGGATGCTGGTGATGCCGTAATGAGAAATCCATTATCAAAGAAGATCATTGATATCCAGCCGTCAGGCATCCGCCGGTTTTTCGATGTGGCGAATGAGATGAAGGATGCGATCTCCCTGGGTGTGGGAGAGCCGGACTTTGACACGCCGTGGCGGATCCGTGAGGAAGGAATCTTCTCTCTTGAAAAGGGAAGGACATTTTACACATCCAACGCAGGGCTCCAGGAGCTGAGAAATGAGATCTGCAGATATCTGGAGAGAAAGATCGGCGTCTCTTATGATCCCAAGAAGGAGACGCTTGTCACAGTCGGGGGGAGTGAGGCGATCGATATCGGGCTCCGCTGCATGCTGGATCCGGGGGACGAGGTGCTGCTCCCGCAGCCGAGCTATGTGTCCTATCTGCCCTGCACTGTGATGGCGGACGGCGTTCCGGTCATCATCCCGCTGAAGAATGAGAATGAATTCAAGCTGACGGTGGAAGAGCTTGAAGAGCATATGACGCCGAAGACGAAGGTCCTCATCATGCCGTTCCCGAACAATCCGACGGGGTCTATCATGACCAGGGAAGATCTTGAGCCCATCGCCGAGTTTGTAAAAGAGAACGACCTGTATGTGATTTCTGATGAGATTTATTCCGAACTCACCTACGGTACGGAGCATGTTTCCATCGCAAGTCTTCCGGGGATGCGTGAGAGGACGATCGTCATTAACGGATTTTCCAAAGGATTTGCAATGACAGGATGGCGCCTCGGATACTGCTGCGGTCCGGAAAAGATCATTGAACAGATGATCAAGCTCCATCAGTTCGCGATCATGTGTGCGCCTACGACAAGCCAGTATGCGGCGGTGGAAGGGCTGCGGAACTGCGAGAATGAAGTGCAGGAGATGCGCAGGTCCTACAATCAGAGAAGGCGTTTTCTCATGAATGAGTTTAAGCGTATGGGGCTGGAGTGCTTCGAGCCCTACGGTGCATTTTATGTATTTCCCAGCATACGGGAATTCGGCATGACGTCGGAGGAGTTTGCCACAAAGCTTCTGCAGGAAGAAAAAGTGGCGGTAGTTCCGGGCAGCGCGTTCGGAGAGTGCGGTGAAGGCTATCTGAGGATTTCCTATGCTTATTCGCTGGAAGAGCTGAAGGAAGCGCTGGGCCGGGTGGACAGATTCATCCAGCGTCTGCGCAGCAGAGAACAGTAAAGGAGAGGGCAGATGCTGAATATTGTACTTCTCGAGCCGGAGATCCCGGCGAACACGGGAAATATCGGAAGAACATGTGTCGCTGCGGGCACAAGGCTGCACTTGATCGAACCGCTCGGCTTCAAGCTCAGTGAGAAGGCGCTGAGGAGGGCCGGTATGGATTACTGGAAGGACCTTGATGTGACGACTTATATTGATTATCAGGATTTCCTGGACAAGAATCCAGGGGCGAAGATCTATATGGCGACGACAAAGGCACAGAAAGCGTACACTGAGGTGTCCTATGAGCCGGACTGCTACATCATGTTCGGCAAGGAGAGCGCGGGGATCCCGGAGGAGATCCTTGTGGAGAATGAGGAAAACTGCGTCAGGATTCCCATGATCGGAGATATACGGTCCCTTAATCTGGGAAATTCAGTGGCGGTCATACTCTATGAGGCGCTTCGACAGAATGGATTTGCGGGGATGAACCTGGAGGGACATCTGCACAGGCTGGAGTGGAAACAGGAAGCATAGACAGAAGAAGACAGAAGGCAGGCGAATATTTCGCCTGCCTTCTGTGCGTTCCGGGAAAGGCGGGGATCTGCGGTATAAGAAACAGATGGAAAGAGTATAATTGCGTATACAGAAGATTTGTATAAGCAAAATAAATAAAAATAAATGGCAACAAATATTTGAAATATTTACCATTATGTTATATAATACCGATAAAACTCTTATAGAATATGTACAAAAATAAAGAACGACATAAATATGCATGAAGTCTGCAGGATTGGTAAAGCTAAGTAGATGGAAAGAAAGAATAAGACATAGAACGGCAGGAAATGAAAGGCGGTGTGAGAGCTATGGTGGAGGAGACGATCCGGACGATCAGGGAGACAGAAAAGAAGGCGGATCAGATCGTAGAGGAAGCCGGCAGGCAGGGAGAAAAACTGCTGGCAGAAGCTGAGGAAAAGGCTGTCGGGCTGAAAGAAGAAGCTGTCAGGAAGGCGAAGAAAGAGGCGGAAGCTGCAGCCGAGACAGAAGAAGCGAAAGCGGCGGAGGCAGAGGCGCAGGCGTCCCGGGCTCTGGAAGAGGAGATCGGCAGACTGAAAGCTTCCGCCCGGGAAAAGGAGCGTGCGGCAGTGGACTATGTCATATCCCATCTGGTTTGAGACTGACCGGATGAAGAGACGGGAAGGAGGGATAAGACGATGGCGGTACTTGAGATGCAGAGACTCACGGTCTGTGCTCTGAAGAAGGACCGGAAGTTTATTCTGGAAAAGCTGCAGAATCTCGGCGTGCTGGAAGTGGACCATGTGATCGGCGAGGACGAGGACTTTAAAAAGATGGACACCGCAGGCAGGCGGCAGGGATTTGAAAAGGCTGCGGCATCGGCGGACCAGGCGCTGGAGATCCTGGAGAGATATGCGCCGGAGAAAAGATCTATGTTCGCTGCCCTCGAGGGAAAGAAACTGATCAGTCCCGGGGAGGAGCGGCGTGTCCGGGAGGAACGAAGAGATCTTCTGAAGGCGGCAAGAGAGATCTACGACCTGGACAGGGAGAGGGCGGAAGAACTCTCGGAAATCACGAAACTAGAGAACAGTATAGGAAGCCTGACGCCCTGGCTCGGTCTGGACGTCCCGATGAAGAACAGCGGGACCAGGCGGACGGAGATGCTGGTCGGCACGATGCCGGGGGAGACTACGGTAGAAAGCATCTATGAGGTGCTTTCAGAAAAAGCACCTGAGATCATCGGCGCGGATATTCACGTGGTCTTGGCAGAGCAGAGCGCGGTTTATCTGGCGCTGATCTGTATGAAGGAAGATGCGGACGCAGCCGAGGAGGCACTTCGCAGCGCCGGATTCGCCAGACCATCCCAGATGTGGGACGGGATTCCGGCGGAAGAAAAGCGCAGTCTGGAGGCAGAGATCGTATCCTGCAGACGGAAGATCGGAGAGATTGAGGAGAAGATATCAGAATATACGGAATTAAGGGAGAAACTAAAGATCGTGGCGGATTATTACCGCGTCCGTGCTGAAAAGTATGCGGTGCTGGGCCAGCTCCCGCAGTCGGAGAGGACATTTGTCATCAGCGGCTACATCCCGAAATGTGAGGCAGAACGCGTGGCTGACTATCTGTCGCAGCATTACGACTGTGCGGCGGAAGTGGAAGATCTGAAGGAGGATGAGGAACCGCCGGTCATCCTGAAGAACAATCCTTTTTCGGCGAGTATGGAAGGCGTTGTGGAATCCTACGGGCTTCCGGTCAAAGGAGAGATCGATCCGACGACGATCATGTCGTTTTTCTACGTGTTCTTCTTCGGAATGATGCTCTCGGATGCGGCGTACGGTCTGATCGTAGCGGCCGTGTGCGGCGTCCTTGTGTGGAAATTCCCACGCATGTCCCCGGGGATGAAGAAGTCATTGAAACTGTTCTTCTACTGCGGGCTGTCCACCGTTGTGTGGGGTGTCCTCTTTGGAGGATATTTCGGAAATATCGTAGATATCGTATCGGAGAAGTTTTTCGGTACTGCGATCACTCCGCCGGCGCTCTGGTTTGTCCCGCTGAATGAGCCGATGAAGCTGCTGCTCTATTCACTGCTCTTCGGCGTTATCCATCTGTTCACGGGCCTGGGGATCAAAGGGTATCTCTGTCTGAAGGACGGGAAGATCATGGATTTCTTCTGTGATGTGGTGCTCTGGTTCATGCTTCTGATCGGGCTGATCCTTTTGTTCCTTCCGAGCAGCCTGTTTGCCTCGATCGCACAGATGACGATCGTGTTTCCGGAGGCACTTAACCTGCTGGCGAAGATCCTTGCTGCGGCCGGGGCGGCCGGGATCGTTCTGATGTCGGGAAGAGCGAACAGGAATCCGGCGCTGCGGATCGCGCTTGGCGCATATGATCTTTATAATGTGACGGGCTGGCTGAGCGATGTCCTTTCTTACTCGCGTCTTCTGGCTCTGGGCCTTGCGACGGGAGTCATCGCATCAGTGATCAATCAGATGGGAAGCATGCTCCCCAATAATGTGATCGGAGTAATCTTCTTCATCATTATTTTTATTATCGGACATTCCATGAACCTGGCGATCAACCTGCTGGGAGCATACGTTCACACGAACAGACTGCAGTTCGTGGAATTCTTCGGAAAGTTTTATGAGGGAGGCGGACGTCCGTTCCATCCCTTCAGGGAAAATACAAAATATGCAGAGGTTAAGGAGGAAACAATATCATGAGTGAATTAGGAATTGTTTATGCATTACTTGGAGCTGCGGCCGCTGTTCTTCTCTCAGGCACAGGCTCTGCCATCGGCGTGGGGATTGCCGGGCAGGCGGCGTCAGGCGTCGTCACAGAGGATCCGAGCAAGTTCGCGAAGGTGCTGATCATCCAGCTCCTCCCGGGTACGCAGGGACTGTACGGACTCCTGATCGGATTCATCACGCTGTCAAAGATCGGCGTGCTGGGCGGAGGACTTGCGGACTTGTCTGTACAGACCGGGCTTCTGATCCTTGCGGCGTGCCTGCCCATCGGTGTGGTAGGGCTCCTCTCCGCGATCGCTCAGGGCAAGACGGCTGCTGCTGCCATCGGGATCGTGGCGAAGAAACCGGATCAGTTCGGCAAGGCAATGCTCTTCCCGGCGATGGTTGAGACGTACGCCATTCTTGCACTTCTGATCTCCTTCCTGTCAGTAACGGGAATCCAGGTGTAGACGGTTATCAGAGAACGCAGAAACTGCGCCGGCGCCAGCCGGGCTGAGTGAGACATAGAAGGAGATGATGGAGATGAGTGGACTGGACAAGATGAAGGCCCGGATCCTGGAAGAGGCGGAGAGTTCGGCCCGTGACATCCTTGACAGAGCCGGAGAAGAGGCGGACCGGATCCTCAGGGAGGCAGGGACGGCTGCGGACGCCGCTGCTGCGGAGATCGCGGCGGGGGCGGTGCGTGATTCCCTGGAACGGAAAAGGCGCGCCGGGGCTGCAGCGGATATGCAGAGGAAACAGGCAGTCCTTGCGGCAAAGCAGGAGATGATCCGAGAGGTGCTCCGGGAAGCCTATGAGGAAATCCTCGGTCTGGAGGCGGAAAGGTATTTCGGACTGATGGAAAAGCTGCTGAGAGAATATGTGCTCCCGGAAGAGGGAGAAATCTGTTTTAACAGCCGTGATCTGGAGCGCATGCCGGAAGGATTTTCCGGCAGGATCCGGACGGTCGCCGCGGAGGCCGGCGGCAGCCTCATATTATCTGAAACACCGCTTGATACAGACGGAGGATTCCTTCTCGTCTATGGCGGAATTGAGGAAAACTGTACGCTGAAAGCAGTATTCAGCTCCAGAAGAGAAGAATTATCAGATCAGGTGAACAGGATGCTGTTCGGATAGAACAGGGCCGGTAAGGAGGGTTAGTTTTGAGCAATACAAAATATACTTACGCGGTCGCACGCATACGTGCCCTTGAGACGTCTCTTCTGACCGATGCTGTGATCGAACAGCTTCTCGGATGCGGCACGGCGGAGCAGGCCCTGCAGCTTCTGCTCGACAGAGGATGGGGAGACGCTTCTTCTGACAGCACTGTGGAGTCTGTCCTTAGCTGTGAGGAAGAAAAGACATGGAAGGTGATCCGCGATGTGGCGCCGGATATGAGCGTCTTCGACGTGCTGTCCTGCCCCAGGCTGTACCATAATCTGAAGGCGGCCGTGAAAGCTGTCTGTACAGGGAGAAAGAACCTGAATCTTTTCTATGACGGCTGTCCTGTCACTGGAGAGGAAATGATGCGGATCGTGGAGAACAAAGAGTTCTCCCGGCTTCCGGGAAAAATGTCCCGGACTGCACAGGAGGCGCTTGATATCCTGCTCCATACCGGAGACGGACAGCTCTGCGATATCTTCGTGGACAAAGCTGCCCTGGAGGCAGTGATGGAGGCGGGAAAGCGTTCCGGGGAGCGGATCATAGAAGAGTATGCGGATACCACCGTGGCGATCGCGGATATTAAGATCGCAGTACGTGCCCAGAAGACCGGGAAGTCTGCGGATTTCATGCGAAGCGCAATGGCGGAGTGCACAGGCCTGAATATCGGGCAGCTGATCCGCGCCGCGCTTGCTGGAGAGGACGAGATCGCTCAGTATCTGAAGGAGACCTCCTATGCAGGAGGGGCCGAGGCGCTGAAAGAGTCGCCGTCGGCGTTTGAACGCTGGTGCGACAACCGGATGATAGAGACCATGAAGCCCCAGAAGTATGAGACGTTTTCTGTGGGCCCCCTGCTGGGGTATCTGATCGCGAGAGAGAATGAGATCAAGACAGTTCGGATCATTCTGACCGGAAAACAGAACGGATTTCCGGATGATGCGATCCGGGAAAGGATAAGGGAGATGTATGTATAAGATTGCAGTGATGGGCGATTATGACAGTATCTACGGCTTTGCCGCGCTGGGTCTTGCCGTCTTCCCTGTCAGGAACCGGGAGGAGGCAGGAGATACACTGCGCAGGCTTGCCGAAGGGGAATATGGGATCATCTATATCACTGAAGCTGCGGCAGCGCAGGTCAGGGATGAGATCGAGAGATACCGGGACAAGACAGTTCCGGCGGTCATACAGATACCGGGCGTGTCCGGAAATACCGGCGCCGGAGTGGAGGGCGTAAAGAAGACCGTGGAACAGGCGGTCGGGTCAGATATTCTGTTTGGAGGAGTAAGCGAATGAGCAAAGGAGTAATCAAAAAAGTCGCAGGACCTCTTGTCATTGCACAGGGGATGCGGGATGCAAATATGTTCGACGTGGTGCGTGTGTCTGAGCAGCGTCTGATCGGTGAGATCATTGAAATGCACGGTGACGAAGCGTCGATCCAGGTGTATGAAGAAACTTCCGGCCTCGGGCCGGGGGAGCCGGTAGAGTCTATGGGAGTGCCCATGTCCGTCGAGCTTGGACCGGGGCTGATCACGAGTATCTACGACGGAATCCAGAGACCTCTGGACGATATCATGAAGATCTCCGGAAACAATCTGAAGAGGGGAGTGGAAGTGCCGTCCCTGAAGCGGAATCTGAAATGGGAGTTTGTCCCTGTGGTAAAAGAAGGCGATGAAGTGGAAGAGGGGGATGTGATCGGCACGGTGCAGGAGACGGCGCTCGTGCAGCAGAAGATCATGGTCCCCTATGGGATCAGAGGGACGGTCAGGGAGATCAGATCCGGCACATTTACCGTGGAGGATGTCGTGGCCGTGGTTCAGACAGCGGACGGTGAGAAGGAACTGACGCTGATGCAGAGATGGCCGGTCCGCCGCGGACGGCCCTACAGGAAGAAGCTCCCTCCGAAGATGCCGCTGGTAACCGGGCAGAGAGTCATCGATACCTTTTTTCCGATCGCGAAAGGCGGCGTGGCAGCAGTGCCGGGACCCTTTGGAAGCGGAAAGACCGTGATCCAGCACCAGCTGGCAAAATGGGCGGAGGCCGACATCGTCGTCTACATCGGATGCGGCGAGCGTGGAAATGAGATGACGGATGTACTGAATGAATTCCCAGAGCTGAAAGACCCGAAGACAGGACAGCCTCTGATGCAGAGGACTGTTCTCATCGCCAACACGTCGGATATGCCGGTGGCGGCCAGGGAGGCATCGATCTATACAGGAATTACGATCGCAGAATATTTCCGGGATATGGGATATTCGGTGGCGCTGATGGCGGATTCTACGTCCCGGTGGGCGGAAGCGCTCCGGGAGATGTCGGGGCGTCTGGAGGAGATGCCGGGCGAGGAAGGTTATCCTGCCTACCTGGGCAGCCGGCTGGCGCAGTTTTACGAGAGGGCAGGACATGTGATCTCTCTGGGAAAAGAAGGGCGCGAGGGTGCTCTGTCTGTGATCGGGGCAGTGTCCCCGCCGGGAGGAGATACATCGGAGCCGGTCTCCCAGGCAACGCTCCGTATCGTTAAAGTATTCTGGGGGCTGGATTCTGAGCTGGCGTATAAGAGACATTTTCCTGCTATCAACTGGCTGAACAGCTATTCTCTGTATCTGGACGATATGGAGAAATGGTTCAATTCAGAGGTGGCGCCGGACTGGATGGAGGGGCGTCAGAAGATGATGTCCCTGCTTCAGGAGGAGGCGGAGCTGGAAGAGATCGTCAAGATGGTGGGCATGGACGCCCTTTCGCCGGGGGACCGGCTGAAGATGGAAGCTGCCCGGTCCATCAGGGAGGATTTCCTTCATCAGAACTCTTTCCATGAGGTGGATACCTATACGCCGCTCAAGAAGCAGTATATGATGATGCGGCTTGTGAATGCATTTTATGAGAAGGCAGTGGACGCGCTCGCAAAGGGAGCGGAGCTTCGAAAACTGATCTCCATGCCGGTCAGAGAGCGGATCGGCCGGTTTAAATATGTGAAAGAGGATGCGCTGGATGAAGAGTATGCAAGGGTCCGGGAAGAACTGGACGCGCAGATCGCGGCTGCATTCAGAAAGGAGGACCGCTAAATGCCGAAGGAATACAGAACGATACAGGAAGTTGCCGGACCGCTGATGCTTGTCAAAGGAGTGGAAGGCGTAAAGTATGACGAGCTGGGAGAGATCGAGCTGGCCAGCGGCGAGACAAGGCGGTGCAAGGTGCTGGAGGTGAACGGCAGCGACGTGCTCGTACAGCTCTTTGAGAGCTCCACGGGGATCAATCTGTCCAACAGCAGGGTTCGTTTCCTGGGGCGGAGCATGGAGCTTGGAGTGTCCGAGGATATGCTGGGCCGCGTTTTCGACGGGCTGGGGCGTCCCATCGATGAGGGACCGGAGATCCTGCCGGATGCGCGCATGGATATCAACGGACTTCCCATGAACCCGGCGGCGAGAAGCTATCCGGAGGAGTTTATCCAGACCGGCGTGTCTGCCATTGACGGGCTGAACACGCTCGTCCGCGGGCAGAAGCTTCCGATCTTCTCAGCCTCTGGACTCCCTCATGCTCAGCTGGCGGCGCAGATCGCCAGACAGGCAAAGGTGCTGGGAAAGGATGAAAGCTTTGCCGTTGTGTTTGCGGCAATGGGGATCACATTCGAGGAGTCTGACTTCTTTGTGGAGAGTTTCCGGGAGACCGGAGCCCTTGACCGGACGGTCCTTTTCATCAATCTGGCAAATGACCCTGCCATTGAGCGTATCGCCACACCGAAGATGGCGCTCACTGCGGCGGAGTATCTGGCGTTCGAGAAAGACATGCATGTCCTTGTCATCCTGACAGACATCACCAACTATGCGGATGCCCTTCGGGAGGTCTCGGCTGCCCGGAAGGAGGTGCCGGGACGGCGCGGATATCCGGGATATATGTATACGGATCTGGCGTCGATCTATGAGCGAGCCGGCAGGCAGAACGGGAAGAAGGGGAGCATTACCATGATCCCTATCCTGACGATGCCGGAGGACGACAAGACCCATCCGATCCCGGATCTGACCGGTTATATTACAGAAGGGCAGATCATCCTGAGCCGTGAACTCTACAGGAAGGGGATCACCCCGCCCATCGATGTGCTCCCGTCTCTCTCCCGTCTGAAGGATAAGGGAATCGGCGAGGGAAAGACCCGCGCGGACCACTCCAACACTATGAACCAGCTCTTTGCAGCGTATGCCCGCGGCAAGGACGCGAAAGAACTGATGGTCATCCTTGGAGAAGCGGCGCTGACAGAGATCGATCTGATGTATGCAAAGTTTGCGGATGCCTTTGAGCGGGAGTATGTATCCCAGGGCTATACGACAGACCGCAGTATCGAGGAAACGCTGGATATTGGCTGGAAGCTCCTGCGGATGCTCCCGAGGACCGAACTGAAGCGCATCGACGACAAATTCCTTGATAAATATTACGACAGGGGACTGTCCCCGTAGCGCAGCGGAGCGGGACTGTCCCCGAAGCCTCGGGCGGAAATAACTGTCCCCGTAGCGTAAGCGAAGCGGGACTGTCCCCGAAGCCCTCGGGGCGGAAATAACTGTCCCCGCAGCGTAAGCGGAGCGGGACTGTCCCCGAAGCCCCCGGGGCGGAAATAACTGCCCCCCCCCCGCGGCGGGAGAAGATTTAAAGGAGGCGGAATCTTTGGCGGCAAAACATGTAAATCCTACCCGGATGGAGCTGACCAGGCTCAAGAAGAAGCGTGTCACCGCGATCCGCGGCCACAAGCTTTTAAAAGACAAGCGGGATGAACTGATGCGCCAGTATCTGGATCTGGTGAGAGAGAACATGACCCTTCGTAAACGAGTGGAGGCGGGGATCCGGTCGGCGGACCGCAACTTCGTCATCGCCAAGGCGGGAATGTCAGAGGCGGCGCTCAATACGGCGCTGCTGGCTCCGAAGCAGGAAGTGGAGCTTGAGGTCGGGAAGAAGAATGTCATGAGTGTTGACATCCCTGCCTTTTCCTACAGCACAAGGACTGCTGACGAGAATGACATTTATTCTTACGGATTCGCCTTTACGTCGAGTGATCTGGACGGGGCGGTCAAATCCCTGTCGGATGTCCTGCCTGATATGATAAGGCTGGCGGAATGCGAGAAGGCATGCCAGCTCATGGCGGCGGAGATCGAGAAGACGAGAAGGCGCGTGAACGCCCTGGAGCACGTGATCATACCGGAGACGGAGGAAAACATAAAATATATTACGATGAAGCTGGATGAGAATGAGAGAAGCACCCAGATCCGGCTGATGAAGGTAAAGGATATGATGCTTGAAGAGGCGCATCATTACAGCGAGAAGGAATAAAAGTACATGACAGAAGCGGGCGGGAAGTCCGCTTCTGTCTGTCTGGCGCGTCTGTCCGGTTTCTTTGAAAGTACTCAGAGACATGGGAAGACAGCTGAAAAGTAACGGTTCAGCCCGCACTATTTCCGTCTGGCTGGATTGTTACTTTGAAAACATAAAGATTTTCTTAATCAGGTTGTTCGCCCGGTAAACATGTGCTATCCTATATCTGCAAACTTACACGGAAGCAGGATTCCTTGTGTAATGGAATAAAAGCATATCAGAACCGGCAATACTTTAACAGGCGGTTAGGAGGAAAAATGAAACTTGATAAAGAAAATATGAGAAAGATGAGACAGCTGATCCTCTTTACGATCATTATATTGATCGCTCTGTGGAACTATAAGATGATCTTTGATGCGATCCGCTTTGTCTTCGGGATCATCTTTCCGTTTCTGCTCGGCGGCGGCATCGCGTTTGTGCTGAACGTGCCGATGAGCTTTTTTGAGGAAAAGCTGTTTTACAACAGATATCTGAAAGATAAGAAGATCGCGAACCGGATCGCGCGGCCGATCAGCCTTGTGCTGACGATCGCTGTTCTGATCGGCGTCGTGGTCCTTGTCATGTTTGTCGTGATCCCGGAACTGACCAAGACAGTCATTTCACTGGGGAAGACGATCCAGACATTTATTCCCGAAGCCCAGCGCTTTCTGGAGGAACTGTTCACGGACAACAGCGAGGTGCGGGCATGGCTGGACGGGCTGAACCTGGATCTTGATCAGCTTGTGGACCAGGCGGTCTCCTTTTTCCAGAACGGGGCAGGCAATATCCTCAATTCCACGATGTCCGCGATCGGTTCCATTGTGAGCGGTGTTACGACATTTGTCATTGCGTTTGTCTTTGCATGTTATGTACTTCTGCAGAAGGAAAAGCTGAGAGTGCAGGTACAGAAGGTGCTGTACGCATTTCTCCCTGAGAACAAAGTGGAGAGCTTTCTCGAGGTGTGCTCCCTGACATCAAAGACGTTTTCCAGTTTCCTTGCGGGACAGTGCGTGGAGGCGCTCATACTGGGAACGATGTTTTTTGTTGTGATGAGCATCATCAATATGCCGTATGCCCTTCTGGTCGGCGTGCTCATTGCGTTTACGGCGCTGATCCCTATTTTCGGCGCGTTTATCGGATGCTTTGTGGGTGCGTTTCTGATCCTGATGGTGGATCCGCTCCAGGCGCTGATCTTTGTGATCATGTTCCTGATCCTGCAGCAGATCGAGGGAAACTTCATCTATCCAAAAGTGGTCGGAAGTTCGGTGGGACTTCCGTCGATCTGGGTGCTTGCCGCAGTCACAGTGGGCGGCAGCCTGATGGGCGTTGTGGGAATGCTGATCTTTATCCCCATCGTGTCGGTCATCTATACTTTATTCAGAGCCAGTGTGTATAAGCGTCTCAGGAAAAAGCACAGGGAGGATAAGGAGAGTATGCCGGAGCAGCAGAAAGGAGAGCAGGGGGCAGACTGATCCTTATGGCTGAACTGCTGCTAGAAGTTTTGTTATATACGGGAAAAGGCTTGACTTCCCCGGCCGTATCATGATACAATACTACGGCGAATGGAAGTTAGGTCTTTTTTTTATGCCTAAAAACAGATGGCTTCGCAACCATCAGTAACACGTAGTGAATATCTTAAAAGCGAGGTGGAAGTTGTGCGCACAAGAATCACATTAGAGTGTACGGAATGCAAGAACCGTAATTACAACATGACGAAGGATAAGAAAGCTCATCCGGAACGCATGGAGACTAAGAAGTACTGCAAGTTCTGTAAATCACACACACTGCACAAGGAAACGAAGTAGTCGTCGGAAGGAAGTGGAGAGAATGGCTGAGAATACTAAAACTCAGAAAAAGAACTGGTTCAAAGGGCTTCAGGCAGAATTCAAGAAGGTTGTCTGGCCGGACAAGAAAACACTTGCAAGACAGACTACTGCAGTAGTGGCAGTGTCCGTAGTGCTCGGCGCAGTGATCGCAGTGATCGACGTGATCCTGAGATACGGAATTGACTTTTTGGTGAAATAGTTGACCGCAGCAGAAAGGTGATTGTATGTCAGAGGCAAAATGGTATGTGGTTCATACCTATTCAGGGTATGAAAACAAAGTTAAGACAAACATTGACAAGGCGATCGAGAACCGGCACATGGAAGATCAGATCCTGGAAGTCCGTGTTCCCATGGAAGAGGTTGTGGAACTGAAGAACGGTGTTCAGCGGACAGTGCAGAGGAAGATGCTTCCGGGTTATGTAATGATCCATATGATCATGAATGACGACACATGGTACGTTGTGAGAAATACCCGCGGCGTTACCGGATTCGTAGGACCGGGATCAAAACCGGTGCCGCTGGAGGACAGCGAGATGGAAAATCTCGGCATCAAGCGGGACGATGTGGTCGTCGACTTCGGAGTCGGTGATACTGTCACCGTTTTAAGCGGTGCATGGGAAGGCACGGTCGGCGTAGTTCAGAGCATGAACGAGCAGAAGAAGAGCCTGTCTATCAATGTTGAGCTGTTTGGCCGAGAGACTCCGGTTGAACTTGGTTTTTCAGAAGTGAAAAAATTGGATTAAGAATGAGTGGGAGGGAGCGATCCCGCCAATACCACAAGGAGGTAATTTAAAATGGCAAAAAAAGTAGAAGGTTATATCAAATTACAGATTCCTGCCGGCAAGGCAACTCCGGCACCACCGGTTGGTCCTGCACTTGGACAGCACGGTGTAAACATTGTTGAATTTACAAAGCAGTTCAACGCAAGAACAGCAGATCAGGGAGATCTGATCATCCCTGTAGTCATCACAGTTTACAATGACAGAAGCTTCAGCTTCATCACAAAGACACCGCCGGCAGCAGTTCTTATCAAGAAAGCCTGCAAGATCAAATCCGGTTCAGGCGTACCGAACAAGAACAAAGTTGCTACGATCACAAAAGAGCAGTTAAAAGAGATCGCTGAGACAAAGATGCCGGACCTGAACGCTGCTACAGTTGAGGCTGCTATGAGCATGGTAGCCGGAACATGCCGTTCCATGGGTGTTGTTGTAGAAGAGTAAGAGTCGGGCATTCAGCGATGGACTAAACCCGAATGCAGAGGTTTATAGATTAGTGGGAGGGGCAATATCCCGCGAATACCACAAGGAGGTTTTTATAAAATGAAAAGAGGAAAGAAATATATCGAAGCTGCGAAACAGGTCGAGAGAGGAAACCTCTACGACAAAGAAGAAGCAGTTGCATTAGTAAAAAAGACAGCAACAGCAAAGTTTGATGAGACGATCGAAGCTCACATCAGAACAGGATGTGACGGACGCCACGCTGACCAGCAGATCCGTGGTGCGGTAGTTCTTCCGCACGGAACAGGTAAGAAGGTGCGCATCCTTGTATTTGCGAAGGACGCAAAGGCTGAGGAAGCAAAGGCAGCAGGCGCTGACTTTGTAGGCGGAGACGAGTTGATCCCGAAGATCCAGAACGAGGGATGGCTTGATTTCGACGTTGTTGTTGCTACACCGGATATGATGGGCGTTGTAGGACGTCTCGGACGTGTACTCGGACCGAAGGGTCTCATGCCGAACCCGAAGGCTGGAACAGTTACAATGGACGTGACAAAGGCGATCAACGAGATCAAAGCCGGTAAGATCGAGTACAGACTGGACAAGACAAACATCATCCACGTGCCGATCGGAAAAGCTTCCTTCACAGAGGAGCAGTTAGCGGACAACTTCCAGACGCTTATCGATGCAATCAACAAGGCAAGACCGGCAGCCGTTAAGGGACAGTTCCTTAAGAGCGTGACCCTTACATCCACAATGGGACCTGGCGTTAAGGTTAACCCGATGAAGCTTGCGTAATTGCATAATAAAATGATAGAAAAGAGATCCTGTTTACGGGGTCTCTTTTTTGTCGTTAAAATGCTGCTGTTTACACCGTACTTATGTGGGCGGAGCCAGGGTGTGAACAGTACTATTGAGATTAAGATCACACACGGCAATTTTTTTAAATAGATACGCAAATTTTACTAATGCAGTCTGTCGGATTCAAGACTATAATCTGTACAGAAGAATGCAAAAAGCTTGGTTTTGGACAGTTATAATAAGAGAAAAGGAGACGGCAGTTTATGAAAACAGGATGCAGCAGTATCGATCTATCCGGTATTTGGCAGTTCGCGATGTCTGAAAGGAAAGAAGATCAGGAATTCTGTGAGACAGTAAGACTTCCGGGAAGCATGGATGAGAACGGGAAAGGCATTGATAACAGAGGAAATGTCTCTCCTACATTTCTGAACCGCGACCATATCTATGCAGGATTGGCAGTTTATCAGAGGAGGATCTGGATTCCCCGGGACTGGGAGGGGCGGAGGATCATCCTGTTCCTGGAGCGGACGAGAAAGACGCGGGTGTGGATCGACGGTGTTCCGATCGGAAACGGACAGCAGAAGAGCTACACTGCACCTCATGTCTACGATCTTGGCAGCTATGTGCAGACAGGCGCAGAGCATACTCTGACGATAGAGGTGGATAATTCTCCGGCCGGTCTCCCAGAGGCGATGTATACGACATTTGAAAAGGATTTCCCGTGGGGGCATATGGTCAGCGAGCATACGCAGACGAACTGGAACGGGATCGTGGGAGAGATGAAGCTGACTGCGCTTCCCTCAGTCTATATCCGGGAGTTCCGGATCAGGCCGGATACAGACAGGAAGACCGCGTGTGTAAAAATGAAACTGGCGCAAAGAGGCAGAGAAGAAGCCCGGGACGGCGTGATCGAGCTGAGGGCATCCAGTTATAACAATGAGAAGCTGAGCCATACGCCGGCAGTGCAGAAGTTCCCGTTCCATTTCGAGGAAGGACAGGAAGAAACTGAGCTTTCGCTGGACTATGAGATGGGAAAGGGATTCCTCTCCTGGGATGAATTCTCTCCGACACTTTATCGGATGACGGCGGAAGTGTCCTGGAATAAGGGAGAAGAAAAGGAATGTTTTACCGCAGAAGAAAGCTTCGGGATGAGAAAATTCGAAACGCTGTATTTGGAAGACGGCGGAAAGCAGTTCGCCATGAACGGACGTCCGGTGCAGCTGAGAGGAGAGATCAACTGCGCTGTATTTCCGATGACTGGATATGCGCCGATGGATCTGGATTCCTGGCTGAAGGTAATGAAGATCTATAAGGAATATGGATTTAACCATGTCAGGTTCCATACATGGGTCCCGCCGAGAGCGGCGTTTTGGGCGGCTGATCTGCTGGGACTTTATGTGCAGTTTGAGCTGCCCCAGTGGGGGCATAAGATGTTCGGCGATATTGACAAGGGGGATACATCTGCGGCGGATTATTACTGGGAAGAATCTATGAAGATTTTTAAGTGGGTGCTGAATTCGCCGTCTGCGGTCATGATGGCTCTGGGAAATGAACTGCGCCCCGGATTTTATTACTATGATGAATTCCTGGCAAGGCTGAAAGAGGCAGAACCGCAGCTTCTGTATACGGACATTGCGGGCTGGAGCGCATATACAGAGCATGTGGATTTCTCCGGGTCAGTGCCTACATACGGGGAGGATTTCCTGCACAGAGTCGATCCCTCGACAGACTGGGATCACAGCGACAATGTGCAGAAGACGCCGGTCCCGTTCCTGGCGCACGAGGTCGGTCAGCTTCAGGTCTATCCGGATTATGAAAAAGATATTGAGAAATATTATGCGAAGCATTCGCTGCTGAAGCCTAGAAACCTGGAACATTTTCGCGGGATCCTGGAGAGAGCGGGGATGGGCGGACTGGATAAAGCGTTTAATCGTTCCTCCGGAGAACTCTCTGCGATGCTGTACCGCTATATGACAGAGAGTTATCTGCGGACTCCGGGAGCAGGCGGGTTCCAGCTCCTGGGACTTCAGGATTTCTCGGGACAGGGAACGGCGCTTGTCGGGATGATCGACGCTTTTATGGAATCCAAAGGGCATATTACTCCGGAAGAGTTCCGGCAGTCCTGCTCTGAGCTTACCGTGCTTGCGAGGATGCCCGGATTTGTGTGGAAGAATAATGAGAGCTTTACAGCCGGCCTTGTGATCTCGAATTACAGTGCTTCTGATCTGCAGACGTCTGTGGCGTGGCGCCTTCAGGATGGGGACGGACAATGCGTTGCGGAGGGAGTGACTGACAGCGTTTCTGCGGCGCAGGGCAGGGTGACGGCAGCGGGAAGGATCCGGGCGGATCTGAGCGGGATCTCCCGCGCTGCGCGTCTGACGCTGCGGCTGGAACTGGAACAGATGCCGGATAAAGAGAGCGCACCTTATGCTGTCGGCGTGAATACTTATCCGGTGTGGGTATATCCGGAGATCGCGGAAGTGCCGGCAGATTCTGGGGATACTGTGATTTACCGCTGTGCCGGCGCTGACGCCGTGAAGGATCTGGAGGCAGGCAGGAAAGTGCTGATCATTTCCCGGGGGACAAAGGAGGCCCTTCCAAAGAGCCGGGCTGTGACCTTCCGTCCTGATTTCTGGAGCCCGATGTTCCACAGCGCGGACGGAGATGGCTATGTGCTGGGATGCAGTATCGATGCAGAGCATCCGGTATTCCGCGATTTCCCCACAGGAGTGTTCGCAGACTGGCAGTGGTTTGACATGATTGAAGGCTCCCGCAGCATTCTGCTGAATGATGCGCCTGACGGACTGAAGCCCATCGTGCAGGCGATCCCGACGATCGATCTGGGAGAACGGCTGGGGACTTTGTTTGAGGCCAGGGCAGGCGGAGGCAGGCTGATGGTCTGTTCCCTCGATCTTATCGGCTGTTCTTCTCCGGCGGCAGCGCAGCTGCTCTATTCGATCAAGAAGTATATGGATTCAGATGAATTTGATCCGGAGACGGAGGTGGATCTGCCGCTCATAAGAGAACTTCTTCCGGAAACCTGTGAGACGGAAGCAGAGAGAAAAGATGCGGAGAGCGCGCAGGAGGAAGCGGATAAGACAGAGGCAGCGGACAAAGGCGCAGTGCATGGGGGCGGAGCTCCGGCAGATAAGACAAAGTTTTTTGAGGCGCTGGAGCAGGCGCGGACGCTCCGGAGAGAGGATTATGCCGCAGATGCATGGGAACGCTTCGATGCTGTTTATCAGCAGGCGAAGAGCTTTGGAGCACTGACAGGAGCCACCCAGCAGGAGACAGATGAGATGACGGATAAGCTGCTGACGGCAGCGGAGGATTTAAAAGCAAAGCAGTAAAAAATAGAATTTCTTTTTAGAAAAAGCGGGGTATGATGGCTCATGCAGTCATCATACCCCGCTTTTCTATTCTGTCACGTACGGAATCGGTCACATCCGAAATCCATCAATCCGGAATCAGTCAGCTCTGCAGTACGGTTTTATTGACATACACGCACTATTCACATACACTCACAGGGGTTCATTCAGAAAAATGGGATTCGACCAGGCGGTCCGCCCGCTGTGGTCCACGATCTCAACCCTCACATAGAGCTCTTCGCCGGAAAGACGGAACTCTCCGTGTGTGAGGCTTTCTCCGCTGCGTGCAAAGAGCGAATTTCCGAAGCTTTCGTATGTCACAAAATGGATTTCACGTGCATCGGAGCAGTCCACCTTTACGACGCCGTCCTCGGCTTCATATCGGTAGATCTCCGGACCGCTGGAGGAATAGAAATTGCCTTCCGCCAGCGCGCTGGTGACCGCTTCGATGGTGAGCTCCGGCGCATTTACCATGACCCAGCCGCCGCAGTAATCCTCCAGTGCAAAGTGCGCGTCGTCGGTCGCTATGCCCCATATTTTCCTGCCGCGCCTGAGCAGAGAATCCCAGTAGTCGATACACAGGCCGGTATGGCTCTCCACCGCACATCCGTAGTTATAGATCTCCATGGCAGAATAACCGTCCAGATCGATAAAATCTGTCAGTTCCAGGCGGGACCAGATTGGGTGATTGAAGACCGCGAGACAGCCTGCATTCCGGATCTCGTCCAGCGCGGACTGGACTGATCCGAGATCTTCCCACTTCCGCACAGGGAAGCGCTGCCTGTCCGAGAATCCATTTCCTGAGGATAGTTCATCTCCGGCTGCGTGGCGGCCGATTCCGAGCATGTGGTAAATACGCCACGGATCCGGATTGTTGCATGAGAGTTCGACGCCGGGAAGGATGAGGAAGTCTTCGCCGGTGAGCTCCCGGTTGTGCGTGTAGAATTCGTGTTCTGTAAAAGCAAGGAACTGATATCCGTGTTCCCGGTATATCCTGACGATCTCCTCCGGCGTTTTCCTTCCGTCGGAATTGGTGGAGTGTGTGTGCAGATTGCCTTTATACCAGTTCCCTTTTGTGTGAAGTCCTGTTTTTCTCATGATTGAGCAACTCCTTTCTGCTGTAAATTTTTCTGCTATGCCTGATTTGCCGCGTCCCCGCGGTACTGCGTCGGAGTGACCCCGACCCACTTTTTGAAGGTAGTGCAGAAACTGCTCTCGGAGTGAAATCCTGTGCTGTAGCCGATATCCTTCACCGGCATTTCCGAGGATTTCAGCATGAATTTTGCGGCGGAGACCCGGGCGTTGATCAGATACTGGTGAGGCGTGAAACCGGTCTCCTTCGCAAAGCTCCTGGTGAAATGATACAGGCTTAAGTTTGCTTTTTCTGCCAGATGCTTCAGCGAGATCTGCTCCTGAAAATGGTCGTTAATATAGGCGACGCTGTCTATGATCGAGCTCGGCTGAGCCGATGATCTTCCGGCAGACGGCGCAAGGAGCCCGTCTAAGATATTCGTGATATAACCGGAGATCTCCGGCTCTGTGACCGGCGATGCGGTGCGGAAGAGACTGCAGATTTTATTCATGCTGTGGATGAGCGCTTTTGGATTCTCCGGTCTCAGTACATTGCCGTACTGTGAACTGATTTCCTGGTAGTATTCCCTCGCCAGGGGACCATCGAAATGAAGCCAGGACGCCTCCCATTCTTCCTGGCTTCCGTACTGGTGGGGGCGATAGCAGTCCAGCAGCACGAATTCGCCTTCTCTTGCACGGTATGCGGAGTCGCAGGCAATGACGTCAACAGTGCCGTGAACGATATACATAATGAGGAAGCTGTCGAAGCGGTCGCGCCGGATGTGGTATCCCGGTTCATAGATAAAATAACCGACATGCAGCGGATACAGATAAAGCTTGCGCGCAAGTGCGGTCGGCACATACACATAATAGTCTGACCGCGGAGATACTTTTTCTTCAAGGGACTGCATAGCGGACTCCTTTCGTTTTGAATCTGATAAGCCTATTCTACGATTTCACAGAACAAATGACAAGGAAAAAGCAATTTTTAGAAACAGGTCAGCAATTTTTTGCAGTGATATACAGAATGGCGGGTGGTAGAATCTTGTATATGATTATGAGTAAAATATACAAAATGCGTGGAAAAAATAGCGGAAAAGTATAAAAAACACACTTCTGCATTCCGAATCATATAAGAAGGATCCGAGGAACCATGCTAAAATCTAAGTATATTTTACGGAAAAGAAGGGAGGAGGCGGAAAAGATACGAATCATAGTAATACTGCGTAAAGGAGAGGTGAAATGAGAAGGTTTAAGAAAGCCGGCATCGGTCTGCTGCTGTGTCTGTGTATCTGTCTGTGCGCAGGGGCTGTTATTTTTGCTGTCAGGAGGAGAGATTCAGGAGAACTGGAGTATAGTGAGACAGAATTCAGGGAGCTTCTGGACGAAAATGCTCTTCTCTATGAGCAGAATCTCAGAGATGCATACAGTATACCGGATGATGTGAGTGTGAAAGACTGTCTCGGTGATTCCTATGATGAAGAACTCGCCAAAGAAAATGAAAAATATATCGCACGCAGGCGGGCGGTCCAGATCCTGGCGGAACAGTATTGTGACATCGAACCTTTAGACTATGATGAACTGCACGAGCTGATGGAAAGCGAGAATGCTTCCAGGGCGGAAAAGATTGCGGACGGAGAAGTTGTGTACGGCAATACGGAATTTGATTTCCCGGAGTTCTGTACCTATTACTGGGATGAGCTTGAGAGCTCTGTCCTGGATCGGATGATGGAAAAGTCTGGTGTCGGCAGCGCTGAAATCGAGGAATATTACAGCAATATGGAAGAGCCCTTGTATACAGACGGAGAGAAGGTGTCCTACTATCTCTATACTACGGATGGATCGCTGCCTGATGTGAACAATGGAGAAAGGGAGAGTCTTGAACTGACCTTTGGGGAGATCCGGGACTATATCCGGCAGTACGGAGTGGAGGAAAATGTCTTCCTGAATTTTGAAAAAGATCAGGTGAACCTTCTGTACAGCGAGGATGGAAAGAATGTCTACATACAGTTTGCAGAGCTTGAGAAGGACACGGATCTGTCAGATGAAGAACAGGGAATGGTCCGGAGCATGATCGTGAGAGAGAAGTATGAAAAAGAGCTGGACGCAGTCGCAGAAAATTGGGGGCTGTGACCCCGGGCAGGAGGAAAAAATGGAAAAGAGAAAAACAGAGAATACGAAAATATTCAGCCTGATCCTGGCATGTCTTTGTGTTCTGATATTTGCTGTCGGCGGAAGGACTGTTCAGGCGGCAGACGGAGATCGGGTGAGCATTGCGTTCGATGACCCGAGCGTGACTTACAGTGAGGGGCACTGGAATAATTATGAGGATCGTCAGATGTATTCCAACACGGTGGGAAGCACGGTGACTGTCAAGTTTAACGGAACCGGGATCGCCGTGATCGGAGGGATCGCGAAGAACGGTCCCATTGCGGAAGCAAATATCGACAACGGAGCGGTAGTCGAGGATGTGGATTTCTTCAGCGCGAGCGGCACCGGCTCGGCAGGGACAGTTTATGAGAAGAGAGGTCTGGAAGACGGGGAGCATACACTGGTCCTGACCTTTACAGACCGGTACAATCCGGCGTACGGCGGCGGATTTGCCAGTATGCAGATCGCGGTCTTCGGATTCGAGGAGCTGCACTATTCCAACATCGAGAGAGCAGTTACGGTAAACGGTGGTACGGCTGATCAGGAAACATATCTTGCCGGCGATACAGTGACGATCACTGCGGATGAACCGGCTGAGGATGAGCGCTTCGTCAAGTGGGAGTCCGGGGACGTCGATCTTGCGGACGCCTATGCCAAGAGTACGACTTTCGTGATGCCGGATAAAGACGTGACGGTCAGTGCTGTTTTTGAAGAAAAACGTACAGAGGCGGCGACATTCTATGTGGACAGTGAAAACGGAGACGACAGCGCGGACGGAAGGACGCCGGAGACTGCATGGAAGACACTGGCAAAATTAAACGACACGGAACTCATCGGGGGAGACCGCATTCTTCTGAAAGCGGGAAGTGTATTTGAAGATCAGGCTCTTTCCATCAAGGGCGGCGGCACAGCGGAGAATCCGATCATCATAGACATGTATGATGGAGAGGTCGTCGGCGCTGAGGCCGGAGAGAGGCCGCACATCAAAGGAAACGGAAAGAACAGCTTTGAGTACCAGGGAAATCAGATCTCATACGGTCTGCACATTAAAAATGCTTCTCACGTCCGGGTGAACAATCTCGAGATCTCCAATCAGGGAGATACCCGGAAGCTGTCAGTCGGAGTATGCGTGGAAGCGGCGGGCTGTGGCGTAATGCAGGGCGTACATATCGACAGTGTCTACATCCATGATGTAAACGGTACATATGAGGAGAAGACGCTCCCGAACGGCGGGCTTTACTATGTGGTGAGCGATCACTCGAATAACACCCGTTTTGATGATATCCGGGTAGTGAACAGTATTGTGAAGCGCGTCAGCCGCACGGGAATCTCTGTGGGAATGACGTCATCCACGGATCTCTGGGACGGACACGGCGGAAATATCCCGCAGGAAGTCCTGGATGCTTACGGACACACGAATGTACTGATCAGAAATAACTATGTGGAAGAGTCCGGCGGCGATGCAATCGTCCCGATGTTCTCGATCAAACCTCTGATCGAATACAATATCAGCAACGGAGCGAGCCAGAACACGAAGCATACTTCCATGTACAATGCAGGAATCTGGCCGTGGCGCTGTGAGGATGCTGTATTCCAGTACAACGAGTGCTACGGAACGATCCTCAACGGCGACGGACAGGCTTATGACTGCGACTGGAGCCGCGGAACGGTCTATCAGTACAACTACAGCCATGACAATGAGGGCGGATTTATCCTGATCTGCCAGTCCGAGGTACTGGACAGCGTGGTAAGATACAATATCAGCCAGAATGATCAGAGATGCCTGTTCCTCACATCGAATACACATAATGCAGATGTTTACAACAATACCTTCTACATTGGAGAGGGACTGGACACAGAAGTTGTAGAAGACGTGGGCGGAGTTGCGACGCTGAAGAACAATATTTTCTACAATCTGGGCACATCGACGACAACGACATGGGGAAGAAACTTCTCCTATGAGAACAATCTGTACTATGGATATGACAGCACGCCGGAAGACGGCAGCAAGATCATTGCTGACCCGATGTTCGCCGATCCGGGAACAGGCGGCACAGGAGTGCTCGGCGATTCTGCCATCGATACACTGAGGGGATACCGTCTCAGGGAAGGGTCGCCGGCGATCGATGCCGGACTTGAGATCGAGGACAATGGCGGAAGAGACTACTTTGGAACACCGCTTACAGATGGGAAGACAGATGTCGGCGCGGCAGAATACACAGCGCCCGTTTCAACAGCAGTCCTGGAGTATATGATAGAGATTGCCAGAACGGCCGACACCGAAGCTGTTGTTCCGGCGGTAGTGGAGAAGTTCAATAAGTGCCTGGCAGATGCAGAGGATCTGCTTGCGAGAGCACAGGCTCAGGATGCATCTGTGACGCAGGAGATGGTCGACGAGAACTGGGGAGAGCTGATGAGGATCATGCAGATGCTTTCATTCAGACAGGGAGACAAGACTGACCTGGGGAAAGTGATCGAGATGGCGGACGGTCTTGACCTGGAGAAATATCTGGATGCGGGACAGGATGAGTTCAAGGCAGCTCTTGAGGAAGCAAAAGCAGTAGAGGCGGATGAAAATGCAATGCAGGATGAGGTTGACCGGGCATGGAATAAACTGCTGACTGCGATGGGAAATCTTCGGCTGATACCGGACAAAGATCTGCTTGAGGAACTTATCAGCCAGGCGCAGGCGGTCAATGCAGCGGAATATACTGAAGAGTCTGTACAGGCGTTAAACAGCGCACTGGCAAGGGCGGTCGCGGTATATAATGACGGACAGGCTGATGAGGCTCAGGTAAAAGCGGTGGAGACAGAGCTCAGGGCATCTCTGGATCAGCTTGTGAAGAAGGAAAGCGGCAGTGCCGGAGACAGCGGCGCAGGTGATACAGGTTCGGGCGGCTCTGCTGCGGGCAGTACAGATACTGGCAGCGGGGATAAGCTGAGCGCATCAGCAGGAGACACCGTCAATAAGGGCGGAAGCACCGTACAGAAGACAAACGTTTCGGCAGACCGTGCAGTTAAGACAGGGGATGAGATGAACCCGGTATGGCTTGTCGCAGTTATGGGGGCCGCACTTGCTCTCATCGCGGCCGCACAGAAGAACAGACAGCGGAAACACTAGAAGAAACAGCGTTCTGCCGAATGACTTCCTATAAAGTTTAAAGAAGACCGGGGAGAGATCCGAGAACAGGAGCTCTCCCCGGTCTTCTTCTGTGCGGAGAACAAAAGCAGAGACGGCAGTTTCCCTGTGGAAGGATGAAAAGAGCAATTTTTTGAAACTCAATGGCAAGAAACGCTAATGATTCCGCCGGGTTATCCGGATATAATATGTATAAATACCGAACCAGACGGAACAGGTGACTCAGGGAAAGGAAGAAGAAGATGAGTGAAGCAAGAATATGGGAAGAAGAGGTAGTGATCCCGACCTATGAAGTCGGAGAGCCGGATAAGAATCCGATGTTTCTGGAGAAACGAGTCTATCAGGGCAGCAGCGGAAAAGTGTATCCGTACCCTGCCACGGAAAAGATCAGCCGCGTGAAAACAGACAGAACATATCATGCGGTCTTTCTTGAGAATGATTATATAAAGGTGATGGTTCTTCCGGAACTCGGCGGAAGGATCCAGAGGGCTTATGACAAGACCAACGGCTATGACTTCGTATATTACAACCACGTGATCAAGCCGGCTCTGGTCGGGCTGCTGGGACCATGGATCTCGGGCGGCATCGAATTCAACTGGCCGCAGCACCACAGGCCGACTACGTTCATGCCGGTGGACCATCTGATCCGGGAGAATGAGGACGGCAGCAGGACCCTTCTCGTCAACGATGTGGATCAGATGTACGGGACAAAGGGGATCGCTGCGTTTACCCTCTATCCTGACAAAGCATACATTGAGATCAGAGGCCAGCTCTACAACAGGACGTCGCTGCCCCAGACGTTTCTCTGGTGGGCGAATCCGGCCGTCCCTGTAAACGACCATACACAGTCGATCTTTCCGCCGGACGTCCATTTTGTCATGGACCACGGGAAAAGGGATGTGTCCAGATTCCCGATCGCAAAGGGCGTTTATTACAAGCATGACTACAGCGAGGGCGTAGACATCTCACGTTATAAGAACATACCTGTGCCGACCTCTTATATGGCGGAAAAGTCAGACTATGACTTCGTCGGAGGCTATGACTACGGAAAAGAGGCGGGCATCCTGCATGTGGCGGACCATCATGTTTCGCCGGGGAAAAAGCAGTGGACATGGGGATGCGGCGACTTCGGCAAAGCCTGGGACCGGAACCTGACGGATGAGGACGGCCCGTACATTGAGCTGATGACCGGTGTATATACGGATAATCAGCCGGATTTCACCTGGCTGAAGCCGTTTGAGGAAAAAGTGTTCAGGCAGTATTTCATGCCGTATAAAAAGGTCGGACCGGTGAAGAACGCCACGATCCACGCTGTCTTGAATATGGAGGTCTCGGAGAATGAGATCGCTCTGACAGTCTACGGCACAGAGAGATATGAGAATGCAGAGATCGTCTTAAGCTGCAGGGGAGATGAGATCTATCGGGAGAACACGGTCCTCTCGCCGGTGGATATCTATGAAAAGACAGTCCCCTTCCGGGCGGAGAAGCCGTCAGATATCCGCGCCGCCGTCTATGCGGGCGGAAAGCTTCTTGTGGAATATCAGCCGAAAGAGGAGGGGATCCCGGAGACCGCAAAGCCGGCGGAGGCGGCAAAGGATCCGGAGGAGATCATGACCAATGAGGAGCTCTTCCTGACAGGACAGCATATCGAACAGTACCGCCACGCGACGTACCTCCCCGACCCGTATTATCTGGAAGGTCTGAAGCGGGATAAGGGAGATATCCGCATCAACAATGCCTACGGCCTCCTGCTGCTTAGGAGTGGGTGCTTTGGCGAGGCGGAAGGGTATTTCCGTCAGGCGCTGAAGCGGCTCACCTGGAAGAATCCGAATCCGTACGACAGCGAGGCGTATTACAACCTCGGGCTTGCACTGTTCTATCAGGACAGAAAGGAGGAAGCGTTTGATGCATTCTACAAGGCGACATGGAGCAACGAGCAGCAGGAGATGTCCTTCTATTATCTTGCGGCCATCGAGTCAGAGAAAGGCCATTATGAAGAGGCTCTCGAATTTGCAGAGAAAGGGCTTGTGAAAAATGCCCACAACATCAAGGCGCGCGGCCTGAAAGCGGTGATCCTGAGGAAGCTCGGCAGAACAGAGGAGGCGCGCAGGCAGATCGAGGAGAATCTGGAAGTGGATCCTTTTGACTATCTCTCAAGATTCGAGCTCGCACAGGTCAGTCCAAAGCGCGATGCGGTCCTTCGTGAGATGAATGCCCTGATGCGCGGTTTCCGGGAAAGTTATCTCCAGACCGCGCGGGATTATGCGGAATCCGGCTGCCTGAAAGAGGCACTGGCAGTCCTTGGAGAATGCTCAGACGATTATCCGATGCTTACATATTACAGAGCATACTATCTGAACCGGCAGGGAGAGACGGAGGCGGCAGAAGAAGCGTGCAGAAAAGCGGACAGCTGCCCGCCGCTGTACTGCTTCCCGAACAAGCTGGAGGATATCGCCGTGCTGGAAGGCGCCATGGAGCTGTATCCGGAAGGGGCGATGGCATACTATTATCTCGGCGATCTGTACTACGATAAGCTGCAGTACGAACGGGCGGTCCGTCTGTGGGAGGATGCTGCCGAGAGAAGACCGGAGTTCCCCACCGTGCACAGGAACCTTGCCCTGGCATACTACAATAAGCAGGGCGAGCCGGAAAAGGCGCGCGCAGAGATGGAGAAGGCGTTTGCCCTGGATGAAACAGACGCGAGAGTATTCCTTGAGCTGGACCAGCTCTATAAGAAACTGGGAGTGGATTTCGAGACGCGGCTGAAAAATTATGAAGAGCATATCGGACTCACCCGTATGCGGGACGACGTTATGATCGAATATGTGACGCTCTGCAATCTTCTCGGCATGCATGAAAAGGCTTATGAGACGATCATGTCCCACACCTTCGGACCTTGGGAGGGCGCGGAAGGGAAGATCGCGGCCCAGTATAAGACTGCACTCCTTGAGATGGCGAAGAAGATGATGGAGGAGGAGAAGTATGCAGAAGCGGAAGAACTGCTGGAACGCTGCCTGTCCTATCCGGAGAACCTGGGAGAGGGGAAGCTGGAGGGAACGAAGGATAATAATATCTACTATTATCTGGGCGTTGTGAAAAAGCACCTCGGCAAAACAAAAGAATCCCTTGACTGCTTCCATCTGGCGGAGCTTGGGGAAAATGAGCCGGCCGGAGTGATGTATTATTATGACCAGCCGGCGGATATGATTCTCTACAAAGGGCTTGCGAAGCAGGAGCTGGGAAAGAGCCGGGAGGCTCATGCATGCTTCAACAAGCTGATGGATTACGGCGAGCAGCATCTGGGGGATGAGATGCGGGTCGATTATTTTGCGGTCTCGCTGCCGGATTTCCTGATCTTCGACGATGATCTGAACAGAAAGAACAAGGCCCACTGCTATTATCTGATGGGGCTGTCCTATCTGGGGAGAGGAGAGAACGAGAAGGCTGCGGCGAAGTTTGAAAAAGCGCTGGAATATGATTACAATCATCAGAACTGCCGGACTTATCTGAAAATGGCGCGTCGGTAACCGCTAAATGAAAAAAGTGGTTGACAAACACGAAATGCTGTGTTATGCTTTACCAGCAACTGCCGAAGACAGTAGGTGCTGTGAAGCGTAAGGACAAAACGCCTACCGAGGAAAGTTAGATTTTATACGAAAGTATGGATTCAAACCTCTGCGTCTTTGGATACAGAGGTTTTTTACATGTTAGACTTTGGCAGTACACGCAGAATAAAATAAGGAGGTGTACCCGAAAGTGGCAAAAGTTGAATTGAAACAGCCGATCGTTCAGGCAATCGCATCAGAGATCGAAGGCGCTCAGTCAGTCGTTCTTGTTGACTACCGCGGACTTACAGTTGCTCAGGATACAGAGCTTCGTAAACAGCTCAGAGAAGCAGGTGTGACATACAAGGTTTATAAGAACACGATGATGAAGAGAGCTTTCGAGGGAACAGAGTTCGAAGGTCTTGAGGGATGCCTGGAGGGACCGAGCGCTATCGCAATCTCAAAGGATGACGCTACGGCACCGGCAAGAATCATCTGCAATTTCGCAAAGGACGCTCCGGCTCTTGAGCTTAAGGGTGGCGTAGTTGAAGGAACAGTTTATGACATCGCAGGACTGACAGAACTTTCCAAGATTCCTTCAAGAGAAGTTCTTCTTTCCAGACTGCTTGGAAGCATGCAGTCACCGATCGCAAACTTTGCTCGTGTTATTAAGCAGATCGCTGAGAAAGACGGCGAGGCGGCACCGGCAGAGGCAGCGGAGGCTCCGGCAGAGGCAGCAGAGGCGGCTGAGGCACCGGCAGCAGAATAATCCGGACAGCACTCGGAAGAGCGCATAGGGACAAGGATTCAGAGATCCCGTCAGGGATGACAACGATTATAAGAAAAAGAAAAAATGGAGGATATTAAAAATGGCTAAATTGACAACAGCTGAAATGATCGAAGCGATCAAAGAGTTATCAGTATTAGAGTTAAACGAGCTTGTAAAAGCTTGTGAAGAAGAGTTCGGCGTATCTGCAGCAGCAGGCGTTGTAGTTGCAGCAGCAGGCGGAGACGGAGCTGCAGCAGCAGAAGAGAAGGATGAGTTCGATGTAGAGCTCGTTTCTGCGGGAGCTTCTAAGGTTAAAGTTATCAAGGCTGTACGTGAGATCACAGGTCTTGGACTGAAAGAAGCAAAAGAGCTTGTTGACAACGCTCCGAAGGTAGTGAAAGAGGCTGTTTCCAAGGCAGAGGCTGAGGAGATCAAGGCTAAACTGGAAGAGCAGGGAGCAGAAGTCAACCTGAAATAATCGCCTTTGATGTGATGAGAGGACCGCAGAAGATAAAAATGCTTCTGCGGTTTTTTGCTTTTGACACCGTTGAAGAGCAATTTGTATGCAGATTGTGGTGACATATCACATATAGAGAAAAAAGTCAAGAGAAAAATGATGAAACTCGTTAATTATTGTTGACAACAAAAAGAGCTTTGTGGTATAGTAAAAAATGCGCTATTATGGAAAGGTGTGCCATATTAGCGGCAGATATACTGTCGCAGGGCTCTTTTCATATATACATTAAATGAATGAGGAGTGAAACGTCAATGGAGAAAAACAGAATTCGTCCCATCAAAACCGGAAAAAGCTTCCGCATGAGCTATTCCAGGCAAAAAGAAGTATTGGAGATGCCCAACCTCATTGAAGTTCAGAAGGATTCCTATCAGTGGTTCCTCGATGAAGGACTCAAAGAGGTCTTCGACGATATTTCCCCGATCGCTGACTACAGCGGACATCTGAGTCTGGAATTTGTCGATTTTACGCTTTGTGAAGACGACGTGAAGTACACGATCGACGAGTGCAAAGAGCGTGATGCGACTTACGCGGCGCCTCTGAAAGTCAGAGTAAGGCTTTATAATAAGGAAAATGATGAGATAAACGAACACGAGATCTTTATGGGAGATCTCCCGCTGATGACAAAGACGGGAACCTTTGTGATCAACGGCGCAGAGCGTGTTATCGTAAGCCAGCTTGTCCGCTCTCCGGGTATTTACTATGGAATTGCCCATGACAAGCTCGGTAAGAAGCTCTATTCAGCTACCGTGATCCCGAACCGAGGCGCCTGGCTTGAATACGAGACAGACTCCAATGACGTTTTCTATGTGCGTGTTGACAGGACGAGGAAAGTACCGATCACAGTGCTCATCAGAGCGCTCGGAATCGGAACGAATGCCGAGATCATAGAGCTTTTTGGAGAAGAACCGAAGATCCTTGCAAGCTTTGGAAAGGACACTGCTGAGAATTATCAGGAGGGTCTGCTTGAGCTGTACAAAAAGATCCGTCCGGGTGAGCCGCTTGCGGTAGACAGTGCGGAAAGTCTCATCACAAGCATGTTCTTCGACCCGCGCCGGTACGATCTCGCGAAAGTCGGCCGCTATAAATTTAATAAGAAACTGATGCTCAAGAACCGTGTCACAGGACAGATTCTCGCAGAGGATGTTGTGAGCCCGATCACCGGTGAGATCGTTGCGGAGAAAGGCACGAAGATCACCCGTGAGATCGCGGATGCGATCCAGAATTCCGCAGCTCCGTATCTGTGGGTAGAGGGAGAGGATGAGTCAAGGAACATCAAGATCCTTTCCAATATGATGGTGGATCTGGAGGCTGTCACAGGCATTGATCCCCACGAAGTCGGCGTGAAGGAGCAGGTGTACTATCCGGTGCTGGCAGGCATCATCGAGGAGGCTGCCGGAGATATCGACGAGATGAAGAGCATGATCAGACGCGATATCCACGACCTGATTCCGAAGCATATTACCAAGGAAGATATCCTGGCTTCCATCAACTACAATATGCATCTTGAGTACGGCATGGGAAATGACGACGACATCGACCATCTGGGCAACAGACGTATCCGTGCGGTAGGAGAGCTTCTCCAGAACCAGTACAGGATCGGTCTTTCAAGACTGGAGAGAGTTGTTCGTGAGAGAATGACGACGCAGGATCAGGAGGGAATCTCTCCGCAGTCTCTGATCAACATCAAGCCGGTGACTGCAGCTGTGAAAGAGTTCTTCGGTTCCTCCCAGCTGTCCCAGTTCATGGATCAGAACAACCCGCTTGGTGAGCTGACCCATAAGAGACGTCTTTCAGCCCTCGGACCGGGCGGTCTGTCAAGAGACCGTGCAGGATTTGAGGTCCGCGACGTCCACTATTCACACTATGGAAGAATGTGTCCGATCGAGACCCCTGAGGGTCCGAACATCGGTCTGATCAACTCCCTTGCGACCTATGCAAGGATCAATGAATACGGCTTTATCGAGGCGCCGTACCGGAAGATCGACAAGTCCGATCCGATGAACCCGCGTGTTACGGATGAAGTTGTTTACATGACCGCCGATGAGGAAGACAACTATCATGTGGCTCAGGCGAATACGCCTCTTGATGAGGAAGGCCACTTCATTAACAAGAACGTATCCGGTCGTTACCGCGAGGAGACGCAGGAGTACGAGAGAAATAAATTTGATTACATGGATGTGTCGCCGAAGATGGTATTCTCGGTGGCTACAGCCCTCATTCCGTTCCTTCAGAACGACGACGCGAACCGTGCGCTGATGGGATCCAACATGCAGCGTCAGGCGGTGCCGCTCCTCACGACAGAGGCTCCTGTCGTAGGAACAGGAATGGAAGTCAAGGCAGCAGTCGATTCCGGAGTCTGTGTTGTCGCAGAGGAAGCCGGAGTTGTGGAGAGCTCCACATCGACTGAGATCGTAGTAAAACACGATGACGGAATAAGAAAGTCATACAAGCTGACTAAGTTCCAGCGAAGCAACCAGAGCAACTGCTACAATCAGAGACCGATCGTTGACAAAGGCGAGAGAGTGGAGAAAGGACAGGTCATCGCAGACGGTCCGTCTACATCCGGCGGCGAGATGGCGCTTGGAAAGAACCCGCTGATCGGTTTCATGACCTGGGAAGGTTACAACTACGAGGATGCTGTCCTCTTAAGTGAGAGACTGGTTCAGGATGACGTCTATACTTCTGTCCATATCGAAGAGTATGAGGCAGAGGCCAGGGACACCAAGCTCGGACCGGAAGAGATCACCAGAGATATTCCGGGTGTCGGCGACGATGCGCTGAAAGATCTTGATGAGAGAGGAATCATCCGGATCGGAGCAGAAGTCCGCGCAGGGGATATTCTGGTCGGAAAAGTGACTCCGAAGGGAGAGACAGAGCTCACCGCTGAGGAGAGACTGCTCCGTGCGATCTTCGGCGAGAAGGCGCGCGAGGTAAGGGATACGTCCCTGAAGGTGCCGCACGGCGAGTACGGTATCGTAGTTGATGCCAAAGTATTCACAAGGGAGAACGGCGACGAGATGTCTCCGGGTGTGAACGAGTCTGTAAGAATTTACATTGCACAGAAGAGAAAGATTTCCGTCGGAGATAAGATGGCCGGACGTCACGGTAACAAGGGTGTCGTTTCCCGCGTGCTTCCGGTTGAGGATATGCCGTTCCTTCCGAACGGACGTCCGCTGGATATCGTGCTGAACCCGCTGGGCGTGCCGTCCCGTATGAATATCGGACAGGTGCTCGAGATCCACTTAAGCCTTGCGGCGAAAGCCCTCGGATTCAACATCTCCACACCGGTATTCGACGGTGCGAACGAGAACGATATCATGGATACACTTGATCTCGCCAATGATTATGTAAATCTTGAGTGGGATGAATTTGAGAAGAAACACGGCGAGGAACTTCTCCCGGAAGTGCTCCAGTATCTGTCTGACAACAGAGAGCACAGAAAGCTGTGGAAGGGCGTGCCGCTCTCCAGAGACGGAAAGGTACGTCTGCGTGACGGCCGTACGGGAGAATATTTCGACAGTCCGGTAACCATCGGACACATGCATTATCTGAAGCTGCATCATCTGGTAGACGACAAGATCCATGCCCGTTCTACCGGCCCGTACTCACTGGTAACGCAGCAGCCTCTGGGAGGAAAAGCCCAGTTCGGCGGACAGCGTTTCGGAGAGATGGAGGTATGGGCACTGGAGGCTTACGGTGCGTCGTATACTCTGCAGGAGATCCTGACAGTGAAGTCCGATGATGTTGTAGGACGTGTGAAAACATATGAGGCGATTATCAAAGGGGAGAATATCCCTGAGCCGGGGGTTCCGGAATCCTTCAAGGTGCTCTTGAAAGAGCTGCAGTCTCTTGCCCTGGATGTCCGCGTGCTCCGTGACGACAATACAGAAGTCGAGATCATGGAGAATGTGGATTACGGCGAGACAGACCTGCGCCACATTATCGAAGGAGACAGGAAATACCGCGATGAGAATGAATCTTTCGGAGACCACGGATTCACCGAGCAGGAATTTGTCGGCGAGGAGCTCGCAGACGTAGAGCCTGAGGAAGAGCCGGATGACAGTGACTTCGGAGATGACGATATCAGTTTTGACGAGTACCCGGGTGATGAGGAAGAATAGGAGGAGCCAATTCTATGCCAAATAATAATGAACAACAATATCAACCGTTAACCTTTGATGCGATCAAGATCGGCCTGGCTTCACCGGAAAAGATTCTTGAGTGGTCCAGAGGTGAAGTGACCAAGCCGGAAACGATCAACTACAGGACATTAAAGCCGGAGAAAGACGGTCTGTTCTGTGAGAGGATCTTCGGACCCAGCAAGGACTGGGAGTGCCACTGCGGTAAGTATAAGAAGATCCGTTATAAAGGTGTTGTGTGTGACCGCTGCGGCGTTGAGGTCACAAAGGCGAGTGTGCGCCGTGAGCGTATGGGGCACATCGCCCTGGCGGCGCCGGTATCTCATATCTGGTATTTCAAAGGCATCCCGAGCCGCATGGGACTGATCCTTGATATCTCACCAAGGACTCTGGAGAGAGTGCTGTACTTTGCTTCCTATATCGTGCTGGATAAGGGAGAGACAGATCTGCAGAACAAGCAGATCCTGTCTGAGGCGGAGTATCAGGAGCAGAAAGAGAAATGGGGCAGCGGCGCGTTCCGCGTAGGCATGGGCGCCGAGGCGATCAAGGAGCTGCTCGAGGCGATCGACCTTGACAAGGAATACGATGAGCTGCAGAAGGCGCTTGAGAATGCGACGGGACAGAAGCGCGCAAGGATCGTGAAGCGCCTGGAAGTGGTGGAAGCATTCCGCGAGTCCGGCAACAGGCCGGAGTGGATGATCCTGACAGCGATCCCGGTGATCCCGCCGGATCTGCGTCCTATGGTACAGCTCGACGGCGGACGTTTTGCAACGTCTGACCTGAATGACCTGTACAGAAGGATCATCAACCGAAACAACCGTCTGAAGAGACTGCTTGAGCTGGGAGCGCCGGATATCATCGTGCGCAACGAGAAGCGTATGCTCCAGGAGGCAGTGGATGCTCTGATCGATAACGGCCGCCGCGGCCGTCCGGTCACAGGACCCGGAAACAGAGCTCTGAAATCTCTTTCAGACATGCTCAAAGGTAAGTCAGGACGTTTCCGTCAGAACCTGCTCGGAAAACGTGTCGACTATTCCGGACGTTCCGTTATCGTCGTAGGACCGGAGCTGAAGATCTATCAGTGCGGTCTTCCGAAAGAGATGGCGATCGAGCTGTTCAAGCCGTTTGTTATGAAAGAGCTTGTTGCAAACGGAACAGCACACAATATAAAGAATGCCAAGAAAATGGTCGAGAGACTCCAGCCGGAGGTATGGGATGTGCTCGAGGAAGTGATCAAGGAGCATCCGGTTATGCTGAACCGTGCCCCCACGCTTCACAGACTGGGTATCCAGGCATTTGAGCCGATCCTTGTGGAAGGTAAAGCGATCAAGCTTCATCCCCTCGTTTGTACGGCATATAACGCCGACTTCGACGGAGACCAGATGGCTGTCCATGTACCGCTTTCCCAGGAGGCTCAGGCAGAGTGCCGTTTCCTGCTCCTCTCGCCGAACAACCTGCTGAAACCGTCCGACGGAGGTCCGGTGGCTGTTCCTTCGCAGGATATGGTCCTCGGTATTTATTACCTGACACAGGTAAGACCCGGAGCCAAGGGCGAGGGAATGTTCTTTAAGAGCGTCAGCGAGGCGATCCTTGCATATGAGAACGGATACATCACACTGCATTCCCAGATCAAGGTGCGTGTGTCCAAGACAATGCCTGACGGAACAGTGAAGACAGGAACGATCGATGCGACGCTCGGACGACTCCTGTTCAACGAGATCATTCCGCAGGATCTTGGATTTGTTGACAGAGAAGTAGAAGGAAATGAACTCCTTCTTGAAATTGATTTCCATGTAGGAAAGAAACAGCTGAAACAGATCCTCGAGAAGGTCATCAACACACACGGGGCAACACAGACGGCGGAAGTGCTGGATGACGTAAAGGCGATCGGATATAAGTTCTCCACGAGAGCTGCCATGACGGTTTCTATCTCTGACATGACCGTGCCGCCGCAGAAGCCGCAGATGATCGAGGAAGCGCAGAATACAGTAGACAGGATCACAAAGAACTATAAGCGAGGACTCATCACAGAGGAAGAGCGTTACAAAGAGGTTGTGGAGACATGGAAGGCAACTGACGATAAGCTGACAGACGCCCTGCTTTCCGGTCTTGATAAATACAATAACATCTTCATGATGGCGGATTCCGGAGCCCGTGGTTCTGACAAGCAGATCAAACAGCTTGCCGGTATGCGTGGTCTGATGGCTGATACGACAGGACGTACTATCGAGCTGCCGATCAAGTCCAACTTCCGTGAAGGTCTTGACGTACTGGAGTACTTCATGTCCGCTCATGGAGCTCGTAAGGGTCTGTCCGATACAGCGCTTCGTACAGCCGATTCCGGATATCTGACAAGACGTCTGGTCGATGTATCACAGCAGCTGATCATCCACGATGCTGACTGCGTGGGACCGGATGAGGAGATTCCGGGAATGTATGTAAGTGCATTCATGGATGCAAATGAAGAGATCGAGAGCCTCCAGGATCGTATCACAGGACGTTTCTCCTGCGAGGACATCAAGGATAAAGAAGGCAATGTACTTGTCAAGGCGAACCATATGATCACACCGAGACGTGCTGAGCGCGTGATCAAGAAAGGTGTGGATGAGAACGGTGAGCCGATCAGCAGAGTGAAGATCCGTACGATCCTTACCTGCAGATGCAAGAACGGTGTATGCGCGAAGTGCTACGGAGCGAACATGGCGACCGGAGAAGTCGTTCAGGTCGGCGAGGCAGTAGGTATTGTGGCAGCGCAGTCTATCGGAGAGCCGGGTACACAGCTTACCATGCGTACGTTCCATACCGGTGGAGTTGCCGGTGATGATATCACTCAGGGTCTTCCCCGTGTCGAGGAGCTTTTCGAGGCAAGAAAGCCGAAGGGACTTGCGATCATCACAGAGTTCGCCGGAAGAGCGACGATCAGCGATACAAAGAAAAAGCGCGAGGTCATCGTTACCAACGAAGAGACAGGCGAATCAAAAGCATATCTTATCCCGTATGGATCACGTATCAAGATCCAGGACGGCGTGATGCTGGGGGCCGGAGACGAGCTTACAGAAGGTAGTGTGAACCCGCATGATATCCTGAAGATCAAGGGACTCCGCGCGGTTCAGGATTACATGCTCCGAGAGGTACAGCGTGTATACCGCCTTCAGGGTGTTGATATCAACGATAAGCATATCGAGGTTATCGTGCGCCAGATGCTGAAGAAGGTGCGTGTGGAGGAAAGAGGAGATTCTGATTTCCTTCCGGGTACAATGGTAGATGTGCTTGAGTTTGAGGATGTGAATAAACAGCTTGAGGCTGACGGACTGACTCCGGCAACAGGAGAGCAGATCATGCTTGGTATCACAAAAGCGTCACTTGCTACAGATTCCTTCCTGTCGGCAGCATCCTTCCAGGAGACCACAAAGGTGCTGACTGAAGCTGCCATCAACGGAAAGGTTGACCATCTGGTAGGCCTGAAGGAAAACGTTATCATCGGTAAACATATCCCGGCTGGTACGGGTATGAAGAAATACCGCGATGTACGGCTGAACACAGATATAGAGATGGAGTCCGAGCTGGATCTGGACGAGGAGATCAGTCTGGATGAAGATGCAGATCTTCCGGAGGAAACCGAACCTGAGGGCGAAGTACAGACAGATGAGGCGGAAACAGCGGCAGATGATGTCCAGGAGGAAGCCGAGGCTGATACAACAGAAGAATAATGAGAATAGAAAAACTGCCCGCCAGTTATCAATCTGATAACTGGCGGGCAGTTTTTTAGCTGTACGTTTGAATGAATGCGTTACATCATCTGGCTGTCATCTTCATCTTCAGCCATCCTGTATCCTACGCCCACTTCCGTGTAGATGTATTTCGGCTGGGCAGGATCGGTTTCAATCTTCCTCCGGATGTTAGCCATATTGACCCGGAGAATCTTATTGTCGCCGTCTGCGTAGGGCCCCCATACATTGGACAGTATGGTTGAATATGTGACCACCTTCCCGGAATTCTGAGCGAGAAAGGCAACGATCTTATATTCGATGGGCGTAAGATGGACAGGGTCCTGACCGATCTTGAGCAGCCGCCTGGAGAAGTCAAGAGTCATCTCGCCGTGCCTGTATGGACGGATATAGAAAGTGCTGTCTGTCCTGAGCCGGTTGCTGTGGCGGAGAGACGCGCGGATACGAGCCAGCAGTTCAGAGGTCCCGAATGGTTTGGTGATATAGTCGTCGGCGCCCAGATCCAGCGCCTGGACTTTCTCGTGTTCGGCCGTCCGGGCGGAAATGACGATGATCGGAGTGCTTGTCCAGGTGCGGACTTCACTTATGACCTTGTTTCCGCTCATATCCGGAAGTCCGAGATCCAGAAGGATGATATCAGGACACTGGGAGCGGATCAGGTCGAGTCCCTGTGTCCCATTGTCTGCACAGAGCACGCGGTAGTCATGGCGCTTCAGCACCTTCCCCATAAAGGTCTGTATGTTCTTTTCGTCTTCAATGATCAGGACTGAGAATTTAGGCATGATAGATCAGTTCTCCTTTTCTTTCGGAAGAGTAAAAATAAATTCTGCGCCTTTTTCACGGTTTTCGGCCCGGATCGTCCCTCCGTGCGCCTGAATGATCGTCCTGCAGATGGAAAGGCCGATCCCCATGCCGCGATGTCCGTCAGAGGTCTCAGCTGAGAGCTGCTGCCCCTCGAATATATGGGGAAGAGCGGAGCTGTCGATCCCTTTTCCATGGTCCCGGACAGAGAAAACAACAAGCGCGTCTTCTTCGCGGATCGTCAGGTCGACAGGTTTTGTACTGCCCGAATGGACGACCGCATTCTCAAGAAGATTGATCAGCACCTGCTCGATCAGAGTGGGATCCATCGGAAGCATGAGAAAATCTGTGGGCATGGAAACACGGATGCGGACGTCCGGAAGACGTTTCTGCAGACGCCGGATCGCTTCAGAGACAACCTCCTCCACTACTTCGGCAGATTTTTTGACTTTGTTGTCAGAAGTATCGTCGATCCGTGTGACAGTCAGAAGATTTTCCACCATATTTAGGAGCCATTCGGAATCCTCTTTGATATTCGAGACAAGCTCCAGCCGGTCTGCCTCGGAAAGATCCCCGTAGTTCTCGAGGAACGAGGATGAGGAACCGATGATACTTGTCAGCGGCGTGCGCAGATCATGGGAGACGGCACGCAGCAGGTTCGCGCGAAGCTTCTCCCTGTCCGCCTCAGCCAGCTCTTTCTCCCTTTCGGCGATCGCGAGCCGCTGCTTTTTCAGGGCAGTGGTCGTGGCGCTGGTGATCAGGGAGATCGCGAGCATGCCGATAAAATTCACAGGATATCCTGTGAGGGAAAAATCGATCCTGAAATACGGATAGGAGAAGAAATAATTTACAGCGACGACACAAAACAGTGCCGTCGCTATTCCATAGAAATATCCGGTTGTCTTCAGCGCAATAAGGATCAGTGCAAGAATATAGATAACGGTAATATTCGAAGGATTCTTATTGCCAAAGTGAAAAAAGCAAAAGGATAATCCAGTTGCTGCTGCAAGCAGTATTACAGTAAATAAAACATCAGAAAAAATTCTTTTCATAAACAGTCATTAGATCAGCTGATCAGATCGGCTCTCCGTTTTTGTATTTCCGAACGACATTCTGGATCCTCTCGTTAGGACTCAGGATGGAGCTGATCGAACCGTCGTGATTCAGCGTGTCGATGATCAGAGCGATATATTTGCTCATATCGCAGTTGATATAGTACGGTTTGGACAGGAGCTCCGGAGTCTGATAGATCAGATTGGTCGTCAGGATTCCTGTAATGATTCCGTCCTCATATGCTTTGTCGAATTTTTCCATACCATTCGTAAACAGGCCGAAGGTTGCTGCGGCAAAGATGCGGTTAGCCTTTCTGCGCTTCAGTTCTGTCGCAACCTCGATCATGCTGTCTCCGGAGGAGATCATATCGTCGATGATGATGACATCCTTGCCTTCCACAGAACTTCCAAGAAATTCATGCGCGACGATGGGGTTGCGCCCGTCTACGATACGGGTGTAATCACGGCGTTTGTAGAACATTCCCATGTCCAGTCCGAGCACATTCGCAAGGTAAACGGCACGGTTCGTTCCGCCCTCGTCAGGGCTGATTGCCATCATGTGATCGCTGTCGATCTGAAGATCCTTCACGGTGCGGAGCAGACCTTTGATAAACTGATAGGTAGGCTTCACAGTTTCAAAGCCGCTGAGCGGGATAGCATTCTGTACTCTCGGGTCATGTGCGTCGAATGTGATGATGTTGTCTACGCCCATGCGGACGAGCTCCTGAAGTGCGAGAGCGCAGTCCAGAGATTCACGGGAACTTCTCTTGTGCTGACGGCTTTCATAGAGGAACGGCATGATGACGTTGACACGGCGTCCCTTTCCGCCGACGGCGGCAATGATCCTCTTCAGATTCTGGAAATGATCGTCAGGCGACATATGATTCGTGTTTCCTGTCAGAGAGTAGGTTACACTGTAGTTGCAGACATCTACCATCAGGTAGAGATCTTTTCCGCGGACAGACTCGGAGATGATGCCTTTTGCCTCTCCGGAACCAAAACGCGGAACCTCTGCGTTGACAAGAAAAGTATCCTTCTCATATCCGGCGAAAGCGATGTCGTCTCTGTGCTCGTTCCCGCTTTCGTGGCGCCATTTGACGAGATAATCATCAACCTTTTTCCCGAGTTCCTCGCATCCGGTGAGGGCGATAAGCCCGAGACTTCCGACCGGAATGTTTTCTAAGATTCGTTCTGTTCGACGTAACATGAGTGATCCTCCCTGTGTTCTAATTTTTTCTTGATACGTATATCATCACCGATTATCTTCAACAGAGTATAGCTGCTCGTGATCCTGGAGAAGGACCGTTCGGTGTAGAGATCGGCGAGCGACTCCAGCGAGAGATTTGTTGAGATGATCGTTGACTTCTTGTCCAGCAGCCTTTCATTGATGCAGGTAAAAAACTGGGATGCAATAAAGGCGTTCGTGTACTCACTGCCCAGGTCATCGATGATCAGAAGATCGCAGCTGAAGATATATTCATACATATTGCGCGCGTCCACATCCTTTTTATCAAAGGCTGTCTGGGCGAGCGCATTGAACAGCTGCGGTGCAGAAAAGTAGAGGACAGAGAACTCCTTATCCATGATCTCCCTCGCGATGCAGGTTGAGAGATAAGTCTTGCCTACACCTACGTCTCCGTAGAAGAAGAGATTATGGAATTCGCTGCCGAATGTATCGATAAACTGATGGCAGATCCTGAGCGTATCCTGCATGATGGCACGCGCAGAGCGCCCAGTCTTTTTATCATAATAAGAAGCAGAGTAAAAATCAAGCCTGAAATTTCTGAAATCCGCGTCAGCAGGAAGCTCTTTCATATTGGACTGTTCGTAGAGAAGACGGATGATCGCCTTCTTGAAACAATGACATTTCTGGTTCCCGATATACCCGGTATCCCTGCAGTCGCTGCACTCATACACGGGTTCCAGATAGTCCTCCGGGAAACCGGCGGAGACGAGGAGGTCCTTTTTGCTGCTGCGGAGGATGGCGAGCTCTTCTTTCAGTGAAGAGATGGCTTTGTCATCCCCGTTGAGCAGTTTCTTCCCATACTGTACGGAAAGGATGGAAATAGACTCGTCCAGAGCCTTGAATTCCGGAAGCTTTTTATATACCTCCTCATAGCGGGCTGTCTGTATATCATGGCTTCTGAGCTGTTTCCTTTCATAGTCCCGCATGATAGCATAGTACTGTGAGTTCTTTAGTCCCATGAAGCAAACTCCTTTTTAATTACTGTTTAACAACTGTTCCTCAAGAGAGTCCATATCATAACTGCGTCTTTCAAAATTATTCAGATTTCTGGTCACTGCTTTCGATTTTGCAGCCGCCGACCTGCGCGCTGCAGCTGAGCGTTCCTTCTGATATGCCTCATCCAGGGCGTCAATGTCCGTAAGATGACGGATATTATTATTGTGCCACTTTGTCAGGATCGAATCCGCGTATTCAAAGCTGGGCTGATGAGTGGCAGAGATCGTCCTGCGGCAGGCCTCCTGGATGATCTCTGAAGTAAAGCCGTAGTCCTCCGCCCATTTCTTTATATACGCGAGCTCTGAGGAAGCAGGGCCTCTGTTCTTGATCCCGAAGGCATTCAGTACGGTAAAGCAGTTCCTGTTGTAGGAGGCAGACTGCTCACGGGCCTGGGAAACAGTTTCGATCCCGCTGTCAGCCCAGGAAAGAGCGACTTTCTGAATATAATGCATGCTCTTGTGGCCGTTCTCCACGCAGGTCTCGATCAGATATTCGATCAGGTCTGCGGACATGTGGAGCGTGTCATAGAAGTAGGTGATCGCATCCACATCCGTACGGGTCAGCGTCTTCCCGAGATACTGTTCCGCGATGAAAAGAAGAGACTTCAGCTCTTTCTGAGCGCGGAATGTATCGATCGGCACAGCCTTGGCTGTGGATACCGGGGGCTCCGGAGCAGAGGACTGTGCCTCACGGAGCGGAGCGGGGGACTGGACCGGAGCCTGAGCGGGAGCCCCGGAAGTCTTTGCCGCATTCTGTGACAGCCCGGTCTTCTGCAGTTCGATCCCGGCGATCCTGCCGTCCGCGTCCTTCTCCAGTCGAAGAAGCCCTTCTGTCTCCCAGTAGCGGAAAGCCCGGAGGATATCGTTCTCCGTATTGTTCAGGCAGTCGGCTATCATTGAGATGGTAAGAGAAGAGCATGGGTCGTCGAGATGGCGCAGAAGGAAAAGATATACTTTTACAAACTCGCCGTTCGCATTTACCATGTAGTTGTCAATAAAGTCATTCGGCAGCAGTGTCGCGTTCGTCTGACATCTGTTTTTTAAAGTTAATGTTTTCATACTGATTCTGTCCTACTTTCTGTCACGGTCCGGCTGATCCCGCCGGGTAATACTGCAAAGCTGATACCAGTGTGCTGTCGCTTTGTCTTCTGTGTCCATAATAGAAGGGCACATCATTGGGATGACATGCCCTTTGTGATTGTGCTCATTATAACATCTAATGATAGTGTTAAAAAGCATTTTCTCGTGGGTAAATCCCGCTTTTTTGTAGATAACTCTGTGCAGAAAGTGTGGATAACTCTGTTGAAAATATGGATAAATGCGGAATTCTCGTGCAGAACCGGCGTTTTTCGGCGGTCTCCGAGGTGGATTACTTTACCAGGTCCTCACCTACGGTGACGATATCGCCGGCGCCCATGGTGAGCAGAAGATCACCCGGTCTGCAGTTCTCTTTTAAAAATGTCTCTATTTCGCCGAAGCTGGGGAAGTAGTGTGAATCTGTCCCGAGCTTTGCGGTTTCCTCCGCCAGGTCAGCGGAAGAGATCCCCAGCGTGTCTGTCTCTCTGGCGGTATAAATATCTGCCAGGATGAGATGATCCGCATGGGAGAGGGCCTCGGCAAATTCGTGGAAAAATGCCTTTGTACGTGTATAAGTATGAGGCTGGAACACGCACCATACATCATTGTGAGGATAGTGCTGCGCAGCCTTCAGGGTGGCTTTGATCTCGGTCGGGTGGTGGGCATAGTCATCTACCACGGTCACACCGTTGAAGGTGCCCTTGTACTCAAAGCGTCTGTCTGTGCCGCTGAAGGAGAGAAGACCTTTCTTGATTGTCTCCATCGGGATGTCCAGAAGCTCTGCCACTGCGATGGCGGCGAGTGCGTTGGAGACATTGTGATCCCCTGTTACGGACAGAGCGATGTGATCTGTTTTTTCTCCGTGTTTTACCAGGTCAAAAGAAACATGCCCTTCTTCATTATAAGTGATATTGGCCGAACTGTAGTCAAAATCAGGAGAGGAGCCGTATGTGACAACGCTGCAGTCAAGTCCGCTGTAAATCTCCGGGTAATCCTTGATCTCTCCGTTTATAACAAGCGTGCCGTCGGACGGAAGGAGCGCTGCAAACTGATGGAAGGAGTGTCGGATATCTTCCAGATCCTTGAAGAAATCCAGGTGGTCTTCTTCAATATTCAGTATCACACTGATCTTCGGGAAGAAGTGAAGGAAACTGTTCGTGTACTCGCAGGCTTCTGTGAGGAAAGTTTCGGAACTGCCGACGCGGATATTGCCGCCGATGGCCTTGAGGATTCCTCCAACGGAGATCGTGGGATCCAGGTTCCCTTCCAGAAGGATATGGGAGATCATGGAAGTCGTTGTAGTCTTTCCGTGAGTTCCGGATACAGCGATCGGAGTGTCGTAGTTCTTCATGAGCTGTCCGAGAAGTTCCGCTCTTGTCAGCATCGGGATCTTGCGGGCGACCGCTTCGATCAGTTCAGGATTCGTTCTGCTGATCGCTGCCGTATATACGACACAGTCGATATCATCCGTGATATTTTCCGCTTTCTGCCCGTAGCAGATACGTGCGCCCTCCGATGCCAGCTTTCTGGTCAGGGGGGACTCCTTTGCATCAGAACCGGATACGGTAAAGCCCTCTTCGAGAAGTATTTCTGCAAGTCCGCTCATACTGATGCCGCCGATGCCGATAAAATGAATGTGGATCGGTTTCTGAAAATCAATCTTATACATTGCGCATGCCCCTTTTTTCTCTTTATTTGCTACTGTTCCCATCTGAAACTCCGTGCGCAGGCATCTCCGCGGCGGTGAAGCGCCCCGGGGCCGTGCTTTGTGGCGAGTCTGCTCATGTTAACAGTAATTTTAAAAAAAATTAAAGCAGTTTTGTCATAAACCTGTCTTATCTTTTATATTATACTATATATGGTAAAAATTAAAAGCAGTTCTTTTTGTCTGAATTTCACAAAAAGCTGAAAAAAAACGCAAAAAAATTGTAAAAATTATTGGCTAAAGAAAAATATATGGTATAATGAATGAAACCAACTAGAAATGAGGTGACGCAATGTTTAAAAAGGAAATGATTGCCATGCTGTTGGCGGGCGGACAGGGCAGTCGGTTGGGAGTCCTTACTGCAAAGGTTGCAAAACCTGCTGTGGCTTTTGGCGGTAAGTACCGTATTATTGATTTTCCGCTTAGTAACTGTATTAATTCAGGCATTGATACTGTCGGAGTACTTACACAGTATCAGCCTTTGCGTCTGAACACACACATCGGGATCGGCATTCCGTGGGATCTGGATCGAAATGTGGGAGGAGTTTCGATTCTGCCGCCCTATGAGAAGAGCTCGAACAGTGAGTGGTATACGGGTACTGCGAATGCGATCTATCAGAATATGAATTATATGGAGACATATAATCCGGATTATGTTCTGATCCTCTCCGGCGACCATATCTATAAGATGGATTATGAAGTAATGCTGGATTATCATAAGGCGAATAAGGCAGACGTCACGATCGCGGCAATGCCAGTTCCGATTGAGGAGGCGAGCCGTTTCGGAATCGTCGTGGCGGACAGCGACGGGAAGATCCAGAAGTTCGAGGAGAAACCGGAACACCCGAGCAGCAATCTGGCGTCGATGGGAATCTACATCTTCAGCTGGCCGGTGCTCAGGGATGCGCTTCTGGCGCTGAAGGATCAGCCGAACTGTGATTTTGGAAAGCATGTTATTCCGTACTGTCATGAAAAGGGAGACAGGCTGTTTGCATATGAGTACAACGGCTACTGGAAAGACGTAGGCACGCTCAGTTCATACTGGGAGGCCAACATGGAACTGATCGATATTATCCCGGAATTTAATCTTTATGAAGAATTCTGGAAGATTTATACGAACAGCGCGAATATTCCACCTCAGTATATCGCGGAGCAGGGCGTAGTAGACAGATGCATCATAAGCAATGGTTCGGAAATCTGCGGTGAAGTCCACAGTTCAGTGCTGGGAGGCAGCGTAATGATCGGAAAAGGAAGCGTGGTGCGTGATTCGATCATCATGCAGGGCGTTACGATCGGTGAGAACTGTGTGATCGATAAGGCGATCATAGCGGAGGACACAGTGGTCGGCGATAACACGGTCATCGGAGTGGGAAGTGAGGTCCCGAATAAGATGAAACCGAATATATACAGCGGAGGACTGGCGACGATCGGTGAGAATTCAGTGATCCCTGCGGGAGTTCAGATTGGAAAGAACACGGCGGTCAGCGGCGTTACGGTGGCGGAGGATTATCCCGACGGCGTGCTGGCGAGCGGAGAAACATTGATAAAGGCAGGTGACAGAGTATGAGAGCGGTAGGTATTATCTTAGCGGGCGGCAACAGCAGGAAGATGAAAGAGCTGACAACGAGGCGCGCAGTAGCGGCGATGCCGGTTGCCGGAAGCTACAGGGCGATTGATTTTGCACTCAGCAATATGACGAATTCTCATATTCAGAAGGTCGCGGTCCTGACACAGTATAATGCCCGTTCCCTGAATGAACATCTGAATTCTTCCAAGTGGTGGGATTTCGGAAGAAAGCAGGGCGGACTGTACGTGTTCACGCCGACGATCACTGCCGATAACGGCTACTGGTATAGAGGAACCGCGGATGCGATCTATCAGAATCTGGATTTCCTCCGGAAATGCCATGAGCCGTACGTGATCATCACATCGGGAGACGCGGTCTATAAGCTGGATTATAATAAGGTACTGGAATATCATATCGCGAAGAAGGCGGATATCACAGTCGTCTGCAAGGAACTGGAGCCGGGAGACGATGCGACCCGATTCGGCACGGTCCGCATGAACGAGTCCAGCAGGATTGAAGAGTTCGAGGAGAAGCCGATGGTGGCACACTCTCATACGATCTCCACCGGTATCTATGTGATCCGAAGAAGACAGCTCATCGACCTGGTAGAGCACTGTGCGGAGGAAGAGAGACACGATTTTGTAAATGATATTCTGATCCGGTATAAGAATCTGAAAAAAATATATGGATATAAGATCAACAGTTACTGGAGCAATATTGCAACCGTAGACGCATATTATAGGACAAACATGGATTTCCTGAAACCTGAAGTGCGGAATTACTTTTTCAGAGAGCTTCCGAGCGTGTATTCAAAGGTGAGCGATCAGCCGCCGGCAAAATATAATCCGGGCGCAGTCGTGAAGAACAGCCTTGTCGGAAGCGGAAGCATTATTAACGGCACGATAGAGAATTCAGTGATCTTTAAGAAAGTTTTTGTGGGAAATAATTGTGTGATCAAGAATTCCATCATCCTGAACGATGTATATCTTGGAGACAACACGTACATTGAGAACTGTATTGTTGAGAGCCGGGATACGATCAGGGCAAATACAAGGCACGTTGGTGAGAACGGCGTAAAAGTAGTAGTTGAGAAAAACGAACGATATGCATTATAACCGGCGGGCCGGAGATAGTGCGGAGGGAGAAAGGAGATCAGGAGAGTATGCAGATTACTGATGTACGCGTACGGAAAGTCGCAAAAGAGGGGAAGCTTAAGGCTGTTGTTTCTATCACGATCGATGATGAATTTGTTGTTCACGATATTAAGGTGATAGAGGGAGAGAAAGGTTTATTTATCGCAATGCCGAGCAAGAAAGCGCTGGACGGCGAGTACCGCGATATCGCGCACCCGATCAATTCAGGTACAAGAGAGAGGATCCAGACTACGATCCTCCAGAAATATGAGGAATCTCTGGCGGAAGAGCCGGAAATGGTCGTTGACGGGATGTGAATGAGGCGGCAGGAAGAAGAACGATAGAATAATTGAACAGTGAACATAAGGAGCGCCGCGGCGGGTGGTTTACCACTTTGGATGCGGCGCTCATTTTCTGCACGGTGCAGATCCGGGAAATGCTGAGACAAGGAGCAGGCCGGGGGATGGAGTCCGGGGGTTTATGGCAGCTCAAAGTGCATGGGACGGTGATCCGACGGGTGGAGAAATTCCAGCCTGTATGCGCAGAGTTTCAGCGGCCCAGGGGCCGCCGTGCCGCCATACTTCCTGTCTCCGGCCAGAGGGCATCCGAGATGCGACATCTGTACCCTGATCTGATGATGGCGTCCTGTATCGAGCCGGATCTCAACTAGAGAATATACTGCCCCGTTCTCATTGCGCGTCCCGGTCACACGGTAATGGAGCCTGGCGGCTTTTGCCCCGGGAGTCTCTTTTGTGCAGACACGGGATGTGTTGGTCTTTCCGTCCTTTACGAGATAATCTTCCAGATCAGCTTCCGGAGGAGCGGGAATGCCGCAAACCTCTGCGCGGTAATATTTCCCAAAACCGGAAGAGGTGAGCTGGCGGTTCAGATCCTTTGCTGCTTCCGGTGTCTTTGCAAATACGAGGAGTCCTTCTACAGGCTGATCGAGCCGGTGGATGACGGCAAGATAGGGAGGCCTCCCCTGAGAAACGGATTTCCCCGGGAGACCGGAGCGCGCTCCTGCAAGATGATTCTTGAGGATGCTGACCAGGTCCGGCGTGCTGACGCGGCTGGTCTGGACGGGGATTCCGGCGGGCTTGTGGCAGACGATGATCTGCCTGTCTTCATAGATGATCCTGGGTTTCATTTTCCTGATTCCTTTCCTGGTTAATTACTGTTCACGCTGAACTGCTGGACTGCCGCCGTATGCGTGGTCGCCGCGCTGACATGCTCCCGCTTTGCGCTTCCTGCTGAGACTGCTTATGAGGGCGGCAGCAGTGGGTTTTATTCGCGCTTATGGACAGTAACCTTTCTTATCCGGTATTCTTGACTTTTGATGTCGTTCAGACTAAACTGATTATCATATAAAAGATCATTCAGGTCAAGCGCAAGGAGGAAATCCATGGTTAATAATGAGTGGGAACGATTTGGAGACGAGATACGACGGACAATACAGAATGCAGTGGATTCCCGGGATTTCAGCAGACTTAATCAGACCATAGCAGATACAGTGAACCAGGCTGTCGACAATGTGTCGCGGGGAATCCGAAACGGCGGCTGGTATCGGGAAAAGCCGATGAACAGAAACGGGGGCGAAAGTATGCCGGGGGGACAGCAGACAGGCCATCCGCAGGGGACGCCCTCAGAGATGAGGCCGGTAAAGCAGAACCTCTATCTAAAAGGGACTACGACGAAGATCGGCGGAGCCTTTCTTGCCGCTACAGGATATATTTTCGGGATCGGGACGCTGGTGCTTCTGCTCGTCGCAGCGGCGGCAGCTGTGGCCGGCGGATGGGGAACAATGCTGACCGCAGGAGTCGCGGCCCTTGGCGTTTTTACCCTTGTCTTTGGCTGGATGGCGGGGACAGGGACAAGCATGGTGTGCAGTGTGGGGCGCTTCAGAAAATATCTGAGTGTTCTTAAGGATAGAGAATACTGTGATGTGAAAGAGCTGGCGCAGAAAACAGGACGCTCTGTCAAGTCGGTGGTCAAGGACCTGAAGAAAATGATCCGGAAGGGATGGTTCCGGCAGGGGCATCTGGATGACCAGGGGACCTGTCTGATGGTCAGCGACGAGGCGTACCGTCAATATACCGGACTGATGGAGCGCATGAGACGGGAGAAGGCGGAGCAGGAAGCAGCGGCGGAGAAGGCAAGGCAGGAGTATTCAAAGCTGTCTCCGGAGATACAGAAGATCGTCCGCACCGGGGATGAATATGTGAGAAAGATCCGGGAGGCGAACGACGCGATCCCAGGTGAAGAGATCTCGGCGAAGATCTCGAGGATGGAGACGCTTGTGGACCGTATTTTCGACCGTGTAGAGCAGAACCCGGAATCAGTGGACGATATCCGGAAGCTGATGGAGTATTATCTTCCGACGACGATAAAGCTGCTGGAGGCATATGAAGACCTCGACTCCCAGCCTGTCCAGGGAGAAAATATTATTTCATCGAAAAAGGAGATCGAGAAGACGCTGGATACACTCAACACTGCTTTTGAGAAGCTGCTGGACGACCTGTTCCAGGACACGGCATGGGATGTGTCATCGGACATCTCGGTGCTGAACATGATGCTTGCCCAGGAGGGACTTACAGAGGACGGTCTTACCGGAAAAAAGAAAAACTAGAATGCTGTCCGGCAGATAATCAGAACGATCGCGCAGAAGTGAGCTGCGCATTGTATAAAATCACGGAGGAATGAAAAAATGAGCAATGAATTTGAAGATCTGAGCACAACGCCCACGCTGACCCTGGACCCGTTCCAGACTCAGGAAGAGAAGAAACCGCCGGTTGAGGCGGAGAAGCAGGAACCGGCACTGGATGAGAGTATCCTCACTGAGGAAGAGCGGAAGACGGTGGATGAGTTTGCAAAGCAGATCGATCTTACGAATTCCGCGATGGTGCTGCAGTACGGAGCGGGGACGCAGAAAAAGATGGCTGATTTCTCAGAGGCTGCCCTGGAAAACGTAAAGTCCAAGGATCTCGGCGAAGTGGGAGAGCTCCTGAGCGGCGTGGTAAAAGAACTCAGGGACTTTGATGAAGAAGAGGAAAAGGGGTTTTTCGGATTCTTTAAGAAGGCTTCCGGCAGGATCGAATCCATGAAGGCGAAGTATGCCAAGGCGGAGGCAAATGTCAATGAGATCGTAAAAGTGCTGGAGAAGCACCAGGTACAGCTAATGAAGGATACTGCTCTGCTGGACAAGATGTATGAGCTGAACCTTACTTATTTTAAAGAGCTGTCCATGTATATCCTTGCGGGAAAGAAGAAGCTGCAGGAAGTGCGGAGCACCCGGCTGGCGGAACTTACAGACAGGGCGCAGGCTTCCGGGCTGCCGGAGGATGCGCAGGCGGCAAAAGATCTTGACTCCATGTGCGAGCGTTTTGAAAAGAAGATCCATGACCTGGAGCTGACCAGGATGATCTCCATCCAGACAGCACCTCAGATCCGCCTTGTGCAGAATAATGATACACTGATGGTAGAGAAGATCCAGTCCACGATCGTGAATACGATCCCGCTGTGGAAGAGCCAGATGGTACTTGCGCTGGGAGTAGAGCACTCCACACAGGCGGCGGAGGCACAGCGCAAGGTGACGGACATGACGAATGAGCTGCTCAGAAAGAATGCGGAGAAGCTGAAGATGGCGACCGTCGAGACCGCGAAAGAATCGGAGCGCGGCATCGTGGATATGGAGACGCTGAAGGCAACGAATGAATCTCTGATCTCCACCCTGGACGAAGTGATGAATATTCAGAGAGAAGGCAGACAGAAACGCAGGGAGGCAGAGGCTGAGCTGCAGAATATGGAGCAGGAGCTGAAGAATAAATTGCTGGAGATCCGCGGATGATTCTTGACAACGGCTGTGTTTTTCGTTAGAATCACAGATAGTTCCGGTCTGGACCGGAAACTGTGCGATGAACGGGATTAGTATATAGGAAGGAATGCCACAGAGAGGAGGCGGCTGGTGAGAGCCTCCGCAGGACACTATAGAACCGGCCCGGGAGCTTCCGCATGAAAGTGCGGCGCAGGTCTGCGTTAGAGACAGAAGAGTGAACGACATATGCGCGGCTTTCAGACGGGCATGTGGAGTTAATTAGGGTGGTACCGCCGAGAGATTCGGTCCCTTGTTTTCAGGGACTGAATGTCCCGGCGTTTTGTTTTTTTTTATTCCATAGGAAATCGTTTTTCTATGAAATAAAATGCTCCGCGAGGATCGCACTGCGGCGGATTGGAGGATGCCGCCTGTGCGACCCACCGCAGGCGGAGAATCCTGCAGAGCAGGATTCTTTTTATAGTATTGTATTGGAAAAGGAGAAGGAAAATGGCAAAGGAAAAGAAGCTGGTACAGTCGATTACTTCCAGAGATGAAGATTTCGCGCAGTGGTATACAGATGTTGTGCGCGAGGCGAAGCTGTGCGATTATTCAGGCGTAAAAGGCTGCCTGAACTATCTGCCGAACGGATATGCGATCTGGGAGAACATCCAGGCAGATCTGGACAGAAGATTCAAGGAGACAGGAGTGGAGAATGTCTATCTTCCTGTCCTGATCCCGGAGAGCCTGCTGCAGAAAGAGAAGGACCATATCGAGGGATTCGCTCCTGAGGTCGCATGGGTCACCCATGGAGGAATGGAACAGCTCCAGGAGCGATTCTGTATCCGTCCTACATCTGAGACTCTGTTCTGCGATGTGTGGAGCAAGACGGTTCAGTCCTACCGCGATCTTCCGAAAGTGTGGAATCAGTGGTGCTCTGTGCTCCGCTGGGAGAAGACGACAAGACCGTTCCTGCGTTCCAGAGAGTTCCTCTGGCAGGAAGGACATACGATCCATGCCACATACGAAGAGGCGGAAGAGCGGACTAAGATGATGTGGGAAGTGTACAAGAGCTTTGTCGAGGAAGATCTGGCGATCCCGGTCGTTGCGGGAAGAAAGACAGAGAGCGAAAAGTTCGCAGGCGCCCAGGATACTTACACGATCGAGGCGCTGATGCATGACGGACAGGCGCTGCAGTCGGCGACCAGTCATTTCTTCGGAAATGCATTCCCGGATGCCTTCAATATTAAATATGCAGATAAGAACAATGAGCTCCACAGTGTCTACGAGACTTCATGGGGACTGTCAACAAGGATCATAGGAGCGATCATCATGGTACACGGCGATGACAGCGGACTGGTGCTCCCGCCGAGAATCGCTCCGGTACAGACAAGAGTCATCCCGGTCGCACAGCACAAGGAGGGTGTCCTGGAGAAGGCGAACGAACTGCTTGAAGCACTGAAGGCGGCAGGCTACCGGGCGAAGATCGATGATTCCGAGAAGAGCCCGGGATGGAAGTTCAGCGAGCAGGAGATGCTTGGAATCCCGACCCGTATCGAGATCGGACCGAAGGATATCGAGAACGGACAGGTTGTAGTCGTACGCAGGGATACCAGAGAGAAGATTGTTGTGCCGATGGATGAAATCACAGTGAAGCTGGGTGAGATCCTGGAGACGATCCAGAAGGATCTGTATGCGAAGGCAAAAGATTTCCTTGATTCCCACATCAGCACGGCAGTCACGATGGATGAGATGAAAGAGGCTGTCCAGAACAGAAAAGGCTTCGTGAAAGCAATGTGGTGCGGCGAGGAAGCATGCGAGGATGAGATCAAGGCTCAGACCGGAGGGGTGACATCCAGATGTATCCCGATGGAGGAGGAACATCTCTCTGATGTGTGCGTCTGCTGCGGAAAGCCGGCGAAGCATATGGTTTACTGGGGAAGAGCATATTAATACTTTGACTTGATGCAAAGAGCAGGATCCGGAAAGCGGACCTGCTCTTTTTCAGCCGGAATCTGTATCTGCGTATCTCCGGCAAGTCCGAAGGAGGAGCGGCGGGCAGGCCGTATTAAACAATCTGGGGATTTAGCGCTGCACCCGTCAAATCCGGATTAAATCTTTGAAAAATCCCTTGACATCCGAAAATAAACGTAATAAACTAATCTAGCGTGCATGAAAATGAGGCGTTGTTTTTGTGCGCGGAAAGGATAATGACAAGATTATCCGCAGCCCCTTGTGACATAAGTCATGAGGTAACGAATAATTCATAGGAGGTGAAAGAAATGCCAACATTTAACCAGTTAGTTAGAAAAGGACGTCAGACTTCTGAGAAGAAATCTACAGCACCGGCACTTCAGAAAGGATACAACTCTCTGAGAAAACGTGCGACGAACACATCTTCACCGCAGAAGAGAGGTGTGTGCACAGCTGTTAAGACAGCTACACCGAAGAAGCCTAACTCAGCTCTGAGAAAGATCGCCAGAGTTCGTCTCTCTAACGGAATCGAAGTAACAAGCTACATCCCGGGCGAAGGACACAACCTTCAGGAGCACAGCGTTGTTATGATCCGTGGAGGAAGAGTTAAGGACCTGCCGGGTACAAGATACCACATCATCCGTGGTACGCTTGATACAGCAGGTGTTGCTAAGAGAAGACAGGCGCGTTCTAAATACGGCGCTAAGAGACCGAAAGACGCGAAGAAGTAATGAACGCTTAATGAGTTCAAGCGTAAGCGAAGAACGAATTTAGTGTGAATACTGTTCTTCGGAACTTGGCGGGGATTCCATGAGCCAGGCAAGAAGAACTACCTTAGCACGAAGTAACTAAAGTGTTAAATCGTATCACAAACAGAACTATGATTATCGTACCTCATTGGACTTTGAGTTCAGTGAGTATGGGTTGCGGATTATAATATAAGTCCCGCGGCCACGAGCACATGCAATGCGATTTCCATAGAAAGACACATGTGAGTACCGATGAATTAATCCCGGTTTGACCGGAAAATATGATTAAGGAGGGAAGGACCGTGCCACGTAAAGGACATACTCAGAAAAGAGATGTATTAGCGGATCCGATATACAACAATAAAGTTGTTACCAAACTTATCAACAACATCATGCTTGATGGTAAGAAAGGTGTAGCACAGAAGATTGTATACGGAGCATTTGAAAGAGTAGAGGCAAAGGCTGAGAAGCCGGCAATCGAAGTGTTTGAAGAGGCTATGAACAACATGATGCCGGTACTGGAAGTTAAGGCAAGACGTATCGGTGGTGCAACATACCAGGTACCGATCGAGGTCAGAGCTGACAGAAGACAGGCGCTCGCTCTTCGCTGGCTGACAATGTACTCCCGTCAGAGAGGCGAGAAGACAATGGAAGAGAGGCTGGCAAACGAGATTCTTGACGCAGCAAACAATACAGGCGGAGCTGTGAAGAGAAAAGAAGATATGCACAAGATGGCAGAGGCAAACAAGGCGTTTGCACACTATCGTTTCTAATTATCTTAGGAGGAAAAAACCTTGGCTGGAAGAGAATATCCATTAGAGAGAACCAGAAATATCGGTATCATGGCGCATATCGATGCGGGTAAGACAACGCTGACAGAGCGTATTCTCTACTATACCGGTGTTAACTATAAGATTGGTGATACTCATGAAGGTACTGCTACCATGGACTGGATGGAGCAGGAGCAGGAAAGAGGTATCACGATCACTTCAGCCGCTACGACATGTCACTGGACTTTGGAAGAGAAGACAAAACCGAAGCCGGGTGCACTTGAGCATCGTATCAATATCATCGATACTCCGGGACACGTTGACTTTACCGTAGAGGTTGAGCGTTCACTTCGTGTACTGGACGGAGCCGTAGGTGTTTTCTGTGCAAAGGGCGGTGTTGAGCCTCAGTCAGAGAACGTTTGGCGCCAGGCAGACACATACAATGTACCGAGAATGGCTTTCATCAATAAGATGGACATTCTTGGAGCTGATTTCTACAATGCAGTAGATCAGATCAAAACAAGACTTGGAAAAAATGCAATCTGTCTTCAGCTTCCGATCGGAAAAGAAGACGAATTCAAGGGTATCATCGACCTGTTCGAGATGCAGGCGTATATCTACAATGACGAGAAGGGTGACGACATCTCAGTTACAGATATTCCGGAAGAGATGAAGGATGAGGCTGAGCTGTATCACACAGAGCTTGTAGAGAAGGTCTGCGAATTGGACGACGACCTTATGATGGAATACCTCGAGGGTGAGGAGCCGTCAGTAGACGCAATGAAAGCAGTACTGAGAAAAGCAACATGCGAGTGTACAGCTGTTCCGGTATGCTGCGGTTCTGCTTACAGAAACAAAGGTGTTCAGAAGCTTCTGGACGCAATCCTTGAATATATGCCTGCTCCGACAGACATCCCGGCAATCAAGGGTGTTGACGAGGACGGCAACGAGGTGGAAAGACACTCATCAGACGATGAGCCGTTCTCCGCTCTTGTGTTCAAGATCATGACAGACCCGTTCGTTGGTAAGCTCGCTTACTTCAGAGTTTACTCAGGAACTGTAAATTCCGGTTCCTACGTACTGAACGCTACAAAGAATAAGAAGGAGCGTGTAGGACGTATCCTTCAGATGCATGCGAATAAGAGACATGAGCTGGATAAGGTTTATTCAGGAGATATCGCTGCAGCGATCGGATTTAAGTTCTCCACAACAGGAGATACGATCTGTGACGAGCAGCATCCGGTAATCCTTGAGTCCATGGAATTCCCGGATCCGGTTATCGAGCTCGCGAT
>ERZ1643246.164-NODE-164-length-86360-cov-6.089647_pt1 | contig 86360 bp, 72 predicted proteins | sample MGYA00579265_ERZ1643246 | MGnify/ENA primary metagenome ERZ1643246 (study PRJEB29033, sample SAMEA4952261) | chicken gut metagenome | biome: Broiler Chicken; feature: Gastrointestinal Tract; material: Caecum | place: Ireland | collected 2018 | study: Broiler...
AAATTGTATCTCACATTTCAGGAAATGTGAAATTCAAAATCATTATTATCTATAAAAAATTTTTATAGATTTCCTGTTTTCTTCTTGCGAAGCCCGGGGAAACACCGTATAATCAGATAAAGAAATCTGCCGTTTTCCCGTTTTTTGTATGAAAAATCAGGAATGCGGAAAAGAAGCCGCTCTGAAAAGTATAACGGGACGATGAATAAGGAAAGGATGATTTCTGTTATGAATACCATTCAGTTGGAATGTTTTCTCGCGGTGGCGGAGCATCTGAATTTTTCCAAAGCTTCTCAGGCACTGAAGCTGACGCAGCCGGCCGTCAGCCATCAGATCCAGACGCTGGAGGAAGAGCTGGGGGTGAAACTTTTTATCCGCACCAGCCGGAATGTGGAGCTGACCCAGGAGGGCATCCTGTTTCTTCCCGACGCCGACCTCATCCTGAAAACCGCCCTGTCGGCCAGGGCGCGGCTGGGAAAGCACGAGCATTTTATTCCCTTCGATCTGGGATGCCACAACCATCTGGAGCTGAACCTGCTGCCGCCTATTCTGAAGAAGCTGGCGGAAGAATTTCCCCTGCTGCGGCCTTCCATGCATCTGGTACCGTTTCCTTCCCTGCTGGGCAGGGTGGAAAACGGTCAGCTTCTGGCGGCTCTGGGCACAAAAGAGGAGCAGAAAAAGTCTTCGCTTTCCTTCCGAAAACTCTGTTCTGCTCCCATTGCCTGTATCTGTTCGGCGGATCATCCGCTGGCCGCATATCCGTCTCTTGTCCACAGTCAGCTTACGGGAAATTTTATTGCCTGCTCCCCCCGGCAGATTCCGGACTCCGTATTCACAGAGCACAGCCAGCTTCTGATCCACCTGCCGCCGGAAAACCGGTATCTCACCGACAGCATCGAAAGCGCCCTGACCATGGTAAAGGCCCGGTTCGGCTATACCCTGTATCCGGACATTCCCCCGGCCCGGGAGCCGGGACTTTGCTATATCCCGGTTACCGACCTGCCGAAGGTCTCTTTTGGCGTGTATTTCCGGCCCAACCATGACCATCCCGTCCTGAAACGCTTTATCGCACTGATGCCGCAGATGCTCAGGGAGGGGTGAGGTATTTGCTCAGGCGCTGCCGGACACACTCCTGGATCTGCAGGGCGGTGTGTCTGGCTTCCATAAAGCCATCGTTCCGACTTTTCTTCCGTGGTAAAATACATTGAGCCGATTAACTCTTGTCATTTACGATCTCCTCAATCGATAAAAATGGTGCCTGTGCAAAAAGCTGCTCCAGCTGATCTTCCAGATCCAGCGCCATGGCGATCTTCGTCAATGAAATCAATGAAATCTCACCACTGCATTCAAATCTCTTGATGGACCCCAGGCTTACTCCTGATCTTTCACTCAGTGTTTTCTGTGTAATTTTTCTTCTTTTCCGAATACCGCGTATTCTCTCAGCAATACTCTTGTCAATCTCATAGGGTGTTTTCTGTAAAAAAATAAAATCGTTCATGGATAATATTTCATCCCAAATGAACGATTTTATCAAGTATTAGCTAATATTTTAGCTTTTTACTTCAGCTCTATGATCTCGTATTCCCGGCTTCCCAGCCCGTGCTGTGCCGCTGCTTCCACGGTATGAATTCCATGACGGGAATCCATCCGCTCAATGAGGGCAGCTTTTCCCGGATCGGAGGAGTTCTTCACCGCGTCGTAGCAGGCCTGATCCACCGCCACCGGATCCACAGAGGCGAAGATTCCCAGATCCCCCATCTCCGGCTCTGCCGGATGGGAATCGCAGTCACAGTCCACGCTGAGGCGGTTGGCCACATTGATATAAACCATATTTTCCGCACCCTTATAATCGATCACCGCTTTGCAGGCATCCGCCATGGATTCCAGGAAATGATCCTGCGGCGGAAGATTGTTGAACAGCTGAGACGCCTCGGTGGTAACGGCCGCCGTATGGATGTTGGTTTTGCCATGAGTGGAGGCGATGCCGATACTGATATTTTTCAGGGCGCCCCCGAAACCTCCCATGGCATGTCCTTTAAAATGAGACAGCACCAATACGGAATCATAATCCGCAAAATGCGCGCCCACAATGTCTCTGTCCAGATGAAATCCATCTTTTACCGGAAGATCCATCTCGCCGAACTCGTCCATAATATCGCAGGGAGCCATAGCCTTGAAGCCATGATCCTCGATGGCTTTCCAGTGCAGCTTCGGGTCCTGCCGCTGGCCGCCGTATGCGGTGCAGCACTCAATGATGGTTCCATTCAGCTGATGCACCAGATCCCCGATCAGTTCCGGATGAAGATAATTATGTCCGCCCGGCTCGCCGGTGGAAATCTTTACCCCCACTTTCCCTTTCAGCTCCACACCCAGCGCCTCATAGATCCTGATCAGACTTTCCGGCGTAATCTCTCTGGTAAAATATACTTTTGCTTTTTCCATTTAAAATTCCTCCTGTCTATTTCAGCTTTTTATACTCTTCATCGGAAACCGGCTCCAGCCACTGAGCATGCGCGCCCTCCCCCGGGATGGACACGGCCAGATGGGAAAACCAGCTGTCAGCGGCCGCTCCATGCCAGTGTTTTACTCCCGGCGCAATGTTCACCACATCCCCGGGCAAAAGCTCCTGTGCAGGTTTTCCCCATTCCTGATACCAGCCTCTTCCGCCTGTCACCAGCAGAATCTGGCCGCCCACATGGTGAATATGCCAGTTATTACGGCAGCCCGGCTCAAAGGTCACGTTGGCGATGGGGCCGCCCTTATCCGTCAGCGGCCTGATGTAAGCCTGTCCGATAAAATTCTTCGCGGATTCCTCCGGAAGCTTTTCGCCCACGGGAAATACTCCCGGATTTTCCGGCTGTTTTTCCGTTTCCTTTTTATTCGCTTCCATGCTCTCCGCAGCCGTATTGACGCACCGGAGCGCGTTGAGGCTTCTGGGGTAGCCGATGAAAGGCAGGCACTGAGAAATAATTTTAATGAGAAATTCCTTATTATTTCCCACGTTCATGTTGTTTTTGGCGTGGGAAGTCAGTTGCGGTTCGCAGCCGCCCTGGGCGGCCAGAAAACAGAAGGTGATCATCTCTCTCATCCGGTAGTCCAGACCGCTTCTGGTGTAGTAATCTCCGAAACAGTTGTCGGTCAGCCATCTGTTGATGTGACGGCTTTCCTCAGGGCCGGACCGGGCAAATCCCCGCATGGATTCTCCCACAATATCCACCATGGCCTGTTCCCCTGCCGCAAGCCTGGTCTCCATGGTGGTCTGCGCCTGGGGCGGAAGCGGAAGGGAGACGCCCCGGTCCGTCAGGATCTCATTTGCTGCTTTCAGGAAGGGGAAAACTCTTCCGATTCCCAGATAGGCCGCTGCCTGATAGACAATCTCCTTCACCTCCACCGGCGTCACGCCGAAATTCAGCGCTGCCGGCACCATGGCCCGGAACTCGTCGATTCCCTGGCAGCCCAGCAATGTGGCCAGAATGGCCATCATACGGGTTCTGTCATCCAGATCGTCACTGTTTACCACTTCGTCAAAGGCGAAATTGTCAAACCGCTCGATAAATTCCGGATCCGTTCTCAGAAAATCCGACTGATAGCCCGGGAACATCCTCTCATGATATTTTTTTGCTGCATCTGTAATGCTCATCCGTGTCACGCTTCCTTTCCTGTGATTGTTTTATAGAACGGTTCAGCCTTCCGGCTTTCCTGTCACACTTTCTGTTTTTATTGTATCGGAATCCGGTCGTAAAATAAATTCGCATTTCCAATCAAATCCATAAGCAGCGCTTATGCATCTGCCCGATGGTTTTCGTCATTCTTGAGCGTTGAAATCGATCTGGATGGCCATGTATTTCTCCGCGGCGTCCTCCAGGGACATGTTGTAGTAACGGGTGTTTTTATCCAGTTTGGCGATTTCGCTCATTTCCTCTTCGGTAAGCGCGAAATCAAAGATATCGAAATTCTCCCGGATATGATCCGCGTTTTTGGAGCCGGGGATGATCACATTGCCTGCCTGTACATGCCATCTCAGGACAATCTGCGCATTGGTCTTTCCGTATTTCTCCGCCAGCTTTGTGAAAATTGCTTCACCGGCCAGGGATTTGTCCCCGTGTCCCAGCGGATACCAGGCCATCAGCACCATCTGATATTTGGCCAGATAGGCTTTCAATTCTGTCTGCGGATAATAGGGATGGGCCTCCACCTGTACCATCTGCGGTTTGATCTCGCAGTGGTCGATCACATCCTGGATCAGCTCCTGAGGGAAGTTGGAAAGTCCCAGAGCTTTTACCTTGCCCGCCTTATAAGCTTCCTCCATGGCCTTGTAGCCCGCCAGACAATTTCCCACCGGCTGATGAAGGATCAGCAGATCAATATAGTCCGTATCCAGCCGTTTCAGCGTATCCTCGATGGCCTTTGCCCCGTCCTCGTATTCGGTGGGCCACAGCTTGGTCACCAGGAAGATCTCCTCCCTCTTCACTCCGCTCTTTTTGATGCCGCGCCCCACGCCTCTCTCATTCATGTAGGCGTTGGCGGTGTCCACCAGACGGTAGCCAGCCTTCAGGGCCTGATATACCGATTCTTCCGCCTCTGCGGGCTGCAGAAGGAAGGTCCCGATTCCTTCCATGGGCATTTTCAATCCATTATTCAAAACTGCATATTCCATGACTGATTCCTCCTCTGTATGTTCTGGTTTTATTATAAGTTCAACGAAAAAAATTCAGAATACCCGGTTTGTTTCATTTATTCAATGTTACATATTTCATTTCCATCATCCTTTCTCCTGTATGATTACAGCCATGACGCAGGATACCTGCCGGCCCGCGGTGGTTTGGCCTTCTGCCTTCCCCGCCGCGACGCCTGTGGCCGCATGGCTCCGTCAGTTCTTCTTACGCTCCACTCTGGCTCCCCCGAACACCTCCGACATGGGAACGGTGTCCAGCATCCGGTCCAGTTCTTTTACTTCCTGTTCCTCAAGCTTTACCTCTGCCGCCTGGGCATTTTCAATCAGACGGCTGTATTTTCTGGTGCCCGGAATCGGCACGATCCAGGGTTCCTTCGCCAGCATCCAGGCCAGGGAAATCTGGGCCGGGGTGGCACTCTTCCTGTCCGCCAGATCCATCAGATATGCGATCATTTCTTTGTTTTTCTCCATTGCCTCCGGCGTAAACTGAGGCATGACGCTGCGGTAGTCGGTGCTCTTTTCAAATTTGGAGTCCTTGTTGTAGCGGGCCGTGAGAAATCCGTTGGCCAGCGGAGAAAATGCCACGAAGCCGATATTCAGCTCCTGAAGCACCGGGAACAGCGCTTCGAAATCCCGGTACATCATGGAGTACCGGTTCTGCACCGCCGTCACCGGGCAGACCCCATGGGCCCGCCGCAGGGTTGCCTCGTCCGCCTCCGAGATGCCCCAGTGGGTGATCTTTCCCGCGTCCATCAGTTCCTGCATGGCCCCCGCCGTCTCCTCGATGGGTACGCTCCGGTCGATCCTGTGGATATAATAGAGATCCAGATGATCCGTCTGCAGGCGGGACAGGGAGCCATCGATGGCTTTTTTAATACTCTCCGGCCTGCCGTCCGGAATCAGCGGCTTATTCACCTCCGGAGAACTCTCGTCAAACCGGATGCCGCATTTGGAAGCCAGCACGATCTGTTTCCGGAAAGGCTTCAGCGCCTCTCCCAGAAGTTCCTCATTGTCATGGGGATTTTCCGGGGTTCCGTACACCTCCGCCGTGTCGAAAAAGGTGTATCCCCGGTCCACGGCTTTGGCCAGAAGTTCGGTCATCTCCTTTTTGTCCGCCGCCGGGCCGTAAGCATGGCTCATTCCCATGCATCCCAGCCCAATGGCAGATACCTCCAGATCTTTTCCCAAAATACGTTTTTCCATTTTCCTCGTCTCCTTTTCAATAACATTCTTTAAATATTTCCAGAATTTCTCCCGGCTCCATCCTCCGGTAGCCGCCGGGCGAATAATGGCAGGAATCCGCAATCTGCTTCATCTGCGCTTCATCCCGCACCCCCAGCTGGCGCAGGGTGGTGGGAAGCCCGATCCGACGGATAAAATCTGCCAGCGCCTGAATTCCTTCCTGTGCCAGCGTCTCCTGTGTCTTTCCCTCCGGCGGTATTCCCCACACACTGGCGGCAAAACGGGCAAATTTGGAAAGTCCGTCCCGGAAGATATGCCGGTAATACGCCGGGTGCAGCACCGCCACGCCGCAGCCGTGATTGCAGTCCGTGTACGCCCCGATCTGATGTTCCATCAGGTGACAGGTGAAATCACATTTCTTCCCCAGCTTGATCAGCCGGTTTTCTGACAGCGTGGAGTCCCAGAGCAGGTTGCTTCTTGCCGTATAATCTCTCGGGTCCTTCACCGCCTGGTTCAGATTTTTAATGATACTGCGCATCAGCGCCTCCGCGATTTCATCGGAAACATTCGGTTCATCCGGCTGGCTGAAATACGTCTCCATAATATGGGAGAGACTGTCAAATGCCCCCGACACCATCTGCTGCCTGGGCACGCTGTATGTGTAGGTGGGATCCAGCAAGGCAAACAGCGGATTGCAGACCGGATAATCGTACCCTGTCTTCACCTTCTTGTCCTCATTGGTGATCACTGCGGCGCCGTTGCACTCGCTGCCGGTTCCCGCCGTGGTGACCACCACCCCCAGGGGAACCGGCTCAAAATCCACGATCCCCTTTCGCTCCCAGAAATTTTCCCAGGCGTCTCCCTCATACCGGGCAGCCAGAGAAATGGCCTTGCAGCAGTCCATGACGGATCCTCCGCCGATTCCCAGAATCATGTCCGCTCCGGTATTTCTTGCCAGACGCGCCCCCTCCATCACCTTTTTGTAGGTGGGATTGGGCATGATTCCGGGAAATTCCACCACATTCTTTCCTTCCTTCATGAGAATGTGCAGCACCTCATCGTAGATGCCGTTTTTCCTGGCGGAGCCTTGTCCGTAAGCCAGCAGGATGGTATCGTAGTTCCTGATCAGGCAGGAGAGAAATTCCTTCACACAGCCCTGCCCGAAAAAAACTTCTGTCCTGTTTTCGTATATAAAGTTATTCATTTTCCGAAAAGCCTCCTGTCATCCTCGCTGATTTCATTATAAAAAAAAGAGACTTCTCAAAGAAGTCTCAATTAGTTTACCAGTTAATACCCTGCGCTTTATACTGTTTTCTTCATGGCCTTCAGAAACCGTTTTACCTGCTCCGACGGCTCCGGGGAATACAGGATCCCGTAGGGGATGGAATATTTCCACTCCACCGGAATCACCTTCAGCAGCGGATGCACATCCTTCATATTTTCCACCACCATCAGGATGTCGCTGCTGTTCTCACACTGATTGAAAATCTCCACGCTGTAAATATCAAAATCCACCACATGAATCTGCGGATGGTTTTTCCAGATATCATCCCGCAGTTCGTCCACATAATTGCTCCAGCCCCGGTGCATCATAAGGAAATTTTCCCCATACAGATCCTGGAAAGTCAGCACATCCTTCTGTGCCAGCGGATGATTCAGCGACACCGCGCAGCAAAGCGGCTGTCTGGACAGTTCCAGTCCCGCGCACTGCCGCAGCTTCAGCATGGTCTCGTCAAAAATCCCGCCCACCACATCGATATTCTGCCCCAGATTCTTTAAAATCTCCCGGGCATTCTCCAGGCTGTTCATATAAGGAACCATCTGCAGCTTGATATCCGGGTATTCCTTCTGCACCTTCGACCACAGCTGAATCAGCGGCGCCGCCGGCGTCATGGGCGAGGTGCCGATCCGGATCACATTATCCTTCTCCTGCATGGCCCGCTTTGCCCGCTCCACAGATTCCTTACAGTATTCAATGATATATTTTGCGTCTTTATATAATGATTTCCCGGCTTCCGTCAGGATCAGCCCCCGATGGGTCCGTATAAACAGCTTCAGCCCCAGATCCTTTTCCAGCAGATTCATCTGCTTTGTCACCGCAGGCGGGGTGATATAGAGCGCCTCTGCCGCCTTGTTAAAGCTTCCCATATCTGCCACAACGATAAACGTCTCCAGCTGCAGGTTGTACATGGAATATCCTCCTTCCCGCCTGTACCGTACACTCTTTTCCCCCTCTGAATAAAAATATACATGGAAAAACGGGAGGATGTCAATATGCCTTGTTATTTCTCCGCCCGGATGGTAGAATAATCTACAACAAGAAACCGCAGAAAGGAGGGGCGTCATTATGCGTGAATGGAAGAAACTGAAGCCACCCATCGGCATAGAAAATTTTGAAGACATCCGTCGGGAGGGCTTTTATTATGTTGACAAAACGGTTATGATACGGGATCTTCTGCAAAACTGGGGGAAAGTCAATCTTTTCACCCGCCCCCGGCGTTTTGGCAAATCTCTGAACATGAGTATGCTTCAGACCTTTCTGGAAATCGGCTGTGACAGGACACTGTTTGACGGTCTGGAAATCACCCATGAAAAAGAACTCTGCGAAACGTATATGGGAAAATTCCCGGTGATCTCCATCAGTCTGAAAAATGTATATGGTCTGGATTTTTCCTCCGCCCGTTCCCTTCTGTGTTCCCTGATCGGGAAAGAGGCCCTGCGTTTTTCTTTTCTCGCTGACAGCAGCCGTCTTACGCTTCCGGAAAAGGAGATGTATCGAAAAATCACCCGGATCAATCCCGGATATGGGGATAACTTTTCATTCTCCGATGAAGTGCTCCTGGGAAGTCTGAAGACGTTATCCTCTCTTTTATTCAGACATTACGGTCAAAAGGTGATACTTCTGATCGATGAATACGATGTGCCGCTGGCAAAAGCCAATGAAAACGGATATTACGATCAGATGGCCAATCTGATCCGCAGTCTGTTCGATCAGACCCTAAAGACCAATGACAGTCTCTATTTTTCCGTTCTAACCGGCTGTCTGCGGGTGGCAAAAGAAAGCATTTTCACAGGTCTCAACAATCTGCGGATACTCTCTGTTTCTGATGTTCAGTTTGACGAATATTTTGGCTTCACGGATGCCGAAGTCCGGGCAATGCTGGCTTACTATGGAATTTCAGATACTTACGAAAACGTAAAAGAGTGGTATGACGGCTACCATTTCGGAAATGTCAGCGTTTACTGTCCCTGGGATGTGATCAATTACTGCGATAAACGGAAAGAGGATCCCACGCTTTACCCGGAATCCTACTGGATCAATACCAGCGGCAATGACGTTATCCGCCATCTACTGACCATGGCCACGGCCGTCACCAGAAATGAAATTGAAAAACTGATCGCCGGAGAATCCATATCCAAAGAAATACGGGATGAGCTGACCTATAAAGATCTGTACAGTTCCATCGAAAATATCTGGAGCGTACTGTATACCACCGGCTACCTGACCCGCCGCAGCCGTCCCAATCCCAGAAATCGAAATTTTCTGGAGCTGGAGATACCCAACGAAGAAATACGGAGCATTTTTATTACTCAGATTCAGGACTGGATGCAGGACGTGGCTAGAGAGAATCCCCAGGAGCTGGAGCTGTTCTGCAGGGCATTTCAGGACGGTGATGCCCGGACAGCAGAAAAAATATTTTCCTCTTATCTGGAACGAACCGTCAGCATACGGGATACTGCTGTACGCAAGGATCTGAAAGAGAACTTCTATCATGGTTTTCTTCTGGGACTTTTGAGTTATAAACATGACTGGCTGGTACTCTCCAACCGGGAAAGCGGCGGTGGCTACGCCGATATCCAGGTGGAAATTTTTCCGGAAAAGATCGGAATCATTATAGAAATGAAATACGCATCCCAAAACGATCTGGAGTTTTCCTGCCGCGAAGCGCTGCAGCAAATCAGCAAACGCGACTACACCGCACAGCTTCGCGAAGACGGGATGGAAACGATTCTCAGATACGGCATTGCCTGCAGCCGGAAAAAATGCAGGGTGATGGTGGAACGCTGAATTATTTTCCAAAAAGCCACCCCATAATCTCTCCATCCGCAGCAAACAGATTTCCGCCCCCGTGCTGAACCGTGACGCCCTGGCTTTCAAAATATTCCGCATTCTTCACATCCAGCACCAGCAGTTCGCTGATCTCCTCCTCGGACAGTCCTTCCTGCCGGTACAGCTGATACAGCTGATCGTAAGCCTGGCGGGAAGGCTGGTCGCTGTAATATTCATCACTCTCACCCACCACGATATACACCGGTGTCCGGCTTTCCACCACCGGCTCATAATCACCGTCCCACTGGGAGCTGCACTGGAGATAAGCGGTGAAAAGATCCGGGCGCATGTCCATCACCAGAGACATGGTCTCTCCGCCTCCTGAATATCCTTCCCCGTAAACCCGTCCGGGATCAATGTTATAGTTCTCCAGAAAATACTCCACCAGAGCAATAGTCTGACGGGCAGAGTTTTCTCCCCAGTCAGACAACTGCGGAGCCACCACAATCATCTCGGAATTATAGTTCTGCGCCTCAAAGCCAAACTCCTCGCTGCGGAGATTTTCTCCCAACCCCTGAAAATACAGACTTTCATATCCGGGCAGGGTGAAAAATGCCGCGTAAGGCCTGCTTCCGTCATAGCTGTCAGGCACATACAGGTTAAAATGGATATCTCCCTCTGTCTCTGAGTGAAGCGCATTGTCCAGGGTAAAGCCCTGGTATTCCTCTGTCCCCTCGGTGACCAGATCCGTCGCCTGCGGCTCACTGTCACCGTTGTCCGCGGACTCCTGCGCCGATCCGTCCGCCTCTCCATTTTCTCCGGACGCCGGCGTCTCTTCTTCCGCGTCCATTTCCCCGCCGGCCAGATTCCCGGCGGTATTTTCCGTCTGCTCCTCCTGCCGGGTCGCGCCGCAGCCGCTTACACTCAACAGTATACCGGCCAGCAAGATACCGATGATTTTTCTCTTCATCCTCTTCACCTCATTTTTTCGTCCGGGATTTATCCGACGCCGTATGCAGATACATTCCAAAAGAGACCGGAAGCATAATCACTTCCACCAGCATATATCTCCTTTTTCCTCTTCCCCGCTTTCCGGAAAGCCTTCGGTTTTCCATATGCGTTACCACCTTTTCCAGAAGTACTCTTCTTTTGTTTACAGGATTTATTATAAAAGGGGTGCCGCCAATCCAGAAGACCCGATAAGTTTGTCAGTATATATCAAAAGGTTTGGTCTTATACGAACCCTCTTGACTTCCCTCAGGCCCAAAATTATACTGAAAAAAGAAATTTATATGACAGTGAAACCGGCGGTCCCAACGGTTGCAGATTACCGGAGCGGTGTTATCCCGCCGGAAAGGAGTGGCATATGGCTGACAGAATCAAGATCCGTGGCGCAAAAGTGCATAATCTGAAAAATATAGATGTGGATGTTCCTTTAAATAAAATTGTGGGAATCGCCGGAGTATCCGGTTCCGGAAAATCCTCCCTGGCTCTGGGGGTTCTCTACGCGGAGGGATCCCGCCGGTATCTGGAATCCCTGTCCACTTACACCCGGCGCCGGATGACCCAGGCGGCGAAAGCCCAGGTGGACGAAGTTCTGTATGTCCCTGCGGCGCTGGCCCTTCATCAGCGGCCGGGCGTCCCGGGCATCCGCAGTACCTTCGGCACCGGCACCGAGCTGCTGAACAGCCTCCGGCTGATGTTTTCCCGGCTGGCCAGCCATCGGTGCCCTAATGGACATTATGTAAATCCTTCTCTGGCAGTGGCCATCGATCAGGCGCTGGTCTGCCCCGTCTGCGGCGCGCGTTTTTATGGACCTTCCGCGGAGGAACTGGCTTTCAACAGCCAGGGCGCCTGCCGCACCTGCGACGGCACCGGCATGGTGCACACGGTGGACCGTTCCACCCTGGTGCCGGATGAATCCCTTACCATCGATGAGGGCGCCGTAGCTCCCTGGAATTCCCTGATGTGGTCCCTGATGACCGATGTGTGCCGGGCCATGGGCGTTCGCACTGACGTTCCTTTCCGGGAACTGACGGAAAAAGAAAAAGATATCGTTTACAACGGTCCTGCGGAGAAAAAACACATTTTTTATAAGCCGAAAAATTCCAACCAGGCAGGCGAGCTGGATTTTACTTATTTCAATGCGGTATATACGGTGGAAAACGCGCTGGCAAAGGTAAAGGATGAGAAGGGCATGAAACGGGTGGAGAAATTTCTGAAACAGGAGATCTGCCCGGACTGCGGCGGCTCCCGTCTGTCAGAGGCTGCCCGGGCTCCCAGACTGCGGGGGATCTCTCTGGCGGATGCCTGCCGGATGACTCTCTCCGATCTTATCCGGTGGGTTTCGGAGGTTCCGGCTTCTCTGCCGGAGGAGATGCGCCCCATGGCCCAGAGTATCTGCGCCTCCTTCCAGGATACCGCCAGGCGGCTGATGGATCTGGGGCTGGGTTATCTGACCCTGGACCGGGCCGCCTCCACCCTTTCCACCGGAGAGCGGCAGCGGATGCAGCTGGCCCGGGCGGTACGGAACCGCACCACCGGCGTACTGTATGTGCTGGACGAGCCCTCCATCGGCCTGCACCCGGCCAATATTGTGGGATTAAACGGCGTAATGCACGACCTGATCGCCGACGGCAACTCTGTGATTCTGGTGGATCACGACACCCGGATTTTAGCCGAATCCGACTGGATCATCGAAATGGGGCCGGGAGCCGGCGCGGACGGCGGAACGGTGATCGCTCAGGGAAGCGTAAAGGAAATCGCCGAAAATCCCGCCTCAAAGATCGGCCCGTTTCTGGCAGAAACCATCCATGCGGCTGCGGGGAATTCTGCCAATACCCGGAAGCCGGATGGCAGTTCTCTGTTTTCCGCCGGAAGTATCCGGCTGTCCACCGGGCCCATTCACACGGTAAAACCCCTGGAAGTGGAGATTCCCAAAGGAAAGCTGATCGTGGTCACCGGCGTATCCGGCTCCGGAAAAACCACGCTGATTCTGGAAAGCCTGATCCCGGCCCTTGAGGCTCTGCTTCACCGGCAGCCCCTGCCCGGGCACATCCGCGCGCTGGATGCCGGCGGCATTTCCCAGGTGAAGCTCATCGACGCCACACCCATCGGCATCAATGTCCGCTCCACCGTGGCCACCTACGCCAATGTACACGACGAACTGCGGAAGGTATTTGCCCGGACGCCCCAGGCAAAAGAAGCCGGGTATAAAGCCGGAGACTTTTCCTACAACACCGGAAAACTCCGCTGTCCCGTCTGCGACGGCACCGGCGTTATCAGCCTGGATGTCCAGTTTCTCCCGGATGTGCAGATTTCCTGTCCGGAATGCCGGGGTACCCGCTACGGCAAGGAGGCAGGGAAGATACATTATGTAAACAAAAAAGGGGAGTCCTATTCCCTGCCGCAGCTGATGGCCATGGACGTCCACAAAGCCCTGGCCGCCTGTGAGAATCTCCGGCTGGTGCATCAGCGACTGCAGGTACTGGAGGATCTGGGGCTGGGCTACCTGACTTTGGGCGAGGAGACGCCCAGCCTTTCCGGCGGCGAGGCCCAGCGGCTGAAGCTGGCCAGTGAGATGGGAAAAGCCCAGTCCGATTCCGTTTTCGTCTTTGACGAACCCACCATCGGCCTTCATCCGCTGGATGTCCGGACACTGCTGGGCGTATTCGCCACCCTGATGGACCATGGGGCCACGGTCATTGTCATTGAGCACGATCTGGATGTGATCCGCAGCGCCGATTACATCATCGATATGGGCCCTGGCGGCGGAGAAGAAGGCGGCAGGGTGGTGGCGGCAGGAACGCCGGAAGATATCCGAAATACAGCGGAGAGTTTTACGGGGAGATATCTCTGATTTTCCCGCTACATTCTTGCCCTTCCCTTATAATAAAGGGGCGAAAGCCCGAAATATTTCTTAAACTGCTTGCTGAAATGGTACGCATCCTCATAGCCCACCTGGGATGCCACGCTCTGGATGGACATTTCCGGATGTGCGTCCATCAGATCTCTGGCATGCTCCATCCGCAGACTGATCAGATAATTGATGGGGGTATCTCCCGTTTCGCTCTTAAAAATCCTGGAAATGTAATAGGGGCTCAGATACATGTTTGCCGCGATCTGATCCAGGGAAATTTTCTCCCGGTAATGGTTCTCCAGGTATTCCATAATCCGCTCCACCACATACTTTTTGCTGGCGGATTTGAAAATATACCGCTGGCCGTTCTGACCCGCCCCGGCCTTTTGCTCTTTCTCTATCTGCCGTTCCCGGATCAGAAGGCAGATCAGCTGAATCAGGTAAGCCTTCAGCATAAAATACCGGCCGGGACGGGAGGCCTCCACTTCTTTCTCCACCGCCGCGCACAGGCGAAAGACCTCCTGACGCATTTTGTCCGGCATCCGCAGGATCGCGCTGCCGTCCGCGAACAGAGGCAGCGCCCCCGGCGGGCAGTCCCGGAATTCCACCCCGGAAAATGCCAGATAGCACTCAGAAGCCGGACAGGCGGCCTGCGGCTGTACCAGACTTCTGTGATGCGTTCCGGGATTTAAAATCAGCAGATTCCCTTCACGAACCGGAACTTCCTTCCCGTCAATGACAAACTTTCCTTCCCCCTTCAGAATCACCACCAGCTCCACAAAATCATGGGAATGATAATTGGTTTCATCTTCTGTCCGCTTCACAATACAGGAAAATAAAAATCTGGGATTCAGATCCCCCAGTGTGATATCATATGGCTCCCGACACATGAGACTTCTCCCTTCCGCCGGTCCTCATCCGGCCTATCAAAGTACCCCCCGCCGCGCTGCGGTTTTTCTGCTGTCATCAAGTATACAACATATGACATCCGTTGTACAAGAAATTACATTTCACTTGTTCCTCTTTTCATTATAATAAAGCTGAAATTTGAAACTCCATCCAACGGCAGCTGCGGCCGGGGATCACACAAAGAAAAAGAAATTTTATGACAAGAAATATGACCGCCGGAAATCCGGCAAAACTGATTCTGATTTTTACATTCCCGCTGCTGATCGGAAATATCTTTCAGCAGTTCTACAGCATGGCGGACACCCTGATCGTGGGCCGTACCATCGGGGTCAACGCCCTGGCCGCGGTGGGATGCACGGGGAGTATATCCTTCCTGATTCTGGGCTTTGTCTCCGGACTTACCTCCGGATTTTCGATTCTGACCGCCCAGCGTTTTGGCGCCGGGGACGCGGACGGCGTGAAAAAAAGTTTTGCCGCGGGAATCCTGCTGAGTTTTGCCATCGCGCTGGTGCTGACGCTGGTTTCCGTAATTTGCACCCGGCCCATGCTCCAGCTTCTGCAGACGCCTCCGGAAATTCTGGATGACGCAGAGGCTTACCTGCGGATTATTTTTATCGGGATCCCCGCCTCCGTGCTTTTTAACCTGCTCTCCAGCATCCTGCGGGCGCTGGGTAACAGTAAAATGCCGCTGTACTTTCTGATTGCGGCATGCCTGATCAATATCGTGCTGGATTTTGTGTTCATCCTGAATTTTCATATGGGCGTGGCGGGGGCCGGATGGGCCACGATTCTCTCCCAGCTGCTCTCCGGCCTCTTCTGTCTGATTTATATCAGCAAAAAAGTACCGCAGCTGTTGCTCTGCCGTGGAGATTTCCGGCTGCGCCGGGACAATGCCGCCGCCCACTTAAAGCTGGCGCTTCCCATGGCCTTCCAGATGTCCATCATCGCCATCGGTTCGCTGATCCTGCAGTTTGTACTGAACGGACTGGGCGCCGTCTCTGTGGCAGCCTACACGGCGGCCCAGAAAATCGACAGCATCGCCACCATGCCCATGAATTCCTTCGGGGCCACCATGGCCACCTACGCGGCCCAGAATTACGGGGCCGGAAAACCGGACCGGATCCGCAGAGGCGTCTTCCAGTGCATCCTGATGTCCGTGGGATTTGCGCTGGTAATGGGAATGGTTAACATCCTCTGGGGCAGCCGTCTGGCGGCTATCTTCGTGGGAAACGGAGAAACGCAGGTACTGGCGCTGGCCGAGGATTATCTGGTAATCAACGGCGCGCTCTACTTCGTGCTGGCGCTGCTTTTTATCTACCGTTTTACCCTGCAGGGTCTGGGGCGGGGCGTGGTACCCACCGTGGCAGGCGTCATGGAGCTGATCATGCGTGGCGTGGGCGCGCCGGTACTCACAGGTATTCTTGGATTTTCCGGCGCCTGCGCTTCCAATCCACTGGCATGGATCGGCGCCTGCATCCCGCTGGCGGCCGCCTATTATCTCACAATACGAAAAATTGCCCCGAGGGGAAGCCGTGCCCAAAACGATAGCGATGGGGAAGGACTTTCAAATGTCCGGATAAACCCGTTTTCATCCGTATGGCTGAAAAAGCATCTGCCGCTTCCCGGGCGGGCACGGCAAAATCCCCTTCGGTAATCACCGTCAACAAAAAAATTTCCGGAACGGAGAACGGCTACTTACCTGCGCTCATTCTCCGTTTCGGAAACTCTTTTTTTCAGTCTCTGCAATTTATCCGCGGCGGAATTCTTACAGCTTCATGGAAAGCCCGATCCTCTTTCTGGCCAGATCCAGGCTGATCACCTTCACTTCCACCACATCGCCCACGCTGACCACTTCCAGCGGATGTTTGATATATTTCTCGCTCATCTGAGAGATATGCACCAGACCGTCCTGATGAACGCCGATATCCACAAATGCCCCGAAATCAATCACATTCCGGACGGTTCCTTTCAGAATCATTCCTTCTTTCAGATCCTTCATATCCAGTACATCCGACCGCAGCACCGGCTTAGGCATATCCTCCCGGGGATCCCGGCCCGGACGGCCCAGCTCCGCCACCACGTCTCTCAGGGTAATCTCACCGATCCCCAGTGCTTCCGCCGTTTTCCGGTAATCCTTGATAAAAATCACCGGATGCCCGGTTCCAAAATACTCTTCCACGGTAAATCCCTGCTGGGCGAACAGTTTTTTCACCGCATCATAACTTTCCGGATGTACGCTGGTGGCATCCAGCGGATTATCTCCTCCCAGAATCCGCATAAAACCGGCACACTGCTCAAAAGCCTTCGGTCCCAGCTTTGCCACCTTCAGAAGTTCTCTTCTGTCGCGGAAACGGCCGTTCTCTTCCCGGTAGGCCACAATGTTTTTCGCGATGGTCTTGCTGACGCCGGAAATATACTCCAGCAGGGAAGCGGAAGCGGTATTCAGATCCACGCCCACCCGGTTTACACAATCTTCCACCACGCCGGTGAGGGCTTCTCCCAGCTTTTTCTGGTTCATGTCATGCTGATACTGTCCCACGCCGATGGCTTTGGGATCAATCTTCACCAGCTCTGCCAGTGGATCCTGAAGTCTTCTGGCAATGGAGGCCGCGCTTCTCTGTCCCACATCAAAATTCGGGAACTCCTCGGTAGCCAGCTTGCTGGCAGAGTATACGGACGCCCCTGCCTCATTGGTAATCACATACTGTACTTTTTCCGGAATCTCCTTCAGGAGTTCCACAATCACCTGCTCCGATTCTCTCGAGGCTGTTCCGTTTCCCAGGGAGATCAGATCCACATGATATTTGGAGATCAGCTTCTTCAGCGTATCTTTGGCCGCGCGGATCTTTGCGTCCGTGGTGGGAGCCGTGGGATAAATCACCGTGGTATCCAGTACCTTCCCGGTCTCATCCACCACCGCCAGCTTACAGCCGGTACGGAAGGCCGGATCCCAGCCCAGCACCACTTTTCCCACGATCGGGGGCTGCATCAGCAGCTGTTCCAGGTTCTTTCCGAACACCCGGATAGCCCCGTCTTCAGCCTTTTCCGTCAGATCGCCGCGGATCTCCCGCTCAATGGCAGGCGCGATCAGGCGGCGGTAGCTGTCCTCCGTCATCTGCTCCAGTACAGGCGTAGTATAAGGATTGTCCCGGCGGATCACCTGCCGCTTCAGCCAGGAGAGAATCTCCTCCTCCGGCGCGTTCACCTTCACCGTCAGGATTTTTTCCTTCTCTCCCCGGTTCAGTGCCAGCACCCGGTGACCGGCAATTTTGGAAATGGGTTCCTCAAAGTCGTAATACATTTCGTAGACAGACTGTTCCCCTTCCTTTTTGGCTGTGGAGGAAATGGAGCCGGATTTTGCGGTCATTTTCCGGATATGAATCCGGTAATCCGCCTCATCGGAAACCGCTTCCGCCAGAATGTCCATGGCCCCCGCCAGCGCCTCCTGCACATTGGCCACACCCTTTTCCTCCGACACAAAGGGCGCTGCCTCCTCTTCCAGGGGACGGCTGGTCATCTGCAGGGAAATGATATTTGCCAGCGGCTCCAGCCCTTTTTCCTTTGCTATGGTAGCCCTGGTACGGCGTTTGGGGCGGTAGGGACGGTAGAGATCCTCCACCACCACCAGCGTCTGGGCTTCCAGAATCGCCTTTTCCAGTTCCGGCGTCAGCTTCTCCTGCTCCCGGATGCTGGAAAGCACCTGGGTTTTCTTATCTTCCAGATTTCTCAGATAAATCAGGCGCTCATGAAGATTTCGCAGAACTTCATCGTTAAGCGAACCTGTTGCCTCCTTACGGTAACGGGAAATAAATGGAATCGTATTTCCCTCATCGATCAGCTTTACGGCAGCTTCCACCTGCCAGCGCTTCACCTGAAGTTCTCCGGTCAATGCCTGAATAATGTCCATGATGTTGTCTCCTTTTTCCGTTCTTACAGCTGCACAGGTAGCATAGCCCTTCTGCAGCTATTATACCTTAACAAAAAGCTTCTCCCTTTGTCAATACTTGTTGCCCGGCCATATTTATCTGTGCTATACTGTCTAAAGATAATCAAAAAAATGATGATAAGGAGGAAGATTTATGGACGACAATCAGAGACAGAACTGGTGGCCGGACACCGGAGCTTCCCAGGATGGTAAGGATTCCGCTGACCGGGAGCCGTCTTCCGATACATCCGGTTCGGCTGCGCAGAATGAAGCAGGCGTTCCATCGTCTGCTCCCGCACAAAATGACCCCGGGACAGACAGCGCTTCCGCACAGCCCGGCGCCGAACCCGCATCCGACAGTTCCCGCACGGAATCCGGATCCGATACTGCCGACAATGCCCCATACCCCGGCAATTCCGTCGGCGATCCATACTCCGGCAATTCCGACAGCAACCCGTATTCCGGCGATGCTTCCGGCAGCGGCTCTTACTCCGGCGGTACTTCCGGCAGCGCCTCTCATTCTGACGGTAATCCCGACAGCGGCTCTTATTCCGGCGGTACTTCCGGCAGCGGACCTTATCCCGGCGATGCTTCCGGCAGCGGCTCTTACTCCGGCGGTACTTCCGGCAGCGGGCCTTATTCCGGCGGTACTTCCGGCAGCGGGCCTTATCCCGGCGGCACTTCCGGCAGCGCCCAGTATGGAGGCTACGGCGGACCGGCGGGATCCGGACAGAATAACTGGCAGAGTTCCGGTTTTCAGGGAAATTACTATTATGGAGGTCAGAATTACCAGACGCCCCGCAGAACCGCTTCCGGTTTCTCCGTGGCTTCCCTGGTGATGGGAATCATTTCTCTTCTCCTGGTATGCTGCGGGATTTCCTATGTGTTCGGCGCCCTGGGTATTGTGTTTGCTATCCTGTCCCGGACGGCGGGAAAGAAGATGGATTCCCAGGCTTCCATCGGACTGGGCCTTTCCATCGCGGGATCGGTAATCGGAATCATTGTCCTGATCGTATATTTTGTTGGAAATTTTGCTTTTATATCCAATACCATACAGAATCTGGAAGATTATCCGCAGTTCTACGGCTCAGAGGGATACGAGGATTATTTTGACGATTACTTTGACGATTACGGGAGTTATGGGAATTATGGACACAATGGACATTCCTTTGACAACTATTTTGGCCATTACGGTGACGATATGATGTGGGATTCCGGGTTCACAGAGGGCACACAGCCTCTGGGGACAGCTTCCGCAGATTTCGCTGCCGCCCTTACTGCCGACCCGAAGGTCTGAAAATCATCCGTTACAACGTGATATGGAACAGGAGAAGCAAAAGATTGCGGATCACCCAGTTCGCGGCCACCAGAATGGCGGCGCCGATCCCGTACCAGTGATGGTAGCTGCTTCCTTTCGCCAGCCGTCCATGGGACATCCCGGCGATGGTATTGGAAATCAGATACCACCCGCCCAGAACAGCTGCATAAAGCACCACGGGATGATGGAGAAAAGAAAGAATCGGATGTCCTTCCAGAAGAAGGATCACCGCCCGGGTGCCCCCGCAGCCGGGACAGTACAGTCCCAGAACAGTCCGCATCAGACAGGGCGGCATTGCCGCCGCAAGCGTTTCCGGGTAAATGCCGGCTGCCGCAGCCAAATGGTACAGAAGGATGCACAGCAAAACGGCACTCCAGCCGATCTGGCATCCCCGGAACGATTTTCCTGTTTGATTCATATGCTTCTTCTCCTTTCACGGTTTTCTCAGGTTTCCTGATGATAGCAGACTTTCTTACACTTACTGATGGAGGTACTATTTATGAAACGATCTTCTGCTGAATTGAAGGCTCTGGCCAGAACTCAGCTTAGTGGAAAATATGGACTCTATATCGGCGCCGCACTGGTATACAATCTGATCAGCGGCGCCGCATCCTGGATCATTACCATGATCTTTCCCACATTTTCCATTTCCAATATGATGCTGGGGTACGATAATGTTTCGCTGCCTGTAAGTTCCATGATTCTTTTCTATGTGGTAGAGTTTATTATATCACTGATTCTCTCCATCTTCACCATCGGATTTCTGAAAATGTATCTGGATGGCAGCCGGGGATATCAGGTGATGTTCTCTGACCTGTTTTATGGCTTTCGCCACCATCCGGATCGGGTGATTTTGCTGTCTCTGGCCCTTGGACTCCTCTATGCGGCCTGCATGCTTCCCGGTTATGTGGTTATCATTCTGGCCATCCTGCTGGAGTCCTTCGGACTTCTGATCGCCGGTCCTCTGCTGTTGGTGGCGGGGCTGGTGGCTGTCGTGGTACTTACCCTGGGCTTCTCCCAGGCAATGTTTCTCCTGACCGATTATGATGATCTGGGCCCCATCCAGGCTGCAAAGGAAAGCTGGAAAATGATGAAAGGTCATAAAGGCCGGCTGTTCTATATTGATCTTTCTTTCCTGGGACTGTCCCTGCTTTCCCTCTTAAGCTGCGGTATTGCCATGCTGTGGATCACGCCGTATATGCGGATGACACAGACCTTTTTCTACCGGGAACTGGACGGAGAACTGGATGCGCCCGCATCCACTCCTCAGGAAGATCCGGACAATTATTATGCCGGTTGACGGTCTCCGCTCCGGGCCTATTGCACAAAAATCCGCTGCAGGAAAAGGATTTTCTTTTCCCTGCAGCGGATTTTTCATTCAGTAACATATGCACGCGGCGCGAACTGTCCATAGTCATGAATCATCAGTCGTCCAGTCCAAACGCGTCATGCACCGCGTTCATCGCCGATACGGCATCCTTCTTATTCACCAGCACTGTGATCCGGATCTCAGAGGTGGCGATCATATTGATGTTCACATTCTGCTCGTAGAGACATTCAAACATCTTGGCGGCCACGCCGGGATTGGACATCATACCGGCGCCCACGATGGACAGCTTCGCCACATCGCAGTTATATTCCACCCGCTCAAAGCCCAGCACTTCCTGGTACTCTTCCAGAAGCTCGATGGCCTCCTTCAGATTCTCATGAGCCACCGTAAAGGAGATATCTTTCGTTCCTTCTCTTCCGACGGACTGGATGATAATATCCACGTTGATATTTCTCTTCGCCAGCGTATGGAACAGCTTGAACGCGCTTCCCGGCTGGTCCTTGATTCCGATGACGGAGATCCGGTCCGCATTTTCATCCAGAGCCACTCCGCTGATCAGCATTCTTTCCACCTTTTTCACTACCTCCTTTACTACTGTGCCCTCCGATTCGTTGAGACTGGAGCGCACCACCAGCTGTACGCCGTATTTCTTTGCCATCTCCACCGACCGGTTATGCAGCACGCCGGCGCCCAGCGCCGCCAGATCCAGCATCTCATCATAGGTGATGGCCTTCAGTTTTTTCGCTGTGGGAACCAGTCTGGGATCCGCCGTGTAGACTCCGTCCACATCGGTGAAAATCTCGCAGGCGTCCGCGTGAAGCACTGCTGCCAGCGCCACTGCGGTGGTATCTGATCCGCCCCGCCCCAGCGTAGTATAGTCGTCATATTTGTTGACGCCCTGGAAACCGGTGATAATCACAATCTTCCGGTCATCCAGCTCTCTGCGTATCCTCTCCGTATCGATCTTCTTCAGCCGGGCATTTCCATGGGCGCTGGTGGTATGCATTCCCACCTGAAACGCATTCAGGGAAATGGCCCGCACGCCCATCTCTGCCATGGCCATGGCCATCAGAGATACCGACATCTGCTCCCCGATGGTCAGCAGCATATCCATCTCTCTCTTGGGCGGATTGGGATTGATATCCCTGGCTTTTTCAATCAGCTCGTCCGTGTACTTTCCCATGGCCGAGAGAACCACCACCACATCGTTTCCCTTTTCATAGTCGCGGATGCAGCGTCTGGCCACATTGTAGATTCTCTCTTTATTGGCCACTGAGGTGCCGCCAAATTTTTTTACGATTAACATAGCTTCCTCCTGCCTGTATCCGGCGTCCGCAGTACATGCACAAACTCTCTCCCGCTTCCGCCGCTTTTACCTGAGCAGATACGCCATCAACTCATAGCCCCGTGCAAATACACGACCGCTTTCTGCCGCCTCTGCCTCACAGTACGTCCACGTATGCGCTTCCTCTTTCGTGCTGTCATACAGCAGATAGGGAACCGGGTCCGCAGTATGGGTTCTCAGACGGACAGGGGTGGGATGATCCGGCATAATCAGCATACGGAAATCCTCCCCGGCCTGCTTAAGCCCTTCCATAACCGGCCGGATCACCCGGGCGTCCAGATACTGAATCGCCTGAATCTTTCTTTCGGCGCTGCCCTGATGTCCCATCTCATCCGGCGCTTCCACGTGGATATATGCAAAATCATACCCTTTTTCGGTCAGCGCGTCAACCGCCGCCTGCGCTTTTCCTTCATAATTCGTGTGTAATCCGCCGTTTGCCCCTTCCACAGTGACATTTGTCAGCCCCGCGCCTACAGCGATGCCCTTTAACAGATCCACCGCAGAAATCATCACACCCTTCTTCCCGTATTTTCCTTCAAAGGAATCCAGGGAGGGACGGGTTCCAGCCCCCCAGAACCAGAGACTGTTGGCGGGATTTTCTCCTCTGGCTATTCGCTTAAGGTTCAGTGGATGAGAAGACAGAATTTCATAACTCCTCTCCTGCATCCGCCGGAGGGTCGGATCGGAGGGGAGGTAAGCTCCGATTTTCCGCTCCAGAATATCGTGGGGCGGCGTCAGCGGTACCACCTGTCCATCGGACCAGATCAGGCAGTGACGGTAGCTGGTTCCCACATAGAACCGATAGCCCTCTGACTCCATCTCCTTTTTCACCGCATCCAGCAAAATGGCCGCGTCCTCCGTGCTGATTTCCCCGGAGCTGTGATCCACCATGGTCCGCGCCTCATAAGGTCCATCCTCCCCGGAAAGCGTTACCAGATTACAGCGGATCGCCACATCGGTAGCTTTCATATCTACACCGATACTCAGCGCCTCCAGCGGGGAGCGCCCCGTATAATACTGTCTGGGATCATATCCCATCACCGCCAGATTTGCCGTATCGCTGCCGGGACTCATGCCTTCCGGAATGGTATGAGCCATACCAATCTCCGACACTGCCGCCAACGCATCCATGCAGGGAGTCCGGGCGTAAGCCAGCGGCGTTTTCCCTCCCAGCTCATCTAATGGTTCGTCTGCCATACCGTCTCCCAAAACCACCACATACTTCATTTTTCTATTCTCCTCTCTGAAGCTTTCTTCCTACAGAATTTCCGAAAAAACCCCGCAGTCTGTTCCAGGCATTTCCATCCTGCAGCAGACTGCGGGGTTACCGCTTGTCTCAGAATCTTACCCGGATCATTCCCAGAATATTGTCAAAGTGCGCCGCCTTTTCCAGGTACTGTGCCTCTGTCATTTTTTCCGTAATAAATCCGAACTCGCCGCTGACCTGTGCCAGCACCTTGGCGTCGATATTTCCAAATACTTCCTCTACTTTATCCAGGCTCTCCGTAAAGCTTCCTTTCATCCGCACAAAGAACCGGAATTCCAGTTCTCTGTAATCCGCCAGTTCCAGCTTTTCGCTGCTCCATCCCATCATATCGCCGTCATGGGGATGACGCACCGCCTCCACCACATCGCCGACCACTGCCGTGGCTGTGGGAAGCTTTCCTGCGCCCCTGCCGTAGAACATGGCATCGCCCAGCATGTCCGCATGCACAAAAATAGCATTGAACACACCATTGACGCTGTACAGCGGATCGTTGGCATTGAGCATGATGGGGGAAACCATGGCGTACGCCCGGCCGTCCACCATACGGCTGGTGGCCAGAAGTTTGATGCTGGCGCCCCAGGCATTGGCATATTTGATATCCGCGGAACTGATCTTTGTAATTCCTTCCGTATGGATATCCTGGAAATCCACGTTCTTTCCGTAAGCCAGCGAAGACAGAATCGCGATCTTGCGGCAGGCGTCATAGCCCTCCACATCCGCAGCCGGATTGCGCTCCGCATAGCCACGCTCCTGGGCCTCCTTCAGCACCACGTCAAATTCGGCGCCCTCCGCCGCCATCTCACTGAGAATGTAGTTGGTGGTACCATTCAAAATACCGCTGATCTCGTCAATGACGTCACCGCTCAGGGACGTCACCATGGGACGGATAATGGGAATCCCGCCGCCGCAGCTGGCTTCAAACAGGAAATTCACCTTCTGCTTCATGGCGATATCCAGCAGTTCCACGCCGTGCTGCGCCACCAGTTCCTTGTTGGAGGTGCAGACCGATTTTCCGGCCAGAAGGGCCCGCTTTACAAAGTCATAGGCGGGATTTACGCCTCCCATAACCTCCACCACCACCCGGATCTCGGGATCATTTACAATCACTTCATAATCATGTACAATCTTTTCCTGAATCGGATCTCCGGGGAAATCCCTGAGATCCAGCACATACTTTATCCGGATCTCCTCCCCGGCTCTTCTGTCAATGACATCCCGGTTCCGGTTCAGCACCTCTGCCACACCGGATCCCACCGTGCCATACCCTAAAATCGCTATCTGAATCATCGTTTCCTCTCTTTCCGGCCGTATGGCCATAAAGGGATCCCCGCAGGGGGTTTCCTCTCTTTCCGGCCATATGGCCATAAAGGGATCCCCGCAGGGGGGTTCCTCTCTTTCCGGCCGCATGGCCATAAAAGGATCCCTTACTCTCTTCCAAGTATTTTTAAATAGTGGACGCCGCTCTGCCGCTCCACTTCCTCCACCATCACCTCGGGATCCGCCGCTCCGGCCGGCGTCTCCACAGTGAGCGTCAGCGTCGCGATGCCGTTGATGGGGATACTCTGGTGAATCGTCAGGATATTTCCTCCGAATCTGGCCACACAGCCCAGAATCCCCGAAAGGATCCCCGGCGTATCATCCATCTGGATCACAAAGGTCAGTGCCCGGCCTCTTGCCTGGTCCCGGAAGGGGAAAATATCCTCCTTATATTTATAGAAAGAGCTGCGGCTGATGCCGGCCCGCTCCGTGGCTTCCTGAACCGTCACAGACTTTTCCGCATCCAGGATACGTTTGGCTTCCACCACCCGCAGGAGCACTTCAGGAACCGCCTTTTCTCTCAGCACATAATACTGCATCTTTCATTTCCTCCTGATTGAACAGAGCGGCCGTCCGCTTTTTACCGGATGCCCTCTCCTCTTATGTTCGCGTCAGAAAAACATTTGTAATCACCCAAAAGATATTATCACAGAATTCTGATTCCTGCAAGTCTTTTATCGTATCAGTTCAGCCTTCCGGCCTCACTGTTACCCAAGCATGCACACAGACTGCGTTTTCCGCAACCTGGCGCCTGCAGTCCTCAGGATTCCGCTGCAAAAGCAGCGTGATCCGCAACTGTGTTTCGGCCTGCGTTAAACGTGCGCCACCGGCACACAGCGCCCTCGCGGGCCGGTGGAAAGCGGTTGCTTTTATCACAGACTGCGTCCTCCTCCGCCGTGACGCACGCCGCCGGAGGATCTGTGCACGCTGCTTCCCCCTCCGGAAGACGGCGGGGATTTTGGAATGTGTCTGCGGGTAACCACCTGATTGACAAAATGGTCCTCCTGCCGGGTCAGCGTGAGGGTACCCTGACTTCGGAAGGGATACGGCACAGAGCCTGATTTTCTGCGGTAGCGGGAACGCACGGAAAAAAACAGAATCCCTCCCGCCGCCAGCCCTGCCGCTGCCGCAATGAGGATCTCCGCCATTTTCAAAGAACGATATCGCTCCACATTTCCCGTTTCCGGATCGAAACGATAGTTTCCTGCGGGGATTCCTTCCTCCAGAAACTCTTCGGTGGCGTCCAGCATCCGCTCCAGTCCCAGCGCATACTGTCCGGCCCGCAGTTCTTCATAACCCGCATCCAGGACCTTTTCAATTCTTGCATCCGTCAGGAAACGGATCATGGCTCCCGCCGTGGAAATCCAGATCTGCCCGTTATCCAGGTCAATCAGATACAGTACCCCATTTTCCCCGTAACCATGAGAATCGTAAAAATCATCGGCGTAAGCCTCCGAATCCTTTCCCTGCGCATCCCGGGTAGTGACAATCACGAAAGCCTGTTTCCACGCTTCCTCCATCTGATCTATCTGCCGGGTCAGGGCAGATTCTTCCTCCGCGGTCAGAAGATCTGCCTGATCCTCCACCCGACTTGCAGCCGCCCGAATCGGGACAGGCCGCAAAGTCAGCGCCGTCAGCACCACCGCCGCCAGCAGCCAGACCGTTCTTTTCCCATATTTTCTCATAACAGATACCCTCCCAGCAGCATCAGCGCAAATACCGCCGCGGCCAGAAGAGCGGATACCAGCCCCAGCTTTTTGTAATCCACCGGCAGTCGGCCGCATACCTCGCCCGTCTGACCATTCATGGCATAATAATACATCTTCCTGTCTTTTCCCCGGTATGTAACCATCCAGACCGGAACCATCAGATATTCCCGTTTCATTTTCTCCGGTCCGAACTGCATCCTCTGCCCTGTCACCGTGGCATATCCCTGGATGCTTTCCTGCAGAAGCCGTTCCGTATACGTTCTTGCCTCGCTCTGCATCTGCGGCTGTACTTCTTCCCATTCCACGTCCCTGCGCTCTGCCTGGAATCCGGAAAGATACCCTATGGAAAACGGCTTTTTCTCCTGCTGCCGGTAGGGATGCACCCCCTCCGCCAGCTCCTGGTCCGCTTTTTTCAGGGCATTTTTTGTCAATCCCTTAAACCGCAGATGTCCTTCCCGGATCACCCGGTAAAAACGGGTTTCGGTAAATTCCGTGTCCCCGGACCTCCATACCCGAACCCGGGTGGCATCGGCGGTCAGAGCGGCATCGCCTTCCCAGTCCGCATCCCAGCAGGGAAGATAGACGCCGGTGAGCTTTTCGATCTGGTCTTTCTGAAAAAATCCTTTCCTCACGAACCATTTTTTCTTCATGGCCGCAAGAAATTTTTCCACCGCCTCCTGGCGGCTGATGGTAAAAGGAATGACCCGGTCGGGGAGAAATTTTCCGGAAATCCTTCCCTCCAGAATCACCGGATTATGGCAGAAACAGCAGAAGGTGGCCGCGGTGGTCTCATCTGTAAGGATCTCGGCTCCGCAGCTGGGACAGCGGTAAACCACCGCTTCCTGCCCGCCATCCTGCGGGGCTTCCTCCTGTTGCCGCGCATCTGCAAAAGAATTTTCTTCATCAAAAGCAGCCGCCTCAGGATCCTGGGACGGCTGCTGCTCCTCTTTCAGAATCTCATCCAGCTGCCGTTGGTCAAAATGAGATCCGCAATAGGGACACGCATACTGTTGGGTGGAGGGGTCAAATACCAGCTCCCCTCCGCAGCTGGGACATTTCAGATTTCTCGCAGCAGTCATGACAGTCCTCCCGGTTTACGGGCGGGGCTTTCCGCATTCACTGCAGAATTTCCCCGTGTTTTCCTGGCCGCAGGCACAGATCCAGCTGCCCGCCGCGGGACGGGGCTTTCCGCACTCGCTGCAGAATTTTCCCGTATTCACCTGACCGCAGCTGCAGGTCCAGCTGTCCGTCGCGGGACGGGGCTTTCCGCACTCACTGCAGAATTTCCCCGTATTGGCATGACCGCAGCTACAGATCCAGCTGTCTGCCGCGCTTCCCGCATCCGGCGTCTTCCGGAACGCCTGTCCCTGCATCTGACTCCTGTTGGTGTGGGAAGCGGCAGATAAGGCATCGCCGCCTGCCTGCATTCCCATGCCCATACCCATGAAGCCCATGGCGCTTCCGGCCGGATTCTTTCCCGCAGACTCCATCCCTCTGGCCACCGCGCCCTGCATATAGCCCTCCCGGATGGAGGGATCCTGCAGCATGGCCCCCTGATTCCGCATCTGGATCAGCTTCCGCGACTGGTCGTCATAGGAAACACTGGCAATGGCCACAGACTGGATCTCCATTCCCCGCGTTTTCTTCCACTCCCCGTCCAGAGTGTCCGCCATATATCGGGACAATTCCCGGCTTTTGGAGGGCACATAGGAAATGCTGACACCGTCCGCCGACAGCTGGTTGATGCAGGCCTGCAGAGCCTCCATAAACTCAAACAGATACTGCTCATTGATCTCTGTGATTTCCACCTGATCCCGATTCTTTGGCAAAGCCTCCGCATAGAACCGGATGGGATCCACGATCCGGATGGAATAGGTGCCGTGAGCCCGCAGAAACAGTTCTGCATTGTAGAACCGGTCAAAATAACTGATGGGATTGCGGGTACCAAACCGGATGCCCTTGATTTCCTGAAGATTGATGTACAGCACCTTCTGGGTCGTAGGTGTGGCTCCGCCGTAACGGAACCGGTCAAAAGAGCTGGCTAATACATCCTCCATACTGCCGCTGAACATGGAGGGCATGGAAGAATTATCCACCGTAAAATAGCCGGGCTGGGCGCTGTAATCCACGATTTTTCCGCCGTCCAGCAGCATCATAAACTGCCCCTCGTACACATGAATCACAGATCCGTTGGAGATCACATGCTCCCCGCCTTTCCGGTTGGCGCCTTTTCCGGTGCGTATTCCCGGAGTCATCACTGTCTGATCTCCCATGCTTTCCGGCTCGATCACCTCCAGCCACTGATCGGCCAGAGATCCTCCGATTGTTTCTTTTACTGCTTTTATCAGGCCCATACGCTCCTCCTTCCGGCATCCGCCGTCTGCAGGCAAAGAAAAATGCGCTGCGCGAACTTTCCTTTGTCCTGAATCATTCCGGCCCCCGGCTTCCCTTCGGGAAAGCCAGGAGCCGGGCTGCTCTGTATTTTACTCTTCTGCGCCCTCCGGCGTTTTGCCGCCCAGGGCGATCCATTTCAGATATCCGTTGATGAACGGATCCAGACCGCCGTCCAGCACACTGTCCACATTTCCGGTTTCCACACCGGTTCTGTGATCCTTCACCATGGTGTAGGGCTGCAGTACATAGGACCGAATCTGGTTGCCCCATCCGATCTCCGTCACCTCGCCCCGGATGCCGGAAAGCTTCTCCATATTCTCCTGCTGTTTCAGAAGATACAGCTTCGCCTTCAGCATCTGCATGGCTTTGTCCTTGTTCTGGAACTGAGAACGCTCATTCTGGCACTGCACCACAATACCTGTGGGCAGATGGGTAATTCGAATGGCGGAAGACGTCTTGTTGATGTGCTGTCCGCCGGCGCCGCTGGAACGGTATGTGTCAATCCGCAGATCCTCGTCCCGGATCTCCACATCCAGATCCTCCTCAATATCCGGCATCACGTCGCAGGACACAAAGGAAGTCTGCCGCTTGCCCGCCGCATTAAAGGGGGAAATCCGCACCAGACGGTGAACGCCTTTCTCCGATTTCAGATATCCGTAGGCATTCTCCCCGTGTACCTCAAAAGTCACGGACTTGATGCCCGCTTCCTCTCCGTCCAGATAGTCCAGAACCTCCACGGAAAATCCCTTCTTCTCCGCCCACCGGCAGTACATCCGGTACAGCATCCCCGCCCAATCGCAGGATTCGGTTCCGCCTGCTCCGGCGTGAAGGGTGAGAATGGCGTCGCTTTTGTCGTACTCTCCCGACAGAAGCGTTTTCATCCGAATATTCTCAAAATCACTTTCAAACTGCTCCAGAAGCTCCTGAATCTCCGGAATCACCGAAGGGTCATTCTCCTCATACCCCATCTCAATCAGGGTTTCCATGTCCTCCATCTGGCTTTTCAGACTCTGGTAGGTATCCCTGTCTTCCTTGAGGCTGCTCAGTTCTTTCATCATCTGCTGAGACTGTTCCGGCTTATCCCAGAAATCCGGTTCCTCCATTTTTCTTTCTAATTCTTCGATCCGCTTTTCCTTATTAGCGAGGTCAAAGTGAATCCCTCACTTCCACTAATGGTTTTTCATAGGAATTCAGAGTCGATTTGAACTGATCTAATTCTACCAAAAGCTTCACCTGCTTTCCTTATAATATTTGCGTGCCTTCACTGAGTCAGCCGTCAGCTGCCACAAAAAGTCCGCTTCCCGTCCATTATACGAAATTCCCGCCGATTACACAAGAGAAAACAACAGAAAGTACGCTCCGCCGGGACAGCGGCAGGCCCTGCGCGCCTCACAGATCTTTTTTCTTCATAGAAACGCGGCCTGTAAAGAAAAAAAGATCCGCACCCTGTCTTCACAAAAGTACGGATCCCTCTTCTTTCGCTTTTTCTTACTGATTGTCCTGTTCTTCGATCAGTTTTTTCAGGTCATCCACCGACAGATTCTTATCTGCCATCAGCTGCTGAAGCTGCTGAAGTTTCAGACTCTCCATCTCATCCTCGATCTGCATCTTCTCTTCTTCCAGGCTCTCCATGGTTTCTTTGGCTGCGGCATATTTGGCATCCAACTCGCCGAGCTTTTTCTGCAGGATATCCAGTTGCTTTTCGTAGTTTTTGCGTCTTGCCATTATCAGATACCTCCATGAGTTTTTTCCATTATATAACAGGTTTGCTGGAAAAGTAAAGGGATTTTACAGCTTTGCAGTTTTCCGTTGTATTCCGTCAAATCTCTCCGCAAAAGAGAAACTTATCACTGTATTGTCGGTTTCTTCTTTTGTATTGAACCGCCTGTCAAAAGGAAACAGCCGCCGCTCCTCCGGCAGCAGAATCCCTTCGTTTTCCAGTTCCCCGTCCAGAATCCGTTTTTTCTTCTCCACCCAGGGCGAATAGCACCGGAAGGTGATCTCCCCCGCCTCCTCATCAAACTCCATGGTGGAAAGCCAGCCGTTCCCCCCGTAGAGATCAAACTGGTAATTGGTCACCACATCGATGACCTCATGGCCCAGATCATTTTTAAAGGTGTCCACCCACCGTTCCGTGATATGCCCCCGCACCGTCATAAAAACCTGATCGAAGGGCTTCACGAATACCTCCGGTTCCTCGTTAAAATGGGAAAACACCACCGTGGGATACTGTCTGTGCGTATCCAGCACCTGCAGGATCCATTTCCTGTCCGCCTCCATATCCTCCGCAGTCCAGGGAAGCGACAGAAACAGATATTCATAGGAACCTGCCTTTATGATGGAGTATACGGAAATTCCGGAAGGACCGCATCCCTGGTATCCATGATCCCCCAGATAACGACTGCCGCCGAAATACTTTTTAAACAGGGGGCCGTCATGATTGCCGTCGGTTACCAGATAGGGGATTCCGGCATCGTCCAGGATGGAAAACGCCTGATGTGCCCGGAGAAATTCCCGCTCTGTTCCGTCCTGGGAAAGATCTCCCACACACAGGGCCATGGGAATATTCAAACGTTTGCGGTTATCCCGGATCCACTCCAGCTGCGCGTCTACGATTTCCGGTTTATACTGGGTCTGATACTGGGGATCCGGAATATTTACAAAGGTATAATTTCCTTCTCTTTCCAGCTCCGGATATGGCTCGTCGCTTCCCGGAATGGAATACCGGTCGTCCGCCACATGCCGCTGCACCAGATAGCAGTCAGGAGAAAGCACTCCCCTGGCCAGACGGATTTGCTGGATCCATCCTTTAAAAATGGCGTCACCGCAGGATGCCTCGGAAAAGGTATCCGCCTCGCTCCAGTAAGCGGTTCCCACCGCCCAGCCGCCGTCCCCCAGAGGCTGAATCCCCACCTGCTTCTGAAAGGTATTGCACCGCTGAGCGGGAATTCCGTCCACGATCATCAGGGTACTGGAACCGTCATTTTTGATCACTGCATGGTGCCATTTCTCCGGCTGCACACCGTCCGCGTCCGACCAGGTGACCGGATTGTCCTGAAGCTCCCGGTTATTGACAGTCCAGGGATTCCACTGAAGCTCCCGGTAAGTGGAGATATTCAGTCCGCCGCCGGCCTCCGGTTCTCCACCCTTCATTCCGGCCAGCTTTCCCGTTCCTTTCCCGCCAAACAGGGCGCACCACTCACTTCCCTCGCAGGGAACCTTGAAAATTACTTCCAATGTATAACCGTCACAAAAGGTTTCCCGATTTAAATCGGCCCCCGGAACCGTCTCCCAGAATACCCCCTGCTTCTTTCCCTTCGCATCCAGCGCCAGCGGCGCCATCTGCAGACATTCCTCCTCTTTTTGCAATCCAATGCCGTCCTGCACGAAACGCATAAAAGAAGCGGCGGTATACCCCTTTGGCATCCGCTCCGTATTCAGCCGCAGGTGATTGCCGTTTCCGGACATATCCCGCAGCACCAGATTATTTTCCCGGAAGGATCCGGATTGTATACACGCAGAATCAAATTTCCAGTCTGCACAAATCTTTACTTCTGAACACATGTCTGTCTCCCCCTGCCTGTTTCCTATCCGCCGTATCCGTTCCCGCAGCTGTTTTCTCCGGCTCCTCTTCCTGACAGCGGCAGCCGGATCAAAGCCTTCTGCAGTAAAATTGGAAAACCGCGCGGTTGATTTCACGATAGCAGAAAAAATCCACTGCCACAATAGATAAATCTATTTCAGACAGTGGATTTTTTAACAGTGCGGCCTTCCGGCTTCACCATTTCCGTTTATTCAGTTTTTCCAGTCCAGATACAGATCGGACAGTCCGCTCAGTTCCTTCTGTCCAGGCTCCCAGGCGTCCCGGATACCCACCAGCTTAAAACCGGCGGCACTGGCGGTTCTTGCCGCATACAGCGCATCCTCAAAAACCACCGTGCGTTCCACCTCCGTTCCCAGAAATTCTCTGGCCGTCTGATAAATCCGATCCGTCTCTTTTCCTTCCCCCACCTGGCGACAGCAGAAGTATTTCTCGAAAAACCGGTCGAGTCCCGTACGTTCCATGGCATTTTTTCCCATCCACTCATCCGTGGCGGAAGCGATGCACATCCGCACACCGCCGGCGGTCAGCTCTTCCAGTATCTGCCGGATACCTTCCCGCTCCTGAACCTGTTCCCGATAAAACCGCACCACCAGTTCGAACATTTCCTGAACAATTACCTCCGGAGTTTCTTCCATTCCGTATACTTTCTTCAGATACGCCGCTCCGTTCAACATTCCATGATCCCAGACGGTATCGTCCACCCGCGGATCCGGTACAAATCCTTTTTTGCGCGCGTAGAGCTCCGCCAGATTTCTCCATACACCCATGGAATCAATCAGGGTGCCATCCATGTCGAAAATCGCGCCGTCAATTTCCATTCCTCTCCAGTTCATGATGTCACGCCTTTATCAGTTTTCTACCGCAGCACTGCTTATATTTCTTTCCGCTTCCGCAGGGACAGGGATCGTTGGGATATACCTTCCCTTCTGTCCGGCGCACAGGTCCCTTCACCGATTCATCCTTGTTGGTTCCCGTCACCTGAGCCACCTGCTCTCTCTCCACCTTCTGCTCAATCCGTACATGGTACAGCAGACGGATGGTATCCTGCTGAATAGCGCTGGTCATGGCGTCAAACATTTCAAAGGCACTCATCTTGTATTCCACCTTGGGATCCCGCTGGCCGTAAGCTGCCAGACCCACGCCCTGGCGCAGTTGCTCCATATCGTCAATGTGATCCATCCACTTCCGGTCAATCACTTTCAGCAGCACCACGCGCTCCAGCTCCCGCATCTGCTCCGGCTCCGGGAATTCCGCCTCTTTCATCTCATACAGCTTGATGGCTTCCTCTTTAAGCTCCTGCTTCAGCTGGTTCTTCTTCATCCCTTTCACACGCTCGGAATTAATCACCTTCAGGGGAATGATGGGCAGCAACACCGTATTCAGTTCCACCAGATCCCACTCCTCAGAATCCGCCTCGTCATTGAGACACATATCAATGGTGTTATCGATGGTATCGGTGATCATCTTGCAGATGGCGTCCCTCATATTCTCTCCGTCAAGAACACGCCGCCGCTCTTTGTAGATGATCTCTCTCTGCTCATTGTTTACCTGGTCATAATCCAGCAGGTTCTTACGAATACCGTAGTTATTGCTCTCAATCTTTTTCTGAGCCTTCTCGATGGCGCTGGACAGCATCTTGTGTTCAATCTGCTCATCCTCGCCCACGCCAAGGCTGCTGAACACCTTCATCAGCTTCTCAGAACCGAACAGGCGCATCAGATCGTCTTCCAGGGAAATGTAGAAACGGGATTCTCCCGGATCTCCCTGACGTCCGGCACGTCCTCTCAACTGATTGTCGATACGGCGGGATTCATGGCGTTCGGTACCGATGATCTTCAGACCTCCGGCAGCCCTGGCCTCCTCATCCAGCTTGATATCCGTACCACGGCCGGCCATGTTGGTGGCAATGGTCACCGCTCCGGCGGTACCTGCCTGGGCCACAATCTCCGCCTCCAGCTCATGGAACTTGGCATTCAGCACCTGATGCTTGATCCCCTCCCGGCGCAGCATATTGCTTAAAAGCTCCGAAGTCTCGATGGTGATGGTACCCACCAGCACCGGCTGATTCTTCTCATGAGCCTTCTTGATCTCCCGGACCACCGCCCGGAACTTCTCTTTCTTGGTCATGTAAACCGCGTCTTCCAGGTCCACACGCTGCACCGGACGGTTGGTGGGAATCTCCACCACGTCCATGCCGTAGATATCCCGAAACTCCTGCTCCTCGGTGAGAGCGGTACCGGTCATACCGGCTTTCTTCTTATATTTATTGAAGAAATTCTGGAAGGTGATGGTGGCCAGCGTCTTACTCTCCCGGCGTACCTTCACATGTTCCTTGGCCTCAATAGCCTGATGCAGACCGTCGGAATACCGCCGTCCCGGCATGATACGTCCCGTAAATTCATCCACAATCAGCACCTGATCGTCTTTCACCACATAGTCCTGATCCCGGAACATCAGATAATGGGCACGCAGCGCCAGGATAATGTTGTGCTGAATCTCCAGATTCTCCGGATCCGCCAGGTTTTCAATATGGAAGAAATTCTCCACCTTCTTCACGCCCTGCTCGGTCAGGTTCACCACCTTATCCTTCTCATTGACAATGAAATCGCCGGTCTCCACGATTTCCTCGCCCATAATGGCGTTCATCTTGGTCATCTCGCCGCTGGCCTCGCCCTTCTCCAGCTGTCTTGCCAGAATATCACAGACCTCATACAGCTTTGTGGACTTTCCGCTCTGTCCGGAAATAATCAGCGGGGTTCTGGCCTCATCGATCAGCACCGAGTCCACCTCGTCAATGATGGCATAGTGCAGGTCTCTCTGCACCAGCTGTTCTTTATAAATCACCATGTTGTCTCTCAGATAGTCGAAACCATCCTCATTGTTGGTCACATAGGTGATATCACAGGCATACTGCTCTCTTCTCTCGTCATTTTTCATGGAGTTCAGGACCACGCCTACGGTCAGGCCCAGAAACTCATGTACCTTTCCCATCCACTCCGCGTCACGCTTTGCCAGATAGTCGTTGACCGTCACAATATGAACGCCCTTTCCTTCCAGCGCGTTCAGGTAGGCAGGACAGGTGGATACCAGCGTTTTTCCTTCACCGGTTTTCATCTCCGCAATACGGCCCTGGTGAAGGATGATGCCGCCGATCAGCTGTACCCGGTAGTGCTCCATATTCAGCACCCTTCTGGCAGCTTCTCTGACAGTGGCAAAAGCCTCCGGGAGCAGATCATCCAGCGTCTCGCCTTTTGCCAGTCTTTCCTTGAACTCCCGTGTTTTATCCTTCAACTGTTCATCCGTCAGCTTCACCATATCGGGACGCAGCGCCTCGATCTTGTCCACCAGCGGCATGATGCGCTTCAGCTCTCTGGAGCTGTGGGTTCCAAATATTTTCTCTGCTAATTTCATATATTCACTCCTGTACTGTACTGAGTTTGAAAAATACCATCATCTATTCTAACACTTTCTCTGACAATGCACAACCAGAGAATCCTCGATTTTCCGGTTTGATTTTCGGATTTACCCTTTGCGGCGCGTGCCCGCAGCCTGCGGACGTTTTTGTTCCACAGGAACATCGTTTCCTGTGGAACAAGAAAACGGGAGTTTCCCGCCCCCGCCCTTTGGCCGGTTCCGGGAAACGCCCACCTCAATTTTCATTTACCAGATGATATCCGTCCGCTTTGCCGACATCAGCACTCCGGCTCAATCAGTCCGTAAGTATTTCCTTTCCGTTTATAAACCACGTTCACTTCATCAGTCTCCGCGTTGCGGAATACGAAGAAATTATGACCCAAAAGCTCCATCTGTACACAGGCGTCCTCCGGATACATGGGCTTCATCCCAAATCTCTTGGTACGGATGATCTTAACCTCCTCATCCTCCGGAAACTCGTCCTCCATAAAGGACTTCTGGAAATTCCCCGCGCCCTGCTGTCTGTTGATAATCTTTGTCTTATATTTTCTCAGCTGGCGTTCAATCACCTCTTCCACCAGATCGATGGAAACATACATGTCATTGCTCACCTGCTCGGACCGGATAATGTTGCCCTTTACGGGAATGGTCACCTCAATTTTCTGTCTCTCTTTTTCCACGCTCAGGGTTACATGGACCTCGGTATCAGGAGTAAAATACCGTTCCAGTTTACCCAGCTTATCCTGTACGGCGGTTTTCAGTCCGTCCGTTACTTCGATATTCTTTCCGCTGATTACAAATTTCATGCTGTCAACTCCTTCGCCCTTTATTTTACAGAAGTGCCGCAGCCATTCAGTCCTTTCCAGTTCCGCTTATCACACCGTAACTGTAAAAAACTGTTCTGTTACCGTCACCTGTAAGTAGCTTTATTATACCAACTGCCGCCAGATTTGGCAATGATTTTTCGATAATTTATAGAAATTTACGATTTTTACAGTTAATTTTTACAAAATTTAAGAATTTGCTCAAAGGACATGGAGCCGCCGAACAGGTCCAGCGCGCTTCCCACCGTCACATCCAGGCGATTCTTTCCCGCTTCCTTCAGTTTCTCCAGATCCCGGAAGCTTCCCACGCCGCCTGCGTAGGTGATGGGAATATTTTCACATCCGGCCAGAAGGGCGGCCAGCTCTGTCTCGATCCCCGAGGCCTTCCCTTCCACGTCCACCGCATGCACCAGAAATTCATCGCAGCAGCCGGAAAGCCTGTCCAACGTCCTGCGGTTCACCTCCACCCGGGTAAACTTCTGCCAGCGGTCCGTGACAATCCAGTAAGCGCCGTCTCTTTTCCGGCAGCTCAGGTCAAGAACCATCCGCTCGCGTCCCACCGCGCGGATCATGTTCTCCAGATTTTCCCAGGAAAGTGTTCCATCCCGGAATACATAGGAGGTCACGATCACATGGCTGGCGCCCGCATCCAGAAACTCCCCGGCATTTTCCGGCCGGATACCGCCTCCCACCTGGAGGCCTCCCGGATAAGCCCGGAGCGCGGCCAGCGCCTGTCGCTTCGTCTCCTGATAATAGGGGGAAGATTCCGGATTCAATAATATGATATGTCCTCCCCGAAGCCCGTATGACTGGTAAAGTCTGGCATAAAAGGGCGCATCCTGGCCGGAGACAAAATTCTCCCGGGCCTGATCCCCCTGATCCCTCAGGCTTCCTCCCACAATCTGTTTTACTTTTCCGTTATGTATATCGATGCATGGCCGAAATCTCATGCCGCGTTGCCTCCTTTTTCTTTTCATTATGACTGGCCCAATGGTCAGAAGATATCTTCCCGGGTTCTGTACGGGACCCATTCTATCATGCCCGCTGCCGCGGTCACAATGTCTCCGGCGGATGCGCGTGGGCTTTCGCGGGATCCCCGGAAATCGCCTGGGCGCAGATATAACAGTCGCGTCTGCGGCTATTATATCATGAAAAAATGAACCGCAAAAGGGCGGTTTCCGATTCCGCCCTTTTGCGGCCTGGCTGATACGGCAGTTCCTCCTTCCGGCTTCCCTGCCACGAATGCTGTCTATTTCCCATTATTGTTATTGTCCGCGCCCCCGGTGAGATCTTCCACACCCTCTCCGATGCCTTCTCCCACATCTTTCACGCCTTCTCCTACGCCTTCCGTCACATCCTCGATGCCTTTTCCCACATCTTCACCGGCGTCCTCCACGCCGTCCTTCACATCCTCTCCCAGATTATCCCTGTCACCGCCGGCGCTGTTTCCGTCCTCTCCCGAGGTGACGTCATTGACATTTTCATTGTCTCCGACACCGGAATCCATGCCATCCTCCGCGACGCCATTGTCCCTATTCTGATCCGCCGTCCGGTTGCCGCAGCCTGCCGCCAGGCAGAGCACCGCCGCTGTCATTCCTGTCATCCACCATATTTTCAACCGTTTTTTCATCATAATCATTCCAATCTCCTTTTTCTTCGACTGATAGTCTTACTATGTACAATAATCCGTAAAATATGCACTGCCATTCTGCCTGCTGTTTTCCTATATGGCAAAATGGGATACAAAACTTTGAAAAACTTTTTATCCAAATTTTTTCCAAAAACCTCTCCATTTTTCTCACTTGCCGATATTTTCTTTTTTCGCGGACGTGATATAATGAATTTTCAGGGAGGTATCGGTATGAAAGACAGACAGACGCTCCAGGTGAGCATCCACTATTCCATGGCATTTGTCGGAGGATTTTTCGGCGCCTACGCGTTGCTGAACCACTGCGATATTTTCGGGTCTTCGCAGACTGCCAACCTGATTACTCTGATCACCGGCCTTCTGGGACATAATTCCCATGAGATTCTGATCCGCATCGGGGCCGCACTGTTGTATGGTCTGGCCATCGCCCTTTCCGTGGTGATCCCCCGCACACTGGGATGGAATCTGAAATTTGTATCCATTTTTCTCAACGGGGCTGCTGCCCTGGTGCTTTTCTATATACCTGCAGACACTGATCATGTTCTGGCTCTGTACCCCATTTTCTTTGCCACCGCTTTCCAGTGGTGCGCCTTTAAAGGAGTGTACGGATACGCCTGCTCGACGATTTTTTCCACCAACAACTACAAGCAGACGGTCCTGGGATTCACGGAATATCTATGCGATAAAAATACGGAAGCACTTCGGAAAGGAAAATTTTTCGGTGGGACGCTGGTGTTTTTCCATCTGGGCGTGATTTATTCTTATTTTGGATATCAGTGGATGGGGCTGCACGCTTCTGTCCTGATATTTCTTCCGCTGGCGGTGAGCCTCTGCCTGGTGGAAACGGAACGCCGCGGGGAAAAGGAGCGGGCGGCGGAAGCGGCCTGAACGTGGAAAAGCCACCCCTCTCATTCATCAAAGCGGGGTGGCTAGCCTATTGGACACCATACAAATACAACATATCCGGCCAGAACATTGTAATGGCTATTCCGGTTTCCGTAACTTCTCAATCAGCTCCCGGACAACACGTTCCTCCTGCTCCAGCTCCCGGGCGATCCGGGCAGGCGATTCTCCCCTGCCCAGCTTTTTCCGAATCAGTGACATCAGCATATCCTCCCGGCCATCCTGAAAAGCGTCCTCGCGTTCCATCCGGATATGTTTTTCGGCATCATATTCGTAGATACTCACTTTCATCGCCTCCGCTCTGTTTTTTCTCAGAAATTCTTCCAGTATTCCCTCCTGGATACATTCGGTTACAGCCCGCTCCACCGCTTCCTTCAGCGACATTCCTTCCATATTGGCATACCGGCGGACTCTGGCCGTATACGCTGCATACTCCCGCAGCGGCCTGCAGGCATCCAGCAGCTGTTCATTATGCCCGCTGTTAATGTTCAGCACCTGTACCTCCAGTTCCAGGGCGGGTGAAGTTTCCGGTTTCTCATACATCTCTGACAGCCTGAGAACTACCCGGTCAGGCTGTTCCTGTGTTCCGTTATAAAATACCAGAAAACGGGGTGCCGGAATCCGTACCGGCTTTGATCCGAACAGATTCGCGTCCCTGGTAATTTCTGAATATAAATCAGAAACATAGAACAGATCTCTCAGGGGCATATTGGGGTTCCAGGTGGACTGGTGCTCATACAGATGCAGTCTGATATCAATCAGGAATGACACATCATTCTTTACTGCCATGTAAATGGCGTTTTCCAGCGTATTGATCTCAAGGAGCCCGGGATCCTCATAGCTGGTGCCGTTGACGGCATTGTACAACGCCAGCAGCTGTTCTTTCTCGCTGAACAGCATCGTAAAAATGCTGGACTTATACTGGCGGTTCACCGTGTTCGTTTCCGGGTTTCTGTTTTTTTCCATCGCAAAACCTCCTTTTTTTTGCGGCGCAGGAGATTTCTCCGAAAGAAATTCTTTACAAAACCGGCGGTCATCCAAACTTCCGGCATGAGAAAGCTCTCTGCATGTTTTCTGTGAAAGGAAAAAGCATTGAGATTTCTCATGACGATGTTCTCCGGTAAAAGAGAACCGGCAAAGCAGACATGCGTTCAGATCAGATATCAGAAGTGCAGCTCCGTATGACACATTAGAAAAATAATGCTCTTTGAGTGCATTATATTATATAAAGTGTAAGATTGCAATAAACAGATTCAAAAGAAACTATGACAATTTTATAAACCGGTTTTCTCTTCCCGGAACACCGGATTTGTCAGCGCGATCCGGCAGTCTTCCAGCCCGTAATAGCTGCCGAAAAGATCCGCCCGCAGCCATTTTTCCGGTGCTTTCACCCGGAGGGTACCGGTTTGGAGGGTACCGGTTTTTTCAACAGGAACGCAGGCGATCACCTTTCCGTCTGCGATCACGCGGATTTCGCCGGATTTCACCTGGGTACGGTCCCAGACGCCGGGAAGTACCTCTTCCTGAAGGTTCAGATACAGGGTAAGCTCCTCCGTGGCCGCCGAAAATGATTCTCCGCAGGAAATGGCTTCTTTGCCGGAGCCGTTTTCCCCGGGTACTTCCGCCTCCATGGTCAGCAGCGGCCCGGCGCCAAGGCAGATGTGTCCGCTGCGGATGGCGTCCAGAAGCTTCGGCGCCGTCAGTTCTCCTTCGCATCCCACCCAGGTATAGCAGCAGGGCAGGCCGTCGTCCTTATGCCAGTCCCGTCCGGTCATGGCGGTGATCCGGTATCCCTTGGAAAGAAGTTTTTCCCACATTTCAAAAGCCCGGACGCTCTGAAGACGGCGGGGCGCATAGTTTCTTGTCCATACCTCCATGTAATCAGGCAGAGACCAGTCTTTTATCTGAAAGGCCCAATGGTACCCGGTGTTGATGGGATCGGACAGGGAAAAGGGATGAGCGATGCCAACGATACCGCCGTTTCTGTGGATGGAACGGATGGCTTCGTCGATTTCTTCCGGCTTCACGCCTCTCCAGTCGGTATAACCGTTTTCTTCCAGCACCACCATATGACCGTAATATGTGGTCCACTCCAGTCCCCGTACCGGAAGAATTCCTTTCTCCACGGCCAGAGCAGCCATCCGGGACACCCCGGAGAAGGTGTTGTGGTCGGTGAGCGCCAGCGCCCGGTAACCATTGCGGGCAGCCGCCTCCACCAGTTCTTCCACGGTAAAAGCTCCGTCGCTGTGGCGGGTATGGGTATGCAGTTCAACAGGATACCAGCGCATCGGAAACCCTCCCTTCAATGATCAGCTGCCCCTGACACCGGGGTGTGCAGACCGCGTGCAGATGAATCATGCCTTCCCAGCTTCCCGCCAGACGCCGGGGCGTGACAAATCCGGGAGCGGCCTCTGTCTCAGAGATTTCATGCACCTGGTTTTTCTGCCAGCGATGGGCATTCCCCAGATACTCCCCGTCCTTTGACAGGGAAATGGTACTCAGATTTTTTAAAGGCCCGATGCTCTCCGGCCGGATCCGGTCCCATTCCAGCGGCCTGTTGTCGTAATATTGACGGATGGCTTTCTCAATCATGGGCCGGCAGGCTTCCGGATCTTCCAGCGCATCCGGGTCAAAGGAAAACAGAATCCGGATCCCGGTAACCTCCCCGGGGCACACAAAGGAAAATTTCACATCGGTCTTGGAATCCTCCGGTTTCCACCGGTAACGTTCTCTCAGTAAAATCATAAACCGCCCTCACGCCCCTTCCCCGCGAAGCCGGAGAGCCTCCTTCAGATTTCGGGTGGTAAGATTGCGGATACCCAGATCCAGTAACTGGCGGATCCGTTCCGGCTCATTGACGGTCCAGGCGGATATTCCGATTCCGTTCTTTTCCATCACGGAAAGAAATTCCTCTCCCAGAAATTTCTCGCAGATATTGACGGTATGAATGCCGCATTTTAAGCAGGCCTCCGCCAGCTGTTCGGCATCCTTTCGCGGGATGGCGGACGGAGTATCCCCAGAGACGGCATGTTCGTAAATACCGGGAATACATTCCTCCACATTCCAGTAAACCTCCACCTTCCGCCAGGGACAGGGTTCATCTGCCGATACCGGGCGGACACTTCCGGAATAGAGGATCTGGCCCGCGGGCAGTCCGCATGCTTCGGCCAGCTTCAGCACCGGAAGCTCCAGGCCGTATTCTTTCAAGTCGCAGTTCATACGCATTTCCGGATGATCTTTCATAACGGAAAAAACGCCCACGAGACTGACAGCCTCGCCGTCCGTCTCATCGTGGGCGATGATCAGGTTATGATCCTTATCCTGGCGGACGTCCAGCTCCAGGACGTCCGCAGAGGTGGTCAGTGCGTATTGAACAAATTCCATACTGTTGTCACAGGTTCCGTCAGCGCCGGAATGTGCTGTGATAAATGTTTTTTGTCTGTTCACTTTTCTTATTTCTCCCAATCATTTTCTTTCAGGTTTGTATAGATATATACCGCTGCGGATATGGAGCAGATCAGGAACATGATGACAGACAGGGCCGCGGAGCGGTTGTAGTCCATGTATCTGTTGAACTGATCGTACAGGGCGATACCCAGCATCTTCGGAGCATTTCCTCCCATCAGGTAGGGGGTGGTGAAGGAGCTCACGTTGGACATGAACACGAAGGTCGCCGCCACCACCACATCCTTCAGGGATAACGGAAGGATCATGGTCCAGAAGATTCTCAGTTTCCCGGCTCCCACATCGCTGGCGGCCTCAATGATCGAATCCGGGATTCCTCCAAGGCCGGCGGCAATCATCATGGCCGCAAAGGGGATGTTGAACCAGAGGTTCATGGTGATGATACCACTTGCATGATACATCATTCCCAGATTAATATCTACCCCGAACAGCTGTCCGATCCGGTTGATCAGACCGCTGTCGCGGATAATGGTAATCATGGCGTACACGGCGCACATGGAAGGCACGAATCGGGGCAGCAGGTAAAGCATACCGATGGTTTTGGAAATCTTTGATTTCACAAACCGCAGATACAGCGCCAGCAGATAAGCCACCACGATGGCGATTACCACGGTCACCACCACGATATACAGGGTATACAGCAGGTTATTTCTCTGCGCTTTATCGGTAAAGAAATAGGTGTAGTTGGCCAGGGTAAAGCTCCCTGTCTCGCCATCCTGAAAGCTCTGGATGATTGCTGTCACAATCGGGTAGGCCACCGTCAGCATTACTACCAGGAACGCCGGCAGTACCATGCTGTATGCCACCAGATTTGTTTTCATTTTTTTACTCATCTGTATCGTTCCTTTCCGGAATTATCCCAGTGTTCCGATTTCGCTGTCCCAGCGTGCGTTGAAGTCGGTTCCCAGATCGCCGATGGACATGATGCGGAAATTGCTTACATCCAGATTCATTACGTCCTCATATCCGGTCATATCCAGGTTGCTGGTATCCACCAGAGGAATCGCCGCCATGTCTTTTACCAGAATCTCCTGTGCGGCGTCGGTCAGCATGTAATCAATAAACGCATAAGCTCCGTCCTCATTGGATCCGAAGGTGGGGATGGCCAGAGACTGCAGAGAACCGGTAAACGCGGGATCGATCTGCGTGATCTTAATGGTATCCTTCAAAGTTCCGTCCGCTCTCTGGGACAGTACCATATCCGCCCAGTTGGGGCACATATCGATTTCACCCTGATTCAGCAGATCCAGGGTACCCTGGTTTTTGTTGGGGTATACAATGCTGCCTCCGGAGGTGTACATATACTGATGGATATCGGTCAGGAACTGGAAGCCCTCATCCCACTGATCCTCCCAGCTGGGATCATCGGAGGTCATGGCTTCTTCCGGCAGGAAGTTGTATACGGAGGTACGGGCGAAGGAATCTCCGGCTCCGCCGGTTCCCGGCGCGTTGTAAGCGAAACGTCCCGGATGTTCCTTCATCCACTCCACCAGCTCGTCCATGGTCTGCGGCGGATTGGGAACAGTTTCGGAATCATAGGCCAGAACCACCGTCGTTCCTCTGTAGGGCTGTACATAATCCGCGGCAAGACTGCTCTGGGCGCTTACTCTGTCCGCATTGGGAATCTTGGAATCATCCAGCTTAACAAATGCTTCCTCTCCCACTCTGGAGATCAGGGCAGACAGGTCGTCGCCTCCCACGTCCACCAGGTCATAGTCTGTGTCTGTCTGTTTTGCCTGGTAAGCAGCCGCCAGCATATCGGTCATGGACTGGGTTCCGGTACCGCTCAGCATGAACTGCAGTTCGGCCGTATACTGATCCTTATAATCCGAATTGTTGTTGAAATCATCAATCAGTGCCTCATATACCTGGCGGACATTGTCCGATCCGGTGGCCCAGATGGTTACCGTGGATTTCCCTCCGGACGCTCCGGAAGCAGACGCCTCTGCAGAGTCCCCATTTCCGGAGCCGCCGCAGCCTGCCATGCCTGCAGCCAGAACTCCGGCCATCGTCAGTGCCAGTAAGGATGTTACTTTTTTTCTTTTCATTGTTTTCTTCCTTTCTCTCTTCACTTCTGTCTGTTTATATCAAAGCTTTCCTGCGGCGGCCGTCCAGAAAGCCGTCCGCCGCCCAAAACTGTGCAGTCTGCTCAGGCACTCAGAGGGAACTGTGTGCTCTTTCCGATTTTCAGCTTCACCTTCTGTCCCACCTGCAGATGATCACCGATCTCACGGTTTACATAACATTTTACTATTTCATCACCCACCTGGACGGTAATGGAAACATAATGTCCCATCAGCATGACGGTACTGACAATTCCATCAATCTCTCCGTTTTCCGTGTCCACCAGAAGATCCTCGGGACGCACGGCGATGGTATACCTGTCTTTCCTGATGAAATTCATTTCCCCGATGAAGGACGCCACATGAAGGGTTGCCGGCTGATCGTAGATCTCATCCGGCGTTCCCACCTGATCGAACTTTCCTTTATTCATCACCACAATGCGGTGAGAAATGGCCATGGCCTCTTCCTGGTCATGGGTTACAAAAATAACGGTGATTCCCAGGCTGCTCTGGATTCGCTTCAGTTCTTCCCGCATCTGCTGACGGATTTTTGCGTCCAGCGCGGAGAAGGGCTCGTCCAGGAGCAGAAGCGCGGGCTTCAGAAGCAGAGATCTGGCAATGGCCACACGCTGCTGCTGACCGCCGGAGAGCTGTCCGGGATATTTTTTCTCGGTACCGCTCATGGAAACCAGGGCCAGCATCTTCTTGATATCCTCATCAATGGTTTTTTTGGGGATTTTGCGAAGCTTCAGTCCAAACGCCAGATTTTCATAGATCGTCATGTGCGGCCAGAGGTTGTAGCTCTGGAACACCATGGCGGTGGGACGGTTTTCCGGAGGCAGATTCACAATGGACTGTCCATCCACAAGGATGTCTCCGCCTGTCACATCCAGGAATCCCGCGATGGTTCTCAGGATGGTGGATTTTCCACATCCGGAGGGGCCGAGGAAGGTTACAATCTCTCCCTCATACACCTTCAGATTGATGTTCTCCACACCGTCTCCGTTATCGTAATGTTTCGTCATATTCTTAATTTCAAGTTTTACTTTCCGATTGTCGGCAGCAGAATCACTGCCAGTCATCGTATTACTCATGAATTTTTCTCCTCCCAACTGTTTTCCTTATCATCTCATCACTGGCCGTCCGGCCATACTATTTCATTTTGAAACCGCCGGCGATTGCCTCCGGTCCGATGAATTTTCTCATGAGGAAAATCATCACCGCAGAGGGGATAATCAGAAGAATCGCGAATACGGCGCCGATCTGAACGGCCGTACTGTCAAGAACGATTCCGTACATTGCCACCGGCATGGTCTGGATTCTCGCAAGGCCCACCAGCATGGTTCCCTGTGCCTCCTCCATAGAACCCAGGAAGGTGTAAAGCGTAGCCACCGCGATACCCGGCATGGCCATGGGGAGCGTCACCTTGAAGAAGGTACGGACAGGCCCCGCGCCCACATCACGGGCCGCTTCCTCCTGCTGCCTGTGCACATTCCGAAATGCGTTGGAGGGCAGCCAGACCATAAACATCATGGAGTTGATCATATGGATAATAATTACGCCCGGATATGTTCCCATCAGACCGTACTTGTAAAACAGAACCGCGATGGATGTATAGATTCCCAGCTTTGGAAATGCGTTGGTCAGAAGGAACGACAGCATGAAGATTTTTCGTCCCCGATATTTGAACCGGGCAATGGAGTACGCCGCCGGAATACAGAAAATCATGGAAATCACCGTGGTGGCGATGGCGACAATAAAGGACTGAACCATGGACGATACCAGGCTGTCCTGTCCGAATACATAGCTCCACCACTGAAATCCCCATTTGTCCGGCAGTACATGCGGTACATTGTACTCATCGGCAAAGGCCAGCATCAGCATATTGAGCAGCGGACCGTAGAAAAACAGGATGAAGACCGCAAAAAGGATAAATTCCAGAAATTTGCGTCTTCCCACTGCATGGTAAAACCGCCGTGGATTCAGCATCTTGAACATAAACTTTCTCCTCTCCTTCACAGAAGCGGAAAGCCCTCCGCCCTCCGTCCCGTGATTCCTTTCGTGTCTCAGATGTGTGGATCCGGATGGCCTGTGCGTTTCAGGCCTTTTTCCGGATTCACGAGGTAAACCATTGGATATCCGTGATTTATCATACTGCTTCCTCCAATTCGGCTTCTATCATACTTTTGTGAGAAAAACTTTAAGGAACTGTAAAATAATGTAAAATTTGCGCAAAGCAAAAAGACCTTCTCCGCTGCGGAGGGAAATATTGTTCCCGATCCACAGCGAAAAAGGTCTCGCTTTCAGCAACCGCTTCCGCCAGTCATGTACGATTAATTCTGAGCGTCAATCACATCGCTCATCTGATACCAGCCGGGCCCCTTGCCCGCCAGGAATTTGGCAGCCTGAACGGCTCCCTTTCCAAAGATCGCCTTGGAGTAGGCGGTATGCTGGAAGGTCACCACCTCGTCGGCTCCCGCAAAGATCACATCGTGTTCGCCCACAATCGTTCCGCCCCGCACAGACGAAATGCCGATCTCCTTATCGTCTCTCTTCTGGCGTACCTGGCTTCTGTCATACACATAGTGGTATGCATTGTCCATGCTCTCGTTGATGCTGTCCGCCAGTGCCAGAGCCGTTCCGCTGGGAGCATCCACTTTCAGCCGGTGATGCTTCTCCACGATTTCCACATCAAAGCCGGAGACAGCCAGCGTCCGTGCCGCTTCCTTCACCAGTTTCAGCAGCAGGTTGACGCCCAGCGACATGTTGGCGGATTTCAGCACCGCCACCTTTTTGCTGGCCTCCTCCACTTTTTTCAGCTGTTCCTCTGTCAGTCCTGTGGTGCACAGAACCACCGGGATCTGACGTTTCACACAGTATTCCAGCAGATTGTCCGTGGCTTTCGCCGTGCAGAAATCAATCACCGCGTCCGCCTCCACCTCACAGGTCCAGATATCTGTAAATACCGGATAACCGTTGTCCCGGTTGTCCACCAGATCAATACCTGCCACAATTTCAATATCCGGGTCGTCTTTGATAAGGCCCGTGATCACCTGTCCCATATGGCCGTTGCAGCCATGCATAATTACTCTTACCATCGTCTCTCCTCTTCCGTCCTTCCAGCACAAAACCGGAATTTTTCCGTTCCGGATTCTTTATGCCAGTTTCAGTCCAAATTTTCTCATTTCTTCAGCCAGCGCCGCTTTGTGCGCCTCCTCCATCTCTGTCAGGGGCAGTCTCAGGGGACCTACTTCTTTTCCCATCAGATTCATGGCCGCCTTTACCGGGATGGGGTTCACCTCGGAGAACAGCGCCTTGATCAGCGGCAGCGCCCGAAGCTGCATATCGCGGCTCTCAGCCACCTCCCCCTCCAGATATTTTGCCACAATGTCATGGGTGTACGCCGGCGCCACGTTGGAAAGCACAGAGATCACTCCGATACCGCCCAGAGACAGAATCGGAACAATCTGATCATCATTTCCGGAATACAGGTCAATGTTTCCGTCGCACAGATGCATCACCTCTGCCACATGGCTGATATTGCCGGAGGCCTCCTTGACGCCCACAATATTTTCCACATTTTTTACCAGGTAAGCAATCGTTTCCGGAGTCATCCCCACACCGGTACGGCTGGGAATGTTGTACATAAGGGCCGGAATCTTCACCTCTCCGGCTATCTTTGAAAAATGAGCGATAAGGCCGTTCTGTGTTCCTTTATTATAGTAGGGAGTCACCAGCAGGATAGCGTCCGCCCCTGCTTCATCGGCCTCCTTCGACATCTGAATCGCCGTGGCGGTGCAGTTGGATCCGGTTCCCGCCACCACGGGAATCCGATGATTTACCCGTTCAATGGTAAAACGGATGGCTTCCATATGTTCTGCCTCTGAAAGAGTGGCAGACTCTCCGGTGGTACCGCAGATTACGATGGCATCCGTTCCGCCTGCAATCTGTTCCTCAAGGATCTCGTCCAGTTTGTCATAATTCACCTCATAATTATCCTTCATGGGCGTGATAATCGCCACGCCGGCCCCCTTAAAAATTGCCATATGCTGTTCTCCTTTCTATTGATATCGGCCGAATGGCCACACAGGGATCTTCTTTTCCCAAAATCGAACCAGAGGGCAGAGGGGTCTGGCCTGACTTCTGCCCTGCCGTTGTCTGTATGCATTTGCGGCAGCCAGACCGGAAGGCGGAACCATTGTAAAATCTCCAGCCGGACCTCCAACTGCGAAAAAAAGAGGCGCAGCTGCCAGTGGTGAGCCCGCCTCTCAGAATCCGCAATGAAGCTTCTTCTTCCATTTTCTTTTTCAGGATAGCTCTCCATCATACGATGACAGTCATACCGCTTTCGCCGGTATGCCCAGAAGCAAAGGTTCAGGAACTCTGCCTCTTCGGCATCCTTTCCTTTCTCCCGTCATCTCCTGCGCCTGACACATCCGGCGGGATACTGATAAAGAACGCGACCTCTATCTCTTCTTCTGTTCGTTTCATTCACTATATCATTATTAAATTCTTCTGTCAATCTACATATTCCAGTTTACTGACGGAAATTTCATATGCGGTCCTTTTTTCTGTCTCTTCTTCGCTGATCCTTTTGACGTATTCCCTGCTCTGGATTCTTCCCCAGATCAGAACATGGCCGCCCACCTGAAACGCGGAGGCATACCGGGCATTTCTCCCCCAGCAGATACAGGGAATGTAGTCGGATTTGCCGTATGGACGGTTTACTGCCACCAGAAGATCGGCGATCTCTCTTCCCAGCGGCGTTTTCCGGTAAACCGGGGGCTTGCATATGTACCCGTCCAGAAAAATGGAATTGGTTTTCATGGTCTCATCGTCATCTTCCACAAACTCCACTTCCCGGGCAAACACGGAGAGCACCAGACGGTTTTTCTTTTCCTCGTGACGATTGTAGGAGCGGAACTGTCCGGTAACGTGGATATACTCTCCCTCGCAGTCCTGCGTCACATCCAGAAGCCGTTCCGATATCATCACCGGGATCCGGTCCTCGGAATCACTGAGCCGCTTCACCAGCACATCCACCATATAAAAGCCCTCGCCGAATACCTGGTGGCTGAACGTGAACTGAGAAGCGATTTTCCCCATGATCTCTACCTGGTTGTTTTCAATAATCTTATCTGACATGAATGATAGTTCCCCTTCCTCTTGTTTGTATTTTTATATTGTCTATCTTATTCGGGGGATTCCCGTTTAGAACCATTTTTCAAAAAAATTTTTCTTTTCCCTTGTAATCTGGAAAAAATGTGATAGACTTGTAACGGTGTATTAACCTGTAGAATCCCTGTATTTACAGGGTTTGTCATGTCATAGAATCTGCCGGCCGTCCTTTGGCCGGTGTCCATGGAAAGGAATCCTGTTTATGAGAATCAAAAGAGACGATATCCGAAATGTGGCGATCATCGCCCATGTAGATCACGGCAAAACCACCCTGGTGGACCAGCTGCTGCGCCAAAGCGGCGTATTCCGGGAAAACCAGGAGGTTCAGGAGCGGGTAATGGACTCCAACGACATCGAGCGGGAGCGGGGCATTACCATTCTGTCCAAAAACACGGCAGTCTATTATAAAGGAACAAAAATCAATATCATCGACACTCCGGGCCATGCGGATTTCGGCGGCGAGGTGGAACGTGTGCTGAAAATGGTGGACGGCGTGATCCTGGTGGTGGACGCCTTTGAAGGCGCCATGCCCCAGACCCGGTTTGTTCTGAAAAAAGCGCTGGAGCTGAATCTTCATGTGATTGTCTGTCTGAACAAAATCGACCGCCCGGAGGCCCGTCCCGCCGAGGTGGTGGACGAGGTGCTGGAACTCCTGATGGATCTGGACGCCTCCGACGAGCAGCTGGACTGCCCGTTCCTGTACGCCTCCGCCAAAACCGGACACGCGGTGCTGGATCTGAACGATACCCCGGAGAGCATGGAGCCTCTCTTCGAGACTATCCTGAAGTATATTCCCGCCCCGGAAGGTGACCCGGACGCAGGTACCCAGGTGCTGATCAGCACCATCGACTACAATGAATATGTGGGCCGTATCGGCGTGGGAAAAGTGGATAACGGAAAAATTGCCGTCAATCAGGAAGTGATGCTGATGAATCATCACGATCCTTCCAAGAAAAAGAAGGTAAAGATCAGCAAGCTGTATGAATTTGACGGTCTGAACAAGGTGGAGGTGCAGGAGGCCAATATCGGTTCCATCGTGGCCATCTCCGGAATCGCGGATATCCACATCGGAGACACCCTCTGCGACCTGGAAAATCCGGAGCCCATTCCCTTCCAGAAGATTTCCGAGCCCACAATCGCCATGTATTTCATGGTAAATGACAGCCCCATGGCCGGTCAGGAAGGAAAGTACGTCACCTCCCGTCATCTGCGGGAGCGGCTGTTCCGGGAGCTGAACACGGACGTGAGCCTGCGGGTGGAGGACACCGATTCTCCGGACTGCTTCAAGGTTTCCGGCCGCGGTGAGCTGCACCTGTCGGTACTGATTGAAAATATGCGCCGGGAGGGTTATGAGTTCGCGGTCAGCAAGGCAGAGGTGCTCTACAAAACGGATGAACGGGGCAAGCTGCTGGAGCCCATGGAAATCGCCTACATCGATGTGCCGGAAGACTTCTCCGGAACCGTGATTCAGAAGCTCAGCGAGCGCAAGGGAGAGCTGCAGGGTATGAGCCTTGCCAGCGACGGCCGCACCAGGCTGGAGTTTTCCATTCCCGCCAGGGGACTGATCGGATTCCGGGGAGAATTTCTCACCTCCACCAAGGGCCACGGAATCATGAATACCATTTACGACGATTATGCCCCCTACAAAGGAGATATTCAGTACCGCAAGCAGGGTTCTCTCATCGCCTTTGAGGCCGGCGAGGCTGTGACCTACGGCCTGTTTGCCGCCCAGGAGCGCGGTACCCTGTTCATCGGCCCCGGCGAGAAAGTGTATGCCGGTATGGTGATCGGACAGAATGGCAAGGCCGAGGACATCGAGCTGAATGTCTGCAAGACAAAGCATCTGACCAACACCCGTTCCTCCTCCGCCGACGACGCCCTGAAGCTGACGCCGCCCAAGGTGCTGAGTCTGGAGCAGGCCCTGGAGTTCATCGACAAAGACGAGCTTCTGGAGATCACCCCCAAGAGCCTCCGGATCCGCAAAAAGATTCTGGACTCCCGCCTGAGAAAACGGGAAAATATGAAAAAATAATATGGGATAACCCATCTTTTTTCCAAAGGCCGCCGCGGAATCGTCCGCGGCGGCTTTTTCCCATTTGCGAGCCGTTGTTTTCAGGGAATTATCCGTTTTAAATGCTGCAATTTTCTGAGAATTCATTTTTTTCTCTTTTTTTGCATTTCCTATTGACATTTTTTTATCAATCTATTATAATCGGTATTGTTAAAAAATTATCAAATAGTCCGGCACATTCACGGCCGCAACAAAGACCGTATTACCGGCAGCATGGAACATTTCCTCATTTTTCTTATTCTTTGGGAGGTAATCATTATGGCCAAGAAAGAGACACAGACAGCCGCACCCGCGATTCAGACCGCGGAGGAACTGGAAGCCAAGATCCGCACCATGAAGGCAGCGCAGAAAAAGTTCGCCACCTACACCCAGGAGCAGGTGGACAAAATCTTCTTCGCCGCCGCCATGGCAGCCAACAAGATGCGGATTCCGCTGGCCAAGATGGCGGTGGAAGAAACCGGCATGGGCGTGGTGGAAGATAAGGTGATCAAGAATCACTATGCTGCTGAATATATTTACAACGCTTATAAAAACACGAAAACCTGCGGTGTAATCGAGGAGGATTCCTCCTACGGCATCAAGAAAATCGCTGAGCCGGTGGGACTTGTGGGAGCCATCATCCCCACCACCAACCCCACCTCCACCGCTATTTTCAAAACTCTGATCTGCCTGAAGACCAGAAACGCCATCATCATCAGCCCCCATCCCCGGGCAAAGAAGTGCACCATCGCCGCCGCCAAGGTAGTGCTTGACGCAGCTGTGGCAGCCGGAGCGCCGGAGGATATCATCGGCTGGGTGGAGGAACCCACCATTGAGTTCTCCAATCTGATTATGAAATCTGTGGACACCATCCTGGCCACCGGAGGTCCCGGCATGGTGAAGGCAGCTTACTCCTCCGGCGTTCCCGCCATCGGCGTGGGCCCCGGAAATACACCGGTAATCATGGACAGCAGCTGCGACATCAAAACTGCCGTTTACTCCGTGATTCATTCCAAAACCTTTGACAACGGCATGATCTGTGCCTCCGAACAGTCCGTGACCGCTCTGGCAGACATTTATGATCAGGTGAAGGCCGAATTCGTCGCCAGAGGCTGCCATATTCTGACGGAAAAAGAACTGGAGATGACCAGAAAGATCATTCTCACCGAGGCCGGCACGGTCAATGCCAAGATTGTAGGACAGACCGCCCACACCATCGCGAAACTGGCGGGCTTCGACGTTCCGAAGAACACCAAGATCCTCATCGGAGAGGTAACCTCCGTGGAACCCTCTGAGCCCTTCGCTCATGAGAAGCTGTCCCCGGTTCTGGCGCTCTATAAGGCAGACACCTTTGAGGAGGCTCTGGATAAAGCAGAACGGCTGGTGGCAGACGGCGGCTACGGCCATACTTCTTCCCTTTATATTCATCCGTCACAGACGGAAAAGATCGCCGCTCACGCGGACCGGATGAAGACCTGCCGTATTCTGATCAATACTCCTTCCGCACAGGGCGGTATCGGAGATCTGTACAACTTCAAGCTGACGCCCTCTCTTACCCTGGGCTGCGGTTCCTACGGCGGAAACTCCGTATCGGAGAACGTAGGTGTGAAGCATCTTCTGAATATCAAGACTGTGGCGGAGAGGAGAGAGAATATGCTGTGGTTCAGAACCCCGGAAAAAGTATACTTCAAGAAAGGCTGCCTGCCGGTGGCCCTGGATGAGCTGAAAACGGTATACGGAAAGAAGAAGGCATTCATCGTCACCGACACCTTCCTGTATCAGAACGGCTATACAAAGCCCATCACCGACAAACTGGATGAGATGGGAATCCCCTACTCCTGCTTCTTTGAGGTAACTCCGGATCCCACTCTGCAGTGCGCGCAGAAAGGTCTTGAGCAGCTGAAAGCTTTCGGCCCGGATACCATCATCGCTCTGGGCGGCGGTTCCGCCATGGACGCGGCCAAGATCATGTGGCTGATGTATGAGCATCCGGAGTGCCGTTTTGAAGATCTGGCCATGGATTTCATGGATATCCGGAAACGTATTTACACCTTCCCGAAGATGGGCGAGAAAGCCATGATGGTGGCAGTTCCCACCTCTTCCGGAACCGGTTCCGAGGTAACCCCCTTCGCCATCATCACCGACGCCAAGACGGGAACCAAATGGCCCATCGCGGACTATGAGCTGCTTCCCAACATGGCCATCATCGACACCGATTACATGATGGGTCAGCCCAAAGGACTCACCAGCGCGTCCGGCATCGACGCCCTGACCCACTGCCTGGAGGCTTATGTTTCCATCATGGCCACCGACTACACCGACGGTATGGCTTTGATGGGCGTGAAGAACATCTTCAAGTATCTGCCCCGCTGCTATGAGAACGGAGCCAACGATCCGGAGGCAAGAGAAAAGATGGCAAACGCTTCCACCATGGCCGGTATGGCATTTGCCAACGCGTTCCTGGGCGTGTGCCACTCCATGGCTCACAAGCTGGGCGCTTACCATCACCTGCCCCACGGCGTTGCCAACGCTCTGCTCATCGAACTGGTAATGCGCTACAACGCGGATCCGGCTCCTGTAAAGATGGGAACCTTCTCCCAGTATCCGTATCCCCACGCGCTGGAGAGATACTGCGAGGTTGCCCGGTTCATCGGCATTCAGGGAAAAGATGACAATGAGGTATTCGAGAACTTCATCAAGGCGATCCATGAACTGAAGGTGAAAGTGGGCATCAAGGATACCATCCGCGATTACGGAGTAAAGGAAGAAGACTTCCTGGCCACACTGGACGAGATGGTGGAGAACGCTTTCAACGATCAGTGTACCGGCGCCAACCCCAGATACCCGCTCCTGTCCGAGATCAAGGAGATGTATCTGAAAGCTTATTACGGAAAATAAAGCAGAATTTTCCGCGGCGATCCGCCGTCCCGGAAACTTTCGGGGCGGCGGATTTTCTGCATTGCACAGGAGGCTTTTATGGCATCACGACTTATGCATCTGGCCGTTTCCCGGGAAATGCTGAGGCGGCGCCGTCTGAGGGATTTTGATCGTTTTTTTCTGGGCTCCATCCTTCCGGACGCCTGCGGCCCCGGAGTAAAATCCGATGAATCTCACCTGAAATTCCGGCTGGAAAACGGCTCGCTGACCAGCTATCGGCTCTCCGGGTTCCGGGCTGCATTCTCCCGCCAGCTTACGCGGAAGGACGGTCTGTATCTGGGATATTATTTTCATCTGGTGCAGGATCTGCTTTACCGGAATTTTATATACAAGGACTGCGGCTGGTCTTCCGGAATACCGGGGTATGTGGAAAAGCTCCACCATGATTATGTGCTGCTCAACAGTTATCTGATCCGCAGCTATGAAATTCCCCGGCATATCCCTTTGCCGGAGGCCTTTGAGCAGGAACCGATCCAGTCACTCTTTCCTTTTCAGGCCCGGTGGATGCTTACGGAGCTGGAGGAAGATTTTTCCGGCGTCGGGAAGCAGGGGGAAAAACCGTTCTTCTTTACGGAAGAGCTGGCGGATGAATATATCGGCCGGGCGGTGGAATTCTGTATCGTAGAGGCAGATGCGCTTGACAGGGGATATTCACTTATTGATGAGGCCGCATGGGCATGGGACAGTCCGTAAGTACAGAATTTTCAATATCTCATATTCTGCATTTGTTGCAAAATAGAACGCAGATGAACCGTTCACAAATGTAATGGTCTTCCATATGTCACATTCTGTTACAGTTCGTTCAAAGAAAACGAATTTTTGCTTTGCCCCCGTTGCAAAGTGTTACGGTTCTTCCTGTATTTTCCTTGTTAGCAGCCCTGCTGCATGATATAATTTATCAAATCGACGCAAAACAAAAGGAGGACAAGCTATGCGTTATTATTGCGAGTCGAAAGAAGATGTTCTGAGAGAACTGGGCGTCACGGAAAACGGTCTTTCTCAGAGCGAAGCTGCGGCCCGTCTGGAAAAAAACGGAAAAAACCGTCTGGCTGCGGCCAGGGGAAAATCTCTGATCCGCCGGTTTCTGGAGCAGCTGGCGGATCCCATGATTATTATTCTTCTGGTAGCGGCAGCCGTCAGCGGCGTGCTGGCTGTAGTGGAGAATGACAGCTTCGCGGATGTGATCATCATCCTTGCGGTGGTTATCATCAACGCGATTCTCGGCGTATACCAGGAGAGCAAAGCGGAGAAAGCCATCGAAGCCCTGCAGGAGATGTCGGCAGCCACATCAAAGGTGCTGCGTGACGGCAAGCTTCAGGTGATTCACAGCGAAGACCTGGTAGTGGGCGATGTGATTCACCTGGAAGCCGGAGACGCGGTTCCCGCTGACGCCAGAATTCTGGAAAGTGCCAGTCTGAAAGCAGAGGAAGCTGCTCTGACCGGAGAATCCGTTCCTGTAACAAAATTTATGGATCTGATTGGTCTGAAAGGTGACGCCAAAGACGTACCCCTGGGTGACCGGAAAAACATGCTGTACATGGGAAGTACGGTTGTTTACGGAAGAGGTACGGCTGTAATCACGGCCACCGGCATGGACACGGAGATGGGTAAAATCGCCGATGCCCTGCAGCAGGCGGAGGACAGCGCCACACCGCTTCAGATTAAACTGACTCAGCTGTCCAAGATCCTCACCTGGCTGGTACTGGCCATCTGTGTGGTAGTATTTGCCGTACAGCTGATCCGGGCAGGTAGCCTGAATTTTGAGGTTGGCCTGAATTCTCTGATGATCGCCGTATCTCTGGCCGTTGCCGCTATTCCGGAAGGTCTGGCCGCAGTGGTGACGGTGGTACTCTCTATCGGAGTCACCAACATGTCCCGCAGAAACGCAATTATCCGCCGGCTGACTGCGGTGGAAACGCTGGGATGCGCGCAGATTATCTGTTCTGATAAAACCGGAACACTGACTCAGAACAAAATGACCATCGTAGACTTCTTCGGGGAAGACGAGAAACTGCTGGCTTCCGCCATGGCTCTCTGCAGCGACGCGGAGCTGGACAAAGAGGGCAATATCACCGGAGAGCCCACAGAAGCGGCCCTGGTGGCCTGGGCCAACAAACTGGGGATGCCCAAATATGACCTGAAAGCGCAGCAGAAACGCTGCGGAGAAGCGCCTTTTGATTCCGGACGCAAGATGATGTCCACCATTCACGAGACAGCGGACGGCTATGTACAGTATACCAAAGGCGCTCCCGATGTAATTATTCAGAAATGTAACCATTATCTGAAAGACGGAAAAGCGGTTCCCATGACAGAGGAATACCGGAACGAGATTCTGAAGGCAAACAAGGCCATGGCAGACCGGGCGCTTCGTGTGCTGGCATGTTCCAGAAGGATCTGGCCTCAGATACCTGCCAGCTGTGAAGCGGCAGATCTGGAGCAGGATCTCTGTTTCATCGGTCTGGGCGGCATGATTGACCCGGTTCGTCCGGAGGTTAAGGACGCCATTGTGGAGTGCCGCGGCGCAGGCGTTCGTCCCATCATGATCACCGGCGACCATATCGACACTGCTGTGGCCATCGCCAAAGAGCTGGGTATTCTCACCGATGGTACCAAAGCCATCACCGGCTCACAGCTCAGTGAGATGAGCGACGCGGAATTTGAAAAAGAATTTAAAAACATCAGCGTGTATGCCCGGGTACAGCCGGAGCATAAAACACGGATTGTTACCGCCTGGAAGAAAGCCGGATATGTAACCGCCATGACCGGAGACGGCGTCAATGACGCTCCCTCCATCAAAGCGGCCGATATCGGCGTCGGCATGGGTATCACCGGTACCGATGTCACCAAAAATGTGGCCGACATGGTACTGGCCGACGACAACTTTGCCACCATCGTAGGCGCCGTGGAGGAAGGACGCCGGATCTACGACAACATCCGGAAAGCCATCCAGTTCCTGCTGGGCTCCAACATGAGCGAAGTGCTGAGTATTTTCTTCGCCACCCTGCTGGGCTTCACTATCCTGCAGCCGGTTCACCTGCTGTGGATCAACCTGGTAACGGACTGCTTCCCCGCGCTGGCGCTGGGTATGGAAAAGGCAGAGCCGGATATCATGAAGAGAAAACCCAGAGACGCCAAGGCCGGCATCTTTGCCAACGGCATGGGATTTGATATTGCCTACCAGGGCGCGCTGGTTACCATCCTGGTAATGGCCGCCTACTTCATCGGTCATTACATGGAGTCGGGCGTATGGGAGATTGCCAACAGTCCGGACGGAACCACCATGGCATTCATCACCATGTCCATGGCGGAGATTTTCCACAGCATCAACATGCGTTCCCAGAGAGGAAGTATCTTCAAGCTGGGATCTCAGAACAGATTCCTGCTGCTGGCAGCGCTGGGTTCCCTGATTCTGACCACACTGGTATGTGAAGTACCGTTCCTGGCCAACGCTTTCGATTTCACCAGCGTGGAACTGAGCGAGTACCTGATCGCCATTGTGCTGGGCGCACTGGTAATTCCGATCGTGGAACTGGTAAAATTCATCCAGAGGCGGATGGCAAAAGACTGAGCGATACTGCCAAAAACACGTTCTGTGATTTTCCATTATCATGTATGACAAACGGATGTCCTTCGGCAGCGCCTCCCCATGGGGCGCGACTGCCGGAGGACATCCGTTTTTTTCATGACAAGGTATTCCTGAATTTTTTCATGGTTTATTCCGAGAGATACACCTGCAGATAGCTGAGGAATTCCTCTGCGCATGTTTCCAGAGAACTCTCCCCTTTAAAATACGCTTCCAGACATTCCGAATATTTTTCTTTGGGGGCTGTCAGCAGCCCTGTGGCCATCCTGCCATTTTGGAACTGTCCGGTCAGGCTGTCAATGGTTTCCCCGTCTGCCCCCGGACAGCTCTTCCCCTGAATCAGAAGGGTTTCCTGCCCGTAAGTTTCTTTCCAGTTTTCTCCGGTCAGGTATTTTTTCACCACCGGTCCTCCGTTCATTTTCTGATACTTTTCCTCCAGCATGATCTGCAGCAGGCGGAAGGCATTTTCCTTGTTGGGGCTGTTCTGGCTGACTGCCACGCAGGCCGCCGGATAAATAAGGACATTTCCCTGTACATCCGGAATCGGAGCGATCACCGCTCCTTCTGCCCCTCCCAGCTGACAATACAGCAAAAAAGCCAGATCTATCTGGGCATCCAGGCACAGATATCTTTTCTCCTCCATGGCCCGGGGCAGATTCTTCTGAAATTCCTCCATATAGCTCCAATCCATGGGGATGGCATTCGGATCAGCCTGTCTGCGATGCTTTGTCAGCTGCTGTTCCTTTTTCCACAGATCGCTTTGAAACAGTTGTTCAAAACGCTTCTGTCCGTCCTGGATGGCCACGCCCCACCGGGCATTGTATTCTCCGGAATCGCTCTCCAACGGAAGATCCTTCCTGTCCGGATACTGTCCGACAAAATACAGTTTATCCGTGACAAAATCCTGATAATTCTCCAGTTCATCCAGCGGCACCGGGATTTCCTCATTAATAGATTGTGTGGTCACACAGGCGGAGAAAATAGCCTGGGTGGGGACAATACAGCAGGTCTCTTCATTTTCAAAAACATCAAATATTCCTGCAAGGTAATTCTCTTCGGAAAATCCGGGTTCTTTTGCAAAAAACGGATACAGATCCGCAAACACCCCCGACTGCTGCACCTTATAAAAATCAAATCCGGAGCTTTCGATACTCAGGTAAAGATCCTTTCCCTCCCCCGCCATCAATTCTGTCTCCCGTTGTGAAGCAGTTTCGGCCATCTCTTCGGCGGAATAGGAACAGATCTCCACCTGCACATCCGGATACCGTCTCTGAAACTCCTGAATAACCGGATCCCAGTAAATCCGTTCATCCTGCAGTACATCAATGGACAGACTGGCACTGGTCTGCTCTACCTCCCCGGAAAACGGCAGGGAGGTCCGGCATCCCGCGGTCAGGGGGATCAGTACAGCCAGTGCACTCAGATACCATCGTTTCCTGTATTGTTTCATCTGCCAGCCTCCGTTTCTTCATCCGCCGGCAGATCCCATATTGCCCCATGTTTCTGCCGGCGGAATTTCTATTCCGAGAAGTAAATCTCCATGAATTCTTCCACCTCTTTCATACACTCCTCATACGTTTTTTCTCCGGTCAGATATGGCTCCATGCGGTCGTAAATGCCGTTTCCCAGCTCCACATATGCCGGATAATACACTTCTGCCTGATCGATCCACTGTTCCAGTTTTTCTAAGGTGGTTTCCGTCAGACCAGGGTAGACCGTGCCCTCAATGTTCACCTCGCCGCTGCCAAATTCTTTCCGGAGATTTTCAAGCAGAATATCATTTCCTTCTTTCCATGTGGTGCCGGTAACTCCCACCGCCACATAATTTCTGACAAGTTCCTGCACCATGTGGATGGCTTCCTCTTTTTTATTGCTGGACTGGGGGATCGCGACACCAGTCATTCCCATGGTCAGAATTTTCCCCTCTGTATCGTATTCCGGGAAGAGATCAGCCCCTTCTTCTCCGCCCATACGGATATAATCCTCCTGGTTGTAGAAGCCAATCATCAGTTTTCCCATGCACATTACCTCATTCGAAAACCGTTTTTCTTCTTCCCTCTCCATTTTCCGGTATCCTTCCACGGTATTATCCGGCTGCATCCCGATGTATGTTCCCTCCGGATACAACATGCGTTTTTCCATATCCAGTCCGTTCTGCCAGTCAGATTCTTTCAGAATCCGGATATTTTCTTTTCCTTTCCAGATACGGAACCCATAGTTTTCCATTGACGGATATAAGCTTTCATATAAGCTGAGCGCATGTTCCTGGGGATATTTTTCGTAAAACGTGGTCACGCAGCGGTTCAGATCCTTCGGCCCGCTCCAGGTATCCGGCGAAATCCCCAGTTCTTCCTGCATATCTTTCCGGAGCACCAGCAGGGAAAAGGATTGGGTCAAAGGAAGAATATAACATTCCTCTCCGTTCTCCAGTCCGTCAAAGGTTCCGGGCATAAAATCTTCTTCGCCAAGATCCGTATATTGCTGAAACAGCGGAACCAGATCGGCAAAAGCGCCTGCCTGCTGGGCTTTATAGGGATCTTCCAGAAGATAATCCACATTGATGTAAAGATCACATCCCTCCCCTGCCATCAGTTCCGAGGATATTCGGGTTTTCTCCTCCTCCAGATTTTCAAAGGGAACAATTTCCAGTTCCACATTCACATCCGGATACTTCGCCTGAAAAATGCCTCTGGCATCCTCGGAATATCTCACCTGTGTGTCCACCACGCATACCCGAAGCGCGTCTGAGGAGTCGGAGGTTTCCTCCGTAAACCCGTCTTCTTTCGGGGAGGCTGTATCCGCTGAACTTTCTCCTGGGCCGCATCCTGCGGTAATAAGCAATGTGGCAGCCAGCAGGATGCTGAACAGCCTTATTTCAGATGACTTCTTTCTTCTCATGCAAAACACCCCTTCTTCCTATTCTGAATAATAAATCTTCATAAAATCTATACACTCATCAATACATTGGTCATATGAAATTTCATCCTTCCAAAACTTCTCATAATTGTCATTTAATTTACTGTTGACTTCCGCCGGGATATAACAGCTCACCACAGCCTGATCCATCCATTCTTCTATTTTGCTGAATGTTGTTTCCGTCAAACCGTCATATACCTGGCCATTAATAACAACCTCCTGTTTTCCGTACTGCTCCCGAAGTTCTTCCAAAACATTTATATTATCCGCTTTCAGCGTAGTTCCTCCCATATGTTCCAGTATTGTTTTTATAAACAGTATCGCCTCCTCCTTGTTCTCACTGGAGGCAGCTATGGCAATGCCGTAAATCGCGTTTGTCTGTTTTTCCCCATTGATATCGTATACCGGAACCAGATCCGTCTCCGATTCCCCTCCCATTCGTATATAATCCTCAATTGTTCTGATGTCGGGCGTATTTTTCACAAAATGTATACCTTCTCCTCTGATAAAACTGTCCATTTCCTGCTCATACTGCGTATAATCTCCATAGATATCAGGCCCCGAAGCAGCACCATCCGGATAGATCCAGCGTTTCATAAGTTCCAGGTTTTCTTTCCATTCCGGAGATTGTAAAACGGAAAAAGTTTTTTCTTCCTCCCATATTTCAAACCCAAAAGAAACAATTCCGGGCAGGCCATTATCATTTACAAGAAACGGCCTTTCATCCGGATATTTCTCATAAAATTTCTGTACGCCAGCACAATAATCCGTAATACTGTTCCAGCTGTTTACATCAATTCCCAGATCTGCTTCCATAGATTTTTGAATCATAGTTACCGGAAAGGAATTCACAACAGGCAAGATATAACATTCCTCCCCATCCTCCAGAATATCAAAAGTTCCGCTGATGAAGTCATTTTCCCGGAACTGTGTATACTCCTTCAGCAACGGAATCAGATCCGCAAAACATCCCGCTTCCTGCGCCTTATAAGGATCCCCCAGGAAGCTTTCCACATTAAAATATAAATCAGCCCCATCTCCCGCCATCAATTCTGATGCAATTCTGTCTCTTTCTTCTATTTGCTCCTCTCTATTCTCTCCCAGAGAAACAAACTCCCACTCAATCTCTACCTCCGGATTTTCTTTTTCATAAAAAGGAATCACATCGTCCAAATAAATGCGTTTTTCAGATTCCGATATACAGATTTTCAGTTTTCCCGTGTCAGAAGAATCTGCAGCCATATTCTTTTCTCCGCATGCAGCCAATAACAACATTCCAACTCCACAAAAAAGGATAAGCCTTCTGTTTCTCCGGTAATTTTTCATCCCTTCTTCCATCTCCTCCCGTTTCCCCTATTCGGAATAATAAATCTCCAGATATTCCCTGGCCTCCCGGGCACACTCCTCATAGCTGACCTGTCCGGTAAAATACGGTTCCAGCCGGTCCAGAATATCGTATATATACGGCTGAAACAGCACAGCTGTTCCATTCATATAGGTATCCTCCAAAATCTGGAACGTTTTTTCCGTCAGCCCGGGATATACCTCTCCTTCAATCAGCAGTTCCTCTTTCATCCACTCTTCCCGGAACTGCCTCAGATATTCCTCCGTCACCCTCTTATCCGTGGAACCTCTGACCATTTCCGGGTCGCTGGCTTCCATTTCCATATACAGCTGAAGAAAACGAAACGCATTTTCTTTGTTGTGACTGGAAGAACTGATGGCCCATGTATTTCCTGCACCCAGCAGTTTTGAACCGTTGGCCCCGTACATATTCACCAGTTCCGCGTCTTCTTCTCCGCCCATGCGAACGTAATCTTCTACGATTACATAAAATGCTTTGCCCAGGTAATTGTGCTGACCGGCAAACAATTCTTCCTTTGCCTGGATATAATCAAAGGATTCCGGCTCATCCACCAGAGATACGCCCTCCGGATATGCCTGCTTCTTATAAAGCTCCATATCCCGCTTAAAATCCGGGTTATCCAGGATTTCCGCATTCTTCATTCCGTCTGCCACATTACAGCCGTATCCCATAAGGTAGTTTGTATAGGGCTCTATGGCAATAAACGGACTGTCCTGCGGATACCTCTCATAATAGCGTTCCAGCGCATCCAACATACCTTCCATATCCGTCCAGGATGACGGGTTCAGCTGAAGCTCCTGGATCTTCTCCTTATATAAGGCATAAAAGTTGGGGGACACACTGGTGGGAAATACATAGCAGGCCTCCGTGTTATCGTAAAGGTCGAAGGTTCCGGCGACATAATTCTCCTCTGAAAAATCTTCCTGCGTTTCAAACCATGGCATCAGATCTTCCCAGGCCCCTGCCTCCTGGGCCTTGTACACATCAATTCCCAGATCGGCAGGTTCAAGGTACAGATCTGCTCCATTCCCCGCCATCAACTCGGTGGATACCCGTTTTTCTTCCTCCGCAGAGGCGTCTCCCGGCACCAGATCATAGATCAGCTCAATGTCCGGATATTCCGCTTTCCATCGGACAGTAATTTCCTCCAGATACAGATGCTGAAAGGTGTCCAGCACGCAGATGGTCAGACTGTCATTGGTCTGTTCCACTTCACCTGCCGGTTCCTTTTCTTCCCCGCCGCATCCCGCTGTCAACGCCATTGCGGCAGCGGTCAGAATACAGAAAACCCTTCTTTTTTCCTTCCATTTCCTTTTCATACCGGTTTCCCCTTTCCATCTCGCTCATAATTTTAATTGCACAATTCAATAAATTTATCACTATTTTCTGCTTATTTCTAATTTTATCATATCCACCCACGCATTTCTCCCGTTTCTCGCATAATGACCGTTTCTATCGCAAACGTTGCCTTTTCCGCAGTTCTTTTTACGTTCACGACAGTTTTCCGTCGCAAACGTATCCGTCAAAATCCCCGTTTGCTGTGACAGATGAAGGGATTTGTGCTATACTTTCCATAGTAATCAGGGGGTGATCCGAATGTTGGAAATGGCGGCAAAAATTCTGACCGTACTGATCTGGCTGACCGCCGCGCTGGGGCTTCTGCCTTATGGAAATCTGCGGCAGGCCGGGTGGCGGAATCTGCTGTTTTTCTGTTTTCTGGGACTGCAGCTGACCTTTTCGCTCCAGTACCTGGAATACGGCCTGCTGCTGACGTATCGGGACCTGACGCCCATGCGGCTGGAGGGAAAGGAACTGCTGGCAGAGCGGCTTCTCTTTTTTGCGGCTGTTTTTCTGGTGACCCGGCTTCTGTCCTGGCTGCTGCACCGGAAGCTGAACTTTTCCCGGTATCTGGTGGGCGGTGCGCTGCAGACCAGTCTTCTGGTCAGCAGCGGCATCACCCTGGCCTTCAGCCTGATCATGAACGCCTACAGCGCCCGCTATCACTATCCCATCTCCATCAACTGGAGCAATGCGGCCCTGTTTTCTTCCTGTCTGCTGATGACGGTACTGTATCTGGCCCTGATGGGATGGGCTTTCCGCCGGAAGGCAAAGCTGGAGGAAAAACAGATTCTGTACCGGCAGCTGCAGGATTACATCCACAGCCTGGAGGAGTACAACACCTCTCTGCGGATTTACCGGCACGATTACACCAATCTGCTGCTGGCCGCCCGGCTGTATGTGGAGCAGAAGGACTGGGAAAAACTGGAGAAATTTCACCGGGAAATCCTGCTGCCATTTTATGAGAAATACTTGCGTGAGGGGGACGAGAAGTGATGCTTACCGTATATCTCTGTGAAGATCATCCGGAAGAGTTGGTTTTTTTTAAAGAAACGATTTTGAAGATTCTGGAAGATTTTTCCGGGAAAATCCTGTGGGGAGGGGCATTTTCCAGTCCGGATCAGCTGCTGGACGCCAGGAACGGCGCCAGGGGATGCGGCATCTATTTTCTCGATATTGATCTGGGGCAGTCCTCCATGAACGGCCTGACTCTGGCACAGAAGCTGCGCGGCCTGGATCCGCGGTGCTACATTGCCTTCGTCACCACCCACAGTGAAATGAGCTATCTGACCTTCACCCACCATCTGGAGGCCCTGGATTTTGTGCTGAAAGATCAGTTTTCCCAGATACCGGAGCGCTTCCGCAGCTGCATGGAAACCGCGCTTTGCCGGGAGCAGGCTGCCCTCCGGAAAGATACGGTTCCGGTCACGGTAAAAATCGGCGGTGTTCTGCGGACGCTGAATCTGAAAGAACTGGTGTATGTGGACACGGCAAAAGGCGATCACCGGATCTATTTTCACAGCGTCGCTCAGGTAACCTCCTGCCACGGCACCCTGCGGGAGCTGGAGGAGGTGCTTACGGAAAACGGATTTCTACGCTGCCATAAATCGGTGCTGGTGAACCGCCGGTTTATCCGGGAGTTTCAGGAGGAGTCCCGGCAGCTGCTGTTGTCCGGCGGACTGGCCTGTCCGGTGTCGGTCCGGTATCTGAAATCCGTAAAGGAGGCATTGAACAGGTAACATGCTGCTTACGATCCTTACCATTGTCAATTATCTGCTGGGCATCTTCTTTACCATCGTTCCCATGCTGGTGTGGCAGCCCCGTTTCATCGGAAAAGGAAAGCTGTGCGCGTTGCTGACAGCTGAAGTATCCTTTACGGTTGCCCGCCAGATACGTAGTGCTTATATGGACTTACATTTACCCGCCTCCGCCTTTTATTATCTTTTATTCTACATGGACACCGCCTGGATCCTGCTGTTTTTCCTTATCCTTTTCTGGGGGAAGCCCATCCGCTGGGGACCGGGCTTCTATGGAACCATGGGGTATCTGCTGAATGTCGCCATCGTCAGAGTTCTGGATTCCTTCACGATTTCCTGGGAGCTGTCGGATTACAGCCAGTATCTTCTGTATGCCATGGAAAATCCGCTGGCAGACAAGCTGCGGCAGATTGTCATGAATCTTCTGCTTTATGGCGGAAGCCTGCTTTTCATGGTGCTGATCCGGAAATTTGTTTTCCCCCGGCTGCATCTGGAGGCAAATCCATCCCCATTTCTGGTAGTTTCGGAAATCGCGGGGATCTGGTTTCTCGATTATCTGATGCTGAATCTCTCCTACCTCTCCATCCATGGCTATGATCAGACCTACCGCGTGCGGATTCTGATCGGAATCTCTCAACTGCTGTTTCAGTGTGCCTGGGCGCTGGTAATTCTGTTTCTTTACCGGCAGATTCAGTCCATTTCCCGGGAGGCCACGCAGCTGGCCACCTACGAACAGCAGCAGCGGTATGCCGGGGAGCTGGACCGGCTCAACAGACAGCTGGGAGATTTTCAGAGGGAAACTGCCAGGAATCTGATGGAAATGGGGAAGGCCATCGAGGCCAGAGATGAGGCTGCGCTGGAGAAATGCTTTTCCAGCAGCATGTCCGACCGCAGAATCAACGGACAGGAATCGCAGAAGATCATTCGTACCCTGAGCAGCCTGAAAGTGATCGAACTGAAAAGCCTGCTTCTGTCCAAACTGAATCAGATGCAGGCTCTTGGTATAGAAACAACATTGGATATACCGGAGCCGGTGGAGCAGATCCCCATGGATCTGGTGGATCTGACCCGGACGGCAGGCATTTTTCTGGACAACGCGCTGGAAGCTGCCCGGCAGACCTCCGCTCCCCTGGTGTCCCTTGCCCTGTTTTACCGGGACGGGTGCCTGATCTTTTCGGTGGAAAACACCTGCCTCCCGCTTCAGCATCCGTTGGAAAAACTGATGCAAAAGGGCGTCACCACCAAGGAAAATGGCCGGGGCATGGGCCTGTATATCGTCTCCGGCATCCTGCAGAATTATCCCAAAATCACCTGGAATATGGAATGTACCGGCGACCGCTTCCGGGAAGAGCTGGAATTCTACCCGGAAAACGCAGCCTCCGGACAGCAGAAGACGCAGCCGTAACGCCGCTTCCGCAGCACCTCTTCTGCATCAGCCTTCCGGCTTCATGGCCTTGACAATCATTGTCATATCCGCGTCAGCCTTCCGGCTTCACCGCTTTGACAATCATCATCATGGGACGGCGCATCTCATCCTCCATGCCGGGGATGGTCCTCCGGGCCTCCCCGGTGGGCATGGGCTCCTCAAAATCCGTGATGGCAAATCCCAGCTTCAGCAGCGGTTTCAGATAACCGGTGACGGTCCGGTGGTATTTCCGGACATGTTCTCCCAGAAAGATGGCGTCCCGCTCTCCCGGATAATAGTAGCGGTCCACCGGAAAACAGCGGATCTCCCCCTGCTCATCATAAAGCCAGTCCTGGCTGCCCTGGGCGGTGAATACCGGATGTTCACAGGAAAACAGGAAAATGCCTCCCGGCTTCAGCATCCGTTCCACCCTGGCGGCCAGGGCGTCGAAATCCTCCACATAGTGGAAAGCCAGGGAACTGAACACCATGTCGAAGGAATTTTCCGGAAAATCCACTTCCTCCATGGCACAGCGAAGATAGGTAACCGGAAGCCCCCGGCTTTTTTCCCGGGCCACCTGCAGCATTTTTTCCGACAAATCCACGCCCGTAATCCGGGCGGCCTTTTTCTCGCTGAAATAGATGCAGTGCCATCCGTATCCACATCCCAGATCCAGAATCTCCATGTTTTCCACATCCGGCATCATTTTTTCCAGAGCCGGCCACTCTCCGGCCCCGGAAAGCCCCTGCACGGATCGGCTCATCTGGCTGTATTTCTCAAAAAACTCCGGATCGTCATATCGATTTTCCTTCATATACGTTCTTCTCCTGCTTCAGCACAAATTTTTCTATGGCCCAGGCCACCCCGTCTTCCTCATTGGTGCGGGTGACATAAGCGGCCAGCTTCTTGGTTTCCTCATCGGCATTTCCCATGGCCACGGGGAATCCCACTTTTTTTAACATATCCCAGTCATTGGGCGCGTCGCCGCAGGCCATGATCTGATGACGGGAGATTCCCAAAAGCTTCCCCAGCTCCAGCAGGCCGTTTCCCTTTCCTGCCTTTGCCGAAACGATTTCCATATTGAAGCTGGTGGCACAGCTGACGGAAAGCTCCGGGAAATGTTCCCTTAATACCGGCAGCTTCTCATCCCGGTTTGCCGTATCGGAAAACATCATATGCAGCTTTTCCATTTTCCACTGCTCCCGGCGGATGGTTTCCTTTAAGTCCGGATAAAAGATCCGGGAGCGCCGGATATAATCCCACAGTGCCGGCGCCATGTCCGGATGACGGATAAAATGATAGGTGTCCTTGTCCACATAGATTTTTCCGTCATGGTACACTTCCCAGCAGCAGCCCTCGTACTGCTCCATCTCCCCAATGGCCTCCAGGGCCACATCCCAGGAAACCGGCTGTTCATACACCACGCTGCCGTCCGTAAGATCCAGGATCCGGGCGCCGTTGGAGGTGAGGGCGTACCGCACCCCCGGTATGGACAGAAACTGCCCGGGCAGCCCTTCCTGGGGTCGTCCGGTGGCCGGAAGCACCACCACTCCCTGCCGGATGGCCTCTGCCAGTACCTGGCGGGTATGGGCGGTGATTTCTTTCTGATTATTAAATACGGTTCCGTCCAGATCCAGTCCGATCATACGGATATCCGGTTCTGTCCGTTCTTCTGTCTGGTTCATTCTGTCTCCCCCTCTCCCAGCAGAAAGCAGCAGTCCTCCATATCCGCATACCGGGCCAGCAGCCGGACTGCCCGGCGGGCGGCCGCTTTCTGACTCTGTACCTCCCAGACTTCCTCGGTGGCCAGTCCCTGCTCCCTGCGGAATACCATATGCGCATCCTTCAGGTTTCCGCGCTTCCTTCTTTTCAGCAGATGGATCAGAAGCTCCATGGGATCTTCCCAGTCTCTCACCAGCTCCTGCGCCCGGTAAGCCAGAAAATCCCGCTCCAGCAGATATTCCTTCTGATCCGTTTCCGTCACAAGAGAAATGGCTGCCGGCTGAAAATACGGCTGCAGCATGTCAAAGATTTCCTGACGTTCCCGGCAGTAAGCCTCCATCTGGCCATCCGCGGGCGTCCAGCCGCAGAGCACCGCCAGCACCAGATGAGCCACCTGCAGTTCTCCCGGTCGGGTTTTCACTGCGCTGGCGGTTCCGGGCCGGGCTTCCGGTTCTTCTTCGATCTCAGCGGCAGATGATGGCAGATATGCTTCCGGCTGCTCCTGATTTTCTGCGGCGGACATCTGCGCCCCCGACTGTCTCCGTTCTCCCACTGCAGTCAGGTCTGCCTCCGGCCGTTCCCGGTTCTCCGCGGCGAACATCCGCGTCCCGGCATCTGTCCCGGTCAGCAGCCTCCGGCTCATTTCCTCAAATAAGGACCGTCCCAGGTCAGCCATGCGCGCTTCCAGTTCCTGAAGTTCGGCAAGTTTTTCCCAACAGGCGGCAAAGTCCTTCTGCCGTTCCATGGTAAAGTAGGGGATTTCCAGTTTTTCCAGCTCACCGGCCCGGATGGGGCGCTTCCGGCTGTCCCCCGGTTTTTTCTCCGTATACAGCAGCTTCTGAATCCCGGGCTGCTTCAACCATGCGGCCAGCACCTGGGGAAGCAGCTGGCCGGGATCGGTCCGCACACAAAGGACATTCCGGTCAAAATATTCTTCCCGGGATTCCCCGCCGCCCAGTCTGACATTTCCGTTATGGATCAGGATATCTCCTCTGTGCACCCGGAATTTTTCCGGAATGCCGCCATTTTCCATATCCTCTGCCTTTGCCGGACCGGTGCAGGGCGTCTCCCTCAGATATTCCTTCAGCGGCAGCCGCTGGTGAAACCGCAGCTCCCTGCCGAATATCCGCCCGAACAGCACGCCCTCCCACCGGGAAAGTTGGCGGCTTCTGTCCTCTTTTTCCTCCACATAGCTGTCGTACTTTTTCAGGGTTTCGGCAATTTCCTTCTGTACCGCAAGATCCTCCGGCACCGGGATCCGGTACTGGCCCAGGGTTTTCCGGCTGATCATGGCCATGGTGGTCTGGTCGGCCAGACGGCGGATCTCACCCGCGTAATGGTGCAGACAGTAATAGCCGTACAGGGGCAGCACCTGATCCTCCTGAAAAACCAGGGATACGATCTGCTGGTTGGTGGCCAGCGCACAGCCCGCGATTCCCACCTGGCCCACGGTGCCCACCGTGGAAAACAGCACGCTCCCTTCGGGCACCGGATTTACTTTTTTCTGTCCTTCCTCCGACAGATATTCCGCCGCTTCCCGGACCACGCCCCTGCCCAGATTTTCAATTTTTACCCAGGGCATTCCCGATGCGGCATAGCAGGCCCGGTTTTCCCGATCCGGGGTTCTTCCGGATACCAGCCGGGCCACCTGATCCAGACGGCGGTATTTCCATTTCATTTCTCTACTCATATTTTTTCGTCATCTCTATCAATTCCTGTATTTTTGCGGCGGATTCCTTCTCCATGGCAGCCAGCTCCAGAAGCAGCCGGGTGGGGGATTCCCCTTCCGGAAGCGGCGCTTCTTCCTGCCATGGCTTATACCGTCCCGCCGTCAGGTTGTAATCATTTTTCCGGATGGTTTCCGGGTCCGCAAACCAGCAGGCTTCCTCCCAACCGGCCGGAACCGGATTTTCCCATTTGTTGAGACGGGAGTCTGCGGTCAGACCGGCGCGCCATTTCTGATACAGCGCATCTCTCCGGCGCCAGCAGGAAAGGATCGCTTCCGCCTCGCACTCCGTCAGAATCCGGGGATCTGTCCCTTCTGCCGCTTTCTTCTGTTCTTCCGCATCCGGCAGAAAAGCCTCGTAAAACCAGACGGCGCTTTTCTCTGTGTTCCCTCTGGAGAAAATCAGCAGGGAGGCTTTGGCCGCCGTGTAGGGCAGCAGCGCGCCGGCCGGAAGCGACAGTACGCCCTCAAGCTTCCTTTCCTCCGCCAGACGTTTCCGCACCTTCTGCTCCGCATCGTAGCGGAACAGCACACTCTCGTTGACCACCGCCAGTGCCATCCCCCCCGGCGCCAGCCGCTTCATCATCATCTGCAGATACTGCAGCGGAATCTTTCGGGTGGACACCGGAAACCGGTCTGCCGCCTCCTGCTCCACCTCGCCCACCGGAGGATTGGCAAAAATCACATCATACTGCTCTTTCCCCGTCTCTTTCAGAGGATCCTCCGCCCGCAGCTGCACCTGTCCCCCGCCAAAGCAGAACCGCAGCATCCGGGCCAGGGTGATGAAATCCTTCTCCTCCTCGCTGCCCGCCAGCTGCAGCGCCGGATTTTTCGCAAATAAAAGCTTCAGGAAGCCGCCGGTACGGCACCCGGGATTCCACACCCGTTTTTCTCCTCCAATATCGGCCATGTCGGCCATCAGTTCCATCAGCGGACGGGACAACAGGAAACAGCCGGAATTTCCCTGCTGAACAATCTGCCGGACCGTTTCCTCCAGCAGCCATCCGAAATCCTCCGGTATGGCGGTATCCTGCACGGAAGGATCGTCCCAGTCAGGTTCTTCCTGCCAGCCGCAGCCGTCCGCGGCCAGATCCACCAGACGGCTGATCTGCTCCGCCCAGTCTCCCCGGTCCGTAAAGACTGCTTTCTCCATAAAATGTCCTTCCTCCACAATGGACGCGCAGTACCGCACCTGATACTGCAGCTCCCAGACCCTCTGGGATCTCTCCATGGGTTCTTCCGCCCGGGTCCACTGCATGAGAAATCCTCCATACGGGAAATGCTGCTGCAATCCCGGCCTTCTCTGTGCTTCCACAAACAGACGCACATAGACGGCGTAGCCCAGCTGCAGGGCAAAATCCATCGGGCGGCGTGCCTCCGCCAGCCGCAGGCTCTCCAGCGCTTTGGCGATCTCCTGCTCCATCTTCTGTTTTCTATCGGCCGGCATGATGTCTTTATCTTCCATCTGTCTCCTCCTGGTCTTTCTCTTATGGCGAGCTGTCTCCAAAGACAGCGTCGTATTCTCCACTCTGCCGCATCTGTCCGTGCAGATGCAGCGGTCATACCAACAGGTTATCACGGCAGCGGAAATTTTTCAATGGGTTGCAAACGGTTGAATTTTCCCGTCTCCTTTCTTATAATAAGAGAAGTCAATCTGCCGGGTCTCGGGAACCGGCAGAATATTCAGGAGGAAATACGGATGAAAAAGGATACAACTCATATGCTTTGGAGAGCGGAGCATTTGAAAACGATTCTCATCGGAGAAGGACTTCTGGTGGGGATTGTTGCCGGATTTGTGGTGCTTTCCTACCGGCTGCTTCTGGAAGTGGCCCAGAAGCTGTTAAACCGCATAATCGACGCCGGACGGCAGCAGCCGCTGGTATTTGTCCTGTGGTTCCTGATCCTGGCGCTTCTGGCTTTTGTGGTGAGCCGACTGCTGCGGTGGGAACCTCTGATCTCCGGTTCCGGCATTCCGCAGCTGGAAGGAGAAATGACCGGCAAGCTGAATCAGACCTGGTGGAAGGTTCTTCCGGCCAAATTCGCGGGCGGATTTCTGTGCCTGCTGGGCGGATTGTCCCTGGGACGGGAAGGCCCCTCCATCCAGCTGGGCGCTATGGCTGGCAAGGCGGTTTCCCGGGCCATGGATCGGGGAAAAACGGAAGAGAAATACCTGCTGACCTGCGGCGCCAGCGCGGGACTGGCCGCGGCCTTTCACGCGCCGCTGGCCGGCGTCATGTTCTCCCTGGAGGAAATTCACAAAAACTTTTCCGTCTCCGTGCTGATCTGCGTCATGACCGCTTCTCTGGCGGCAGATCTGATTTCCTCCAGCTTTCTGGGCTTTGAACCGGTGTTCCAGTTTCATATTGGTCAGGAGCTGGAACCGCAGTTTTACTGGCACCTGATCATTCTGGGAATTCTTCTGGGGCTGGCCGGGGTATTCTATAACTGGCTGACGCTGAAAACCCAGTCTCTGATTCAGGACAATCCCCGGCTGAACACCTTCACCCGGCTGCTGATTCCTTTCCTTCTGGCAGGCGTGCTGGCCATCGTATATCCACAGATACTGGGAAGCGGCCATGATCTGGTAATGGAAGCGGCTTCCGGTAATCTGATGCTCTGGTCTTTTGCTCTGCTGTTTGTGGGAAAACTGTTGTTTTCCTCCATAAGCTTCGGTTCCGGAGCCCCCGGCGGCATCTTCTTTCCGCTTCTGGTGCTGGGAGCGCTGATCGGCGGCGCTTATGCCACTTTTGCCAGCCAGTGGCTGGGACTGCCCTCCGGTTATATTAACAATTTTGTTCTGCTGGCCATGGCCGGATATTTCACCGCTATTGTGCGGGCGCCCATCACGGGAATTATTCTTATTTTTGAAATGACGGGGGACGTCAGTCAGATGTTCAGTCTCTCCCTGGTATCCATCGCCGCCTATCTGGTGGCTACCCTGCTGAAATCCAGACCCATCTATGAAAGTCTGCTGGACGCTCTGCTGCGCCGCAGGGGAGAGAACGTTACAGAAAATACCGGGGAACGGGTTCTTCAGGAATTTGTGGTGTCCCACGGAAGTCCAGCCCATCACAAAATGATTCAGATGATATCCTGGCCGGAAAATTGCCTGCTGGTGGCTGTTCGCCGGGATGGGGAAGAACTGATTCCCAAAGGCCGCACCATCATCATGGCCGGTGATACGCTGGTAACCCTGACGGACGAAGTCCATGCCTCCTCCGTCTATGACGGGATGGAAAACCTCTGCCGGGAAAAACCGGAAGAAATTGTAAAAGAGACCTATTAAAAAGAGGGCCTTCAAAAAAGAAGTCCTTGTAAGAAACCATAAAAAAGAGACAGGAGAATCTTGATTCCATGACAAAACGCGAAAAAATCATTGCCGCCGTCTTCCTTGTTCTGGTGCTGGCCCTGTTTGCCGGCGCCTATACCCTGCGGCAGAGAGGACAACAGAATACCGGTTCCGGCCAGACTTCCCAGTCTGACGGATCTTCCGGCATCACAGAGGATTCCGGAAATGCAGCTTCGCAGGAGAATACAAATCCGCAGGCCGGCTCCCAGGATCCCATCACGGAAACTGCTTTCAAATTGAACACCGTGGTAACCATCAGCATTTATGATTCCCGGGATACCTCTCTGCTGGAAGGATGTATGGAACTGTGCGATCATTATGAGCAGATGTTCAGCCGGACGCTGGAAACCAGTGAACTGTACCAGCTGAATCATGGAGAACTGGCGGACGCAGACGGCGTCTCACACCTTTCTGCGGAACTGGCGGAGCTGATCGGCCGGGGTCTGGAATACGGGCAGCTTTCCGGCGGACGTTTTGACATCGCCATCGGACCGGTTTCCTCCCTGTGGGATTTCACCTCCGATAATCCCTCCGTTCCGGAGGACAGCTTGATTCAGGCGGCGCTGCCGCTGGTGGATTATCAGGATGTGACGCTGGATGGTCAGGATCTCACTTTTCAGAAGGAAGGAATGCAGCTGGATCTGGGCGCCATCGCCAAAGGCTACATCGCGGACCGGCTAAAGGACTATCTTCTGGAAAACGGAGTGGAAAGCGCTATTATCAATCTGGGGGGAAATGTCCTCTGCGTGGGCTCCCGGCCGGATGGAACTCCTTTCCGGGTGGGGCTGCAGCGGCCATTCGCAGACCGGAATGAGACCATTGCCACCATTGAGGTTTCGGATCTTTCGGTGGTATCCTCCGGGATTTATGAAAGATATTTTGAGCAGGACGGCCGGCTGTACCACCACATCCTGGATCCTGCCACCGGATATCCCTGTGAAAATAATCTGGTGGCCGTAACGATTCTCTCTGAGGAATCCACCGATGGAGACGGACTCAGCACCACCTGCTTCGCTCTGGGACTGGAGGAAGGCATGAAGCTGATTAAAAGCATGGAGGATGTGGAAGCCATGTTTATCACGGAGGATAATACGCTGCATTACAGCAGCGGATTTCCCCGGGGGGATTGATTCGGGTAAAATACCTTCCTTTATTATGAAATCGGGCAGAAGAAACACCCTTTCCTCTGCCCGATTTTCAGTTTACATAATTTTTATCAGTGACCGCATCTTATACCTGAGACTCCTCTGTTTCCATACCCTCAATAAACTGCTCAATAGATTCCGCTTTTACCGCCGCTCTCCTCCATCTCTTCAGCCGCTCCGGATCTCTTTCAGATAAAATCCGGGTTTTGACCTCCTCCGGTACCGATATCTTCCAATATTTCTATAAGAAATTCCGCCCTGCTGACCCTCCGCGTCTCCTGCACGTCATACTCCTCAAAATTCTCAAACAACACCGTAAAATCCCTCCGTTCTATGCGGTCAGTGAACTCCTCCACTTCCTCCTTCGGAACATTCATCCGCAAAAGCAGCACAGACAGAATCTTACCCAACAGTTCCAGCACCGACTCCGGAGATTCCAGCCGGATCGTTTCCAGATATTCCTCCGGCAGCTTCCCAATCTTATGGAAATCCTCCGCGCTCCGCAGCTGGTCAATCAACATAAAGAGAGAAAGTTCATCCCCCTTCTCCACCAGCTCCCGGGCCGAATACTGTGACAGCGGCACCACCAGGCACTGAAAATCCGGAATGTATTCTCCCAGTATCTCATTCAGATACACTTTCTTGCGAAAGCTGGTCTCTGCCGTCCACTTTCCCGGACCGTCATAGAATACCACCGGCAGAATTGGCGGGTAGCGGAACCCTTTGGTCTTGGTGATCCCCTTTTTCTTTTCTTCCTGCTCCTGGGCATAATCCGTCAGTACCTGGACGATATAACGCAGCATCCGGAAGGGCATGTCATGATCCACCTTGGACTGATGCTCAATCAGCACAATCAGAAACAGAGTCTCCACGCCCGGGATCCCTTTCAGCCGGATTTTCTTGACGGAATCGGAATCCCGTCCTTCCTGCCACATCCACAGGAAACGCTCCGTGATATCCTCAATATCTTCCGCCTGTACATCCTTCAGCAGATCCACATCGGTATATCCCCGCAAAAACTGCGCGCATAAAATGTGATTGTCAAAAATCAGCTTTGCTCCGCTGTCCTTGGGTCTGGTGTTCCGTATTCTGTCTGTATTTTCCCGTTTTCCTTTACCACTGTCCTTCCCAATGTCTTTCATGTACTTCTCCTTTCCTTAATATAGGGCCGCATGGCCATTAAGGGATCCTTCAGGGTTTCCTTATTATAGGGCCGCATAGCCATTAAGGGATCCTTCTGGGCTTCCTTATTATAGGGCCGCATGGCCATTAAGGGATCCTTCCGGTTTCCCTGACCCTTTGGGAAATCCTCCCAGAGATCGTTCCGAGAATACATGAAAAACTGACTTCACCTGCAGCTTTTTGTCCGGAAACCGGGAATAGCACACGAACACTTCCTGTACTTTCCCCGATTCCGTCCATAGCTTTCTTTTATAAAACAAGTGTAGCAATTTACCATTCAAAAGACAAGGTATTTTTTATCCTGGTTTCGTTTCTGCATATCAAGCCAACCAGAATGCAATGTCTTTTCCCACACATCCCCGTCATCTCTGCGATTTCATTGTCAACATTTAACAGGTGATTTTTCGACCGAACGGTCATATTCCATAGAAACTGTAGACGCGGAGACCTTTGAATGGCCTTCCGCCAGGGCAATCGAGCATTGCCCTGAATAAGTATAAAGAAAGTATATAATACAGGAATGTACTTTGCAAGAGAAAAAAAGATTTTGTTATCCGTTTAAAAAAGCAGCTTTGCGGAAATCCCGGTCTCCCGACCGCTTTCAAATATCCGCAAAGCTGCCTGTTGTTTACCCTTTACCCTGTTTCACAGATTACTCAGTAGATGCTGAGGATCATATAAATCAGCCCCATAGACAGCATCTCCACCGGCAGATTCCGGTAGGCTCTCCCCGGCTGGGAAAACCGGAGATAGTGCCGCACAGACCAGAACAGAATCAGCGGCACGGCGATGGTAATCACCAGTCCTGCCATCTCGGGAAGAGAATCCAGCACATAGGGCTGAGCGAAAATCACAGCGGGCACCATAATAAACAGGGATTCTCCTTTCGGCATGGAGGTTTTCAGCACGCCGTTGGCAAAAGCCAGGGCCAGTCCTCCGGTAAGAAAACCGAAGATGGGAGCTCCGAATTTTGAGGACATAAAGTCCAGATCTGCCAGATGATTGCCGGCCAGATTTCCGAAAGCCGCAAACTCACGGACAGATGCCAGCAGAATCCAGAAAAACCAGAGTATGGCCGTCTGCCAGAACATTTCTCCGTAATCCGCTTCCATGTCCCATTTCAATACCTGAAGCGCCGCCAGAAGGCCCACCGCAAAGGTCATCACCCAGAGGATGGGTGCCATTTCCCAGGCCAGCGCATACCAGGCCCATTTAAAGGCGCAGGCGCTCACCGCGCCGGAGGCGATCAGCACACAGGCCCACAGGCTCCACTTCACCAGACGGGGCTTCAGAAGGTTTTTGAGAAATTCCGCAAATACCAGCACGGCCAGCACCAGGATACCGGCTGCAAATGCTTCCGTCATGGTGCCGGAAAACAGAACCATGGCCAGGGCCGCCGCCCCTGCAGGATATTTTATCTTCATTACGCGTCCAACCTTTCTATCATTCTTCACAGAGCGTCACCGTCAGCAATTTGATTATTTCGCGCTCTGCAGAAATTCGTAGGCCTCATTGATTCCGGTCACCACCGCTGTAGAGGAAATGGTTGCGCCGGACACGGCGTCAATCTTGGTTCCCGGATTCCGGGTAGTTTCGCCGGAAGTATCTGCGCTTCCTTCTGTATTCGCCACAGCCGTCTCACCGCCGGCCTGCCGGATACACTGCTGTGCCAGATCCGCGAAGCTTCCCACGGAAATACTTACACCGGCCACCGCATCTGTCTTTGTCTGCTCGTCCATGGTCAGGAAATCCAGAGACTGATGATCAATCACCGCGTCCGTCAGCGCCTGGGACTGCTCCGCCCAGTTGGGGCCATCCTCGGTCATCACATACTCGCCGTTCTTTGCCAGATCACTCTTCTTTGTTCCATCCTCGGAAATGCTGTCCCAGTTCATCTGGGTGATCTTTCCGTTTTCCACCGTCATGGTCACCTGCTCCGTGAACCCGTTGTCATCCGGCGCATCTGCCTTGGCTTCGTAAGTACCGTCTGTAAGAGTCAGAGCCTGGGAAATTCCGGCTGCCTCTTCCATACACTGGCGGGCCAGCTGCTCAAAGCTTCCCACAGAAATACTCACACCGGCCACCGCGTCGGTTTTCGTCTGCTCGTCCATGGTCAGGAATCCCAGAGACTGATTCTCAATCACCGCGTCCGTCAGCGCCTGGGACTGCTCCGCCCAGTTGGGGCCATCCTCGGTCATCACATACTCGCCGTTCTTTGCCAGATCACTCTTCTTTGTTCCATCCTCGGAAATGCTGTCCCAGTTCATCTGGGTGATCTTTCCGTTTTCCACCGTCATGGTCACCTGCTCCGTGAACCCGTTGTCATCCGGCGCATCTGCTTTGGCTTCGTAAGTACCGTCCGCATAGACTGCCCCGTCCAGCGGATCTGCCTGAGGTTCCTCGCTCTCTGTCTGCTCTTCGCCGGTCTCCAGCGTCATACCCGGAAGGTATACGGGAGCCTCAATACCGGAAAACTGGGAAAGGAATTCCTCCTCCGCAATCTTTGCTCCCAGATTCTCCGTCTCTGACTGCTCCGTCACTGCCAGGCTGTTGATCACCTTTCCAGATTCATCAAAGGTTACGTCCATGTGGATATCTCCGCCGTATCCAGCTGCTTTTACGGACACCACATAGGAACCATCGTCCATCTGAACCGCCTTCTCAATATTTTCCGCTCCGGAAACATCCAGTTCAGCCTGAACGGTTCCCGTATTTTCTCCAGTTGCTTCGCCGCCATCCTTTGTCAGCTTCCCGGTGCCGAAAATCACACCGAAAGACAGGGCGGTTACCACCACCAACGCGAGAATTCCTTTTACATCCTTATTCATCATTCCATTTTTCCTCCTTATGCCGCAGGCTCATCAGGGGATGCTTCCATCTCAGCCATCCGCCTTCTCTGATCCCACAGTTCTCATGGTGTCACGCACCCTGTTTCTTCTGAGAAGAAACCCCATAGACATGCTTCTTATAAAGAAACGCCATCAGCCCCGCCAGACAGTTGGCTGTCAGAATTCCGAAGCAGATTCCTTCGGGATAGAGACTGAAAATCCGGATGGCCGCCGTAATTGCCCCGGCCACAATGGCGTAAAGAATCTTTCCTTTCCGGGAAACGAACACATAATCCGTCAGCATATAGCAGCCGCCCAGGATCAGTCCTCCGCCCAGAAGATTTCCCAGAATATCGCCGGTAAACAGCCCGGAGGGGCCGAACACAAAGGTCAGAATGGTCACTGTGGCGATATAGGTCAGCGCCGCCTCGATATTTACCGCGCCCTTATAGCACAGATAGACAAATCCCACCAGAAGCAGCAGCTTGCTGGTCTCTCCAATAGCCCCCGGCATCTCGCCGATAAACATCTGCCAGTAACTGTACGCACTCTCCGCGCCATTTTTCATGGCTCCCAGCACTGTGGCAGATGCCACCGCATCCGTCTGCTGCACCGTCACCGGCGCCGCGTACTGCATCACGGTCTGAGGCCAGGCCACCATGATCAGCAGCCGTCCCATCAGGGCCGGATTTGCGAAGTTGTTTCCGATTCCGCCGAACATCTGCTTCACCACCAGAATGGCGAAAACCGCGGAAGCGCCGATTACCCACAGAGGGGTAGTCACCGGCAGGTTAAAGGCCAGCAGCATACCGGTCACCACCGCGCTGAAGTCCCCTGCCGTCACCGGCTTTTTCGTCAGCTTCTGCCACAGAAATTCTGTCAGCACACAGACAGCCACGGAAAATGCCGTCATGTAGAGGGAGCGGATTCCAAAGAAATAAATCGCTCCCAGAAGGGCCGGCACCAGCGCGATGGCCACATCCAGCATCAGACCTCTGGTAGTTCGCGGCGCCCGCAGATGCGGCCCTGCATGTTTCTGTATCTCTCTCATCAGTTCCCCGCCTTTCTCTCGCGCATTCTCTGTTTCACGGTATCCCTGGCCGTGCGGACCGTCCATGTCAGTTCCCGCCGGGCAGGACAGGTATAGGAACAGCAGCCGCAGGCAATACACTCGCTGGCGTACAGTTTTTCGCACAGATCAAAGTCCTCCTGCCGGAACGCGCTGTCGATCTGATAAGGAACCAGTCCGGCCGGGCAGACCCGCTCACAGCCGCCGCAGCGGATACAGGGCTGCTCCCGGCTGGAAAATTCCGGAAGCACCACCACGCCGGAGGTGGTTTTTGTCACAAAGGGAAGCTCCTCTCCCTTCCAGTCCACCGCGACACAATTTCCTGTCATGGGGCCGCCGATAATCACCCGGTTCTTCTCTGCCGTCACGCCTCCGCAGGCGGCAAGCAGCTGCCGGATGGGGGTTCCGATAGGCACCCGGTAATTTGCCGCCTCCTTCACAAGCCCTGTCACCGTCACAATCCGGTGGGTCAGCGGTCTGCCGCCCAGCACCGCGTCCGCGCAGGCCGCAGCGGTTCCCACATTGGACACCACGGCTCCCACCGTGGCGGGAAGACCGCCCTGGGGTACCTCCACGCCCAGCACTGTCTGAATCAGCTGCCGCTCACCGCCCTGGGGATACCGCACCGGCAGCAGCCGGATCTCAATGGGATCGGAATGCCCCTCAAGCAGTTCCTTAAGATACGCCGCGGCGTCACGCTTATTCTCCTCCATACAGATATAGGCTTTCTTCGCCCCTGATGCCTTCAAAAGCAGCCGCACGCCATTGAGCACCTGATACCCGGCTTCCAGCATCAGCCGGTGATCGCAGGTAAGAAAAGGCTCACACTCCGCTGCGTTGATCAGCAGCCAGTCCAGCTTCTGTCCATCATACTTTTTATAGGTGGGGAATCCCGCGCCGCCCATGCCTACCAGGCCGCCCTCCATGATTGCCTCCAGAATCTTCTCTCTGGAATATCCGGCCAGATCTGAAAATTCTTTCTGATACGCGGCAACAGGTTCTTCTGTCTGCTCCCCCTGACGGGCAATCACAAATGCCGTCCGGGATGTTCCCTTTTCCCGGATCTCGGCAATCTTCTCCACCCGTCCGGTGACGCTGGCATGCAGATGATCCCGGGCAAAGCCCTCTGACCTGGCGATCAGCTGCCCCTTTACCACCTGCTCCCCCTCTTTCACCAGGGGTTTACAGCCGCCGGTGAGCGACTGGTTCAGATAAATAGTCACCGTGTCCGGTTCCAGGAACCGGATGGGCTTCTGATCCGTCAGCGCCTTGTCCGATCCGTCCGTGGGATGTATGCCGCCGAAAAATCCTGAATTCCTTTTTCCTGTCATGCAAACTCCTCCGCAATTTTTATGTTATAGCCACATAAGATTGACATTTTTTTAACAGTCCCTTTAAGATACCATAGAAACGCATTTTCTGCAATAGAAAAATGAAAAATATTTACTTCCGACACTGTCCGCCAGCAGACGGATTTGCAATAATAGTCTTCCCGTTTCGGGGGGGAAGTATGTTTTTTAATGCCTTTCCCGAATTTGACAGACACAAAAAAATACCGCAGAATCTCACAGCCGGTTAAAATACCGACTGTAAAATTCTGCGGCAGCCCTCTGTTTATCTGGCTCCCACTTTTCTGACCACACAGAGAAGGATTCCCAGAATCCCCAGACGGATCAGGGTGCCTTCCATTGCCTGTGCCACCAGAAGATACTGCTTGATTCCCAGAAACAGCCACGGTGCGGATGGAAGCAGATCCCCCACATACCTGGCTGCCAGTCCCAGAATCAGAAACGCGGCAAATCCCATCATTCCGCGGCCGGCGTCATATCTCAGGATCCGTCCCCGGTCCGCGATTTTTCTTCTGCTGAGCATCCACAGCGCCTGCAGGGCTCCGTACGCCGCCGTACATCCTCCGGCAATCATATAAAGGGCCTCTGCCAGGTTTCGCTGAGAAAGAATATCCTGCACGGCGCCCAGCGCGGACCGCTGGGCCCAGAAGCTCCGGGCAAAACGAATCGTCAGATATGCCATCAGCACAAAACAGATCCCCTGCAGCAGCATAATCACCGTCTTCCACACGGCGCGGGTTCCTCCTTTGGCCGCGGAACCTGCCGATGAGATCGCGGACAGAACAGGATTTTTCCCTTTTTTCTTCACCTTCGTCTTTTTCTTCGTGGTCTGCTTTACCTTTACTTTTCCGGAAGAGGAGCCGCCGCCCGAAAATGTCTGGCCGGATCTTCTTCCCGCCATACGGGAATCTCCCAGATCCTCCCGGGACTGCCCGTCATCGGTGCTCTCCATGGAATCCCCGGCGGAAAGATTGTCGCCGCCGGCAGCCGTCCGCATATTTTTCCCCATGAGAGCCTCCGACAGTACCACCGACGCCTGAATCTGCTGGGTGTTCTGTCCCAGATTCATCTCCTCCCAGGGAAAATTTTCCGGGTCGATCTGGCCGTTTTCCGTATAAGCCCGCTCCGGAATCTTCCGCCCGGACGGAGGATTCCCTCCACCCGGCATCTTCTGACTGTTCTGATCCGCCGCCGGATCCTTCCTGTCCGGACTGGCCTGTCCGTCTCTTCTTTCCTCTCCGTCTGTCTCCGGCTGCAGAAGGGTCCCGCAGTAGCTGCAGTATTTTCCTGTAACTTCATTTTTACAATTTGGACATATCATTCCATCACTCCCCTTATCCCGGACAGAAGCACCCGCTTCCCTCCGGAAGACCTCTTCTGTCCTTTCCCCTCATTATACACGATATCCTGTCCTTTGGACCTTAAATTTCTGTAAACATTTCGACAGGAAACGAAAACCTGATCTCCCTCCTTCCGTTTTTTATTCTCCCATCAACTCCCTGTAAAAGATATACTGCTGGATCGCACCCTGGCGTCCGGTATACCGTTCCATGGGAAATCCGCCGGGATAATGCTCCTTAAGCGCCTGCCGGATATGAGTATCCACCGGAAATGCCTCCAGGCAGTGCATGCCGAACAGGCAGATACAGTCGGCCACTTTTTCTCCCACCCCGTAAAGCCGCAGCAGCTCCTGCCGGGCCGCAGGGTAATCCATGCGGGCCACCAGCTCCAGATCCACTTCCTTTGCCACCACGCTGCGGGCCGTCTGAAGTACATATTTGCTCCGATAACCCAGATTGCAGTCCCGAAGTTCCTGCTCCGTGGCGTCAGCCAGGGCTTCGGGCGTGGGAAACGCATAATACCGTTGGCCCTCCGCCTCCATCTCCTGTCCGTATCTGCGGCAGATATTCTCCACACAGCGGCGGATTCTGGCAATATGATTCTGCTGGGAAATCAGAAACGTGACGATCATTTCCCACAGATCCTGCCGCAGAATCCGGATCCCGCTGCCCCTTTTGGCCGCCCCGGTCAGATAGGTATCCTCCGGATCAATGGAAGCGATGCAGCCGGCGTAGTCTCCTTCCAGATCAAAATAATTGCTCCAGAAATCCGCAAACTCCTCCCGGCTGCAGAAAAACTCACAGTCCTCTCCCCGCTGCCGCATCTTTAGATACCGGCTGCCGGCCAGGATGCGAAACTGTTCCTCCCCGATTTCTTCCATGCGGAAGCACTGGCCGGAGGCGTGAATCTGCCGAATGTCAAAATTGGAAATTTTCTTCTTCACCATGGCTCAGTTTCCGAACAGCTCCAGAGCTTTCTGGGCGAAACGTTCTCCATATACCTCAAAATCCGCCTTGCAGCTTTCATAATGGCCTTCCACCGCGTCCAGAGCCACCGGTCCCAGATGGATAAAAGGCTTGCCCAAAGCGGCGCCGCCGGAGTACACCAGCATCCCCTTCACCAACAGATGGCCGATGAGGGTCAGAATTGCCACATCCCCGCCTCCCTGGGCGAAATGGGCGGTGGAGTACACGCCTCCCAGCTTGCCCGCCAGATTCACGGAAGCGCTTTCCGTGTCAAACCATTTTTTCATCTGCCAACAGGTACTGGCCAGATAAACAGGCGTCCCGAACAGCACGCCGTCACAGGCATTGATATAGTCCACATCCAGAGGCTCTTCAATGGAAAACAGCCGGACCTGACCGTCTTTCTTTTCCATGCCTCTGGCAATCACCTCTCCCATTTCCCGGGTATGTCCCGTCTTGCTGTAGTAAATTACCGCAAATTTCATTGCTCATTCCTCCCGTCGTTTTTCCGGCGGGTTCCGCCGGAGATTCTGCCTCTATTATAATTCCGCGGGACGGCATTCACAAGCGGCACTTTATCCGCGGCTGTCCTCCAGAATCGTCAAAAGCTGGGGAATTCCCTTTTTTCCGAAAAACACCTGCCGGTTATTGAGAATCAGACAAGGCACGCTCATGATCTGATACTTCTCCTTCAGCCGGGGATAGTGCGCCAGATCAAACACCTCCGCGTACACCCCTTCCTTTTCCAGGGCGATCCGCTGGGCGGCCGTCACCAGCTCCGGACACATGGTACAGGACAGGGACACGGCAATCTTCATATGGAAGGTGCCGTCAAGCCGCCGGATTCTTTCCAGCACTTCTCTATCCAGCGTCTGACCCGGACCGGCCGCATTGTACAGGGCGATAATAAAGGAATTGAATTCGTGGCCGCCGGGTACCCCGTGGAACCGGACGCCCAGTTCACGCCCCTGCCGGTCACAGAGGGCCATCACCGGAAGCTCCTCCTGGGAAGCGGTTCTGTCAAATTCATAAGTCACCCGGTCGGAAAGTGTTTCCATCTCCCGGGCAAATCCCTCCACCTCCCGGGACAGATTGGAATCGTCCAGAAATACCCGCACCGTCACCGGCCGCTCCATCCGGGCAAACACCGGCGCCAGGGATTCCTTCATTTCCCGGGTGAGAAATCCGTCCTCTTCTTCCATCCCCCGGCTTGCTGTTTTCGGAGGAGCCGCTTCCCGCTGTTCCCGTTTCTTTTCCGGCATCTTCTGTCTTTGGATTCCCAGCCGCTGATAGACGGAAAAGAGGTATTTTTCCAGTGAGGTGGCCGCCACCGCGCCGTCGGATACGGCAGTCACCACCTGGCGAAGCTCCTTGACACACACATCTCCGGCGCCGTATATGCCGTCCAGAGAAGTCTTCTGATTGCGGTCCGTCACCAGATAGCCCCGCTCATCCGTCTCCAGAAAGTCCCGGAACAATCCGGTGGCCGGCTCATAGCCCGCGAACACGAAAATCCCCAGATTTTCTCCCGGCGGCGCCTCATAGCGGACAAGCTCTCCCGTCACGTTATTTTTCAAAACCGTAAAGCGGAGAAGCCCGTCGCCGCCCGCCTCCACAATTTCCGTGTGAAACCGCACCTGAATGTCCGGATGCTCCATCACTTCCTTTACCGCGGACCTGGCACACCGGAAGCGGTCTCCCCGCACCAGCACAGTCACCTTCCGGGCGTAGCGGGTGAGAAATACCGCTTCTTCCGCGGCGGCAAATCCTCCGCCCACCACCAGCACTTCCCGGTCCGTGAAAAATTCTCCGTCACAGGTGGCGCAGTAGGCCACGCCTCTTCCCCGGTATTCCTCCTCCCCGGCAAATCCGGCCTTCCTGGGGGCGGCTCCCGTGGCCAGCACCAGCACCCGGTACTGTGCCCTGGCCAGATAAATGGCCGCGGCCAGTCC